>Ga0307508_10002999_pt1 | contig 17399 bp, 14 predicted proteins | sample 9_EM_MG_FD_203089 | JGI IMG/M metagenome (GOLD analysis project Ga0307508, IMG submission 203089) | Populus trichocarpa ectomycorrhiza microbial communities from riparian zone in the Pacific Northwest, United States - 9_EM | ecosystem: Host-associated > Plants > Roots > Unclassified | place... | reverse complement strand
CGCGCTTGCGCTCGGCGTAGATGACCTGGCGCTGCTTGTTCAGCACCTCGTCGTACTTGAGGACGTTCTTGCGGATCTCGGCGTTCTGGCCCTCGATCTGGGTCTGCGCGCTGCGGATCTGCCGGGTCACCATCTTTGACTCGATGGGCACGTCCTCGGGGATGTTGAAGCGCTCCATGACCGCCTCGACCGCGCCCGCCCGGAACCGCTTCATCAGGTCGTCCTGCAGCGACAGGTAGAACCGGGACTCGCCCGGGTCGCCCTGCCGGCCGGAGCGGCCGCGCAGCTGGTTGTCGATGCGGCGCGAGTCGTGTCGCTCGGTGCCCAGCACGTACAGGCCGCCGGCCGCGATCACCTCGGCCGCCTCCTCCTCGCAGGCCGCCTTCCAGGTCGGCAGGACCTCCTCGAGCGCCTTCGCGTACTCCTCGGGGCTCTCCACCGGGTCGAGGCCGCGTTGGTGCAACTCGGCCGCCGCGAGCGAGTCGGGGTTGCCGCCGAGCAGGATGTCGGTGCCGCGGCCGGCCATGTTGGTGGCGACCGTGACCCCGCCCTTGCGGCCCGCCTGCGAGATGATCTGCGCTTCCTGGGCGTGGAACTTCGCGTTCAGCACCGAGTGCGGGATGCCGCGGCGGCGCAGCAGCTGGGAGAGGATCTCCGAGTTTTCGACCGAGACCGTGCCGACCAGGACCGGTTGGCCGGTGGCGTGGCGCTCGGCGATGTCCTCGATTACCGCGTTGAACTTTGCCTTCTCGGTCTTGTAGATGACGTCCGGGTGGTCGATCCGGATCATCGGCCGGTGCGTCGGGATGCTCACGACGCCGACCTTGTAGACCTTGTTGAACTCGCCGGCCTCGGTCTGGGCCGTGCCCGTCATGCCGCCCAGCTTCTCGTACAGCCGGAAGTAGTTCTGCAGGGTGATCGTCGCCAAGGTCTGGTTTTCCTGCTTGACCTCGACGCCTTCCTTCGCCTCGATGGCCTGGTGCATGCCCTCGTTGTAGCGGCGGCCGTGCAGGATGCGACCGGTGAACTCGTCGACGATCAGGACCTCGCCGTCCTCGTTGACGATGTAGTCCTTGTCGCGCTTGTACAGCTCCTTGGCCTTGATCGCGTTGTTCAGGTAGCCGACCAGCGGCGTGTTCACCGACTCGTACAGGTTGTCGATGCCGAGCCGGTCCTCGACCCGGGAGACGCCGCGCTCGGTGACGCCGATGGTGCGCTTGGCCTCGTCGACCTCGTAGTCGCCCTCGCCGTCCTTGCCCTTCTGCAGGCGGTTGACCAGGGCCGCGAACTCGCCGTACCAGCGGGCCGAGTGTTCGGCCGGGCCCGAGATGATCAGCGGGGTCCGGGCCTCGTCGATCAGGATCGAGTCGACCTCGTCGACGATCGCGTAGTGGTGCCCGCGCTGCACTAGCTCGGCTGCCGACCAGGCCATGTTGTCGCGCAGGTAGTCGAAGCCGAACTCGTTGTTGGTGCCGTACGTGATGTCGCACTCGTAGGCCGCGCGGTGCTCGGCGGACGGCCTGTTCGGCAGGATCACGCCGACGCTCAGGCCGAGGAAGACGTGCACCCGGCCGACCCATTCGGCGTCGCGCTGGGCGAGGTAGTCGTTGACCGTGATGATGTGCACGCCCTTGCCGCTCAACGCGTTGAGGTAGGCCGGGAACACGCCGGTCAGGGTCTTGCCCTCACCGGTCTTCATCTCGGGGATGTTGCCGAAGTGCAGGGCCGCGCCACCCATGATCTGTACGTCGTACGCGCGCTGGCCGAGCACCCGGCGGGCCCCCTCGCGGGCGGTCGCGAACGCCTCCGGCAGCAGCGAGTCGAGCGATTCCCCGTCCTGGTAGCGCTCCTTGTACTGCTCCGTGAGCTCGCGCAGCTCGTCGTCGGTCAGATCGGTGTAGTCCTCCTCGATCGAGTTGACGGCGTCAGCGATCGCCTTGAACCGGCGCACCATGCGGCCTTCGCCGGCGCGGAGGAATTTTTCCAATATCGACACGGGTCAGCGCTCCCCTAGACAGTCTGCAGAACCATGTTAGGCGTCTTCCTGCCGGGCCCGTGACCCGAGCCTCCCGAAAACTGCGCAGACGGGACGAAACGGGACAGCGAATTCGCTGACAGCGCATCCGTGCGACCGTCGCAAAGCCGGTTGGTCGGCACCCGCGAGTCGGGCAGGATGGCCGCGTGGAACCGCTCGAGATCCGGGTCGACGAGTTGCTGCTGCGCCCGTGGCGGCCGTCCGACGCCGAGGACATCGTACGGGCCCGCGACGACGCCGCGATCGCCCACTGGTCGAGCGGCTCGCCGGTGCCCTACCGGCTCGACGACGCGCGCGAATTCATCGACGCCGCACGCTCGGCCGCCGCCGAGCTGACCGCCGTCGGCGGCGCGATCACCGGCGCGGAGACCGGCGAGTTGCTCGGCTCAACGGCACTGTTCGGCATCGACGAGCGGGCGCGGATCGCCGAGATCGGCTACTGGTCGGCGCCGTGGGCGCGCGGCCACCGGGTCGCCGAGCGCGCCGCCCGAGCGTTGCTGAGCTGGGGATTCACCAATCTGGACCTGGCCCGGGTGGACTGGCGCGCGATCGTGGGCAACCACGCGTCGCGGCTGATCGCGCTGCGGCTCGGCTTCACGGTGGCCGGCCTGCTCCCGAGCCAACTGCGCCGGCGCGACGGCACCCGGGTCGACGAGTGGTACGGCTGGCAGTTGCCGGGCCAGGTCACCGCCGCGGAGTTCGAGGTCCCGGACCCCGTGCGGCGCGCCGCGTACACCTTCGGACATGATCAGCCGGTGCTCATCGAAGGCCCGGTAACGCTGCGCCGCCCGGTGGCGAAGGACGAGCCCGGCATCGCGGCGGCATACCGGGATCCGGAGTCGGCGCGCTGGTTCGGCGGCCCGCAGCCGTATACCGACGCGCACGCCCGGGAGTACGTTCGCGACCACGTGCCGGCGGAGTGGGCCAAGGGGGTCGAGGCGATCTTCGCGGTGGTGGACGGCGCGGACGCGTACGCGGGCTCGGTCGATCTGCGGATCTCGCCGACGGACCCGGCGGTCGGCGAGGTCGGCTTCGTGATCGCGCCGGCTGCCCGCGGCCGGGGTTACGCCACCGCCGCGCTGCGCGCGATCAGCCGGTGGGGCTTCGACGCGCTCGGCCTGGCCCGGATCGAGTGTCGTGCCGAGGCCGGCAACGACGCGTCCCGGCGGGTGGCGGCGAAGGCGGGCTTCGCCGTCGAGGGTATGCAGCGGGCCGGGATCGGCCGGGGCGGGACCCGCCGGGACATGTGGGTGGCCGCACGGATCGCGGCCGACCAGGACGCCCGGACAGCCGGCATGGCCGAGGAGGCTCGAGCATGATCGTTACACCCATCGAGGGCGACGGCGTACGCCTGCGCGGTTACCGCCCGGAGGACCGGGACGCCGTCCAGATCAGCTTCAGCGACCCGCTCACCCAGCGGTTCATGGCCGGGCTGCCGGAGCCGTACACCGCGCAGCGGGCCGAGTGGTGGATCAACGAGGGCGCGCCGGGCACCTTCGCCGACGGCGGCGCGGCCTATGCGATCGCCGACCCGCAGACCGACGCGGTGCTCGGCGGGATCGGGCTGGACAACGTGCTGCCGGGCCGGGCACAGGCGGAGATCGGCTACTGGGTCGTGCCGGCCGAGCGCGGGCGCGGGATCGCGACCCGGGCGGTCCGGGCGCTCAGCGAGCACGCGGTCCGCACCGGGACGGCCCGGCTGGAACTGATCACGCACTGGGAGAACGCGACCAGCCAGCGGGTCGCGCTGGCAGCCGGCTTCCGGCGCGAGTCGGTCCGCCGCGCGCTGCTGCTCGAGCGCTCCGGCGCCCGGGCCGACGGGCTCGCCTTCGTGCGGGTCGCGGGCGACTCCGGCGAGCCGATCGAGCGGTTGCTGCCCGATCTGCCCGGCGGCGAGCTGACCGACGGCGTGGTGACGCTGCGCCCGCTCGGCCCGGAGCACATCGCCTTCCTCACCGAGCTGCACGCGGTGCCCGACGTCATCGCGACCAGCGTGCCGCCGCTGCCGCGCGAGCCCGAGGACATCCGGCGCCGGTGCGAGTGGGCGCAGGCGCACTGGCTCAACGGCGACCGGGCCGACCTGGTCGTGGTCGACACGGCCACCGGCACGCCGACCGGCGACCTCGGGCTGTTCTACACCGAACCGCCCCTCGGGCAGGCGATGATCGGCTACAGCATGCTGCCGGCCTGGCGCGGCCGGGGTTACATGACCCGGGCGGTCGAGTTGCTGGCGCTGTGGTCGTTCGCCGAGACCGGGATCGCCCGGCTGATCGCGGGCACCGTGCCGGACAACCACGGCTCGCAGCGGGTGCTCGCGAAGGCCGGTTTCAAACGCGAGGGCTATATGCGGTCCCGGCTCCCGGGCGCGAACGGCCGCCGGGTCGACGACGTCCAGTTCGCGCTCCTGGCCGAAGACTTGCTCTAGGCGGACCCTTCCAAGCTGAGGATGCCGTAGTCGTAGCCGCGGCGCCGGTACACAACGCTGGGCCGGCCGCTTTCCTTGTCGTGGAACAGGTAGAAGTCATGCCCGACGAGCTCCATCTGGTAGAGGGCGTCGTCGACGGTCATGGGGTCCGAAGGGTGTTCCTTCTCGCGCACGATGCGCCATGGTTGGCCGTCGTCGTGCTCGGCGAGCGCGAACGCCGGCTCCTCGACCTGCGGCTCCAGGCTCGGCAGGTCGGTCGGGAGGCCAGCCGTCGCGGCGGCGACGGAGACCGGGGCGTGCCGGCCGCGGTGCACCCGGCGCCGGTCGGCGGCACGGCGGAGGCGGCCGTCCAGTTTGCTGATCGCGCAGTCGAGAGCTGCGTAGAAGTCTTTGGCGCAGGCCTCGGCCCGGACAACAGGGCCCCTGGTCGCCACGGTAATTTCGACGCGTTGACAGTTGTCGGACTGGCGCGGATTGCGTTCGTGGAATAGCTCCACGTCGACCCGGATCAATTTTTGGTCGTAGCGCTCGACTTTGCTCAACTTGTCGGCGACATGTTCCCGGTAGTGATCGGGAACCTCTACGTTGCGGCCCTTGACGACAATGTCCACTCGTGACCTCCCCCAACGTTCGTGCTGACGGCGGGACCACGGGAGTGATCCCGTACGCGTGAGAAGAAAGTTTCGGACGGCTCCTTTCCGGTGCGGGGTCTGATCCGACTTTCGCTCCCGGTGGTAGGTAAGTGCTGTGGCTTACCCTCGTCACCAAGACGCTAACGTGCGGATGCCCGGTAGTCACCCCTCATTTGGGGAACCGATACGGGGACTTTTGACCCTTGCCGCGACATGCGGCGGAAGTCACCCTGACGCGCCGGGCCGGCCCGGCGCAACCGGGTCGCGGCGAGGGTGGCAGCGCCCGTCACCTGCATGTTCGCCTCCGTGAGCCGATTGGTCACCGCGGCGAGCGTGGCCCCCGTGGTGACGATGTCGTCGACCACTATCAGCGTGCTCCTCATCGTCGGTCGGCGCCGCGAAACGCGGATCCGCGCTCGCCGGATTGTCAGCGAACTCTCAGCCGCCGCGAGCCGCCCGGGCGCGTCGAGCATCGTGGCATCGGGCTTCGGAAGCGCCCGCAGCGGCCGATGGACGTCAGCCTGCCAGCCGTTCTCACGCAACCTTCGCACTGCGTGTGCGGCCAGTCGCGCCATGTGGTCGCCGTGCCGGGCCCGGACGGCGCTCGCGGTCGAGGGCACCGGGACAAGCAGCAGCGGCACGCCCGGCCCGCCGCCGCCCCGCACCGCCGCGGCGGCCACCGACCCGGCCAGCAGCGCCCCCAGCGGCCGAGCCAGCCGGTGCCGGCCTCGTTCCTTGTACGCCAGCAACGCCCCGCGCAGCGGCCCCGCATAGGCCCCTACGGCCGTGCAGGGCGGCATGCCGGGCGGCGGCGGCACGGGAACGGCCGGGAACGGCGTGAGCGCCTCCAGCGCCGCCACACACTCCGCACAAGCCCCGAAGCGCAACGGCACCCGCTCGGCGCCGCAACCGGCACAGGCGCTGGGCAGCACCAGGTCCGCGAGGGCGGCGACCAGCTCCATCAGTTCAGGAAGAACGGGGCCGTCGGCGCCGCGTCGGCCGGCGGGTTGGCTCCCGGATCGGCCAGCTTGTTGGTGGTGATCCGCACCGCGGTCTGCAGCGCGTCATACGCGTCGCTGCCGGCGACGTAGCTGACGAAGTAGGTGTGCTGGCTGGTGGTCGGGTTGGCCGGATACGCGGTCAGGTAGGTCACCCGCTCGTCGCCCAGGTCGGTGACCCGGTCGGAGCGCTTCGCGCCGTCGATCGTCATGTCCATCACCGTGACCCGGTCGCTCTCCGCGTCCACCCCCGCGACGGCCAGCCAGCCCTCGCTGCTCCAGCCGACCGCGGTGATCTCGCGCAGCAGCAGGGTGCGGATCGGCAGGGCATCCGACAACTGCATCCCCTCCCCGCTGGTGGTCAGCGTGGTCAGGTAGAGCTGCCCGCCGGCGACGACCGCCACCCGGTGGCCGTCCGGGGCGATCGAGACCGCGGTGACGCCGCTCGGGCCGCCCGGCCAGTCGACCCGTTGGTGTTCGCCCTCGGCGGTGAAGCTGTACAGCGAGCCCTTCGCGGTGACCAGCCCGACCGCGTGGTTGCGGGCGTCGACCGGGGTGACCGCCCACGCCGGATGCCCGATCGGCGCGGGCAGGGAGATCTTGGTCAGCGGCGCCTGCTGGCCCGTCCGAGCCGAGCCGACGCGCAGCGACTGCTTGTTGTTCGCCTCGTTCACCACCAGGGCGGCGAAGTCCTCGGAGTCGGAACTGCTCAGCGCGGCCGTGCGTACGCCGTGGTTCTCGGCCGCCGAGACCACCGGGATCGGCTCGGCCGAGGTGTCGGAGCCGGCCAGCCGTTTGATCCGCCCGTCGAAGATCACGAACCGCTCCGGCGTGCCACTCAGCTGGTACGCGAAGTTGCTGGTGAGGTAGTCGGTGTCGGAGTAGCGGTTCGGGTCGGCGCGGCCGATCCTGAGCTCGAGCGTCTTCGGCAGCAAGGGCCGCAACGACCACTGCAGCTGCCGGCGGAGCCGGTCCAGCGCCCGCGCGTCGTCGGTGGGCACGGCCTGGTCGTTCAGATTGATCTGCAGGTTGTCGTTGCTCTGCGCGGGCACGTTGCCGATCACCGCGGTGCGGTCGGGCAGCGGGTCGACGGCCTCGGAGAGCCAGTCGGCCGGGCCGTCGACGAGCCAGTTCAGGATCATGGTCGGCTGCTGCTCGGGCGGCACGGTCAGTGGCATGTAGCGCATGTCGGGCACGAGCCCGGTGTGCTCCGTGTTCCAGAAGTAGATGGCCCGCTGGTCGTAGAAGTCGGACAGGGCCGTGTCGCTGATCATCAGATACGGCGGGACCTTCTTGAGGAACACCCCCGACTGGCCGGAGACCGGGCCCACCACCATGGTGAACGGCTCGATCGTGCCGTCCGCCGTCGGCGTCAGGATGCCGTTGTGCCCCAGCACGCCGACGACCTTGTACTTCACCGTCACGTCCTCGCTGCCGGGGTTGTTCAGCGGCCGGTCGACCAGGTGCACGACCCGGATGTCGGACGGCGCCTTGAACACGGCGGCGGCGGACGGCGAGAGGAACGCCTTGGCCCGCTTCAGCGCGTCGTCCGGGTCGCCAGCGGCTGCCTGGAGGTAGTACGTGACGAAATCCGGCTTGTTGAGCGTGTCCTCCCGGCCCGGCTGGGGCGGCGCGGCCCCGCCGCCCGCCGAGGTGCCCATGGACGGGCCGGGGCCGACGACCAGCACCGGAGTCTCGTCGGGGATGCCGCAGCCGCCCAGCAACAGCGTGGCCAGCACGGCACCGACCAGCCAGGCGCGCGCCGCGGCGCTCACCCGGCCACCTCCGCCGGTGGTGCGGCTTCGACGGCGGGCGGCACGCGCGGCACGCCCCGGTCGCGTGGGATCAGCGGCAGCGGGGCGGCCACCAGCCGGTCGCCCGAGCGCACCGGCAGGGTCAGGCGGAACTGGGCGCCGCCGCCCGGGGCGCCCCAGGCCTCGAGCCAGCCGCCGTGCAGCCGGGCGTCCTCGACGCTGATCGACAGGCCCAGGCCGGTGCCGCCGGTCTGCCGGGCCCGGGACGGGTCGGCGCGCCAGAACCGGTTGAAGACCAGCCGCTCCTCGCCCGGCTTGAGGCCGACGCCATGGTCGCGCACCGTCACCGCGACCGCCGCGTCGTCGCAGGCCAGGGTGACCTCGACCGGCTTGCCCTCGCCGTGCTCGACCGCGTTGCCGACCAGATTGCGCAGCACCCGCTCGACCCGGCGCGGATCCACCTCGGCGATCACCGGCACGTCGGGCAGCCGCAGGTCGATGGTCACGCCGACCCGCTCGGCCAGGCCGGCAAGGCGCTCGGCGACCCGCTCGACGATCGGCACCAGGTCGGTGTGCTCGGCGTCCAGCGCGGCGAAGCCGGCATCGAACCGGCTGATCTCGAGCAGGTCGGTGAGCAGGCCCTCGAACCGGTCCAGCTCGGCCTGGAGCAGCTCGGCGCTGCGGGCCACGGCCGGGTCGAACTCCTCGCGCTCGGCGAAGAGCAGGTCGGCCGCCATCCGGACGGTGGTGAGCGGCGTGCGCAACTCGTGCGAGACGTCGGAGGTGAACCGGCGCTGCAGCCGGGACATCTCCTCGAGCCGGACGATCTGGCGCTGCAGGTTTGCCGCCATCTGGTTGAACGAGGCGGCCAGCATGGCCAGCTCGTCCTCGCCGTCGACCTTCATCCGCTGATCGAGCAGGCCGGCCGAGAGCCGCTGCGCGGTGCGGGCCGCGTCCCGGACCGGATTGACCACCAGGCGGGTGACCAGGCCCGCGACCAGGCCGAGCAGGATGACCAGCGCCAGGCCGGTGACCAGCACAGTCGTGCGGATCTCGTCGGCCGCCTCGTCCTCGGTGGTCAGCGGGACCAGGTAGTAGAGCTCGACGTGCCCGAACGGGGTCGGCACCGGGGAGCCGTACACAAGATATTTGGTGCTGACGCCATTGAACTCGGACGTGCGGATCTGCTGGGCGATCCGCCCGTCGCCGGTGGAGACCGCCCGGATCATCTCCGGCGTGATCAGCTGCGAGGTGTCGACATTCGCCGAGGTGACCGGCTTGATGTCGGGATACTTCTCGACCCGCATGGTGAGGATCGGGCCGCCGCTCTCGGTCGGGTCGCCGCCGGACAGCTCGCCGACCGTGCCCAGCATCGTGGGCGGCAGCTTGGGGTCGAAGGCCTGCACGACGATGGAGAACTGCTTCGATGCGTACGCGACCTTGCCGGTCATCTGCGCCTGCACCTCGTCCTCGGCGCGGCTGAGCAGGATCTTGGAGCTGCTGTACGCCACGAACCAGCCGAACGCGCAGACCAGCAGGCTGGACGCGACCAGGGTGATGGCGACGACGCGCAACTGCAGCGAGCGCCGCCAAGCCCGGCGGGCCGGCGCGGTGGCCCGGCGCAAGCGGCGCACGACGACACGCCAATACCCCCGCACCACTCGAAGGGTGCGGCGGGCGGGCATGGGAAGCCAGTTGGGAGCGCGCATCTCGCCGGCAAGGTTAGCCGGTTTCGAACCTACCTTCGCATGCCCTTCCGGCCCTCGCCTGCGATGTCGCTGTCCGGCGCGACCGTGTGCCGCTCGGTGCAGGCGGTCATGCGCCCTATCCGGTGCCCGCTTTGTAGCCGACACCGCGGACGGTCAAGATGATCTCCGGCCGTTCCGGATCCGGCTCGATCTTTGCCCGCAGCCGCTGGACGTGCACGTTGACCAGGCGGGTGTCGGCCGCGTGCCGGTAGCCCCAGACCTGCTCGAGCAGCACCTCGCGGGTGAACACCTGGCGCGGCTTGCGGGCCAGCGCCACCAGCAGGTCGAACTCGAGCGGGGTCAGCTTGACCTCGTCGTCGTCGCGGGCGACGGTGTGCGCCGGCACGTCGATGGTGATCTGGTTGCCGGGCGGCCCGATGGTCAGCATCTCGGGCGCGGCGTCCTCGCCCCGGCGCAGCCGGGCGCGCATCCGCGCCACCAGCTCCTTGGGCTTGAACGGCTTGACCACGTAGTCGTCCGCACCCGACTCGAGCCCGAGCACCACGTCAACCGTGTCGCTCTTGGCGGTCAGCATGACGATCGGGATGCCGGACTCGGTGCGGATCGCCCGCGCCACATCGATGCCGCTCATCCCCGGCAGCATCAGGTCGAGCAGGACGATGTCGGGCCTGTTCTCCCGGAACGCCGACAGTGCGCGCTCACCGTCGGCCACGAAGCTGGGCAGGAAACCTTCGCTACGCAGCACGATGCCGAGCATCTCGGCAAGCGCGGGGTCGTCATCGACCACCAGTACCCGGGCTCTCATGCGGTCCAATATTGCACTGCCTCTCCCGTCCGCGTGGACACCCCCCGGCGATCTTGCCATCCGATGTCACGCGAACAGCGTGCTGCCCCAGAAGTCGCCGGCCCCCGTGACGCCCGGTGGGCAGGCGAAAATGCCGCTCGAAACGTGCCGGACGTACTCGTTCATGGCGTCGTGCCGGGCCAGGTTGAGCTGGATCGGCACGAACGCCTTGCGCGGGTCACGCTGGTAGGCGATGAAGAACAAGCCCGCGTTGAGGCGGCCCAGGCCGTCGGAGCCGTCGACGAAGTTGTAGCCGCGGCGCAGCAACTTGACCCCGCCGTTGACGCTCGGGTGGGCCAGCCGGACGTGCGCGTCGACCGCGATCACCGGGTCGCCGTCGCCGTTCAGGGCGGTCAGGTCGATCTCGTCGAACTCGTTCGCCCGGCCGAACGCGGCACCGTTGCCCTTGACCCGGCCGAAGATGTCCTCCTGCTCGCCCAGCGAGGTACGGTCCCAGGACTCGATCAGCATCCGGATCTTCCGGGTCACCAGGTAGGCCCCGCCGGTCATCCAGGCCGGGCCGTCGCCGTCCCGGACCCACAGGTAGTCGCGGATCGCGTCGGTCTCCTCGGCCTTCAGGTTGGCGGTGCCGTCCTTGAAGCCGAACAAATTGCGCGGTGTCGCCTGCGCCTGGGTGGTCGACGACGTCCGCCCGAAACCCAGCTGCGACCAGCGTACGGCGACCACGCCGATGCCGATCCGGGCCAGGTTGCGGATCGCGTGCACGGCGACCTGCGGATCGTTCGCGCAGGCCTGCACGCCGATGTCGCCATTCGAGATGGTCGCGTCGATGGTGTCGCCCGGGAAATTCGGCAGGTCCACGAGCGCGGCCGGCCGCTTGGCCGCGAGGCCGAACCGGTCCTTGCCGGCGGCGTCGCGAAACAGCCCCGGCCCGAAGCCGATGGTCAGGGTGAGCCCGGATGGCGGCAGCCCGATCGCCTCGCCGGTGTCGTCCGGCGGGGCCTCCAGGATGCCGTCGGTCGCCCCGACCGGCCCGGCGTCCTGGCCGGCGGTCATCCGGGCGGCGGCCGCGGTCCAGTCCTTGAGCAGCTGGATCAGCCGGTCGCGGTCCTTGGTGACGACGTCGAACGCGACGAAGTGCAGCCGGTCCTGGGCCGGCGTGACGATGCCGGCCTGGTGCTCCCCGGTGAAGGTCACCGCGCCGGCCGCGGTGGAGCCCGCGGCCGGGTCGTCGTGCTCGTCGACGGCGCCCCGGACGAGCGCACCACCGAGGGCCGCCGCGCCGGCGACCCCGGCCACGCCGACGCCGGCAAGTGCGATCGCCCGCCTGCGCGAGACGGGGTTTGAGTCAGTCATAGCGGCCCCATCCATCACTTGGCGGCGATCACGCCGGCGATCTTGCTGATCGGCTCGGCCAGCGCGTTGATCGCGTCGGACAAGCCCTTGAGCTGGGCCTCGGTCAGCTCGTTCCAGAATTTCCAGCCGTCGCCGTCGCGGTACTTCGCCAGCTCGGTCTCGACCGCGGCGAAGCCCTCGTCGATCTGCTTGACCAGGGCCGGGTCGCGCTGCTCGAGGGCGGGGCGCAAGGCCGCGACGGCCGCCTGCGAACCGTCCACGTTGGCGGCGAAGTCCCACAGGTCGGTGTGCGAGTAGCGGTCCTCCTCGCCGGTGATCTTGCCGTTGGCGACCTCGTCGAGCAGTTCCTTGGCGCCGTTCGCGAGCTCCAGCGGCTTGAGCGGCTCGGCCTTGGCCTTCGCCGCGATCTCCTTGACGTCGGCCAGCAGCTGGTCGGCGATCGCGCCGTCCTTCGAGATGTCGCCCGAGACCCAGAGGTCCTTCTCGAGCTTGTGGAAGCCGGTGAACGGCAGCTCCTTGGTGGCGCCGTCCTCGCGACCGTCGATCTTGGGGTCGAGGTCGCCGAAGATCTCGGCCACCGGCTCGATCCGCTCGTAGTACGTGCGCGCGATCGGGAACAGCTGCTTGGACTTCGCCACGTCGCCGGCCTTGACCGCGGTGACGAACTCGGTGGTCTTCTGCACGAGCGCCTCGCTCTGCGCGGTGATGTACCGGCTGTAGCTGGCGGTGGCCTGTTGCAGGGCGGCGTCCTCGGTCAGCGGCGCGGCCGAGCCCGAGACGGTCAGCGCCGCCCGGATGCCGGTGCCGATCATGCCCGGCTTGCAGGCCGTCTGGTACGTGCCCGCGGGCAGTTCGACGCGCAGTTCGCGGGACAGGCCGGGGGCGATGTTCTCCACCTCGCCCATCACCCGGTCGCCCGCCGCGTACACGTAGAACTCGGTGACCTTGGCGCCCGAGTTGGTCACGGTGAAGACGTGGGTGCCGGCGTCCAGCGTGGTCTTGCCGACCTCGCAGGCGGTGTCGGTGGCCTTGACGGTGATCGGACCACCCGAGCCGGCGGCCGTGTCGTCGGCTTTGTCCCCGCTACAGGCCGTGAGAGCGCCGCTGAGGGTGCCGACCGCGACAAGCGCGAGAATTCGAGGGGTACGCAACGGGGTTCTCCTACTGCTGCGGCGAGGGCGCCGGAAGGGGTACATCGGACGGGGCGGCCGGCTGCGCTGCCGGCTTGCGGCGCGGGCGCCAGAGGAACAGCACGAGCACCGGCACCCCGTACGCGATCCAGGCGATGACCTCCAGCACCGTCGGCTCGGCGGTGATGTTGAACATGCCGGTGAGCAGGGTCGCGTACCAGGTGGACGGGTCGAGCACGCCGCCGATGTGGTACGCGATGTTGTTGATGCCGGGCAGGATCTGCGACTCCTGCAGGTCGTGCACTCCGTACTTGAAGATCCCTGCGGCGACCAGGATGAGCAGCGTGCCGGTCACGGTGAAGAAGATCGACAGGTTGATCCGGATCGCCGTGGCGACCATCAGGTAGCCGATCGCGACGGCCGAGAGGATGCCGCCGATCAGCGCGTACAGGGGACCGCCGTCGAGGTTTGCCCCCTGCACCGCGGAGTAGAAGATCAGCGAAGTCTCCAGGCCCTCCCGGACCACGGCGAGGAAGGCCATGAAGCCGACCGCGAACGAGCCGACCGCGAGCGCGTCCTGGAGCTTGTTGCGCAGCTCACCGGCGATGCCGCGGGCCGCCCGGCGCATCCAGAAGATCATCCAGGTGACGAAGCCGACCGCCGCGATGGAGGTGACCGCCTCGAAGAGCTCCTGGTCCTTGTAGTCGCTGAGCAACGAGGTCTCGGTGTAGCTGAGCAGCCAGCCGAAGACGACGGAGATGACAACGGCAAGCCCGACGCCGAGCCACACCTGCGGCAAACGGTCTTTGCGGTCCGACTTGACGAGGAAGGCGATGAGGATGCTGACCACCAGCGTGGCCTCCAGCCCCTCGCGCAGACCGATGAGGTAGGTGGCGAGCATGGCACTCCGATAGCTAAGGCATCCCTAAGTAAGGCTCGGCATACCTTAGTCATGCGGGTGCCACGCTCGTCAAGCCAACGCCGTATTTCGCCGGTCACACCGGGCGATCGAATTCCCCCGCGCGCACCCCGGCCAGGAAGCCGCTCCAGCCGGCCTCCTCGAAGGTCAGCACCGGGCCGGCGGTGTCCTTGGAGTCCCGGACCAGCACCGCGCCGGGGACCGGAGCGAATTCCACACAATGGCCGTTGGCCGCACTTCGCGCACTCTTGCGCCAGAGCAGTTTCATGCGTACGCCTTTCTCGAAATGACTGGTCATCCGAGACAACGCATCGGTTCTAATCGAGGGCTTCGCCCGCGCGGGCGATTAACTCGCGGCTGAGATCCGGGGACAATGAACGGCTGCGCAGATCGGCGAAAGCCTTGCGGTAGAACACCACTTCGGACTCGCGGGTGCGGAACACGCCGCCGGTCAGGCCCTCGCTGTGCGCGACCGCGGGCCGGTCCCGAAACTCGAAGATCAGGAAGGAGCCGGCCAGCGCGCTGTGCACGCCCGCGCTGAACGGCAGCATCCGCAGCTCGATGCCGGGCCGGCCACAGGAGTCGAAGAGCCGGTGCAATTGGCGGCGCAGCACCGCCTTGCCGCCCACCTCCCGGCGCAGCACCGCCTCGTCGAGCACCGCGCACAGCCGGGGCGCGTCGGCTCCGCTCAGCACCGTCTGCCGGTTCATCCGCAGCCGCACCCGGGTCTCGACCACCCCGGGATCGGCCCGGTCGGCGCCGGCCTCGATGACCGCGCGGGCGTACTCATCGGTCTGCAGCAGGCCCGGCACCACCTGGGCCTCCCATTCGCAGAGCATGCGCGCCTCGGCCTCGAGCGCCAGGAACTCGTCGTAGGCCTCGGGCAGGGAGGACCGATACGGCGTCCACCAGACCCGGGCCCGGCCCCGCCGGGCCAGCTCGCTCAGCCGCCGGCGGTCCGCGACGGGCGCCTCGATCTGAGCGAGCAGGCGCTCCAGGTCGGCGTCGCGGATCCCGGTGCGGGCGGTCTCGATCCGGCTCAGCTTCGACTCCGACCAGCCCAGCGCCCGGGCCACCGCGGCGCCCTTGCGCTCGCCGCGGAGCCGGCGCAGCTCTGCGCCCAACTCCCGGCGGGCCGTCGAAGTCAGCCTCGGCACGGGCCTACCGTACCGGCGGGACAATGCAAGTTGCATAGTACTTTTTGCACTTGCAGCACCCTGGCCAGGCATGGGGTAATGAAACGGGACGCGGGTGGCCGGCAGCGGCAACTGCCGTCTACCTCAGAAAAGATCGAGCCCCGTCCGGCGGCGGACGGGGCTCGATATTGTCGCCTATCGATATCGGCGACGCCGATCAGTAGCGGTAGTGATCCGGCTTGTACGGCCCCTCGACCGGGACGCCGAGGTAGCCGGCCTGCTCCTTGGTCAGCTCGGTGAGCTTGACGCCCAGGGCGGCCAGGTGCAGCCGCGCCACCTTCTCGTCCAGGTGCTTGGGCAGCACGTAGACGCCGACCGGGTAGTCGTCGGTCTTGGTGAACAGCTCGATCTGGGCGATCGTCTGGTTCGAGAAGCTGTTGCTCATCACGAACGACGGGTGCCCGGTGGCGTTGCCCAGGTTCAGCAGGCGGCCCTCGGAGAGCACGATGATCGCGTGCCCGTCGTCGAACTTCCACTCGTCGACCTGCGGCTTGATGTTCTCCCGCCGGACGTCCGCGCGCTTGGCCAGCCCGGCCATGTCGATCTCGTTGTCGAAGTGGCCGATGTTGCCGACGATGGCCTGGTGCTTCATCCGGGCCATGTGCTCGTTGGTGATCACGCTGTAGCAGCCGGTCGCGGTGATGAAGATGTCCGCGGTCTCGACCACGTCGTCGATCGTGGCGACCTGGTAGCCGTCCATCGCGGCCTGCAGCGCGCAGATCGGGTCGACCTCGGTGACGATCACCCGGGCGCCCTGACCGCGCAGCGACTCGGCGCAGCCCTTGCCGACGTCGCCATAGCCGAAGACCACGGCCACCTTGCCGCCGATCAGCACGTCGGTGGCCCGGTTGATGCCGTCGATCAGCGAGTGCCGGCAGCCGTACTTGTTGTCGAACTTGCTCTTGGTGACCGAGTCGTTGACGTTGATCGCCGGGAAGAGCAGCGTGCCGGCCTGCTGCATCTCGTAGAGCCGGTGCACGCCGGTGGTGGTCTCCTCGGTGACGCCCTTGATGCCGGCCGCCACCCGGGTCCAGCGCCGCTCGTCCTCGCGCAGGCTGCGCTGCAGCACGCCGAGGATCACCGCGTACTCCTCGGAGTCGGCGGTTTCGACGGCCGGGACGGCGCCCAGCTTTTCGAACTCGGCGCCCTTGTGCACGAGCAGCGTCGCGTCACCGCCGTCGTCGAGGATCATGTTGGGCGCCTCGCCGTCGGGCCAGAGCAGCACCCGCTCGGTGCACCACCAGTACTCCTCGAGCGTCTCGCCCTTCCAGGCGTACACGGGGACGCCCTTGGGCTCCTCGACGGTGCCGTCCGGGCCGACCACGATCGCGGCGGCGGCATGGTCCTGAGTCGAGAAGATGTTGCAGGAGGCCCACCGGACCTGGGCGCCGAGCGCGGTCAGCGTCTCGATCAGAACCGCGGTCTGAATGGTCATGTGCAGCGAGCCGGTGATCCGCGCGCCCCGCAGCGGCTGACTGGGGCCGAACTCCTTGCGCAGCGACATCAGGCCGGGCATCTCGTGCTCGGCCAGCTGGATCTCCTTACGGCCGAACGCGGCGAGCGACAGGTCGGCGACCTTGAAGTCGCCCTCGGCGAGCGTCGACGGACGACTGGCCGGCAGGGTGCTGGTCATCAATGCTCCTGGTCTACGGGGATCAAACGCAGCCGCTCACTCTACGCGCCGCGGACAGCGAACGAGGCGGCAGGCCAAAGACCCACCGCCCCGCTCATCCCCCCGGTTTGGTACCGCGCGCGTCGTGGGACCCCCCGATCACCAGTGACGCTGCGTGGTTATAGATTCACACTCCGCATGCACCCATGTCAAGCAAATCCAGAAATTTCCGTTTTGTGGCGCCGAACGGGTGGCGGACAGGCGGGCGCGTGGCTGCCGTACTAGGACCCGTAGAGGTCCGTCTCGGAGACGGCTGGGATGCCGCCTTCGGAGCGTCCCAGGCGGGCCGCGGAGCCGAACATGGGTCCACGAGCGCGCTGGATCCCGGCGAACCGTCCGAAGCCGAGCGGTTTGGGCACATCGTCGTAGACGGCCTCCATTCCGCCCCTGATCGAGTACGTCTCGTGCCAGAAGCCGGTGCCGCCGGAGTCCTGCAGGAAGCCCAGCCACCACTGCCGATGTGGCTCCGACCGGGCGTAGGCGAGCAATGACGGCAAATCGCGCCAGTACTGACGCATTCCCATGTTCATCGGGAAGATCGAGTAGTACACGGACTCGTGCAGCAGCAATCCGTCGGGTTTGTCCGCGACCGACTCACGGATCTTCTTTCCGAAACTCAAGAAGGTCCGGAGCCCGTACAGGCGGTTCACCCGCATGCCGAGGTAGAGGACCAGGAGGTCCGGGTAGGCGGACAAGTCGACGGTCTGCCGGTTCACTCGGGTTGGCATCTAGGGCTCCTCAAGTACGGGCTCGGCCGTGATCGCGGTC
>Ga0307508_10002998_pt1 | contig 17401 bp, 18 predicted proteins | sample 9_EM_MG_FD_203089 | JGI IMG/M metagenome (GOLD analysis project Ga0307508, IMG submission 203089) | Populus trichocarpa ectomycorrhiza microbial communities from riparian zone in the Pacific Northwest, United States - 9_EM | ecosystem: Host-associated > Plants > Roots > Unclassified | place... | reverse complement strand
ATTTGGGTTGAGGTCGGGGGGGGCGTTGGAGGCGGCAGCAAGGTTGGAGTCGGGGGTAGCGGCGCGGCTGGGGGGCGAGTCGGACGTGGCTAGCGGTCGACTCGAACCTTCACCGCGAACCTTCCGACGTGCCTTCGCCGGCATGCTCAAGCGAACGGCCGCAGCGACGCTCCGCTTTTCGAGCGCTGCGACGAACATGCTCATCGCCTGCAGATGAATCTCGCCGAGAGTTGCGCCCGGCTGCGTTCGTGAGAGCAGCGCTCTGGCTCGTTCGACGAGCCGCACGTGGTCTTCGCCGGTCGTAAATTGCATCTGATATTGCTGTGGAGCTGCGAGCGACGGCAGCTTCGGTGACGGCGAGAGCTCGCTTGAGAGCTCTCCGGTCTCCGATTCGACGCTGCCGGCCTCCGAGCCCTCGCGTTCGTTCGCCTCCCCGTGGGTGGCAGCGTTCTCGAGCGCGTCGTTGGCCCAATCGCGAGGTCGCTCCCCCACCGGCAATTCCCGCGCAAGTGGGCACAGCGACTGAACGAATCGTTCCCAGGTGGGGCGTTGCGCCACCCGCGCTGGCGCGGGACCGAGGGGCTCGACGAGATCCGGAACCTGCGCCAGCGGGTTCAGGATCCGAATCAGTTTCGCAATTTCTTTCTTGGTGCGGAATTTGGCGCGAGCAAGCACCTCGACGTGGTTCTCGTCCGTGAGATGAGGGCCAAGCATCAACACGCCCGTCAGGTGGAGCTCGCCATTGGCGACCGCGTCAAGCAACGACGGAAAGCGTTTCACGAGTCTTGCCGCGCTCGAACGGCGCGCTGCCGCGTCTTCGGAAAAGCGCAGTTCATAGATGCAGTAGGTGTAGAGGCTCGAGCAGGCGCGGGTTCGATGGATGCCGCGCGCTTCTACTTCGGCCAGGTGAGCCAACAAGGCTGCAAACACGTGGTTCGAAGCGCCGACCAAGCGTCGTGTGCTTGCGAGGAGCTCGTCGTCGGACAGTTGATCCAGGTCGTAGCCGTCGCTCGCTCCCAGTTTCGCCCTGATGAGACGGATGTTTGCGCCCATTGCGCCAGCCTACACCCGCGATTTTCGAGCTCTTCGTGAGCGCGGCAATGAGCTTTTGATGCACGAGAGGCGTTTCGAGTCGTCCGGCGCGCGAAAGCGCGTCCACGACTGCTTCAAGGGCCGCTAGGCGCCTCGCACCTGCCGACTCGCGGCGCGCCGCGCCACCGCGACGGGAATCGGTCAAGAGAAATCGCACGGATTGTCCGAGCAAAGTGAAATCGACCGTGGGGACCGAAAACACACACCTCACGGTCCACCGAAAACACACACCTCACGGTCCACCGAAAACACACGCCTCACGGCCGACGGAGAACAGACGCGACACGGCGAACCCGCAACCGACGCGAGGCGACGCAGCGGACCCGCAACCCAGGCGAGGCGAGGCGACGCGGCGGACCTGCAACCGACGCGAGGCGACACGGCGGACCTGCAACCGACGCGAGGCGACACGGCGAACCCGCAACCGACGCGAAGCGACGCGGCGGACCTGCAACCGAGGCGAGGCGACACGGCGAACCTGCAACCGACGCGAGCCGACGCGGCGAACCCGCAACCGAGGCGAGCCGACGCGGCGAACCCGCAACCGAGGCGAGCCGACGCGGCGAACCTGCAACCGACGCGAGGCGACGCGGCGAACCCGCAACCGAGGCGAGCCGACGCGGCGAACCTGCAACCGACGCGAGGCGACACGGCGGACCCGCAACCTAGGCGAGCCGACGCAGCGAACCTGCAACCCGAGGCGAGGCAGCGGACCCGCAACCCAGGCGAGGCGACACGGCGAACCCGCAACCGAGGCGAGGCTTCGAAGGGCAACAGATGCGGCATGGCGAACCCGCAGCAGGCGCGACACGGCGAACCGACAACAGACGCCACTCGGCGACCCTGGAAGACGGGTGACACGTTTTCGTGGACGTGAACCTCCGCGCAAGGCGGGAAAGGGACCGGCGCCGGTTTTCGGGGCCGAGCCGAGAAGCCGGCTCGAGGTTGGCGGCGCGTCATCTTGGTCGAAGCGTTTGTGCCTGGCTCCGCCCCACTAGCTTCTGCAAGGTAGGCCGCGTGTTGGCAGCCCACGTGATATCTTCGGTGCCATGAGTGACGACGGCTTTGCGGTTTCGCCTGCGACGATTCGGCTCGGAGATCTCGAGGTGCGGCGGCTGGGTTTTGGCGCCATGCGCTTACCTGGCAAAGAGGTGTGGGGCGAGCCGGAAGATCCGGCGCGGGCGCGAGCCGTCGTGAAGCGCGTGCTCGAGCTGGGCATGAATTTCATCGATTCGTCTTGGTATTACGGGCCGCACGTCGCCAACAAGATCATTGCCGACGCGCTCTATCCGTACCCGAAAGACTTGGTCATCGCGTCGAAGCTCGGCGGCAAGCGCACGCCCGACAAGGGCTGGGCGGCGTTCTCGAAACCTGCGGAGCTGCGCGAAGGCTGCGAGCACGACTTGCGCGAGCTACGGCGCGAGGTGCTTGACGTCGTGCATTTTCGCTACGTGGGCGCGCCCGGCACGATACCGTTCCTCGAGTCGCTCGACGCGATGATCGAGCTGAAGAAGCAAGGCAAGATTCGTCACTTGGCGCTCAGCAACGTGAGCGCGAAGCAGCTGGTGCAGGCGCTCGAGCAGACGCCGATCGTCGCCGTGCAAAACATGTTCAACGTCGGCGGCGGCACTGGGCCGCTCGCAAAGCGCAGCCACGCCGAGGTCGAGTCGCCCGAGGCCGTGCTTGCGGCTTGCGAAGCGCGCGGCATCGCCTACCTGCCGTTTTTCCCACTCGCAGTGGGCGCCCTCGGTAAGCCGCAGCCGGCGCTCGCCGCAGCTGCCGATAAATATCGCGCCAGTCCCGCCCAAATCGCGATCGCCTGGCTGCTGGCGCGCTCGCCGGTGATGCTGCCGATCCCCGGCACCAGCTCGCCCGAGCACCTGCAAGAAAACTGGGAAGCGCGCAAGATCGCGCTCACCAAAGCAGAAGTCGCGTCCATCGCACAAGACTCGCGCGACGCGCTCTGAAGCTCCGTGAGTGGCGACCGAGCAGCAGGCTGGCACCCCCAAGCTTGCTCGTGTTGGTGTCAGCGAGAGGCGTGCTTGTACCCCAAGCGCCTACACGCCACGCTGACACCTACACTGCCAGCCAGCTTGGCTTGCGATAGGCTCAACGCAACAGGTCTACTCGCGCTCGAGACGGTCACGGAGCACGGAGCACGGAGGCATGATGCAAAGCTCGTCCATCTTGTTCGCGGCTACTTTCGCTATGCTGGGCGTTGCCGCCGGCTGTGGTTCCGACGGCGGCGGCGACGGCGCCCCGGGCAGCGCCGGAGCTTCCACGGGCAGTGCGGGCTCCAAGGGCAGCGCGGCTGCGACCGAGCGCGCAGGCGCAACCGGCAGCGCCGGCGCGACCGGTTCCGCCGGCACGACGAGCAGCGCGGGCGCCAGCGCCATGACCGACCCGCAAGACGGCCCGCCCGCGGGCTACGCCGACGGTAAAGCGGTCGTGCCGGCCGAGGGCCAAGCCGAAGACGTTTCGAAGCCCACGACCGTGATCGGCAAAGGCACGCCTGACGGCTGCACCAGCGACGCTTTCGTGGCAGCCGTCGCCAAGGGCGGGGTCATCACTTTCGATTGCGGAGCCGAGCCGCTCACGATCCTCCTCACCCAGACCGCGAAGGTATTCAACGACAAGGGCACCAAGCTCGTCATCGACGGCGGCAACAAGGTGACGCTCAGCGGTGGCGGCAAGCTGCGCATCTTGTACATGTCCACCTGCGACAAGGCACAGGTGTATCCACCGGGACCAGGCGACTGCAACACGAACCCTGGCGTGCAATTGGTGATTCAGAACCTCACGTTCATCGACGGTAACGCCAAGGGCATTGCCGAGGGGACGACCAACGGTGCTGGCGGCGGCGCGATCCACGCGCAGGGCGGCAGCCTCAAGGTCGTCAATTCGCGGTTCTTCAACAACGTCTGCGACGACCTCGGTTCCGACCTCGGCGGCGGCGCGATCCGCAAGCTCGACTACTTGGTCGCGCCCGGCGCCGGCCCGAAGCGGCCGGTGTGGATCGTCGGCAGCACGTTCGGCGGCAAGGCGGGTCTTGCGAACTCGTGCGCCAACGGCGGCGCGCTCAGCAGCATTGGCGTCTCCTGGAATATCATCAACAGCGTGCTCTCGTACAACGCGGCGGTGGGTCATGGCGCCAACAGCGGCATGGGCGGCAACGGCGGCGCGATTTACAACGACGGCAACGAAATCGTCATGAACGTGACCAGCAGCTTGCTCGAGAACAACAAGGCCAACGAAGGCGGCAGCGCCATCTTCTTCGTCAGCAACAACCAGACCGGCTCCATCACCATCACCGACTCGCTCACCCGCAGTAACCCACGCGGCACTTTCGAGACCCCCGATCTGCCCGGCTTCTACGTGATCGCCAAAGGGCCTGCGCAGATCGTAAACTCGCAGATCATGCGCTAGGTCAGGCGCCGCGAGCCGCTCACCCGGCTAAATGACGTGCTTTTTGGCCAAATGGTTGCGCCGACGACGACTAGCAGCAACTGTCCCGCAAAATGATTCAGACCGACGTCATCGATAGCGCGTGGGTTACCGATGGCTGCGAGTTCGCGCTGGCACGGCAGGATCAGGATTGGGTCGTGCGCGTGGGTGGCCGAACCCTGATGAGCAGCCGCATGCACGACTCGGAAGAGGCGCTGGCGGAACACGCCATCGAGCGCGTGGACGACCCGCACACGGTGCTCGTCGGCGGGCTCGGGCTCGGCTTCACGCTGCGGGCGGTGCTCGATCGCGTGGCCGACGACGCGAAGGTGACCGTGGCAGAGCTGGTGCCAGAGCTGGTGCAGTGGAATCGCACGCACTTGGCGGAGTTGCACGACAACGCGCTCGATGATCGGCGTTGCGAGGTGGTGGTGGGCGACGTCTTCGCCACCATCAAGCGCTCGCCCGGCGTTTTCGACGTGATCTTGCTCGATGTCGACAATGGTCCGATCGCGTTGTCGCACGCCCAAAATCAACGCCTGTACAGTGAGCAGGGCCTGCGCGTCTGCCGCGCCGCGCTCAAGCCCGACGGCGTGATGGCGGTTTGGTCGGCCGGGCCCAGCCCGCGCTTCGAGCGGCGTCTAGCCAGCTGCGGCTTCGACGTCGAGGTGCTCAGGGTCGCGGCCCGCAAAGGCTCGCACGCCCGGCACGTGTTGTTCGTGGGCAAACGACGCGCCCTCGCGGATCGCTAGCCGTAGATCGTGGCGCAATCTATTCGCGGCACCGCCGGCGGTTGCAGGTCCAGACGACAGCAACCTACAGCCAGCTTTCTGGCCCAGATTTCGGGCGAATTTCGAGTCATCTAGGAACCGGGCTAAACTGGCCTGTCTTCTGCTTAGAGGTGGATTGATGTCGAAATACCTTGGGCCATTGGTCGTCGTGATGTTGGTCGTAGCGTGCGGCGGGACTACGGACACGCCTGGCTCGTCGAATGGCGGAACGACGGCTGGCGGGACGAACGCGGGCGGCAGCAACAACAGCGGGGGTAGCTCGGCGAGCGGCTCTGCCGGCAAAGCCACGGGCGGCGACATCGCGGTGGGCGGCGGAGGCGGTGGGGGCGGCACGCTCGATCTGCGCTGTCCGGCACACCGCCCGAGCGGCGTGTGCGCAGGCGCCGATACCGGGCTCAACTGCCAATACGACTACTTCAGTCAGTGCCTCTGCTACACGACAGCACCGGGCACGTTCTCGCTGTGCCAAAAAGTGGACCCGACGTGCACGATGAGCAGCGCGGGTGGCGCGGCGGGAGCGGGCGGGATTGCCGAGGCCGGAGGGGCTGCCGGAATGGCCGGCATCGGCGGCATCGCGGCAAAGATCGCGCTGCCCCCGCGCCTCGCCTGCAGCTGCTCGGCGATGAGCTGGGTCTGCAACTAGGACGCAGCCGCAATGCGCTTCATTGCACTGGCGTTGGCCACGGCGACGCTAGCCACCTCGGGCGTCGCCTGCGCGCTCGAGAACCCATTTCCGGACAAGGCGATTGTCGCTCCAGGCGTGAAGCTCGCGTACACCTCAAGCTCCCACTCTGCTTCGGTTGCCCGACGGGTGGCGGCAGCAGCCACGGTTCCGTCTTCGGCGGCATTGGCCACGACCACCATCATTGAAGCAACAGCGCGGGGCTTCACGGCCCTCGGCTCGCGTCGAGTCGAGTCACGACGGCAGGCTTCTAGTGAGCGCGCGAGTTCGCTCGCAAATGCGCCCGACTTGCGCCTCCGACCGACCTGGTCAATGGTTCCCGTCTGGCCCGGTTCGCCAGTTCCGCCTCGAATGCCTCGCAAACCCCGTTCCGCCCCGCGCCGTGCTCCCTACCAGAGCTCGGTCGGCGTGCGCGCGCTTTTGGCGTTCATCGCGGCGACCGCGCTCTTGGCTTCGCAGGGGCTCTCGGTGCTGCACTTCGTGCTGGTGCCGCATCACTTGTGTGAGGTGCACGGCACCCTCGAAGACGGCGCGGCCAAGGCCCATCAGGCCGAGCCCAGCCCCAATCCGCAGCGGGCTGTTGCGCAAGCCGCAGACAGCAGCGGCGACGGGCACGAGGCCTGCACAGTGGCGGCGCTGTCCAAGCACGGCGCCGCGCTGCCGCACGCAGTCGTGGAGGCGACCCTGCTTGGCGGCGACGTCGTCGCGATCGAGAGCGGCGTCTCGGGCGTGAAGCCGGATCGCGCGGCCATCTTGGCGCGCGCCCCGAAGCTTTCGCCGCCGCGCGTCGCTTGAGGTTCGCCCTGATCACGCGCTGAGCGCGGCCGACGGCCGCCGTCGCGCGCCGAATCTCTACGCCGACGCACACGCGTGGCCATGCCGTTCGCAAGCCACGCCCAGTCTTTCCTAACCGACTTCGGATGCCATGATCCAAAATCCAGAACGTATGGCTGTAGGCGCGCTAGCCTGCGCGGTGCTCTTGGTGCGCGCCGCGGGCGCCCAGACTCAGCCACCACCTGCCCCGCCACCCGCTAGCGCGGATGCGACAGACACGGCCCCCGCCCTCCCGCCAGCACCACCGCCGGCAACGACACCGACCGACGACTCCAAGGACATCGCAGCGGCGCTGGCCGCCGACGCGGCGAGCAAACCCGCCGAGGCTGCGAAAGCCGCCGATACAGCGAGCCCGCCCGCGGCCGGGGGCGGAGTGCAGTCACTGAACCCAGATATTTCGCTGATCGCCGATTTCGCTGCGGCGGCGTTTTCGAACGACGACCACCTCGAGAGCGGCGCCCACGATCCGGTCAAAAATGGCTTCAATTTACAAGCGCTGGAGCTCAGCTTCGCGGCCGCAGTCGATCCCTACCTGCGCTTCGACAGCCACATCACCTTCGACCTCCACGGGCTCGACGTCGAAGAAGCGTACGGCACGACGCTCGGCTTGCCGTTCCGGCTGCAAGCGCGGCTCGGTCAGTTTCTGAATCGCTTCGGACGCTTGAACGCCAGTCATCCACACACCTGGAATTTCTCCGATCAACCGTTCGCCCTCGGACGCGTGTTCGGCGCCGAAGGCAACAAAGGGCTGGGCGTCGAGCTGTCGTGGCTGACGCCCTTGCCTTGGTACGTGGAGCTCGTGGGTTCCACGATGATGGCCGACGGCGAGGACACGAGTCGCAGCTTTCTGGGCGCCCAAGACCGAACCCTGCGCGGCCCCAAGGACCTGCAATACCTGACCGCGGCCAAACAGTTCTTCCCGCTGTCGGAAGATTGGTCGCTGGCCTGGGGCCTCTCGGGCGCCTTCGGACCGAACCCGAGCGGCCCTGGCAATCGCAGCGCCATCTACGGCAGCGACGTGTACCTGAAGTACCGACCCATCACCGCCGAGAGCTCGACCATCGTGTCGCTGACCAGCGAATGGTTCTATCGACGCCGACAAATCCCCAGCGACGTCGTGCACGACGTGTCCAGCTACAGCGAGCTATTTTGGCGCTTCGCTCAGCGCTGGGCCAGCGCCGCTCGCTACGAATACGGCTCAGCGCCGCTGTTCGTGAACGCGCCGCGGAACAGCACCGATCCGCTCGACCCAGGCTGGACGGCTACGCGCCAGCGGGTCGCCTTGGCGCTCACCCACTACCCTTCCGAATTTTCGAGGTTCCGGCTGCAAATTTCGCGCGACATGCCCGCTTGGCGTGCCGCGTCTTACGCCGGCTTTCTCACGGCCGAGCTCGCCATCGGCGCGCACGGCGCCCACGCATTTTAACGTTTGAAAGGATCCCATTCATGTTCCGACGCCTCAGCCTGCTATTTTTTGCGGTTCTTGCGCTGCTCGTTCCGCGCAGCGCCTTCGCCAAGCTCGAAGTCGTGGCGACGACGCCCGACCTGGCCGCCATCGCGCGCGAGCTCGGCGGCCCCGACGTGCACGTGATCGCGATGGCGCTGCCCACCCAAGATCCGCATTTCGTCGACGCCAAGCCGCACCTGGCGCTGGCGCTGTCCAAAGCCAACCTGCTCGTGCTCACCGGCGCGGGGCTGGAGGTCGGCTGGCTGCCGACGCTCTTGACGGGCTCGCGCAATCCCGACATTCAAGCGGGCAGTCCCGGCTACCTCGACTGCTCGTCACTCGTGGCGCTGCTCGAGGTGCCGACCGTTCAAGTCGATCGCTCTCAGGGCGACATCCACCCGCAAGGCAATCCCCACTTTTCCTACGATCCGCGCCGCGTGGAGACGCTGGCCGTGGGCCTCGGCAAGCGTCTGGCCGAGCTCGATCCAGCGCACAAACCCGGCTATTTCGCGCGCACCAAGGCCTTCGTCGACGCGCTCAACGCGGCGCGCGCGCGCTGGGAGGCGCGCCTTTCGAAAGCTCGCGGCCAAAAGCTCATCGCCTACCACAACTCGCTGGTTTACCTGACGGACTGGCTGGGCCTAGAAGTCGTCGAGCACATCGAGCCCAAACCCGGCATCCCGCCGAATCCGAGTCATGTCGCGCACGTGCTCGAGGTCGCGAAAGCCAGCCGTGTGCGCGCGATCGTGCAGCAGTCGTTCTATCCGTCGGGCACCTCGAAGCTGATCGCCGACAAGGCCGGCGCGACGTTCTTGCAATTCCCCGGCTACCCCGACTTCGCGGCAGCCCAGAGCTACAGCCAATATATGGACGACTTGGTCGCCAAGCTCGCACACGCGCTCGGCATGTGATGAAAGACTCCTCATCGTTGTCGCGACCGGAGCTGTTCGAGTGTCAGCAGCTGCGCGTCGGCGCCGCGGGCCGCGCGATCTTGCCGCCCATCGAGCTCAAGATCCGCGCGGGCGAATTTTGGGCCGTGATCGGTCGCAACGGTGCAGGCAAGACCACTTGGCTACGCACGTTGCTCGGTCTGATCCCGCCCGTGGGCGGCCAGGTGCGCTCGGCGTCTCGCGTGCGGGCTTCGTACTTACCGCAGCGCAGCAGCATGGACGACCTGTATCCGCTCACGGCGCGCGAGGTCGTGTCGATCGGTGCCGAGCGGGGCTGGTCGTTTCTGGGCGGCGTGAGCGCGCGACAAAATCGCGACAAAATCGAGCAGGCGCTCAGCGAAGTAGGCGCCGCGGAGCTGGCCGAACGGCCCTTTCGGCGTTTGTCGGAGGGCCAAAAACAGCGCGTGCTCTTCGCGCGCCTGGTCGCGGCCGACGCCGAGCTGGCAATTTTGGACGAGCCGACCAGCGCCATGGACAAGATCGCCGAGCGTGAAGCGTTCGAGCTCATCCAAGCGCTGCGCGACAAGCGCGGGCTCACGGTCTTGGTCGTGAGCCACTACCTGTCGATCGTGCAACACTTCGCCGATCGCGCAATTCTGCTCGACGCCGATTCGCAGCAAGTCGTAAGCGGCACGCCTCGCGACGTGTTCGAGCATTCGGCCTTCCGAGCACGCTACGGTGACTTCGTGGACGGTGCGCCCGATGCCTGAGCCGAGCCCCGCAGCCAGCCAGACTGGCGCCTTCGACTTCGACGCCTTGCTGGCCCCTGGCCCGAGCGCCTCCGCTAGCGGCGCCAACGCGCCCGCCCTGGCCGCACCCGGCAACGCGGTGACCGCCGGCTCAGCCGGCAACGGCGGCGGCACGAACGCGCCCGCGGCCCCGCAAGAAGCGCAGCCCGGCTGGCACGATTTCACCGCCAGCTGGAGCCTGTATCGCGATCCCATCGCTTGCGGCACCGTGGCAGGCGCCGTGCTCGGTGTGCTCGGCGTTTTCGTGGTGCTGCGGCGCGCGGTGTTCGTCACCGCCGCCGTGAGCCAAAGCGCGGCGCTCGGCGTAGCGCTGGCATTTCTGATCGGGATCTACGCCGGCTTCACGCCGCCGCCGGTGCTGTGCGCGTTCCTGCTGGCGCTGGCTTCGACCAGCGTGCTGGCCTGGCGGTCACGCTCTACCGCGCTGCCGCGCGAAGCCATCGTCGGCTTGCTGTACGTCGCGGCCTCGGCGCTCGCGGTGCTGGTCGGCGATCGCATCGCGCAAGAAGCCGAAGACATCACGGCCATCTTGTTCGGCACCGCGGTGTTGGTGCGACCGGAGGATCTGCTGGCCGTACTTTCGGTGAGCAGTCTGGTGCTAGTGGCGATTGCCGCGCTGTATCGGGGCTTGGTCTTCGCTGGCTTCGACGCGGAGGGCGCCCGCGTACACGGCTTGCCCGTCGGCAAGCTCGATCTCGCGCTTTGGGTGCTGGTAGCTTTGGAGGTTTCGGTCACGACGCGCGCGATCGGCGCGCTGCCGGTGTTCGCGTTTTCGGTGCTGCCCGCCATGGCGGCGCTGCTGCTGGTGCAGCGGCTCAGCCACGTGGTGTTTCTGGCCGGGCTGCTCGGCGCACTCTCGGCCGGGCTCGGCTACCTCGCCGCCTTCTTGCTGCGCTTTCCGGTCGGAGCCGCGGAGGCTTGCGTCGCCGCGCTGTTCTTCCTGCTCGCCAGCCTGGCCGCCCGACTGCGCCAGGTCCGCTCGTTGAAGGATCGCGCTCAGGTCGGCTAGAGTGCCCGCGTTGTCGCGGATCGTCGCTGCTCTTTCGCGGGCGCTAGTCGGCGCCTGGCTGCTCGTCGCCGGGCACGCAGCCGCGGCGCCCGAGCTCGACGCGCTGATCGCCTGGCAAGGCGAGTGCGACGACCGCGCGGCGCTGCGGGCCGAGATCCAGGCGCGCGGCGCCGACTTGAATGAAGTTGTCGCAAGCGATACCGCCGTGAAGCTCGGCATCGTCGTGCGCCAATCGGCCGGCAACCTGCTAGCCGACATCGAGCTTACAGCGGCGGGCTCACACGAAAGCCGTCACGTCGAGGCGCGCGACTGCCTGGCGCTGCGCCGCGCTGTGGCCTGGGTGCTCGGCGTTTTCGCCGAAGAGCGTGCAGCCGCCGAACGCACGCCACAGCCATCAACGGCAGTATTTCCAGTGCCGCCGCCGCCGGCCGCGCCCGCGCCCGCACCGAAGCCGGCCACGCGCCAGCTGACGCCCCGCGTGACGCGGCCCGAGCAGCCACCACCACCCCGCGTGAAAGCGACCAGGCCCTGCGCCGCGCCGGGGCCGCGTTTTAGTCTTGGCTCGGAGCTGCTGCTCGGCGCGGGTTTCGTGCGCGCCGCCTCGCTCGGCCCAGCGCTGATCGGCTCGTACCGTCCCTGCGCGCGCTGGTGGCCCGGATTTTCCGTCGGGGTATCCGAGCTGGTGAGCCTCGGCTACGAAGTCGACGCGCGCGCGATCCGGCTCGAGCGCAGGGCCGGGCAGCTCGGCGCATGGCTGACGCTCGGATTGCCGGAGCTCCGAGGCGGCCTCTCGCTCGAAGCCGGGCGCCTCCACGCGGCCTCTACGACCAGCCCAGCGGGTCCCGGAGGCTTCAGCAACGCGCTGTGGCTGGCCTTCGCCGCTCCGCTCGAGCTCGACGTGCCGCTGTTCTCGTCCGCGCTCACGGCAAACCTCGGCGTCAGCGGCGTTTACGCGCCGCTGCGTTACGTCTTGCGTTACGCGACCGCTGGCGAGCTGGCGCGGCTCGGGCATTTCGAGCTGCGCACGGCGATCGGGCTCAGCGGTCATTTCTGATGCCGATTTCGTGATCCGCAGACGGGCCTGGGGGCTTTATCCAAAAGGTTTCCCCGAGCCGTATCGTGATTGCACTGTCGAAGAAATTTGCCGTCGATTTGGCAGCGGACGAGAGCGCGGCCCCGCCGCGCGAGCCGACGGCCACGAGCGAGCCGGGTGAGCCCGCCGGGGCGCGCTCCGCCGACACGGCCCTGAGCGCGCTGGTCACCCGCGAATACCCGGCGGTTTGGCGCTTCCTGCGCCGCCTCGGCGTGCCGTCGAGCGAGGTCGACGACGCCGCGCAGCGCGTCTTCGCGCGTGTGCTTGGGCAGGGCGAGCGGATCCAAGCCGGCTCAGAGCGAGCGTATTTGATGCGTGCGGCCTTTCGGGCGGCGCTCGAGCAGCAGCGCGCCAAACGGCGCTGGCTGTCACGCGCCGCAGCCGTCGACGTCGACGAGACCTCGTCGACCCTGCCGCGGCCCGACCAAAGCCTCGCGCAGCGCGAAGACCTGCGCCTCCTGGATCGGGCGCTGGACCAGCTGGCGCCAGATTTGCGCGCGGTCTTCACGTTGTCCGAGCTCGAGGAGCTCACGTTTACCGAGATCGCTCTGGCGCTCGAGCTGCCGCGCGGCACGGTCGCCTCGCGCGTCCGCCGCGCCAAAGAGCGCTTTACCCAAGCCGTTCGCCGGCTTCAGTCCGGAGGCATACGATGACTTTCGATGACGAAGACGCGCTCGTGGCGCGCTTGCTCCGCGCCGGGCGAGCCGACGGCCCTTCAGCGCGAGCTTTGCGCGCTGCCCCGCTCGCGGTGGGCGCACTGCTGACGTCGACGGCCGCGCACGCCGCGCTTTCGCAAGTGGGAGGAGCCGCGGTCGCCGAAGTGGGGCGCGCGGTTTCGCCGCTGGTGCTGGTGAAGTGGATCGCCGTGGGCACGCTGGCGGGCAGCTCGCTGATGGCGGTCGTGCGCGCACCGGAGCTGCTGCGGCAAAAATCCGAGGCGGAAGCGCAGCTCGTTCCGCAACGGGCAGCGTCGCTGCCGGCGGCAACCGCCGCTTCCGCCAAGCTCGCCGAGCTGCAGCCGGCTCCGGAGCTACCGCCGGATGCCGATCCGGCTGCTGCAAGCTCGCTGCCCTCCAGCGTGACGTCAGCTCCGCGGCCGGACGTGGCGCGCGAGGTTTCGTTGCTCGACGCCGCACGGCGCGCCTTGGTGCAAGGTAACCCGGCCGAGGCGCTACGGCTGCTAGCCACGCTCGAGCGGCTACCAGCGCGTGCGCTCATGCCCGAAGCCACCGTGCTGCAAGTTCGCGCGCTGCTCGCGCAGGGTAGCCGCGATGAGGCCCGCGCCGTCAGCGAACGCTTTTGCAAAAGTGCAGCGGCCTCGCCGCAATGCGCGATTTTGCGAACGCTGGTTGCAACCAGCGTGATCCAACCCCGGCCGTCGCGGCTCTAGTCGATCAGCAACATGACACACCGACTTTTATACATCTCGATTGGCACGCTGCCGCTGCTGCTCTCCGTCGCGTGTGGGGCGAAGGATCTAACGGTGGGCGACAAGAACCCACCGCTGAGCGCGGGTGGCAGCGACAGTAGTGCGGGTGGCGCCAGCGGTGACAACCTACCCGGCGACAAGATGCCGGGCGGCGTGCCGCCGGACAAAAAGGGTGATCCGAGCGGCGGGAGCGACGCCGCCGCTGGTGCCCCCGCGGACCCGATGGACCCAGGAATGAAGCCAGGCATGACGCCGCAAGCGAGTTTCATCTGCTCGGATATGCAGATGACCATCATTGCTTTTTCGCTGGTATGTAACGGCATGAAAGACTGCCCCGACGGCAGCGACGAAGTGAATTGTCCTGGCTCGTTCTGGCTCTGCAAGGACGGCGGCCAGATAGATCCGCAGCTTTTTTGCGACGGCAAGCCCGACTGCAAAGACGGCAGCGACGAGCTCGATTGTTTGCCAGCTGCGGACACCTTCGTCTGCAAAGACGGCGGCAAAATTCCGAAGATGTTCGTCTGCACCGGCAAGCCCGAATGCGGCGACGGCAGCGACGAGCTCGGCTGCACCTTCATGTGCATCGATGGCAGCGACAGCGCTTCACGTTTCGATCCCATGCAGAAATGCTGGCAAGCAGCTGAGGTCATCGGTTGCGCGACGATGCTCGATCCGGCGCTGTCAGTTCCGAAGAAATGGCCGAACACCAGCTGCCTACACCGCAAAATGGACGACGCGCTCTTCACGGTGTCGCGGCCCGAGCTCGCCACCGACTGGCTCGAGTGCACGCCCACTGAGCTCATGCTCACGGGCCTGGCCAAGCCCTGCCCGTAGCGCCGACGCTGGAATCTCCCGCGCGGACCGCCATCTCGCGCTATACTCATCGCTGATGAGAGCGGCGGTCCGGCTCGATTCGCAGGTTTCACTGCGTCGCTTCGCGCCCGGAGACGCTGCGTTCGTGGCGCTGCTCGCCGAGCAAGCGTTCACCGAATACAGCAAAAACCCGGCCCGCTACACGCAAAGCGTGACCGAGCGCGCCGACACTCGAACTTGGTTGGCCATCGAAGCAGGCGCGCCGGTGGGGCTGGTGGTGCTCGAGCCCCGCGGCCGCGAGGCGGCCGTGCTGGTCTTAGCCGTGACCGAGCGGCAGCGCGGTCGGGGCATCGGAGGCCTGCTCATGCAGGCTGCAGAGCGCGACGCTCTGGCACAGGGGGCGAAGCTACTGACGCTGTGCACCGCCGACGCCAACCTGGCCGCGCTGGATCTGTTCTTGCGCCGCGGCTTCCGCATCGTGCGGCGCAGGCCCGGATTTTACTCGCGCAAACAAACCGGCTGCGAGCTCGAAAAGCAGCTGGCGGCTGGGGCAGGGCCCCGGCCTGACCAGAGCTGAGCGTCTTGGGACGGTTGAGCGCGCCGCGCTAAAGGGTCCGCGAAAGGCTAAGTCGATCCTAAGCGCAGTAGATGCCGCCGTTGATATCGAGCGTGGCTCCGTTGATGAAGCCGTCGTATTCGGAGGCCAGGAAAACCACCGGACGCGCGATATCCTCGGCGTAGCCGCCGCGCCCGAGCGGGATGCCGCGGATGGTCTCTTCCGCGCTCTCTTTCGTGGTGTGGGTGTCGTGAAAGCGCGTCGCCAAGATCAGCCCCGGCGCCACGCAATTGACTCGCACCCCTTTGGGGCCCAGCTCGGCCGCCAACGCCCGCGTCCAGGTCAGCACAGCGCCTTTGGCGCTCGAATACACCAGCGAACCGCCATGGCCGCCCTTGCGCCCCGCCAGCGACGCCACGTTGACGATGCTCGAGGCGCCAGCCGCTATCAGCGCTGGCGCGGCGGCGCGCGTGACGAACATCATCGTGGTGAGATTGATGCGCATCACCTCGTCCCAGAATTGGATGTCTACCTCTTCGAGCTTGCGTCGCGCGACGAGCGAGCCTGCGTTGTTGATCAAGACGTCGAGGCCGCCGAGAAAGTCGGTAGCCTTTTTGACCAGCTCTTTTGCTTCGGCCTCGATGCGCAAGTCGGCTTGCAGCACGAGCGCGCGCTGGCCCGCGGAAATGGCCTTTTCGGCCAGGCTGCGCGGAGTTGCGTCGCTTTGGAAGTAGTGCAGACACACGTCCGCCCCGGCGTCGATCAAGCCCTCGGCGATCGCGGCTCCGATGCCTTGCGAAGCACCGGTCACGAACGCGCGCTTGCCTTTCAAGCTGCCCATCAGCCGTTTTCCTTGGTCATTTGCGCTCAAAGAAGCCGAACTGGCGATCCGCGTCAATCACCCGCGTCTGCTGGCTCGATGCCCGCAGCCACGAACGCGCGCCAAGACAAGGGATGGCTAGCATTGTCACCCGCCGCCCAGCCCTCCGGGCTCGCGCATTGGGCGGCGTCGCAGCTAACGACAACTCGGCCTGCTCCTCCGAACTCCTCTGCTGGCTGCTGGGCCAATCCGTCAAGAAGCCCGGAATTTTGTGGGTGAAGTCGTCGTATTTCGCGGCGGGGGAGCATCTGGCGCTCTGATCGGCTAACCTATTGGCCGCTCGCAGCACGCTCGCTTCGCAAACCGTGAGACAGCGGTAGAAACCTGCGAGAGCCCCGACAGAAAGTGTCTCTATGACCGAAATTGCCGACTCCGACTTCCCCGCCCTCTTTGCTCATGGAACCCGAAAAGATTGGGGCGTGGGCGTCCTGGCCGGCGAACGTGACGGCAAACGCAGCTATCTGTTCGAGAGCGGCGAGGAACGCATCATGGGCAGCGGCGCCTACGACATGATGCGCAAGGTTTCGCCGCTCGATCGCGATCAAGAGGCCACGCTCGTGCGCTTGACGGCGCTGGTGGCCCGCCGCCAGGGCCGCGCGGATCCGTCCAAGTCGGTCGGGTTTTCGTTGCTCGAGCAGCTGGAAGCCTTGCATCGCGGCTTCCCGAAGGGCTTTTTGGACGAAGAGTGGAAAGACGAAAGCCGCGCCGGGCGCCTGCGCGGCCCGCGCCTGACCGAGGCGCAAGAGACGCTCTCGCTCAAGTCGCTCGATGCACAGCTGAAGGCGCAGCAGTTCGACGCGCTGTGGGCGGCGGTGTCGAAGACTCTGCGTTCCACCGAGTGGGTGCCGAGCGAGCAACTGAAGGCGCCCGCGCCGGGCACCTCCATGCAGCCCATTGCGGGCGCCGTGCGCGAGTTGCTCTACGGCAGCGCTACGCTCGAGCAGCGCATCGACCGCTTCGTGGTCGCCTACGAGACGACCTTCAAGCGACCGCCGCGTTGGGAAACCGTAACCGGGCTCTTGGCGCTGGGCTTCCCCGGCGAGCACATCCTGGTCGACCTAGCGTCGTTTCGAAAGCAGCTAAAGGCGCTCGGCGCCAAGGGCACACTGCCGCCGCGCCCCACAGGTGCGGCCTACGCACGCTGCTCCAACGCCGCCCGCGTCATCTCCGGCAAGCTGGCAGAGAGCGGCGAAGTCCCTCAAGACCTGCTCGACGTCCACGACTTCATCCGTTTCACGCTGAAGCCCAAGCCGCCCGCGCGCAAAGCAGCCGCCCCCAAAGCACCCAAGGCGAAAGCAGCGGCCGCCGACGACGACGCTTCGGACGATTCGTCCGATGATGCGTCGGATGACTCGGACTAAGGGCCCGCGAATGGCTAAGTCGGTCGACGATCGCGACCGAGGCGCCCGGATGGCGAGGCGCGACGAAGGCGCATACTGCAGTATGTAACTGAGGAGCAACGAAGCCAGCCGGGACCCATCATCCATCACATTTCAGCCGGCCGCCTCGCAAGCTTGGGTTTTGGCGAGGCTTTCGCGAGCACCAAGTGGGCGGGCCCACCGCCCGCGGAGCGTACTTGAGTACGTGAGCATCGGAGCGCAGCGAAAACGAAGCCAAAACCCAAGATCGCGA
>Ga0307508_10002996_pt1 | contig 17411 bp, 19 predicted proteins | sample 9_EM_MG_FD_203089 | JGI IMG/M metagenome (GOLD analysis project Ga0307508, IMG submission 203089) | Populus trichocarpa ectomycorrhiza microbial communities from riparian zone in the Pacific Northwest, United States - 9_EM | ecosystem: Host-associated > Plants > Roots > Unclassified | place... | reverse complement strand
TTACTCAGCGGTCGATAATTTAGGCTACAATAGGTAGACGTGACGACGATGTGATGTTCCAATGGCGCATGAAGCGAGACGGACGCACGCTGGATCACAAGACACTGGAAGAGATTCGCCTGATGGCGGTGGAACGAGTTCGCGAAGGGGCGAAGCCTTCCGAGGTGATTGCGGCGTACGGCTTCAGCCGCACGACCATCTACAAGTGGCTGAAGGCTTCGTCGGGTCGAGGCAAAGGAGTCAAGGCATTGCGCGGCACGCGCGGCACCGGGCGACCCCGGACGCTGACAGCCACGCAGGAGCGGCAGATATTTCGTTGGATCAACGGACGCGACCCGCGACAGTACGGTCTGGACTTTGGGCTGTGGACACGCGCTATCGTTGTCACGCTGATCGAGCAGAAGTTCGGCGTGAGATTGGGGGTGACGGCAGTCGGTGCGTTGCTGGCCAAGCTCGGACTGACCCCGCAAAAGCCGCTGCAACGCGCCTACCAACGAGATGCGCAAGCCATCGATCGCTGGCAGCAGGAGTCTTACCCAGCCATTGCGGCCCAGGCCAAGCGCGAAGGCGCGGATATCTTCTTCTGGGACGAGTCGGGCTTTCGAGCCGACACGGTGCATGGCAAGACATGGGGCATTCGTGGTCAGACCCCGGTCGTGCAGCGCCCCGGTCAGCGTCAGTCGGTGTCGGCTGCCTCGGCAGTGAACTCGCGCGGCGCGTTCTGGTTCTGCGTCTACCACGGTGCGCTGAACGCAGAACTGTTCGTCGAATTGCTCAATCAAATGATGAAGGGCCGCAAGAAGCCGGTCCACTTGGTACTCGACAGCCTGCCGGCGCACAAGAAGGCCAACGTCCGGGAGTATGTGCAATCTACTAATGGCAAGCTCAGCCTGCACTTCCTGCCGGGCTACGCGCCCGACCTGAACCCCGACGAGCTGGTGTGGAGTCATGTCAAACGCACCGGCACCGCCAGGCGACCCTTGCAAGCGGGTGAGAAGCTTGACGTTCGCATCGACGCAGAGCTGCACGCGGTCCAGCGAAATCCAAAGCTCGTTCGTTCATTCTTCCGAGCTCCGTGTGTCGCCTATATTTCCGACTGCTGAGTAAGTCGGGTACTCACTTCGGCCTCGGGGCCGATCGCACTTTCTTCGCGCCCGAGTTGGGGCAGCACGGCCACGCGACAGAAGTCACTGCACCGAGTCAGGTCGACATCATTTCGCTCCGCGTAGAACTCGCGGCCGTCGTCGCTGACGATGCCGATGCTCAATAGCTCGCAATCGAGCAAGTCGGTGAATTCGGTGTCGACGAAGAGGCGCATCATCATGCGTGCTGGAGAAATCAATTGGCTTGCGCGAGTATTTGGGTGCCGCTGACGCGTCGCTCGATCCGGCGTGCATCGCTTGCCTCGCTAAAGGATGACCTTGCGCCAGCGTCCGCAGCCTTGGCGAATCGAAGGGTACTTCAAACTGACGCTGGTAGGCTCGCTTGCTAGTCAGCGATCACCATTTTTGGGCGCCGTGCGAATCTCCAGTGACGGCGGCCTAGGCGTGTTGTCATTCTCTTTGAGCTGGTCGGGGCCTTGCCGGTCCTGACATTGGAAGTCGCGACGCCACGCCGTACTGCAGCCGGCGTGGGCCTCTGACGCCTGCTCGGGATGAACAACCCACAGCTCGTCTTACTATCTGTCGGCCGCGAAGCGAGACATCCTCGACGTCGAACAAGTATGCCGCGGCGAAACAGACTACAGATTTGTGTACAAATCTGTAGTCGAATTCTCGCGTCAAAATTACCTGTCGCCGAGGTGGCGCATCTAAGTTGCTGTCCCGACAGACTTTTTTTATTGTTGTTGTCGAGTCTCTCTGTCGAGGCTCACTGTAGAGGCTCACTGAGTTTCGAATTCCTCTCACTCAGTTCTGAACGCTCGTGTCGTCGTTGATTGCCCCGCCGCTACCTTTGTGTAGCATCCTCAGGGGCTTCCGAATGGGGTCTGACGATGGAAACCATCGAGCACAAGGGACACCGGATCACGTTCGAAGTGGCCGATCGTGGCAAGGGCTGGACTTGGACGTTTCAGATTAACTCGGGGCCGGTGATCGCGAACGCGGGCGCCCCTCACCCGGCGAAGTCTCTCGCTGGCTGGTCAGGAGGGCTGCGACGCTGCAAACGTCGCTGCTGTTTCGCTTCGCGATAGAGCGGGGTCGGCAGGATGACGACCTAGGAGCCAACCCGCTGTCGAAAAGCGTTAGTTTGTACAAGGCGGCATTGAACCGCCTACATTGCTTCCTCGTCATCGAGGTTGACCCGCAACGGGATGCGCTCCAATGAGTTCGCAGGCAGACCGAGTTGCCCCAGCACCTTGATTGCGTCGTCGAAGCGCGACAGCTTGCCGCCCTTTACGAGATGGTTCGCCTTGTTCCTCGTGCGCCCTATCTCGCCTTCCCAGAGGCCTCCGTCCTTCTTCAATTGCTGAGCGAGGTCTAACGAGTCGTTGAAACTCTTCGCGTCCACGTACCATTGAATCAGGGCCGTGGTTTGCGGGGTTGTCAGCTTGCCCTCGGCGAGCAACCAAGGTAACGCGGTCAGCGCGCCGAACAACGGTACGCGGTAGCCCGGTACTTTGATCTTGCTATTCAGGTAGACATCGGCCTGTCGGTCGGCAATGCGAACGTCAGTTGCAATGGTCTTTAGGTGACTGCGCCGAGTGGCTGCATACGACTTGCGGGCGCTGTTCCAAGGAAGCCATATGGCAATGCCCAGCGCGAGCGCGGCACCTATGGCCTGCATCCATCCCGACCATTCGGCCCTGGTCATGCAAGTTGACCAGTGATCGATCCACAGAAGGCAGTATTCAGGCGCGGGTGGTTGCGACACTTGCGCGAGCGTTGAATAGTCCATCTACCACCCCTCGTTGTTCTTCGAGAGACTGATTCTCAGCGAGTGAGGAATCTACATGAGACTCGTCACCGACGACGACGGCCAGGTCCGCCCGAGCGGCATGCTCAGGTCGAACGCAGGCGCTTGGTGGCCAGCTCGTCCGCGCGGACTCGCTGGTGGTCAACTCTGATCACGCAGAGGCAGGCTGGCGCCAGATCACGGCGCCACAGGCCAGCCAGGTGCGCAGCGCGTGTCCACCATTGGCCCACAGGCGAACAGGTCGGCGGGGTATGCACGCGGGGCGTCACACAATCAAGCACGGAAGGCGTCACCCTTGACAGACCTTCGCTTGGCAGTGTCGAGAATGTGCTCGATAACGCGCTCCGGGCTCTTCCACTTCATCACCAGCTTCGACGGGTCCATGGCGAACTCCGCCACGATGTCGAGCAGCTGGTCCAGCGGTAGCGGCTGAAGCGCCTGGCGCAGGGCGTCCTCGCCTTGCTCTGCGAGGACGCCGACCGGATCGAGTATTGCTGCGGCCCTCGTCCGCGAGCGCTTGTCGGCGGCTGGCCGGGCCACCGCTGCAACTCTTGGCCGTGCTTCAGGGAAGTTGAGCGCGCGCTGCAGACGCTCGGCGAAGACTGGATTGCGGTCTGCTTCTTCAAGCACGACAGCGCTGAGGGCACGCAGCGTCTGCTTGAGGTTCACAGGCCTGCCCTTTCCATGATTTCCTCGGTCAAGGCCTTGTACAGGTCGAACTGACCGCGATAGCCCCACTTCTGCCGCAGGGTCGAGACGGGCTTGTACTCGGCCGCGTCGGCCGCCTTGTCGTTCTCCGGGATGATGGTCGCGAAGAGGGGGGCGTCCGACTTGCGCCGCATCTGGCGCAACGTAGTGTTGTGCGTGGTGGACTGCTCCCGATACTTCGAGATCACGATGCCGTAGGCCTCGATGTCATCGGCGATGGTTTCCGAGAATTGGCCGACCCGCTTGACGATTTGCGGGATGCCGTAGGTTGACAGGACATCGGGGATCGTCGGGATGATGTACCCGTTCGAAATTCGAAGTCCGTTCAACGTGATGATCCCGAGATTCGGCGGGCAGTCCACCAGCACTACGTCGTAGTTGTCGAGCACCGAACGGGTCGCCCGGCGCAGGATGTCGGTCGGGTTCTCGGCGTAGAAGCGCCCGCTGGACATGCCGGCCAGGCGGTCTTGTACATCGATCAGGTCGAGGCTCGACGGCAGCAAGTCGAGCGATCGCACGTCGCTGACGTTCGATACGCGCTTTTGGATCGCCTCGTCGATGTCGAAGAGCTTGCCCTTGTCTTCGGGCTCGAGCGCGTCCTTGAAGAGCTGCGCGAGCGTCTTACCCTCGTCGTTCAACGTACGCCACTTCTCTTCACCGATGAGCATCGTGGTCGCATTCGTTTGCGGGTCAAGGTCGATGACCAGGACCTTCTTGCGAAACGTCGCCGACAGCATTTCGGCGACCGCCACGGTCGTCGTGCTCTTACCGACGCCACCCTTCAAATTGATCGTTGCAATGACCGTTGCCATCGGCACTCTCCTTTTGCGAAGCCAGGTGCGAATCTGCGACAAACGAAACACGGGGCCGGATTTGAGAGTGGCGACGGGCGCAGGGAAGTCCCTGGCTCGTTTTCGCCAGTTCGCGACAGCGGCTGGTGTCACGCCCGCCATCTCGGCCACCTCGAATAAACCGAGCAGATCCTTATCGTCCATTCGATACCGTGTGAATCTTGTTCACGGCAAGTGTGAATAGCGTTCACAGTGATGTCAAGGGGTTCGGGCTGCGCCGCAGCGCGGGCCGGGACGACCGATTCCGAGCGCGCGCCTTCGCGCTCGGTCCTACGGGACTGCCGGCGGTGCCGGCCCTCTACAGGCCGCCCCACGCCTCCGCACCTGGCGGTGCAACGACAAGCGATACAGTGCCGAGCACAGCAACGGAGGTTCGACATGGCCACAGCCAAGAAGGCGTCGGCGAAGAAGACTGCCGCAAAGAAGGCGCCTGCGAAGAAGGCCACCAAGAAAGTACCTCGACAGCCACTGCCACCACTTAAGCTGATGATCGAGATGGTTCCGACATCAGCATGGGGCCAGAACCTTCGATTGAGCATTCCAGCAAGCAAGTGGGACAAGCTTCGCAAGGCTGTCCACGAGCAGAACGGCAACAAGTGCGAGACATGCGGTTCAGACCATCGCCTTAGCTGTCACGAGGAATGGCAATTCAACGAGCAGACCGGCATTCAGAAGCTCGTCGGCCTTGGGTCAGTGTGCGGCATGTGTCATCACGTCGCACACATAGGAAGGGCGAAACAGCTTGCCGCTCAAGGCGTCCTAGATATCAAGGCTGTCGTCGATCACTTCCTAACTGTCAATGGCGTCGGCATGGAAGTGTTTGCACAGGCTGAGGGCGAGGCAATCAGCAAATGGCTTCGACAGTCATCGATCGCATGGAAGCCTGACTACGGTGAGTACGCTTCGCTGATTCCCGATGTACGTTGATGTCCCAGGAGGTGGTGTAAGTCATTCGCTGCGCGGCGAGACGCGGAGGGCGTAGCCCGAAGCGGCTAGCCGCGCAGCGGCGGCCGTCCCGAACGGGGGTGGCCATCGTGAGCCCGGATAAGGTTGAGGTGCGATCCATCCACCTTGATCTGAAGGAACACACGATGACCACCGCCACTATGGCACTTGCCGAACTCGCCGAGAAGGGAGCCGACATCGACGTGCTGCGCCAGATGGTGCAGTTCATGGCCCAACGCCTGATGGAGCTCGATGTCGAAGGCCGCTGCGGCGCCGGCTACGACGAGAAGAGCACCGAGCGAGTCAACAGCCGCAACGGCTACCGCGAGCGCACCTGGGACACGCGCGCGGGCAGCGTCGAGCTGAAGATCCCCAAGCTGCGCCAGGGCAGCTACTTCCCGGAGTTCCTGGAGCCGCGGCGCACGGCCGAGAAGGCGCTGACGGCGGTGATCCAGGAAGCCTACGTCCAGGGCATCTCCACCCGCTCGGTGGACGACCTGGTCAAAGCCCTCGGGATGAGCGGCGTGTCCAAGAGCCAGGTGTCGCGCCTGTGCGGCGAACTCGACGAACGCGTCGGGGCCTTCCTGAACCGCCAGATCGAGGGCGACTGGCCGTACCTGTGGATCGACGCCACCTACGTCAAGACGCGCGAGGCCGGGCGCATCGTAAGCGTGGCGGTAATAGTGGCGGTGGGCGTCAATACCGAAGGCCAGCGTGAAGTGCTGGGCCTGAAGGTCGGCGCCTCCGAAGCCGAGCCCTTCTGGACCGAGTTCCTGCGCAGCCTGAACCGCCGGGGCCTGCGCGGCGTGAAGCTGGTGATCAGCGACAGCCACGAGGGCATCAAGGCGGCCACAGCGAAGGTCCTGAAGGCCACTTGGCAGCGTTGCCGCGTGCACTTCATGAGGAACGCTCTGGCGCACGCCGGCAAGACGCAGCGGCGCATGGTCAGCGCGGCCATCGGAACCGTATTCGTTCAAGACTCGGCCGATGCGGCACGGGCGCAGTGGCGCTCGGTTGCTGACCAGCTGCGAGGCAAGTTCCCCAAGCTCGGCACGCTGATGGACGACGCCGAGAACGATGTGCTCGCGTTCATGACCTTCCCTCGGGCGCACTGGACGCAGATCTACAGCACCAACCCGCTCGAACGATTGAATGCCGAGATCAAGCGTAGAACGAATGTCGTTGGCATCTTCCCCAACGACGCCTCCATCGTCAGGCTCGTCGGCGCCATGATGCTCGAGCAGAACGACGAGTGGTCGCTCAACCGCCGCTACATGCAACTTGAGGGGCTGCAGACCCTCAGCGATACTGTCCCCACTCGGCTGTCCGCTGTGGCTCGCTGAGTACCGCGTGTCTCAGCCTGTCCGGGCTGTGGACCTACACCACGCGATGGGACACGACCCCACGGTCTGCCTAGCGAATGTCGCATTGGTGTCTGCCACGGACGCTCTTCTCGGTCCTACATCCGGCTCGCTTGCCCGGGTCTGGCCTATTGAAGAAAGTCTTGCCAAGCCAATGTTGGAGCGTCAGATCGTCAGACCGCGGGCGAACCAATCGCTATGGCGTCTCCGAGATTTCATCTGGCTCAATGCCCTTCCACTTCAGTTCGATGCGTGCCGCAGCGAGCTCTCGATCGCCATCTTCCGGTACGAGTTGCATTGGCGGAGTTCTCTTGGCAGACGTTGGGGAACCCTCGTATGCGTGCTGGACTATGTGGGCCATGTTGACAAAGCGTTCTTTCAAGAACGCAGAAAACTCCTCATGCAGCTGCGTGCTCCCCAGCCGGGTTCCGAGCACAGGCAACAAGAGGCACATCCCACCGCGCGCGACCATGTAGATCGCTTCCTGCTGTTGGAGTTCGGCCTCTCGCATCACCGCGATAAGGCCGCAGAGACTATCGAAGCTGTTCTCGCCGATCATCCACTCGACCTCGGTCAGGCGATCGGTAGGCCACCCTTGACTTCGCCGGCAGCAGGATCAAGAACGTTTCGAAGATCCGGGTGGCGGGAGGCCAGTGGAGAGTCAACGCTCGAGGGAAGCCGGAGATCTTCATTACCCACAATCGGACAGCGCCGGAGATCACGACCGAGCGCAAGTTCGAGCTTCTCAAGTGGGCATGAGCGGGGCGAACGTGTTGCTTGAATTGCGTGATGTTCGAAAGAGCTTCAAGTCGACGCACGTCATTCGCGGTCTCGACTTGCAGGTGACACAAGGCGAGTTCGTGGGAGTCATCGGGCCGAATGGCGCCGGGAAGACAACCGCGTTCGGCCTCATATCTGGAAACTTGCAGTGCGACACCGGTACGGTGTTGCTGAACGGGGTCGACGTTATGCGCAGCCATTCGGGAACGCGATCACCGAATCGCCGGCCACGTCCTGCGCACGACGGATCGGTGCGTGGCCGGCCGGCGAGATCAGCACCAGGCGTTCGCGGAACAACGGCATCGCCTCGACGGCCGCATCGTGGGGCGCCTCGGCGACGAAAGCCGCGTCGATGCGGCGCGCCGCGAGCGCGGCGACGAGCGCGTCGTTGGTGCCGGTGCTCAGCTCGACCCGCACGTCCGGATAGCGCTGGTGATAGGCCGCGAGCACCGCTGGCAGGCGGCTCGCGGTCGTACTCTCCAGAGCGCCGAGTCGCAGCACGCCGCCCGGCGCGGCGCCACTGACCGCGGCTTTCGCTTCGCCGGACAGCCGAACGGCATGAGCGACGAGGAAGTGCTCGTGCATGTGTTCACCACCGAGTTGCTCGCGCACTGCGGCGTTTGCGACGCGACCTATCGCGCGGCGGTCGAGCGTCTCGGCGAGGCCGGTGTCGTCGAGCTGACGTCGCTGGTCGGCTACTTCGCGGCCGTGTCGATGGTGCTCAACGTCGCGCACATTCCCGAGGAGCCCAACTCGCAGATCGTGCCGCTCGCGCCGCTGTCGAGGTAGCTCGATTCACCGTCGCGTCATCGACACTCGCCAGCGGCCCCGGCTTTGTCGAACAGACGAAGGAATTTCAGCATGAGCGACCCGTCCGCGCCGCGCCGTGCCACCGTCGGCTGATTGCGGACGCGGCGTTCCGCCGCCACGTGTTGGCCGGGCTGTCTGAACTCGTCGATCGACTCGGAGGCTCGCCGGGTTCGCACTTCCCCCCAACCTTCGGCGCCACGCAAGAGTGCGGTGCACCAGAACGAAGCACCGAGAGCACCGCCGCCCTCCTCCGCAGCACCGCCGGCGTCGCCGAGGAACGCCGTGAGCGCGTTCAAGGGCACGTGGGCGCGCCTGCGGGCCGAGCAGCGTTTGCGCCAGGCTCTGGCACAGGTGCCTGCCATGGCCGGTCCGCTGAACTCCTCACACGTCATCAACCGCACGTTGCAGGCGATGCGCGATCTGTCGCCGGAATATTTGGACGCGTTCATGCTGATCGCCTGCGGCGGCTCATCGAGTTGAGGTTGTGCCGCGAGCAATGGATGCATACGGCGGAAGAGAGAATCAGGCAGCTCAGCGGAAACGCGGATGCGCTGCCGCAGCGGAATCGCGAAGACGGAACGTGGGGGCGAGCCGAACCGATTGGCGACGCGCACCCGGATTCGCAATTCGCCTGGCAAGCAGGCGCACGGCTCTGGTTCCGAGTTTCTCGACCGGTTGCGCCATCACGGTCAATCGCGGTGCAAAGACATCGGCCCAGTCGAAATCGTCGAAGCCCACGAGTGAAATGTCATGAGGAACACTCAGCCCTGCGGCGCGCAAAGCGCGCATGGCGCCGATCGTCATCAGGTTGTTGCCGGTCATGAGTGCAGACGGGCGCTTGTCCAGAGCCAGAAGATGACGCACCGCCGCGCAGGCCGGCTCGATCTTGGACTCGCCGCTCCTCACCAGGTCAGGATCGAATCTGATTCGTGCAGCCTCCAGGGCCAGTTGATAGCCCTCGAGGCGCTCGGTCGTTGTCGACAGGCCGGCAGCCCCTGACACGAACGCGATGCGTTTGTGCCCCAGGCCCACGAGGTGCGAGACCAAAGTCCTCGCGGCATCGCGATTTTCCACGGCGATCTGATCGAACGTCGTGCCCACGAAGCGGTCGATCAGCACGGTCGGCACGCTTCTTTCGCGCAGGTAGTCGAGAGCACGGTGGGTCGAGCCGGCCGCCGGCGCGATCAGGATGCCGTCGACGCGCCGCTCATGGAGCGCCTGCACCACTTTCAATTCGTAGTCAGGGTCTTCATGCGTGTCGGCCAACAACATCATCAGGCCGCAATTGGCGCACTCTGCCTCGATCGCGTGCACCACTTCCCCGAAGTAGTGGTTCGACAACGCCGAGATGGCCAAACCCACCGTTTGCGTCGGCGCGCCGGCCAATGCCCGTGCCAGATGATTCGGCGAGTAGCCCACCCTGTCGATGGCGTCCAGAACGGCTCGCTCCGTGTCGGGGTGCACCTTGCGCGTCTTGTTGATGACATGCGAAACGGTTGAGGTCGAAACACCTGCGGCCGCCGCGACGGTTTCCATAGTGACCATTGATGCTCCATGTGGGCTGGGCGACTCCGCTGACGCGGATCGGATCGGTGGGCGTTGACCTCGTGCACCATCAGGCGGCCATCCGTCGATCCTAGCGCACAGGCTCTGGCACGGCCCTCCTTGCGCAGGCAGCGAAGCTATGGAAAGTCCTAATAGCAAGCGCTTGCGCAAGCGCTTGCGCGTGAGCCAGAATCGCCGCCATACGACGTCTCTCCACCGACAAACCACGCAGCGTATGACTGTCCCCGACCTTCCTGCCGTGCCGTCCGTTCATTTGGCGTGGGTGCGCCAACTCCTCGAGGATGGGCAGCGCAAGCTGCTCGGTCTGATGGGTCCGCCAGGCGCCGGCAAGTCGACGCTCGCCCTGGCACTTCAGCATGCGTTTCCGACGTTGACGCAGGTCGTGTCGATGGACGGGTTTCACTTGGCCAACGCCGAGTTGCGGCGGCTCGGGCGTTCCGGGTCCAAGGGTGCGCCGGATACCTTCGACAGTGCGGGCTATGTCGCGCTGCTTCAGCGGCTGCGTCATCAAGGCGCCGATGAGATCGTTTACGCCCCCGAGTTCCGCCGCGAAATCGAGGAACCCATCGCAGGGGTTGTTCCGATATTCCCCGAGACCCGGCTCGTGGTCACCGAAGGCAACTACCTTCTGTTCGAGACGGGGCATTGGGCGGGTGTCGCGCCGCTGCTGGACGACGTCTGGTACATCGATGTCGAAGACACACTCCGCACGGACCGCCTGACCCAGCGCCACGAACGGTACGGCCGCAACCGTGAAGACGCATTGCAATGGGTGGCCGGAACCGATGAGCCGAACGCCCGTTTGATCGCCATGACCCGACCCCGGGCGACGCACATTTTTCACTGGGACGATGCCCGCATGGACGCGGCTTCGGCCCCCGCCGAACCCAAGGGCCACGTTCGTCCTCTTCCGCCCGCACCGTGACCACAGCAAAGGAGACTCCATGAACGACCACGACCCGCACAATCACGACGCATCCCGCCGCCAATTCGTCAAGCAGTCCGCCGCGCTCGGTACTGTTGCCGCGGCCTCCTTCGGAATCATGGGTGTGGCCCGAGCCGCACCGATCGAGCTGAGATATTTCTATCGCGCGCCCTGGCCTTCCTCGGAGATCTACGCCAACTGGTTGATCGACGAATGGAACAAGAAGAACGGCACACGCGTCCACGTCACCGGTGCGAGCATCGACGGCGAGACCTACAAGACCAAGCTCACCATCGAACTGAGTTCGAGCAGCCCGCCGGACCTCTACTACTCCTGGGAAGGCGGCCGCGGCGCCGAATTGGTCGCCAACGGCTTCTCGGCCAATCTCGATCCCTACTACGCCAAGTACGGCTGGGACAAGAGCCTGGTGCCCGCCGGCGTGCAGCTCGCGACTATCAACGGCCACAAGCATTTCGTACCGACCGAGATGTGCGCATCGGTGGTCTGGTACCGCCCCGACCTCTACCAGAAGCTCGGTCTGACGGTCCCGAAGACCTGGGACGAGTTGCTCGCCAATGCCCAGAAGGCCAAGAGCGCAGGCATGGCCGGCTTCCTGCTCGCGAATCAGAAGAAGTGGCCGTCGCAATTCATGTGGTCGGCGATCCTCGTCAACAAGCACGGGCTCGACACCTACGATGCAGTGATCGGCAACAAGATCCCGTGGACCGATGCGCGCCTCGTCGATGCCACCGCGGTGATGGAAAAGCTCGCGAAGGACGGCCTGTTCGAACAGTCGTTCAACTCGATCGACGTCGGCCCGGCGATGGTGCCGTGGAGCCAGGGCAAGGCACTGCACTGGTACCAGGGTTCGTTCAACCTTGGGCGCTTTCGCGGCGAGAGCCCGCAATGCTGTGTGGTGCCGATGGACTGGTTCGCACTGCCGCCGATCGGCGCCAAGAAGCCGACGATGTCGGTCTTTGCCGAAGACACCATCATGATCCACTCGAAGAGCAAGAACCCGGATGCCGCCGCCGAGTTCCTGAACTGGATGGTCTCGAAAGAGGCGATGACGAAGAAGCTCGAGCTCGACAAGCCTTTCCCGTCGAACGTCGCGGCCGACCTGTCGCGCCTGACGCCGATGGAGCAGCGCTTGGGCAAGGCCATGGGCGACGCGGGGTCGTTCACGTTCATGCACGTCGACCATGCCGTATCGCCGGCGATTTCGGACAAGTTCCTCGACGGCTTGCAGGGGGTGCTGGCGGGCGCGATGTCGCCGCAGCAGGCGATGCAGCTGACCGAGCAGGAAGCCGTGCGGGTGCGCGGCAAGGTCTGATTTTCGGCCCCGCGGGGCCTGCTTGGCCTGTTTGGCGGAGCCGCAGATGGCGCACTATCAATTCGAATCGGAGGGACACGGTCCGCGTGCGATGCTCGCCTTCGCGCGCCAGCACACCTTCGTCGCGGTGTTCGGCGTCGGCATGCCGCTGCTGCTGTTCGCCGCCTTCATCGGCTACCCGATCCTCTACACGATCTGGCTGAGTTTCCACGAATGGAACGGCATGACGCCGGAGAAGAAGTTCGTCGGCCTGGCGAACTACGCCTACCTGATCGGCGACGACTACTTCTACACGGCACTCGCGAACAACTTCAAGTGGCTGGTCGTGATGCTCGTGTTCCCGGTGAGCCTGGGCTTCCTGATCGCCTATGCCTTGCGTTCGCGCCTGGTTTACGCGGCCACGCTGTTGCGCACCGTGGTGTTCTTCCCGATCACGATGTCGCTGGTCGCGGTCGGGCTGATGTTCCTGCTGATCCTGAACCCGCTCTTCGGCGCCTTCGACACCGTGCTGCGCGGGCTCGGCCTGGGCTTTCTGATACGCGAATGGTTCGGCGACTACAAGGTCGCGCTGTACACGCTTGCGGTGGTCTCGGGCTGGGCCTTCACCGGCATCCCGATGATCTATTACTTCGCCGGCCTCGGCGACGTGCCGAAGGAGACCTTCGATGCCGCGCGCATCGAAGGTGCCGGGCACTTCTCGCTGATACGCAGCGTGGCGCTGCCGCAGCTGCGGCCGGTGACGGCCGTGGTCGTGATGCTGACCCTGTTCGAATCGATGCGCGCCTTCGACCTGGTCGCAACCATGACCAAGGGCGCGCCGTTCGGCAAGACCAATGTGCTCGGCTACGTCGTCTACCTCGAGAGCTTCTGGAACTCGCGCTTCGGTTACGGCGCGACGCTCAGCGTCGCCATCCTCGCGATCTCGCTGGCGCTCGCCGCGCTCGTGCTCGGCAAGGTGCTGAAGGGAGCCTTCGATGACTGAACTCGCGTTGCGCCTGCCGGCGAGCCGGTCGCAGCGACTCTGGCGACTGCTGCCGAAACTCTCGGGCACGCTGTTCGCGCTGCTGATCGCCGCGGTCTGGCTCGGGCCGATCCTGCTGATGGTGATCACCTCCATCAAGTCGAACGCGGACTTCCTCGCCGGCCCGTTCTCGCTGCCGAGCTCGCCGACCTTCAAACCTTATGTCGACGTCTGGTCCGGCCTCGGCTTCGACCACTTGCTGTGGAACAGCCTGGTCTACGCGAGCCTGGGCTCAGCGCTCGCGGTGCTGCTCGGCCTGATACCGGCATTCGCACTGGCGCGCTTCCCGGTGCCGGGCAAGAAGCTGATCTTCGGCGTGCTGCTGACGGGCCTGATGCTGCCGCAGCAGACGGTGCTGATTCCGCTCTACGACACCTTGCGCGCGATGCACCTGCTCGACACGCGCATCGGCCTGATCATCGTGCACGGCGTCTACGGCATGCCGATGCAGATTCTCGCGCTGCGCGCTTTCATGACGACGATCCCGCGCGAGATCGAGAAGGCCGCGCACCTCGAAGGCGCGACCGACTGGCAGGTCTTCTGGCAGATCATCCTGCCGCTGTCGGTGCCGGGGATCCTGGTCGGCTACACGCTGAACTTCATCGCCATCTGGAAGGAGTTCGTGTTCGGGCTGGTGTTCCTGAACAGCGAAGCGAACTTCCCGCTCACCGTCGGCATGCTCAAGCTGAACAGCGACCGGTACATCTCGGTGTTCAATCTGCCGGCGGCCGGACTCGTGATCTCGCAGATCCCGATCGCGATACTGTTCCTGCTGACCTATCGCAAGCTCTCGGGCGGCAACTTCGTTGGCGCCGTCAAGGGCTGAGGGCTCGACGGCAGGACTGGTTTCAACTTGGCTGGTACGGAAGGTTTCATGGCTGCAGTCGAACTGATCAAGGTGAACAAGCGCTACGGCGGCACCCAGGTGATCGCGGATCTGAATCTCGACATCGCCGACGGCGAGTTCACGGTGCTGGTGGGCCCGTCGGGCTGCGGCAAGAGCACGACCTTGCAGATGGTGGCGGGGCTCGAGTCGATTTCAGGCGGGCAGTTGCTCATCGGCGGGCGCGACGTGACCGACCTGCCGCCGAAGAGTCGCGACATCTCGATGGTGTTCCAGTCCTACGCGCTCTTCCCGCACATGACGGTGCAGGACAACATCGCCTACGGCCTGAAGCTGCGCAAGGTGGCCAAGGACGACATCGCGCGGCAGGTGGGCGACGTCTCGAAGCGTCTGCACATCGACAAGTTCCTCGATCGCTTGCCGAAGGCCTTGTCCGGCGGCCAGCGGCAGCGCGTCGCGCTGGCGCGCGCCGTGGTGCGGCGACCGGGTGTGTTCCTGATGGACGAGCCACTGTCGAACCTCGACGCCAAGCTGCGTGTCGAGGCACGCAGCTTTCTCGTCAAGATGCACCACGAGCTGCGCACGACGACGATCTACGTCACGCACGACCAGGCCGAGGCGATGACGATGGGCAGCAAGATCGTCGTGATGAGCGAGGGCGTGATCCAGCAAGCCGCCGCGCCGCTGGTGGTCTACAACGCGCCGGCGAATCGCTTCGTCGCCGGCTTCATCGGGTCCCCGGCGATGAACTTCATCGAATTGAACTACGCCGATGGCCATGTGATCGACGCCGAGTGCGGCATTCGCCTGGCCGTGCCAGAGCCCAAGCGCGCGGCGCTCGATCGGCGCGCCGTGGCGCGGGTCGTGATGGGCGTGCGGCCGGAGCATTTCCACGTCCGTCCCCGTGACGACCGCGCATTGGTTCCCCCGGGCTCTTGCTGGACCATCGACGTGAGGCAGCATCTGGGCCACGGCACGCTGCTCGACATCCGAAACGGCCCGCATCGCGCGGTCGCGCGTTCAGGCGCGGACGATGACACGCTGGACGACGAGGTGCGCAGTTTCGCGATCGACATGGACAAGGCGCATTTCTTCGATGTCGCGAGCGGCCTGAACCTCGCGCTGTAGCCCGGCCTGTCACAGCAGATGCAATCCACCGTCGCATTCGACGATGCTGCCGGTGACGAAGCCGTTCTCGACCAGAAAGAACACGGCATGACCGACATCTTCCGGACGGCCGACGCGACTCACTGGCAAGGTTCGCGCCTGCTCCTCGAACACGGCGGCCCTGGTCTCGGCGGGCAGCCTGCCCCACCACGCGGTGTCGATCACGCCGAGCGACACCGCATTGACGCGGCTCGGCGCGAATTCGCGCGCGAGCGTGCCGATCTTCGCGTCGAGTGCACCGTTGACGGCGCCCAGGCCCGCGACACCTGGACGAGAAATACGCGCCGAGACGGCGGTGACGAAGATGACGCTGCCTCCGGACCGCAGCGCCGACAGGCCCGGCCTGTGCTGCCTACCACCCGCCTTCGCCCTGCCGCATTGCGGTCTTTGACCAATGCCCGCTCCTGAGGCGGAGCCGCCCTTCACCCTACGCTGTCGCCAACGTCAGCTGTGATCACAAGCTGACAGTCGCCGATCCAAGTCGACTGGTTGCAACCAGTCTGAAGTTGACAGTCGAACCCTCGGCGAACTCTTTCGACTGAGTCAGCGCTGCTTGCGTGCTTCCTCGAGGCGCGGGTCGAAGGCGAATTCGACCCGTACGCCGCTTGGCTCGCGTACGATGAAATGGATCTTGGGACCCTTGCCCGATAGCTCCGGAGCGAATTCCACAACGACGCCCGGCCATTTGGCAACGCGCTCATAGAGGGCATCCAATCCGTCGCGATCGGCGACCGCAAGCGCGAGATGGTGCAGGCCGACGTTGGCGCGGCGATCGAATGCGACAGCGCGTTCCGGTACCTCGACCTGCCATAAGGTGACTATGTCGTGGCCGTCGGAAACGAACGCGGCCGGATAGTCCGGTCGTTCGCCAACAACGCGCCATCCCAGGCAGGCGCAAAAAAAGCGACGTGTGCTTTCAAGATCCCGGACGCTCAGTCCGATGTGATCGACGCCGAACGTCGCGGGTATGGACAGCTCTGTCATTTCGATCTCCGTTGGAGTTTGCTTTGGTTCTGACGTCGAACTCTGGTTCATTCAACAACGCTCACGGCCAATCCGATTGGGACATTGACTGCCCGAAGCAGCGAATGCCCTGGGTCAACGTCGAAAACAGGGGGTTCCGTCTACACGGAATAACCCAGGCGCTATTGCCGGCCGACCAAGACTGATCAGCCGGGCTCCACCTCGAAGATCAACTCCAGTTCGACCACTGCGCCGAGAGGAAGGCTGGCCACTCCGATCACCAGACGGGAAGGATTCCTTTCTGCCCCGAAAATATCCTGGAGCAGCTCCGAGGCACCATCCGCCACTTTGGGATGATCACGGAAGTCCCCAGCCGTCGCGATGGACACCCCGAGACGGACGATGCGAATGACCTTGTCAAGTGAGCCCAGGTGCTCACGGGCCAAGGCAACTCCGTTCGTCGCTGCAAGGCGTGCCGCCTGGCGTCCCGCTTCCACGTCGAACTCCGCGCCCACGCGTCCAACGAATTTCACCTCGCGGCCTACCGTGGGCAGCATGCCCGTAAGAAAGAGCAGATGGCCGGCCCGCACGGCCTCGACATACGCGCCGAACGGTTGTGGTGGGACCGGCAGCTGGATGCCGAGTTCGTTCAGTCGCCGTTCCGCCGTAGCGGTCTGTGAAGCTTGGTTGTTGGACATAGATCTTCCTCTGATCAAATTGGGCGTTCGGCGCGCCCGCTGTTCGATGCGGCCCACGCACGATACGCAAGGTGGTGCACCTCAATCTGGCTCGACGTGAACGATTCGCGCGTCAGGCTGTCGGTCATGCGCAGCCCAGCGGTCGCGAGTCACTTCGACGACCCGCCGAGATTGCCGGTGTAGTCGTCCAGACGCTTCTCGAGCTCCGCGTTGGTCGATAAACCAAGCTCCATCAGTTTCCCGATGCGTTGCTGCGCGTCCGGACGCTTCACCGAGCCGAGGAAGGCCTCCCACTCGGCGCCGATCTGCTCGTTCGTCGGCAGGCTGCTGGCGTCGACCAACCGCTTGATGTCGGCCAAGGTTTGCTTGTCAAACCCTGCGATGCGACGCGCCATCGTGTCGACGAACGCATCCAGCTCGGCGTCGGGCAGCGCACGATTGACGTAGCCGTAACGCTCGGCCAGTTCGCCGTTGAGGTAGCTGCCAGTCATTAGCACTTCCAGTGCACGGCCGCGGCCAATCAGGC
>Ga0307508_10002995_pt1 | contig 17413 bp, 14 predicted proteins | sample 9_EM_MG_FD_203089 | JGI IMG/M metagenome (GOLD analysis project Ga0307508, IMG submission 203089) | Populus trichocarpa ectomycorrhiza microbial communities from riparian zone in the Pacific Northwest, United States - 9_EM | ecosystem: Host-associated > Plants > Roots > Unclassified | place... | reverse complement strand
ATCCGGATCTGCCGCGAACCGGTGCTCGGACCGTCACTTTCAGTGTCGAACCCACGGTCGTCCGTTGGACCCATGTGCGGCGGATCACCGTACGATGCGCCTATGATCCAGCACATGCGGCGCCGCCCGCCGTTGCCGGTGGTGACCGCGCTGGCGGTCATGGTCGTCGGGTACACCGCGGTCATCGCTGTTGGACCTTGGACACGGCCCGGTCACATTATCGGAAATTTGATCGCCGCTGCGTTGGCCTGTGCCTTGGTCCGTGGCCTGTGGCGGGGCAGCTCATTCGCTCGCGGAACGACGATCCTGCTGATGGTCGGGAACGTCGTGATCGGCCTTCTCGGCGCCTCCTACGTCCGGATCGGCATCCTTCGCGCGACAGACATGATCGGTGCCTCCGCGATTGCCGCGTTGCTGCTGGTTCCTTCATCGTCCCGGCGGTGGTTCGCCCGACCGCCAACGGAGCAGCCGCCCGACACGGAGGCCGTCGGCGTGAACTCCGACGCACGAATCATTGATCAGTAACGCAACCGGGGCATGCGAATCGCTGTCGAGGAATCAGCACGCCTTGCCGCTGCACTCCCGATGCGCCGACCCCCGCCAGCCGCGGAAGTACCGCGATGCGCCGACCCCCGCCAGCCGCGGAAGTACCGCGATCCGCCGACCACAGCCAGACCGCCGCCCATGCATTCGGCGCCAATTCCCGACAGTGGATGTGCCGGTAGGTGGAATTGGCTCCGCCGCAAGGTCTGGTATCCGGATTTGCCGCGATCCGGACACGGCCCGCATCCGTCAGTTACGCAAGGTGATGTTCTGAGGTTGGCCTCCATGTCAGCCTCGGTGCGCCGACCTATGTACTTCCTGGCGTACGCGGCTCTGCACTGGAGTCCGTACGCCGACGGGTGCCGTCGCTAGCCAACGGCAGGCCGCCGGAGCAGGTCGGATGGTCCGAACTACTGTCCACGATGGTCGTGCAAGAGCTGCTGAGGTCGGCTGCAGGAGCGCTGGGTCTGGTCGCGCTCGCGTGGTCGATACACCGATTCTGGTGGGCCGGCCTGGCGACCTTGGGCTACCTGCCCGCAGTATTGATCGTGTTCCTGGCTCGCACGCTCGTCCTGGCGATCGTCGGTAGTCGGCCGCCGCCGGTAGGGCCAGAAGCCCTATGGCCCGCCGATGCCCTGATCGGCCACAGCGGCACCCGATCAGGAGACACTGATGCTCATTGATGTTGTGCCGCTATCCCGTGCCCGCCAGCACTACGGCTTGCGACCTACCGCGCCGAATTGATCGATCTCGTGAACATCGAGGTCCGGTCGCCACTTGGTCGCCGTGACCAGTCCGGGTTCGACGAGTTCCAGACCGTCGAAGAACACGGCGAGGCGCTCAGGGCTGCGCAGGTGGTATGGCAGAGCGGCGGACCGGTTCCAGATGCGGGCGGCCTCGACGACCTCAGGCGAGATGTCGGTGCCGTCGCGCACCGCGAGATAACTGCCGGACGGCATGGCGTCCATGACCGTCCTGACGACGGCCTGCGCGGCGGCGTCCACCTCGATGTGGCCCAGGACCCCCATGAACAGGACCGCGACCGGTTTGGAGAAGTCGAGCGTGCGAGCTGCCTCCTGCACGACGAAGCCGGCGTCGTGCATGTCGGCGTCGACATAGTCTGTTGCGCCCTCAGCACTGCTGGTGAGCAGGGCACGGGCGTGTGCGAGCACCAGCGGATCGTTGTCGACATAGACGATGCGGCTCTCTGGCGCTACGGACTGGGCCACCTCGTGCGTGTTGTTGGCGGTGGGTAGGCCGGTACCGATGTCCAGAAACTGACGAACACCGGCGTCGCCCGCCAGGTAGCGCACCACGCGGACGAGGAAGGCCCGGCCGAGACGGGCATTTTCTGCGAGTGCCGGCTGACCTTCGAGAACCTGATCGCCGACCTCCCGGTCGACGGCGAAGTTGTCTTTGCCGCCCATCAGGTAGTTCCAGATCCGCGCGGTGTGGGGAGTGCCGGTATCGAGCTTGAGGATTGCCTGCTCATTGTTCGCCATGTGTGAATCCTCCGATTCGGTGGAACGAGTCCGAAGGTTGCCGCCAGCCTAGACGGGCGCCTCTTTGGCGCGCGTTCAACGCCCAGCTACCGGTGCACAGCTGTTGACCACAGCGCCTGAAGCGGTGGGCCGTTGTCCGGCAGCTTGATCAGCGCGCCGAGTTGGTATCCCTGCTGGCGTAGTAGCCCGCGTAGGCGACCGTCGGTGAGGACCCATCGGGGCATCGCCTGCATGGTCGTGGTGACGGTGACCAGCGCGCTGGCGATGCGATGCCCTCGCGCTCGGGAAGCACGGCCACGACCAGGTCTTGGTGCGGTTCGCGGGGATGGCACGCGCGAGCTGGTCGCCGAGTATCGCGAGTCGTCCGTCGTCCAGGTGGCCGGCTAGAGCTGTCGCTGCCGGGCCGGTCTCGTCCTGTCCAGGGCAGCGCTTCCACAGCGCCACACCTACGGCCTTGCTTCCCTGGTAGGCGAGGATGACGCAGCCCTCGCTCACGGTGTCGTCGATGAGCTGGCTGAACAACGCTCCGAGCCGGTCCTCGCGGACATCGGCGTGGGGGTAGAGCCAGCGGGCTAACGGTGTCCGGGCGACTGCCCTGGTGAGCACCGGCAGTGCGCCGCGCGCCGTCGTGCCGTCGGCGACGCGAAGGTGCAGCCGCAGGTCGTCCTGGGGCGAGGTTTCATTCGTGGCCGACTCTCGCTTGCCGGGGTCGGGCTGCGCGGTCGATGCCGCCGTCGACGAGGATTCGGTGCGCTGTGCCGTGGAGTGGCCCGGTGCAGGTGTAATCGCGGCTCGGTACAGGTATTGGTTCATGCGGCGAGACCAAATTGGCGGCCGAGGTCGGCGTTGACGTAGGTCAGCGAGCCGGGCTTGGCGGCCAGGTTGATGGTTGCCTCGCCGGGGCGGTGGTCGCTGTCCCACCGGCCGCTGTACTGCCGCGCCGGGACGTGAGTGCGGTACGACCCGGGCACGTAGATGTCGGGGCGGCTAAGCAGGCAGTGGTCGATGAGCTGCCCGCCGCCGAGGTCGATGCCCCGGTTGACCGTTGCCTGGAACGCTTCCTCGAGCGGGGTGCCGGTGGCGTACGCGATCTCGGGGACAGCCCGGAAGCCGCACCCGTCGATGCGGCCTTGATAGTCCGGGTGGTCAACCCACCGGCCGATGAGATGGTCGAGGGGGGCAGTCGCGTCGACCCACTTGCCGGCGGGCGTGCCGTCGGGCACCCAGATCGCTTTGGCGTCGCGGTCGCGGTAGTACGCCTTCGTCCAGTCCCGGCGCGGCCACCGTGGCCCGCTCGCGGTCGCGTTGAGGTCACCGATGATGGCCACGGGCTCGGGCCAGTCGTCGCCGTAGCGGCCGAGGAGCCGGGCTTGATCTGTGCGCTGTTGCGGGGATGTCGGCGCCCAGTGCCGGGGAATGATCACGAAGTGTTGTTTGGTGCCGACGACCCGGAACCGGACGGCGTCCGCCTGGTCGGGAAAACCGGGGTACCCGTTGTCATCCGGCCACCGGACCGGCCGCACCAGCGCCGGATCGAAGAACACCGCGGGGCCCATCGGGCCGCGGTCGAAGGAACACAGTTTGCCGGTGTAGTTCCCCCCGAGCGTCTCGGACAACACGTCAGCCGCGGTCAACAACCCGGTGTTGCCGTCCGCGCCCCACTGCTTCGCCTCACACAGCACGAAGACCGCCACCGGCAACGGCTCGGACGAGTGGGGTGGCGGAGCGCTGAACGGCGCGATGAACCGTTGCAGCCGGTCGACATCGAGTGCCCCGTTCTTGGTCATGCCGCCCGCTTGGAAGTTCCCCCAGGCGATCCGCCGGGTGCATGCGGTCAGCGCGGTCACGACGCGTCCGCCGTGCGGGCGAAACGGCGATCGAGCGCGGCGGCCGTGTCTGGGTCGCGGCGGTATCCCTTGGTCAGGGCGGAGTCCAGCACGTCGGTTGCCTGGTTGGTGGCGGCGGTCAGCCGTTGCAGGATCGGTGGTGGCAGTGTGCCGATGCCGAGACCGGCTTTTTGGGCGAGCCGGTTCAGGTCGCTGCGTTGGTTGTCGGTGATGCCGTCGATGGGTTCGCGGAAGCCGAGCACGTCGCGGGCGGCGTAGCCGTCTGCGGAGCTGATGGCGTCCCGGGCGATCGAGGCGAGCAGTGCGATGGCCGCCCCGGGGATGATCGGATGGGCCAGGGTGGCGATGGTGAGGCCGAGTCGTGCGTGGTAGGAGGCGTAGCCGGCGATGCGGGGCCGCCCGGTGTAGCGCGCGACGGCTGCCACGACGGACGGCACCGCACCGGTCGGCACGCTCAGCTCATCCTCACGCTGGATACACATCAGGTGCAGGCAGGCGGCGACATCTTGTTCCCAGGGTTGCGTGGTGGTGCTCTGGGCGAGTACCAGGCGCGCTTGGGCATGATCGCCGTGCAGGCAGTGGGCGATGATCTCGGCTTGGCGGCCTTCCATCAGGTGCACGCCGATGCCGTTGTAGCGGCGTGCGTGCTCGGCGGCGTCCTGCCATCGGCCGGCCAGGGCGAGGGCGCGGACGCCTTCGCCGATGAGTTGGAGCCAGACCCATTGCCGTAATCCGTTGCGGTCCTGCTGCTCGCCGACCAGGTGAGCCAGCGGCAGGGTCTGATCGGTGATGGTGAGATCGCGGCGGTGGGTGACGGCCTGGTGCATCGACTCCAGCAGACCTAGGGCGGCGGCGCCGTGGTCGGCGCGGATCTGGAGGCGGGCGAGGTTGACGACGGGTTCGAGGAGGTAGCGGGATTCCAGGAAGCTCAAGGCCCGCCCGGTATGAAGGTAGGCCTCGATGTGCTGGTGGCAGCACTGCGTGGCGAGGTCGGTCATGCCGCTGTCGCTGGCGATCAGGGCGGCTTTGTTGAGCGCGTGGGCGGCGTCGGCGAGCCCGTGGTCTGCTTTCTGCCGGGCGGTGTCGAGGGCGTCGGTGATCTCTTGGAGGCGTAGCGGCAGTATCGGGCAGTCGGGTCGGGGCCGGCCGAGCAGTGGGAACCGGCGTGCGGCGGTGGTGACGGAGGTGGGTGGCATGGTCAGCTCCGGGGCAGGATGGCGGCTTTGGCCGCGTGCGCGAGGATGCCTTGGGCGGGGGCGGTCAGGCCGAGCCGGTTCCAGTGGAAGATCACGATGTGGGCGATCGTGGCGCGTAGGCCGCGATCGAGGTGGTTCGCGACGGCCGCTTCGGCGAGGTGTTGTCCGGCGTGGATGAACGCGGCAAGCCAGGGGCCGGCGTAGCCGACAGGTCCGTTCGGTGTGAACAGGGGCGTGTCGGCGGTCACCGCGACGGCGAGCAGGGGTCGCATGGTCAGCGCAAGCGCGGCGACCCGTTCAGCGTCGGCGCCGGCGGGGGCCGGGCGCAGCTGGGTGACCCGGTCGAAGACGTCGCCGGATTCGAACCAGTCCAGGCCGGCGTGTTGCTGCAAAGCCGTGATGAGGAGCAGGGAGAGTTCGCGACGGCCGAGTTGCGGGTTGGGTTGGCGGGTGTAGGTGAGCACGCCTCGGCTGTCGGCGCAGAACAGGTCGTGGACGATGGCCAACGCGGTCGGCCCGCCGAAGGCCGCGGTTTCTGGTTCGTAGATGCTCGGCCGCCACCGGGTGATGGTGCCGGCTGTCACGAGGTCGTCGAGGAGCGCCGCGACGGCGTCGTGGCTGCTGGTGTGCACGCGTAGTCGCCAGTCGGGGTGTTTGCGCAGGTACCACCAGGCCGCTCGGCCGGCGTCGAGGTGATCCAGCCGCGGCGCGACGTACTCCGCGAATGTGGCCTCCGCGGCGGCCCAGTCGGCGGGCGTGACTCGGGCCTGGAACCAGGTGTGATCGTGTTGGCGTTGCAGGGCGGCCCGCCCGGCGTGCCGGTAGGTTTCGACCGCGTCGGTGATGTCGAGGTCATCGGTGGCGGACTGTTCGAGTGCGATGCCGGCGAGGACCGCCTCCACGCATTCGGCGAGTTGGCCGGCGGGCAGGGTTAGGCGATCAACAGGCATGTGTCCCACCTCGTGTGCGGCGGTTGGCCGGTGCGGATGCTCTCGCGGGTCAGTGCGACGCCGGTGGTGCCAGTCAGGAATCCGCCCTCGGGGCTGCCGGCGGTGCTGGCGACGCGTTCGGCGAGGGCGGGAAGCTGGCAGGCGATGGCGGGGTTGGTGGTGTCCGCGGCGGCACGGTGCGCGGTTTGGTAGAGCCCGGCGAGGCCGTGGCAGATCCCGGGGTCGGTGAGCCGGTCGAGTTGCGGGCCGCTCAGGCAGGCGGCGAGCGCTCGTTCGGCGGTGGTTTTGCGGGTCCGGTCACCGGTGGCCATGCCGGCGAGTTGCAGGGCGCGGGCGATCCCGGCGGCGCCGTAACACCACGACGGCCGAACCGGGCCGGGATGGGTGTGGCGGCCGGTGAGCAGGTGTTCGCGGGTGATCCATTGGGGCCACCACGGGCCGTGTGGTGAGGGTTGCTGCCATTGGTCGAAGAAGGCGCCCAGCCAGCCGATCGCGTCGCTCAGCCCGTCGACGTGCTGCCCGCGCAGGCTCGCGTGGGCGAGCAGGGCGAGCAGGCCGGCCGCGCCGTGGGCCATGCCGAGGTTGGCGTGCCCGCTAGGGGTCGGCAGCAGCGGGTCGGGGTGGTGCTCGACCCACCATCCAGGGACCTGCATCCCGTCGTGGTAGCGGGGTTCGGCCAGCCGGACTGCGTAGCGCAGTACGTCGCCCAGTTCGCTACTGCCGGGTGCGTGGTGTAGCAGCAGGGCGCCGATGCCGATCAGGCCGGTGAACAGGTCGTATTCGGCGAAGGTGGCCGCTCGGCGCTCGCGCAGGCGCGCGGTGGCGTCGCTCAGGCGGGTGCGGGTGATCCGGCGGACGTGCCGCTCAAGAGCTTGGCGGGCGGCCGGGTACCGCTGGGTGCCGTCGGCGGTGGTGGCGTGCAGCAGGACCGCGACCGCGGGTGCCCCGTAGTACAGCCCGGTGTGTGCGGCGGCGTCGACCGGTCCCGCCGTGGCCTGCTTGATCAGGTGTCGGGCGCTGGCCCAGTCACCCGCGCCGTTGAACGCCTGCTCGATCGCCAGCAGCGCGTGACCGATACCACCGGAGGCCAGCGATTGCGCGCCGGCTTGCTGCTGGGTGAGTGTGATCGGCTCCGCGGTCATCGGGCACCGGCCGAGGCGAGGCAGCGCATGGCGGCGGCGCGGGCCAGGTGCCCGGTTCTGCGCTCGAACTCGGGGTCGACCCCGAGAGCACGGACGTGGTGCTCGTGCAGCAACGTCCGCAGCAGGGGTGCCGGGTCGCGTTCGGTGTTGAGGCTCGCGTGGTAGGCGCACAAAACCGCTTCCCGGGCCTGCCATGCGGCGAGAACCGCGTCACCGCCGGGCAGCGCCCGCAGCCGCTCATGCTCACCGGTCGGGTCGGCCAGATCGCGGGCCAGCTCGACCAGGGCGCGCTCAGCCGGCTGGGTGTGCTGCTTGAGCTGCGTCAGCAGGCTCTGATAGCCGGAGACGGGATCGGGGGCGAACCCTGCGGCGAGCCGGGCCATGGACGCGGCGGCGAGCGCCTGGCCGGAGGTGCCGGTCTGCTCGACCAGGCGAAGCTGTGCGATCGCCGCAGTGGTGTCGGCGGCGAGGACCCACTCGGCGACCTGAAACGCCGGTGGGTGACCGTAGCGGCCGTACTGCTCGTGGTAGGCGGCCAGCACGAGGGTGTCGGGGAGCCCATCGGCGTGCAGGTCAGCGGCGAGCTGCGCGAGCCGGGCGGCGACCGCCCCGTACATTGTTGGTGACTCAAGCCGGAAGAACATCGACAGGTACTGGTCGGCGTCGAGCCGGATCATGTCGCGGTGCCGGCTGACCCACCACCGCAGCACCCCGAACTCGTCCAGCCCTTCAGCGAGGGCCGGCAGCCGGCTGGTAAGGAGGGCGTCGAAGCGGGCCGGGTTGCCGATCAGCCGCGCGTGCACGACGCCGGCATGGCCGGGCCGGCGTGCCGGGCCGGGGACGGCGGTGCTCGGCAGCCGCCGGGCGGCCGGTGCGGCCAGGGTCATCGGAATGACGAACTCGGCGGGCCGCCCGAGCCACCCGCCGCAGCCGGCGGGGGCGTCTTCGCGCAGTTCGAGTCGCTGCGTGCGGGCGAGGCGGGTCTGCAGCAGCTCGCGGTCCAGCGAGTCCTCGAGGTCGAGGGGCAGGCGCAGCTCGTCGTGGCAGACGATCACGCGGGCGGGTACCCGCCACCGCTGCCGCCACCGGCCCAGGGCCTTCTCCCACACGTCGGGCTCCCACACCGGGTCGTCGCCAGCCGCAGGTTGTGGCGTGCTGAGGTCGGCGGCGTTCAGCCACCAGCGGGCCGGGGCCAGTACGGTGCGCCGGTAGCGGAAGCGCGGGCTGTAGGGCAAAGTCCGGGCGGCGGCGCCGAGATCGAGCGGGCCGAACACGGCGCTGCGGGCGTCGCCGACCTCGGCCAGAAACCGTGCCAGCGGGGGCATCTGCGCGGCGGCCACCGCGTGCGGAACGTGCACGACGACCCGCCGGCCGGTCGGCCGGTGCACGAGGGACAGCTGGTCGGCGTCGACGGTCACGGCCAGGTCGTCGACGCTGGTCACCTCGCCGTCCGAATGCTCCGCCACCGCCACGACCCGCATCGTCGGGTTGTCGAGTCGGCCGACGCGCACGACGTTGTCGTTGTGCACCCGCCGAGGCGGGAAGGACAGTTGCACCACGATCACGTCAGCGTCGCCCGGCGCAGGCATGTAGGTATTGGTCAGTTCGGCGCGTTCGACGGCGTCGAGCAGGTAGGCGAACCGTCCGGCCATGCTCGTGTGGGCGCGGGGCGCGCCGGTGATCCGCAGCTCGAACCCGCCGCGGTCGACGGCGGTCGCCGAGGCCGCGTCGATGGTGATGCCGAGCTCGATCCGGGGCGGTGCCACGACCGCGGTCGGGTCGCCGACCGTGAGCGCGTCGATGTCGGCCTCGGTGAGGCGGACCTCGTCGGCGCCGTCGAGCATGGCCCGTTGGATCAGCGCCAGCACGTAGGCGTCTCGTTCGGTCAGGATCCGCCACACCGGCCTGGCACGCGGCGCGCCGAGATAGCCGGACGGATATCCCAGCCCGGAATCGGCCACCAGATCCCGCACCGGCACCAGCGCGTCCGGACCGTAGCGGGCGCGGAGCCGGGCGTGGTAGTCCAGCCAGGCGTGCGAGCCGAACGGTTGGGTGCTCAGCCGCAGCAGCACCCCGGCCGCGTGCGCCGCCTCGTCCAGTACCGGCCGGGGAACACTGATAGCGGCATCGAGCCGGACATCCACCGCCAGCGGCGGCTCGCTGTCCGGCAGGATCGCGGCCATCGCGACGCCCACCTCGCAACGGATGCCCGCCTGCTGCCGGCGGTCGGCCGCCGCGTCGTGCCGGCGGAGTTGGTCGTGGATGTCCCGGAGCCGGCCGGTGAGCGCCACCACCTCGGGCAGTCCGGTGACGTCGGCGACGGCGAGCGCGGAGATCACGTGCGCGAGGCCGTCCACGGCAGTCATCGGCGGCCGCAAGCTGGTGATCAGCATCTGACCGTCGATCAGCGCGTGCAGCATCGTCTCGATGGTGCGCGCGGCGCTCTGCGGGAGCTGGTCCGAGATGTGTGTGACCAGCTCGTCGAAGCGGACCGGGGCGGCGGCGTGGGCGAGCGCCATCCGGACCGGTCGGGTGTACCGGGTCGAGGTCTCCCGTGCCGGGCCGAGGGCGCGCTGGCCGGGCTCGGGGCGGGCGGCGACGATGAACCGGCCGTCGCGCACGAACCCGCCGCTGTTGGCGACCACCCGCAGCGTGCGACGCAGTCCGTGGTCCTGCTCGAGGCGGTCAACGATCCGGGCGAGCCACTCCGCGTCGACGCGGGCCACCGCCGTGTGCCCGTCGCCGATCCGCGCGCCGGCCGGACCCAACGTGGCGGTGGTGACCCCGGCGAACAGGCCGAAGGGCGTGGCCCGCCGGTGCCAGCGCCGCAGGTACGAGGCCGTCGCCACCACGGCACGGCGAACCCCGCGCCTGTCCGGGTGGTCCTCGGCGAGCAGCTGGTCCACGCGGCAGGCGAGATCGGGGCTGGCCAGGGTGATCGCGTCACGCAGCTCAGCACCTGACCAGACGGTGCCCAGCCACGTCAACCGGTCCGCCCCGCCTCCGGGATCAGGCGGTAGCGGGTTGTCGACGGTGACGCCGGCGGTGCTGGCCCGCACCAGCACCGGGCCGACCGGCTGGTAGCGGTGGTGAACGGTCGGCATGCCGCACCTCCATGTGCGAGGGTTTTTGGGGGTGGTCGGAGCCCGCGTGGCGTCGCGGGCTCCGACCGCCGTCAGGGATGGGTTACCGAAGGGTTAGCGCGGGTCGTACGCGGACGTGCTGCACGCACTGGTGGAGCACGTCGAGCCGCAACCATCGCTGGTGCTGCACATCATGATCACCAGCGGTGTCGTGGCCTCGATCACACGCATGTCCAACGCGAAGTCGTCATCGGTGACAACCTCGGCGTTGGCAGTGGTGGGGGCGTCGAGGACCGCAGTCGGCGGGGCCATCGACATCACTCTCCTAACGGGATGGGAAGGGATGGTGTGTGCCACCTGGCCCGGCGGCCGATCTGAGCGCTGCTCAACCGCGGGCGGGCCAGGAGATCGTGACGACGCCGTGTGTCTTGTCCATGACCGCGACGTCGGCAGGAATCTGGGTCTGATCGGTGCCGGCGGGCCAGTACCCGAACACCGGCTCCGAGCCCCGGCCCTCGCTGTCCCACGCCTGGATCTGCCGCACCAACGCGGTCGCGGCCACCGCGCCGTCGCTGCCGTACGCGCGGGCACCGAATTCAACCCCGGCACCCTCAAGCGCCGGACGCACGGCCAGGTACGCGAACGCCGAGCCGTGCACGACACCGAATGGGAACCAGGTGCCACGCTCGGCGGCCAGCTGCGTTCCGTCATCGACCGCCAGCAGGCAGAAGCCCGGCAGGAACCAGGCCAGCCACAAATGCAGGTCCGCGAACGACGTCTGGTGCTTGATCGTCGCCCCGGACCACACCTCGGACCGCTCGGTGGCAAGCACTCCGTCGAGCTGGTTCATGTCCTGGGGGATGCCGGCGTCGAAGCGCAGCTTCACCGCGTGGCCGTCCGCGTCGGGCAGCAGGAACACCCGCTCGTCGTGCTGCCCGCTGCCCTGCATCGGCACGAACCCGGCCACCTCGATCGACGTACTGACAAGATGGTCACCGTCGCGGCGGAACCCGATCGTGCGGGTGACCCCGTTCATGACCAGCGGCAACACCAGCACGCCTTCCTCGGCCATGTCCTGCAGCCACGCCGGTTCGACGTCCCACGCGCCGACCGTCACGATGATCGCGTCGAACGGTCCTTCGTCGGGTACGCCGTTCGCGGCGTCGACCGCCAGCACGGTGACCCGGCCGGCGTAGCCGGCCTCGTCCAGCAGCCGGGCCGCGCGGTCGGTGACCTCCGGGTCGATGTCCACGCTGACCACGTGGCCCTTCTCGCCGACGATCTCAGCGATGTAGGCCGCGTTCAGGCCGCCGGAGCCGACCTCCAACACGGTCATGCCGAGCCCTAAGTCGGCCTGTTCCAACATCCGCGCCTGGATGTACGCGGCCGACACCGACGACAGCGCCACCCCGTGCTCATCACGTTTGGTCACTACCGAGTTGTCCACCCCGTACGCGACCTCAAGCGCCACATCAGCAGGCAGGAACCGCTCCCGGGCCACGACACGAAACGCGGCCTCCACGTCCGGGCTGGTGATCTTCTGATCGGCGAGCAGTTTGTCCACCAGCGCGGCCCGCGCCTCAACGGCGCGATCGGATGCGGCAGATACATCAGTCACAGTGTTTCCCTTCATCATGGGCATGGTTTGCACAACGGGCGTCGCCCCATTCATGGCACGAGGACAGCGGCCGAGGCCGCCCCCTGACGTACAGCTGGCGGTCGCGCCGCGTCATCGAGAATCTCCGTTCGGGGCGCGGAGAAGGTGGCCGTGGGCGGGGCCGTACCAGATGCCGAAGTCGCGGGGTACGACGGCGACGGTGTCGCTGCTGCGGATCAGGTTGTCGACCAGCCGGCCGTCCGCGATGGCGCGGGCGATGGTGTCCGCGGCGTACCGGCCGCGGATGGTTTCCGGGCCGGCGTCGGCGGGGTCGGTCGGGCCGATCAGCCGATGCAACCGTGGCGCCGCGTGCGGGCCGTAGGCAAGCGCGACGGTGGCCTGCCGGGCGAGGTAGATGCGGCGCAGTTCGGCGGGCACGTCGAGGCCAAGATGCTCGGAGCGGGCCAAGATGTCGGCGTAGTAGGTGAAGATCTGCTGTTCACTGGGCCACACCGGGCTCACGTCCATGACCGTCAGGTGGTGTTGCTCGATCACGGCGAGTACCGGGTTGAGCAGGCCACGGGCCAGGCAGTCGGGTTTGACGAGGATGACCGTCCACTGCGACCAGTCCACCCGCGGTCGGGGCGCGCTCATGCCGGACCCAACCAGGCGGCGCTGGCGGCCGTGATGCGCTCGGGCCAGCGGGCGGCCAGCAGCCACCGGTGGCCGTCGTCGAGGGCCGCGGCGACCTCGGCTGTGACCGAGCCGGCGGTGTGCCGGATCTGCCGGTAGGCCTCGAACAGCAGCAGTACCCGCCGCCAGTACGGGTCGAGCGGTACGGCGTGCGCCGCGGTCACAGACAGTCCGGCGTGGTTGGTACGCAGCCGGTGCTCCCACAGCAGCACCTGCTCCAGGTCCCGGGTGGTGGTCGCGGGCATCGGCATCGGCGTGAACACCGGGGCGGGACCGTGGTCGGCTTCGGCGAGGACCGCCGCGACGGTGTCGAGGTCGCGGATGTTGAGGCGCATCGACCGGACGTGGTGGGTGTAGGTGCCGACCGGGACCTGCAGACGGCGGGCGGCGTACTCCTGGACGACGGTGAACGCGAAGGTGTCGCCGGGCAGGCCGAGGACCGCGTCGCAGCCGTACAGGTACGCGCTCAGGTGCGGCCGGCCGTCGCGGATCGTGAGGTGCAGGCCGAGGGTGCCCGCGAGGTCCGGGTTGTCCGGGTCGGCGCGGGTGATCGGTATCCCGGCGCGTTGACTGTCCGGGTCGCGGTGCAGCAGGTCGATCACCTGGTCGAACCGCGACATCCAATCCGGTTGCGCCGGGAGTGCCAGCCGCTGCCCGGAGGCGGTGCCGGTCAACGGTGCGCCGTCGCTCGACAGCACCGTCAGGGGCGGGGCGTAGTAGCCGAGCATGGTGCGGTCGTCGCGGCCGAGCAGCGACCACAGCGCTTCGGCGTAGTGCAACGCGATGTTCGCGCGCCGGGCGGCGAGGAAGACCAGCCGCCGGGTCGGATCGGCGAGCCTGAAGCTGATGTTCGGCACCGTAGTGGCGTCCTCGCCGCGGCGGCGGGTCTGGTACTGGGGGCTGATGTGGATGCGGCGCAGCACCGCCGTGTAGGCGTCGCTGAAGTCGTGGAAGATCGGCGGGGTCAGCGTCATCGGGGTGTCCTGGGAAAGGTGAGCGCGGGATCGGCGAGGGTGTGCACGGCGCCCAGCAGCGTGTCGACCTGTGTCGAGAGCCGGTAGCGGTACAGGTGCAGCAGGCACGCGGCGATCAGGTACCGGTGTTCCCGGGTGCCCTGGATGTCGCGTAGCCAGCGCAGTTTGGCGATCACTTCGGCGCCGTCGCACACGTGCAGCACGGCCGGGGCGAACCGGTCGGCGAAGGCGCGGTCGGCCGGGATCAACGGCAGGCAGCCCTGGGGGACCGCCACGAACAGTCGCGAGCTCAGCTGCCCGCACGCGGCGTAGCGTTCCGGTGGCAGCAGCACCGTCGCAAGCGCGCTGCGGTGGATGCTGGCGACCGTCTCGAAACCGGCTCGGCCGGTGAAATTGACGTGCGGCCACAGCGCGGTGGTGGACCACGTTCCGGCGACCAGGTGGTCGAACTCGGCCGCGGCCGGCACGAAATACTGTTCGAACGCGTCGTCGCAGTCGTACTGGTCACCGGCGTAGACCAGCGGCAGCCACCGGTCCCGGCCGGCCAACGCGGCAGGGTCGACGTCGGCGAGGACCTCGTCCGGGATCGGGCAGGGCACGCTGATCGCCCCCGGCGTCGGATACAGCGCCGGCTCGGCGACGCGGACCTGCGGCAGCCCGCGCAGCGGGTCGCCGGCGGGAAGCCGCCGGTCCAGGTCCCAGATCACCGTCGGGGTGTGCCGGTCTCGGGTGTAGTGCTGCAGCAGGGCGTCCTGACGGTCCAGGGCGCCGGTGGGACCCGCGTTCGCGTCCGCGGTGGGGTTGCGGTCGGGTGGCAGCCACCCCCACTCGAAGATCACCGCGTCCAGGGCGGGGAAGCCGCCGTCGAACCGGTATTGCCTGCCCAGGGCGATGCCGTCGTGCAGGTCCCGGTCGGCCTGCAACAGCACCACCTGATGCCCGGCGGCCTGGATCGCGTCGATCACCGGCCGGTGGAAGCCCGCACCGTCCACGGTGTTCAACACGCCGTCGTCGAGGTATCCCCACGTGCTGTATCCGATCGTCAGCGGCTTCGGCTGCACGGTGGCGGGTGGTCTCCGGTGGCCGCCGCTCGGCCGTAGTTGCACGCGGTGGTCGATCAGGCTCTGCCGGACCACGTTGTAGGAGAATCCGGACTGCTGCGTGAGCTGCTTGATCGTCGCGCCTTCGGCATACCGGCCGGCCAGCGCCGTGTTCAACGCCAGTCGCCCCGCGCTGGAACGCGGCTGGGGCCCTCTGGTCGGAAGGGGGTAGGCGAGGACGCGATGGTCGGCGGTCATGGCAGCGGTCCTTTCACCGGCGGGACGGCCTTCGGGGTGTCGGCGGGCGCGGCGGCCGGCGTGTCGGGCGGGTACGTGCGCTCGGCGCGGGGTGCGCCACCGCGTGCAGGGGTTTCCGCGGTGGCACACCCCGCCGGCGCTGCCACGGCCACCGCCCGATCGCGGTGGCCGGGCGGCGCGGGCTGCATGCCGGCCGTGCCGACCCGGCGTGCAGCAGGGCAACGTGACAGGAGCGCTTCGATACGAACCACCGACGGCGAGCGCCCGGACGAGCCGGACCCGATCCCGGCCAGCGCGGGCTGCGCCGCAGGCAGGACCAGATCGCGCACCGGGCGGATGCGGCTGCAGTCGCGCCGCGCAGGGCCGGGTGTCGTGAGCGTCGGCGGGCGGGCATCCGTGGGCGGGAGGTGACCGCGGACGCCCGCGGTGCCGGCCTGCGGGTCGGTGGCGGCGCGGTCGGTGTCGAGCACGGGCAGCCAGCCGATCCGGGCGTGGTACTCGACGGGCAGCCAGGTATGTACCCGCCGGACAGGTCCCGGGCGACGCCCGCCGGCCAGCCGCAGCCGCCGCAGCGCCGCGTCCTCGTCCGCCAGACGCTGCGTCGCCCAGCGAAGCGCGTCTTGCAGCGCGGCCGGATCCCGCAGCGCCGGGTTGCCCGGGCCTGCAAGCAGCGCATCGTGGGTGCGGTTGGGCTCGTAGAACCGCCAGCAACCGCGGGGCATGTCGTAGCCGACCAACAGCCACAACCATGCCGCGCTCGCCCGCAGGTTCGCGACAAGCACCGGGTCACCGATCGGGCCTAGCGGCATAGCGATCGGCGCCGGTCCGGTGTGCCGCCTTCCGGCAGGGGTCGGCACGGGCGGGTTCATGGCCGGCTCCCGGCGGCACGGTCGCCGCAATGCTGCCGGTCGCGGTCGACATCGGCATGCCCGGCGCGGGCGATCGCCGCCGCGGCCGTGGTGATCGGGTGCAGAAGAAACGCGGTGCCCTCGGGGCTCGAGGTGACCAGCGGGAGCTCGGGTGCGGTCATCGTGAGGCTCCTTCGATCGCCAGCGGCGCGTCGGGCTCAGCCCGCTGGCGCGGAGGAAATATTCGGCGACGGCCGTTGGTGGCAGCGTTTTGCCCGGCCCCCGCAGGGTCTGCCGGGGCTGCGGGTTCGGCTGCTGCCGCGGATCGGCGTTCGAGCGTGAGCCTGGCGATGATCTGGTCGGCGTGCTGGCGGGTGAAGCCGTGGACGCAGACCACATGGCTTTCGCCCGCGATCTCTTGCAGGTGGTGCTGTCGGCGGATCGCCTCGGGTGGGGCGTCGAGGGTGACCGTGATGGCGTTCGGGCGCCGCTCGGCCCGCCAACCGATCTCGTCCAGCCGCCGTTTCAGATAGCTGGCCACGTCGCGGCTGTCGCGGACCGTCGCGGCGAGCCCGTCCTCGCCGAGCACTTTCAAGGCGTACCAGCCCGCGATAGCGGCGTGCCCGTTACGCGACGAGGTGAGCGTGGTGTGCTGGCTGCCGGTGTAGCCGACCTTCGGGCCGATCGACACCAGGCTTTTCAGGGTGACTACGAACGAGCCCGGGACCGGCGTTCCGAGGTACTTGTGCGTGGAGACCACGACCATCTGGGCGCCGTCGGCGAGGTCGAAGCCGGGCCGGTCGTTCGGATCCATCGTGGCGAGGGTGAAACCGGACAGGGCGGCATCTACCAGTACGAGCCGGTTGCGTGCCGGGATGAAATTCCGGTCCAGCACAGCGTTGATCTTGCGGACGTCATCGACGGCCTCGGTCCAAGTCGTGCCCGCGTTCGCGACCACAACGATCGGGTGGCGTCGAAGCTGGCGGACCTGTTCGGCCAGGTCGGCGTAGTCCATCTCGCCGTACCGGTCGGTGCCGAGCTCGACGAACGGCATCGCCAGGGTCTCCACGGCGTCGGGAATCGCCGGGTGCGCGGCGCTGCTGTGCAACACGACGGCGCCGTCGAGCCGGCGCCGGGCCAGGCGCAGCCCCCACAGGATGGCTTCGCTGCCGCCGGAGGCCACATACCCCCACCGGTCGCCGGCCGGCGCCCGGAACAGGTCAGCGGTCCGGTTGACCGCCTCGACCTCCAACCGTTTGGCCTGCCGCGGATACAAGCCGTCCTCGTACGGCGTGCCGAGATGGTTCACCAGCCCGGAGCTGAAGATCCGCTCCAATGGCTTCCAGTTGATCAACCGGGTTGCCGCGGGAAACCCCGCCGGGTGCCCGGCAGCCTCGAGGTCGGCTTCCAGCTCGGCGAGTTGCGCGTTGGCCTCGGCCAGCCGCGCCTGCGCCTCGTCTGCCGCCACGGCGGGCACCGTGGCCGGCGGGGACACCTCGGCGATCACCGCGCACCCCCGCGCTGCAGCATGTCGTGCAGGTCAGCCAGCTGCTGCCAGGCCCCGAAATCGCCGGCCCGGGGATCGACCCGAGGCGCGTCCTGTGCAGACCGGTAGTCCAGCGGTCCGGGGTCGCTCACGCCCAGGTCCGGGTCGTAGTAGTCGACGGTGCGGTGCCACCGGTCATGCCCGAGCAGGGCCGCGTTCGTGCTGACCCGGCAGCGAAAAAGGCGATCGCGAGC
>Ga0307508_10002994_pt1 | contig 17413 bp, 12 predicted proteins | sample 9_EM_MG_FD_203089 | JGI IMG/M metagenome (GOLD analysis project Ga0307508, IMG submission 203089) | Populus trichocarpa ectomycorrhiza microbial communities from riparian zone in the Pacific Northwest, United States - 9_EM | ecosystem: Host-associated > Plants > Roots > Unclassified | place... | reverse complement strand
CGGTGAACGGGCAGATCCGCCTGACCGAGCAGGGCGAGGTCATCGCCTCCAAGTACGCGCATCCCGAGATCGGGCGGCGCAACCTCGAGACCCTGGTGGCGGCGACCCTCGAGGCGACGCTGCTGAATCCGACCAAGAGCGCTCCCAAGTCGTTCCTCGACGCGGCCGCTCAGATCAGCGACGCGAGTTTCAAGGCCTACCGCCGGCTCGTCTACGAGACGCCCGGCTTCACCGAATACTTCTTCAGCGCCACCCCGATCCGCGAGATCGCCGAGCTCAACATCGGCTCGCGCCCCGCGTCGCGCAAGGCCACGCGCGCGATCGAGGACCTGCGCGCGATTCCGTGGTCGTTCAGCTGGGGCCAGTGCCGTGTCGCGCTGCCGGGCTGGTGCGGCTTCGGCTCGGCGATCGAATCCTTCCTCGGCAAGGACGCCGCGCAGCGCAAGGACCGCCTCGCGCTGCTGCAGAAGATGCACAAGCAGTGGCCGTTCTTCCGCACGCTGCTGTCCAACCTCGACATGGTGATCGCGAAGAGCGACCTGGCGATCGCATCGCGCTATGTCGAGCTCGTCGAGGACAAGAAACTCGGCAAGAAGATCTTCGCGCTCGTGAAGGCCGAGTGGCAGCGCACGAACGACGCGCTGTCGCTGATCACCGGCGAGAAGAGCCGATTGGAGTCCAACCCGTCGCTCGCACGTTCGATCGAACACCGATTCCCGTACCTCGACCCGCTGAACCACTTGCAGGTCGAGCTGATGCGACGCTACCGGCAACGCAAGGAGGGCGACCCCGAGAACGCGCGCGTGCAGACCGGGATCCACATCTCGATCAACGGGGTCGCGGCGGGGTTGCGGAACACGGGTTGATCCCTGCTCAGCGCGCAGCGGAGGCGGCCGATGCGGCCGACGCCGCAGCCGCCATCCTGACCCGCGCCTCGCGCTCGGCACGGATGAAATTGGCCGGCGACCTGCCCGATTGAGCGACCCACTCGCGCAGCGCGCCGACCTCGCCCAGACGCGCGTGCCGGCCCAGCGTCGCCAGATCGCGGCGAATGCCGCTGCAGCCGTCGGCAGGCCCCAGAGCGCTCGAGCTGCCGAGCGACTCGACGTAGGCAGACTGCTCACCACGCAAGCGGTCGATGCGATCCTCCGACCAGCCGACTCGCTGGCCCAGCGCGACGCCGATGCCGAAATCCAGCAAGGTGTCCGAGCGCTCGACCAGCAGTTCCGCCGCCGCGCCGCAGGTCTGGCGCCGGTTCGCGTCGCGCAGCGCCGATGGCTTGCATTGCTCGAGGAGCGTCTGGTAGCTCGACACGCTCTGCGCCGCTGCCAGGCCGATCGCTTCGGCGGCCAAGGTCAGCACTGCGGGCGTTGCGGCCTCGTCGGTGGGCAGGTGCTCGATCACGAGCCCGGGCACCGCGAAGAAGTACTGGTCGCTGCGCGCCGAGGTCGAGAGGCGGAACAGCGCTTCGTTCTGTGCGGCCGCATCACGGCGCTGCCCGGCCTGCGCCAGCACGAACAACCACGGCGCCGCATTGTCCGGGTCGAGGCGTGCCCATTGCTCGGGGTTCAGCAACTGGCAGGCCCCTTCGGCCGGCTGGGTACGCCCGCAGGTGTTGAATGCCAGTGCATAGACGCGCGGGTCGCCCGTGGTCGCCGCCATGCGCGCCAAGGTGTCGCGCCCCTCGGCAACTCGGGCCGCGGCTCGCCGGTTTGTCTCGCACTCGACACCAGCGCACGGGATCGCCGAATCGCCCGTCGCGACTGGCGTGTCGTCCGTGCCGGTCAGCCCCAGAAGCACGGAGGCAGCCCGCGCGAATTCGCTCGAGTCGGCGCGCAACCGGTCGACGAGCCGCGCCCGCAGCTCGGGCCATCGCGTGACGCGGGCCAGGTCCTCTGCATCGACGCTGCCGTCCGGCGCCGCCTTCCACCCACACGCCACCACACAGCTCGATCTCGTCGCTGCCATGCGCCGCGGTCGTCGAGGCCTCGCTCGACGCGGGCACCGACGCTGCGGACAGCTCGGTCGGCGCGGCTGGCGACGCCGGCGCCGCCGCGACCGGTGGCACAGCCTCGTCGCGCACGCTGCCGCTGCGGATGAACCACAGCATCAGCGCCAAGGTCACGGCGCCCAGCACCCACCAAACGCGGCGCAGCGCCGGATTCACCGCCCCGCCGCCACCAACGCTTCCCGCACCGCCGCGACCTGCCGGCGCGACACCGCGAGCCATTCGTCGACCGGCGCCATGCAGACGGCCCAGGTCTCGCCGCCGTCCTCGTCGCCCTCGCCAGCCATCGCGCGGCGCTCGAGCGCACGCACCGCATGCCGGGCGACGAGTGCGTTGCGGTGCACGCGCAGGAAGCGGTCGCCGAGGCGCTGTTCGAGATCGGTGAGCGCTTCGTCGAGCACATAGGTGTGCGCGGCGGTGCGCAGCGTGACGTACTTGAGCTCGGCCTTGAAATACAGCGCCTCGGCGACCGGCACGCGCACCAGCCGGCCGCGGTCTGTGACGATGATGACCGGCGCCTCGGCGGCCGACGCAGCCGGCATGCCCGCACTGCCGCGCTGCAAGGCGAGGCGCTGCGCGACGCGTTGCAGCGCCGCGTGCAGGCGCTCGCGCCGGACCGGCTTCGTCAGGTAGTCGACCGCCTCGAGGTCGAACGCGCGCAGCGCATGCTCCGCGTGCGCGGTGACGAACACCACCGCCGGCGGCTCGCGCAGGCGCTTCAGTTCCGCGGCGAGCTGCGTGCCGTCGCGGCCCGGCATCTGCACATCGAGCAGCACCAGGTCGCAGGTCTGGGTCGCGAACCAGGCAAGTGCCTGCACCGCGTTCGCGGCTTCGCCGACGACGCTCGCCACCGGGTCGGTGCAGTCGCCGACGAGCTGGCGCAGCCGCAGGCGCGCGAGCTCCTCGTCGTCGACCACGAGAACCCGCAATGCACTCACAGCGGCACCACGATCTGCACCCGGAAGGCGTCCAGTTCCAGCCGCGTTTCGAACTGCCCGGCGACGTCGTGCATCAGCCGCAGCCGCTCGCGCACATTGCGCAGCGCCATGCCGCTGCCGGGACGCGACTGCATCGCCGGCACGCTGTTGGTGATCGCGATCAGCGCACGCCCGAGCTTGACGCGTGTGCGCACGCGGATCGTGCCGCCCTCGGCGGCGGGCTCGACGCCGTGGCGCACCGCGTTCTCGACCAGCGGCTGCAGCAGCAGCGGCGGCACGCGGGCGGCGCCGGCGGCGGGGTCGAGTTCCCAGGTCACGCGCAGTCGGCTGCCGAAGCGGATCTGCTCGATCGCGAGGTAGCGCCGCGCGAGCTCGATCTCTTCGGCCAGGGTGACCGATTCGGCGCTGTCGGAGATCGCGACGCGGAACAGCTCGGCCAGGTCTTCGAGCACGCCCTCGGCCCGCGCCGGGTCGAGCCGCACCAGCGTGAGCGCGCTGTTCAGCGTATTGAACAGGAAGTGCGGCCGGATGCGCGACTGCAGCTCGGCGAGCCGCGCCGTCGTCTCGGCCGGCACCAGCGCCTTCGCGCGCAGGCGCAGCCACTGGAACAGCATCGCGGCGAGCACGCCACCGGCCGCGGCAGGTGCCAGCCAGCCCGGGATCGCGCCCGCTCCGCCGGTGCCGGGCAACCAGGCCAGCACCGAACCGACCACGCCGCACAGCGCGCCCAGCCCGATCGCGACCGTCCACCGCAGCGCCACCGGCAACGCGACCAGCGTGCGCTTCGACGCGCACAGCAGCAGCAGCCACATCAGCACCGCCGGCAAGGCGCTGCCGGCGCCGAGCGAGAACTGCGTCAGCCAGCCGGACCACGAGCCGGCGGCGAACAGCACGCCGACCGCGAGCACGCCGTGCACGAACAGCAGCGCGCGCAGCACCACGCCGACATGGCAGACATCGAAGCCCGCGGCGGCATCGGCGGGCCGCGGCACGGTGGTCGCGAGGCCGCCGAACGAGGTGGTTCCGAAGCCGGTCGAGCGCAGCTCGGCCGGGCGGCTCAGCGCGCTGTCATGCAGGTCGGACGGACGTGTGGACAAGGTGGCGTCGATAGAATGCGAGCCCTGCATTGTCCAACGCCCGCCGCTCATGTCCACGAATCAATTCGACAAAAAATCCCAGGCCTGGTCGGCGCTGTTCTCCGAGCCGATGAGCGAGCTGGTGAAACGCTACACGGCGAGCGTCGGCTTCGACCAGCGCCTGTGGAAGGCCGACATCACCGGCAGTCTCGCGCACGCCGAGATGCTCGCCGCCCAGGGCATCATCGGCGCGGACGACCACGCGGCGATCCAGCGCGGCATGGCGCAGATCACGCAGGAGATCGAGGCCGGCAGCTTCGAGTGGAAGCTCGATCTGGAGGACGTGCACCTGAACATCGAGGCGCGCCTGACGAGCCTCGTCGGCGACGCCGGCAAGCGGCTGCACACCGGCCGTTCGCGCAACGACCAGGTCGCGACCGACGTGCGCCTGTGGCTGCGCGACGAGATCGTCGCGATCGGCGGCCTGCTGACCGAATTGCAGCGCGCGCTGGTCGAGGTCGCCGACCAGAACGCCGAGGTGATCCTGCCCGGCTTCACGCACCTGCAGGTGGCTCAGCCGGTGAGCTTCGGACATCACCTGCTCGCGTATGTCGAGATGTTCTCGCGCGACGCCGAGCGCATGAACGACGTGTTGCGGCGCACGAACCGCCTGCCGCTCGGCGCCGCCGCGCTGGCCGGCACCAGCTACCCGCTGGACCGCGAACGCGTCGCGAAGACGCTCGGCATGGTGGACGAAAAAGGCGACGCCTGCGTCTGCCAGAACAGCCTGGATGCGGTCAGCGACCGCGACTTCGCGATCGAGTTCACCTCGGCCGCGACGCTGTGCATGATCCACTTCTCGCGCCTGAGCGAGGAGCTGGTGCTGTGGATGAGCCAGAACTTCGGCTTCATCGATCTGGCCGATCGTTTCTGCACCGGCTCCAGCATCATGCCGCAGAAGAAGAACCCCGACGTGCCCGAACTCGCGCGCGGCAAGACCGGGCGTGTCGTCGGCCACCTGATGGGCCTGATCACGTTGATGAAGGGCCAGCCGCTGGCCTACAACAAGGACAACCAGGAAGACAAGGAGCCGCTGTTCGACACCGTCGACACCTTGAAGGACACGCTGCGCATTTTCAATGAGATGGTCGCCGGCATCACTGTCAAGCCCGAGGCGATGGAACGCGCCGCGCGCTTAGGCTACGCGACCGCGACCGACCTGGCCGACTACCTCGTGAAGAAGGGCCTGCCGTTCCGCGACGCGCATGAAGTGGTGGCGCATGCCGTCAAGCTCGCGATCGCGCAAGGCGCCGATCTGGCGCAGCTGCCGCTCGCGACGCTGCAAGGCTTTCATGCCGCGATCGGCGCCGACGTGTTCGAGTGCCTGAGCCTGCGCGGCTCGCTGAACGCGCGCAACGTGCTCGGCGGCACCGCGCCGGCGCAGGTGCGCGCGCAGGTCGCGCGGCACCGCGCACGCCTGGCCGGCTGACCGCGCGACACGCCGCGGCGCGTGACTTCTGGCCGGCCGTGGTGTGGCGGCGCCCGTGCTGACGCACGACTCCGCTGCCTACAATTCCTGCGCGCCGCATCGCCCGCGGACGCGCCAGATCAGGGACGGCAATGGCAAGCACCACGCTCAAGAAGAGCCTGTACGAGATCCTGGGCGTCTCGATCGAAGCGACCGCCGCCGAGATCAAGGCCGCCTACGACGCGCGGGTCGCCCAGCGCGGCAACGGGACGTCCGACCACGACCGCGCCGCGCGGGTCGCGCTCAACGAAGCCTTCAGCGTGCTCGCCAACGAACAGCGCCGCGCCGCCTACGACGCCCGCCGGCACAGCGTGTCGGCCACGGCTGGCGTCGCGCAGCCCCGGGCCGACGCGCACGGGCCATCGCGACAGTGGATGATCGCCACTGCCCTCGCCGTCCTGCTGATCGGCGGCTGGTTCGTAGCCCGCCACCAGCGCCCCGCGGCGCCGAGCGCCACCACCGCGCCGCGCCTCGTACCGCTGCCCGCCCCGGTGGCGGAACCACCGGTGGCCAACGTGACCCCGCTGGCCGCCGCACCGGGTGACCTGTCGCCCGAGCAGATCTACGCCACCGTGTCGCCAAGCATCGTACGGGTCAGCGTGCTGCGGCGCGACGGCGCGTCGACGGTGCTGGGCAGCGGGGTCATCATCGGCCCCGACAGCGTGATCACCAACTGCCACGTCGCGATGGCCGGCGACCAGGTCGAGGTGCGCGAGCGCGACGCGGTCTTCTCGGCGACGGTGAGCACCGCCGACGAGGTCTTCGACCTGTGCCGGATTCGGGTCAGCGGCCTGAAAGGCCGGCCGGCCCCGGTGACCGGCGCGCCCGCGCCGCGGGTCGGGCAGCGTGTCTACGCGATCGGCTCGCCGCAGGGCCTCGATCTGACCTTGAGCGAGGGCCTGGTGTCGGCGCTGCGCGAGGGGCCGTCGGGCACCTACATCCAGACGACCGCGCCGGTGTCGCCCGGCTCGAGCGGCGGCGGTCTGTTCGATCACCAGGGCAACCTGGTGGGCATCGTCACGTTCCAGATGCGCGCCGGGCAGAACCTGAACTTCGCGATCCCGGTCGAGTGGATCGACAAGATGTCGACCCGGCGCGGCGAGACCGAGCGCGAGGTCGCGCAGACGCCCCCGCCGTACACCCCGAGCGAGCCCTACCGCGACGCGATCTGGCTGGGCGCGTGGCATTGCTTCGGCGCGCTGACGGGCCGGGGTCTCGACATCGTGTTCGAGGCCAACGGCACGTTCATCGGCAAGATCGACGGCAAGTCGGCGCGCGGGCATTATTCGATGTCGAAGACCACGCTGATGCTGACCGACTCGCAGCAGGGGTTCAGCTTCGCGGTGGAGGAAGTCTCCGCTAGGCGCATGGTCATCAACCGAGGCCAGGGGCAGCGACTCGTCTGTGACCGCTGATGGATCCCCCGGCTCGGCGTACCGAGCCACCCCCCGAGGGGGTCGGGCCTGGCTTGGGGCGGCCCGGCGCTCAGGCCCGCCTCGTCAATCACCCCCAGTTGAGCCACCTGAGGAAACGATGACCCGAACCCATTCGACGCGCCGCGCCCTGGCGGGCATCATCCAGTCCGCGGTGCTGCTCGCCGCGCTCACCACATTCCACACCACGATGGCCGCTCCGATCGCCTATCCCACGACCCAGAAGATCGCCCACACCGACACCTACTTCGGCACCGAGGTCCCCGACCCGTACCGCTGGCTCGAGGACGACAACGCGGCCGCCACCAAGACCTGGGTCGCGCGCCAGAACGAGCTGACCTTCGGCTGGCTCGCGAAGGTTCCGTACCGCGCCGCGGTGCTCGCGCGCATCCGCGCGATCTCGAACCACGCGAAGTACAGCGCGCCGTTCCAGAAGAACGGCCGGATCTTCTTCTACAAGAACGACGGCCTGCAGAACCAATCGCTGCTGTATGTGCAGCAGGGCCTGACGGACCAGCCCGAGATGCTGCTCGACCCGAACACGTTCTCGAGCGACGGCACCGTCAAGCTCGAGTCGTTCACGCTCAGCCGCGATGGCCGTTACGCGGTGGTCGCGAAGACCGCGATCCCCGGCTCGGACTGGCGCGACTTCCAGGTCATGGACCTGAAGACGCGCCAGATGCTGCCCGAGCGGCTGCGCTGGATCAAGTTCGCCGGTGCGCAGTGGCGCGGCGATGGCTTCTACTACAGCCGCTTCCCCGAGCCGGCCCAGGGTGCGGAGCTGAGCGCGCCGCTGACCGGCATGAGCGTCTGGTACCACAAGATCGGAACACCGCAGAGCGCCGACACGCCGGTCTACGAAGACAAGGCGCACCCGGAATACTTCGTCGACGTGCAGACGACCGAGGACGAGCGCTTCGCGGTGCTGACCGTGCGCGATCTCAAGCTGCGCGGCAACAGCCTGTTCGTGCGCGACGAAACGAGCGGCGACAAGGCCTTCGGCGCTGTCGTGCCCGAGCTCAGCGACGACAGCTTCGACCTGATCGGCAGCGACGCCAAGCGCCTGTTCATCGGCACCAACCGCGGCGCCCCGAATCGCAAGCTGCTGAGCTTCGACACGGCCACGCGCCAGTGGGCGACGGTACTGCCCGAGCAGCCGCAATTGCTGGAGCATGCGTCGCTCGCCGGTGGCCGGCTGTTCGCGAACTACCTGCAGGACGTGGCCTCGCGCGTGCAGGTGCATGCGCTGGACGGCAAGCTGCTCGGCAGCATCGCACTGCCCGCACCCGGCACCGCGAGCGGCTTCGGTGGCAGCGCGAACGACGCCGACGTGTTCTACACCTTCAGCGCGATGAACCAGCCGGCGACGCTGCTCCGCTACGAGATCGGCACCGGCCGCAGCGAGGTGTTCCGCGCCACCGAGATCGCGGGCTTCGATCCGGCGCGCTTCGAGAGCCGGCAGGTCTTCTTCAAGAGCCGCGACGGCACGCGCGTGCCGATGTTCATCGTGCACAAGAAGGGCTTGAAGCTCGACGGCCGCAACCCGACGATCCTCTACGGCTACGGCGGCTTCAACGTGTCGCTGAACCCGTACTTCAGCCCGTCGCGCGTGGCCTGGATGGAGCAAGGCGGCGTGTTCGCGATGGCCAACCTGCGCGGCGGCGGCGAATACGGCGAGACCTGGCACGAGGCCGGCATGCAGCTGAACAAGCAGAACGTGTTCGACGATTGCATCGCGGCCGCCGAGTACCTGATCCGCGAGCGCATCACGTCGCCGGAGCGCCTTGCGCTGCAGGGCGGCAGCAACGGCGGCCTGCTCGTCGGCGCGGTCGTGAACCAGCGACCGGAGCTGTTCAAGGTCGCGCTGCCGCAGGTCGGCGTGATGGACATGCTGCGTTTCCAGAAGTTCTCGGTCGGCGCGGCCTGGGTGCCCGACTACGGCTCGAGCGACGACCCGACGCAGTTCAAATACCTGCTCGGCTACTCGCCGCTGCACAACCTGAAGGCCGGCGTGGCCTACCCGGCGACGCTGATCACGACCTCGGACCACGACGACCGCGTCGTGCCGGCGCATTCGTTCAAGTACGCCGCCACCCTGCAGGCGCTGGCCGGCGGCGACGCGCCGCACCTGATCCGCATCGCCACCAACTCCGGCCACGGCGCCAGCAACCTGAGCAAGGCGCTCGAAGAGATCGCCGATGCCTACACGTTCACCTGGGCCGCGATGGGCATCACGCCGAGCTTCGCGCAGCCCGAACTGACTGACCGAGCCAGTGAGTGAGTCCAGCGGATTGAATCGATGCGCAAGCGCACGCTGCTGATCTGGACGCTGCTGCTGCTACTGCCGCTGCTCGCGGCAGGCGCGCTGCTGGTCTACTTCACGCCGGTGCGCGCGCTGAACGCGCTCGGCGCCGCGGCGGGCGGTTACACCAGCCGCGAAGGCTTGCCCTACGGTCCGCTCGCACGCCAGCGGCTCGACCTCTACATCCCCGACGCCAACGCCCCGGCCGGCGGCTGGCCGATGGTGGTGTTCTTCTACGGCGGCGCGTGGAACAGCGGCGCGCGCGCCGACTCCCGATTCGTCGCCGCGTCGCTGGCCGCACGCGGCGTGCTCACGCTGGTGGCCGACTACCGGCTCTACCCCGAGGTGCGTTACCCCGAGTTTCTGCGCGACAGCGCGCAGGCGCTTGCCTACGGCCTGACCGAAGGCGCGCGTCTGGGCGCGAACCCGAAGCGCGTCTTCGTGATGGGCCACAGCGCGGGCGCGTACAACGCCGCGATGCTGGCGCTCGACCCGCGCTGGCTCGGCGCGACCGGGCACACGCCAGACGAGCTCGCCGGCTGGATCGGCCTGGCCGGGCCCTACGACTTCTTCCCGACCGACAACGCCGCCGCGCGGCCGGTGTTCTTCCACCCGAACTATCCCGCCGACGCGCAGCCGATAGCACACGCTTCGGCGAGCGCACCGCGCACGTTTCTCGCCGCGCCGATCAAGGACACGACCGTCAACCCGACGCGCAACACCCAGGGCCTCGGCCAACGTTTGCAAAGCGCAGGCGCGTCGGTGACCGTGAAGATGTACGAGCACGCCAACCACACGACGCTGATCGCCGCGATGGCCTGGCCGCTGCGCTGGATCGCGCCGGTGCACGCCGATGTGCTCGCGTTCATCGAGTCCGCGCCGGCGCTCGAGCGGCCCGGCGCGCTGCCCCCTTAGTCGACTCGGCGATTCCAAACACTCTTCAGCGACGCGGGCGAAACGGCACGCGGTACAGCCACACCCGCCGACCATCGGCGCACTCGATCACGCGGCTCGCGGCCAGGCTCGGCACGTCGAATTCCAGGCTCACCAGCCACGCGCCGGCGCGCAGCTCGCGCGTCGCCTTGTCGGCCGCGCGCGCCATGCTCTCGGGGCGCTGGAACAGGTAGACCATCTCGAAGACCGACCAGTCCGCAGCCCAGATGTCGCCGCGGCGCACGCGCGCGAAGCGGCAGCGCCACGCACACGCGAAGCGCAGCGGCCAGCTCCATTCGAGCCCGTCGAGTGCGGCGTGGGGGTACTCGCGATGCAGTTCGCGCAGCCCGTCGCCGAGGCCGCAGCCGGCATCGAGCACGCGCGCGCCGGCGCTCAGCGGCGCGAGCTGCGCCAGGCCTTGCAAGGCGTTGGCGGGCGTCGGAAACAACGGCGCATCGCGCCACGCGTTGAGCGGGTAGATCAGTGCGAGCAGCGCCAGCGGCAGCAACCAGCCCCAGGCCGGCATCGCACTGGCCAGGCCGGACACGGCGAGCGAGAGCGGGAAGCCGAGCGCGATGAAGAGGCGCCGCCACGGCGTCGCAGCGATGACGCTGCAAGCCAGGCCCGCCGCGCCGCCGGCGGCGACTGCAACCACGAAGGGCCCACCGAGCGCACGCAGCCCTGCGAACAGCCCCCACGCCAGCGACCACGCCAACAGCGCCGGCAGCGGCCAGACCATTCGCATCACGCGCCCAGCCCCGATGTGCGGGCCATCAAGGCCCGCCGCATCAAATACGGCGCGAAGACGCCGTATCCCCCCGGCAAGTTGAGCGGCCCGCAGGGCCGTTCGAACGCGCCGAAGCCGCGCCGGCCCGCCGGCATGGCTAGAACTTGAACGCCAGCCGCAACCCGCCCCAGTGGCGGCCATTCACCGTGATCGGCGCGGCCGCTTCCTTCATCACGACAAAGCTGCCGCCGCCCATGTCGCGGCGGTAGGTCTGCAGCAGGAACGGCCGCTGGTTGCGTGCCGACGCGAGCCCGGTGCGGTCGTTGAAGATGCGGCGGTAGCGGCTGTTCGCGCTGTCCCAGGCGAGGTCGCCGCGCTGCGGGTGGTTGTATTTGCGGTTGTGCGTGGCCACATAGCCGTTGCGGTCGACCGCGATGCAGAACACGATCTTCGGGCTCAGCCCGAGCACACGCTCCTGCACCGCCGGGAACAGCCGGTCCGCAAGCGCGATGAACTGCGTCGTGTGCTGCAGCGGGTTGGTGTTCGGGATCGGCCGGTAGTCTTCGTCGAACAGCTGTTCGCGCGTGATCGTCCGCTGCTGCAGTGCCTCCTCGAGCATCGCGGCAAGCGTGTCGGCGGCGCGCACCGCGGCCTGGATGAACGGCGTGTCCTCGGTTTCGATGCCGCACTGCGCGACCAGCTCGATCAGGTGTTCGGACACGTCCAGGAAGGCCTCGCTGCGTTTCATCGCGGCGCCGAGCGCACGCCCGGTCTGGCTCATCTCGGCGCCGATCGAGGCGACCTGGACGTCCAGGCCGGCGCAGATCGTGCGGCTCTGTTCGGCCGCACCGATGATGCTGTTCACCGAGCTCTGCACGTCGGCCAGCGCGACCTGGAACGCACCCTGGTCGGCCGCGTTCGGATCGATGCGGATCTCGCGGGCGAGCGCGTCGATGCGGCTGTCGAGCAGGCCGATCGTGCGCATGATGTCTTTCGACGACTGCTCGACCTTGCCCGCCAAATCCTTGACCGCGTCGGCGACGACGCCGAACCCGCGCCCGGCCTCGCCGGAGCGTTTGGCCTCGACCGACGCGTTGAACGCGACCAGGCGTGTCTGCAGCGCGATCTGCGTGATGCTCTCGGCGGCCCGGGCAACGTCGCGCAGGGTCGTCACGACCTCGCCGACCTCGCGGCCCACGCCTTCGACCGCGACGCGCACGCGCTGCACCGCATCCAGGCCGGCGCTGGACGCCGCACCGATGCTGCCCTGCGCGCCGTTGATGTCCTTCACCTGGCTGCCCAGCGAGGTCACCGCCTTCGCGCTGCGCTCCGAGGCCTTGCCGGTGTCGTCGATCAGGCCACGCACCTCGGCCGATTCACGGCCGATCTTCGAGGCCTGCTGCGCGATCGAGCGGATCGCCGCGTGCAGGTCGGGCGCGTCGGCGCCGCCATCGTCGAGATGATCGAACCAGGATTCCCGCGCCGCCTGCGGCGGGGACTTCAGTGACAACATGGGCAGCCTCCTTGCAGGTGCATGAACTCAGTACGCGCGCAGCTTGACGCGCAGACGGGCGATCGACTGGCTGTGCAGCTGGCACACGCGCGACTCGGTCACCTTCAGCACCGCGGCGATCTCCTTCAGGTTCATGTCGTGTTCGTAATACATGCTCATCACGTACTGCTCGCGCTCCGGCAGCACCTTGATCGCCTCGACCAGCGCCTCGCGCATGCGGTGGTCCTGCAGCTGCGCGAGCGGGTTCGCTTCGTCGTCGCCGACATGGCGGTCCAGGAAGTCGTTGTCGCCATCGTCGCCCGACATGTCCTCGAGGTACACGAGTTGCGTGCCGCGCACCTTGCCGAGCAGCTCCTGGTACTCGGTCAGCGTGATGCCCATCTCGCGGGCAATCTCGCTCTCGACCGGCGCGCGGCCGAGCTTCTGCTCGAGCCGGTGCACCGCCGATTCGATCGTGCGCTGCTGCTTGCGCGTGCCGCGCGACAGGTAGTCGTTGCCGCGCAGCTCGTCGAGCATCGCACCGCGGATGCGCTGCGTCGCGAAGGTCTCGAACTGCACGCCCTGGGCCGCGTCGAAGCGGCTCAGCGCGTCGGCCAGGCCGATCATGCCGACCTGGATCAGGTCGTCGATCTCGACATTGGCCGGCAGCTTGGCGATCATCTGGTGCGCCAGGCGTCGCACCAGCCCGCTGTACTGCTTGAGCGTGGAGTTCAGATCCAGTTGGCCTTTGGCGGTGTACATGGAGTGCTCCGAGCGATTCAGTTGTGGGCCCATGTGGCAGCCCTCTCTTTTGTGTGCGCCGGGGTCGGCAGGGTGAAGGCCGGCGTTTCGCCCGCGGCCAGCCGCAGCTGCTCGCGCACCAGGCGGCGCAGCTCCGGGGTGGGGGCTTCGGTGGCGTCGCAGGCCGGGTCGATGCGGACCCAGTCGCGCAGCACCGCGCCAAGAAAATCGTCGGCGCAGGTCGCGATCTGCATCGCGATGCGCTCGGAGCGCGGCGAGTGCGGCGCGGCGCCGAGCAGCAGGTCGTGCACGACGAGGCCGGCGCGTTGCGTCAGCACCTTCATCGCGGCGTAGGCGTGGGTCACGCTCGCAGGCCGGTCGTCGGCGAGCAGCAGCGGCCGCACGCGTTCCAGGTCGGGGCTGCGCGCGAACATGCGGCACAGGTCGGAGGCGCTGGCGTGCACCAGCACGACGTCGCACTGCGGGGCGGCGTTCATCACCGCCTGCAGGAACCCGTTCGTCGAGCCGGCCGTGTCGACGAAGCGCAGCGGCAGGCCGCGCGCCGCGAGGTACGAGACCCGCGCCGACAGCGGCTCGATGCATTCGGCGAGGTCGAGCAGCGCCATCTCGGCGTGCGCGTTGGCGCGCTCGGCCGCGTCGACCACCAGCGTGTGCTTGCCGTGCTCGGCGAAGGCCGTGCACAGGCGTTCCAGCATCACGCCGCCGAACGCGACGTTCGGGTTCGAGACGACCGGCACGATGCAGGCGCGGGCATGAGCGAAGAGGCGGCGCAGGCCATCGGCCTGGTCGAGCGGCATGGGGCGTGACATGGGGTCGTGCGTCAGGAAGAGGTTGAAGGACACGAGGCTCAGGCGTGCAGCGACGAGCTGCGCGCGCGCGGCGAACCGGTCGGCGCCGTGAAGATCAGGCTCACGTCGCTCGCATCGAACTTGTAGGCGCTGCCGGCGCTGGCGCGCAGCGCGCGGTGCACCAGCGCGTTGGCCGACAGGCGGTGCCAGTCTTCCGGCACGCGCTGGCCGTTGGCCACGCCGATGACCTTGACCTTGTGGCGGATCAGCGCGTCGAGCGCTGGCCCGAGCTTGACGGCCTCGTCCATCTTCGACAGCACGACGCCGGCGCAGACCGAGGCGTGGTACGAGATCATCACGTCCTCGATCGTCTCACCCTGCGAAGCGGCGTTGACGACGAGCAGCTTCTTGATCGAGCGGTGGCTCACCATCTCGAGCAGTTCGCGGGTGCGGGCGTCGCGCTGCGCCATGCCGGCGGTGTCGATCAGCACCATCTTCTTGGCGGCCAGCAGGTCCAGCAGGTCTTCGAGCGAGGCCCGGTCGTGCGCGGTGTGCACCGGCACGCCGAGGATGCGGCCGTAGGCGCGCAGCTGCTCGTGGGCGCCGATGCGGTAGGCGTCGAGCGTGATCAAGCCGAGGTTGTTCGCGCCGTACTTGGCGGCGAACGCGGCCGCGATCTTCGCGGTCGTGGTGGTCTTGCCGACGCCGGTGGCGCCGACCAGTGCGTAGACGCCGCCCTGATCCTCGAGCGGGGCGTCGGCCTCGGCCGTCATCAGGTTGTGCTCCAGCACATTGGCGGCCCAGACCGACTCGTCGTGGACGTCGGCGCTCAGGCTGTCGCCGATCTTGCGGATCAGCGCGGGCGAGAAGCCGGCGTCGAGCAGCTTTTGCGTCAGGCGCGCCTGCGCCGGCTGGCGCTGCAGCTTCTCGATGAACGCCAGCGCGCCGAAGCGCTCCTCGATCAGGCCCTTCATCGAACGCAGCTCGCTCATCATGTCTTCCTGGTCGCGGCGCGCGCTGGCGGCGTGCGGCGCGGGCTGCGGCACGTCGGCGAGCACCGGCGGGCGCGGCTCGTGCGCGGCCGGCATCATCGGTTCGCGCGGCATCGCCGCTTCGCTGGAACGCGGTGCCGCGACCGGCGCGCGTTCGGCCATGCGTTGTTCGAGCACGCTGGCGCGCTCGGCGGCGGCGGCCGCAGGTGCCGACGGCGTGCGCGCTGCGGCTTCGGCCGCCGGCGGATTCAGGGCGGCCTGGCGGCGGCGCAGCATGCGTTCGCGCACATAGTCCTGGAACGACAGCGTGCTCATCGAGAGTTCGGCCACGTCGTCTTCGACCGGCTTGGTCACCGCGGGCGCGGCCGCCGCCGGCTTGGCCGACGACGACGGCGACGCCGCCATCCGCTCGATCTGCTTCATGCCTTCGGGCGCCATCGCGAGCACCTCGACGCCATCGACGCTGGGCTTGGTGGACAACACCACCGCGTCTTCACCCAGGGCTTGCCTCACGAGGACCAGCGCATCGCGCGACGTGCGCGCCGTGAACCGTTTGACGTTCATGAGTGGGCTCCAATGATCGAACCGATGCGGATCGAGTGTGTTTCAGGTATTTCGCTGTGGCCGAGCACCCGCAGGCGCGGGGCGGCACGTTTGAGCAGGCGTGCCATCGGCGCGCGGATCATGTCGGGCACCAGCAGGCAGGCCGGGTGGCCCAGGTCTTCCTGGCGCTTCGCGGATTCGGCGGCGCTGCGCGCCAGCGTGTCGGCCACGCCCGGGTCGAGCGCGGCACCGTGCGGCGAGTTCAAGGCCTGGGTCACGAGGCGTTCGAGTTCAGGCTCGAGCGCGATCACCTCGAGTTCCTTCACCGGGCCGTAGATCTGCTGCACGATGCTGGGCGCGAGGTGGATGCGGATGCGGCGGGCCAGCTCGGCCGGGTCGGACACGGTCGCGGCGGTCTCGGCCAGGCTCTCGACGATCGAGCGCATGTCGCGGATGTGCACGCCTTCTTCGAGCAGAAGCTGCAGAACCTTTTGCAGTGCGGCGATGCCAACCATCTTGGGGACCACGTCTTCGATCAGTTTCGGGGCCAGCTTCGTCACATGCTCGACGAGCTGCTGGGTCTCGACGCGGCCCAGCAATTTGGCCGCGTGCAGTTGCATCAAGTGTGAAAGATGGGTGGCGACCACGGTCGAGCAATCAACGACCGTAAACCCGGCCATTTGGGCCGCTTCGCGCTGGCGTTCCTCGACCCACACCGCGGGCAGGCCGAAGGCCGGGTCGGTGGTCTTGGTGCCGATCAGCTGCGTGGTCGCGCCGCCCGGGTTGATCGCCAGCAGCATGCCCGGATAGGCCTCGCCCTCGCCGACCACGGCACCGCGCAAGGTCAGCCGGTAGGCGCTGGGCTTGAGCTCGAGGTTGTCGCGGATGTGCACCGGCGGCGGCAGGAAGCCGACGTCCTGCGCGAATTTCTTGCGCACGCCCTTGATGCGCGCCAGCAGGTCGCCGGCGCGGGCCTTGTCGACCAGCGAGATCAGCCGATAGCCGACCTCGAGGCCGAGCGTGTCGACCGGCATCAGGTCGTCCCAGGTCGCCTCGGGGTTGGCCTGCGCGACCTCGGCCGGGCGCGGCGGCGGCGTCTCGCGGGCCTTTTTGTCGCGCTGGTGCATCCACCACGACGCGTAGCCCAGCCCCGACGCGAGCAGCAGGAACACGATGTTGGGCATGCCGGGGATCACGCCCAGCAGCGCGATCACGCCGGCGGTGATGCCCAGCGTCTTCGGCGAGTTGAAAACCTGCCGGGCGATCTGGCTGCCGACGTCCTCGCTCTTGCCGACGCGCGACACGACCATCGCCGCGGCCACCGAGATCAGCAGCGCCGGGATCTGCGCGACCAGCGCGTCGCCGACCGCGAGCAGGATGTAGCTGTTCGCCGCCTCGGATGCCGACAGGTCGTGCTGCGCGACGCCGATCACGAAGCCGCCGATGATGTTGATGAACAGGATCAGCAGGCCGGCCATCGCGTCGCCGCGCACGTACTTGCTGGCACCGTCCATCGAGCCGAAGAACTCGGCCTCTTCGCCGACTTCGGCGCGGCGGCGCTTGGCTTCCTTGTCGTCGATCAGGCCGGCGTTCAGGTCGGCGTCGATCGCCATCTGCTTGCCGGGCATTGCGTCCAACGTGAAGCGCGCGCCGACTTCGGCGATGCGCTCGGCGCCCTTGGTGACGACGATGAAGTTGATCACCACCAGGATCGCGAACACGATCAGGCCGACCGCAAAATTGCCGCCGATCAGGAAGTGGCCGAAGGACTCGATCACCGCGCCGGCCGCGCCCGCGCCGGTGTGGCCCTGCAGCAGCACGACGCGCGTCGAGGCGACGTTCAGCGACAGCCGCAGCAAGGTCGTCAGCAGGATCACCGACGGGAACGCCG
>Ga0307508_10002993_pt1 | contig 17417 bp, 16 predicted proteins | sample 9_EM_MG_FD_203089 | JGI IMG/M metagenome (GOLD analysis project Ga0307508, IMG submission 203089) | Populus trichocarpa ectomycorrhiza microbial communities from riparian zone in the Pacific Northwest, United States - 9_EM | ecosystem: Host-associated > Plants > Roots > Unclassified | place... | reverse complement strand
GGTCTCCTCCGGCCGCAGACCGCGTACGCCGGCGAGCGGACCGTCCACCGCGCGCAGGATCTGGCCGATCGTCACATCGCGTGGAGCCTGCGACAGCGTGTAGCCGCCCTCGGCGCCGCGCTGGGCCCGGACCACGCCGGCCCGGCGCAGGTCGGCGAGCACGGCCTCGAGGAACTTGCGGGGCATGTCCTGGTCCTGGGCGATGGCCTGGGCGGACATCAGCGACGGGTAGGCCTGCGCCAAGCTGAGGGCCGCCCGCACCGCGTAGTCGCCGCGCGCGGAGATCTGCACCCACCCATCATGCTCCTTCACCGATGCGACGCCGCACATACCCCATGGAATTGTGGGAATTACCCTCGGTCAGCCGATGATCGCCTCTAGTCAGCGGGTGGTCGTTGGCCGGGAATGATCCCGCGGCCGTCGCCGGTGGACTCCGCCCGGAACTGGCCGGGGCTCATCCCGACCTCGCGGTGGAAGAAGCGGCCGAAGTTGGTCGGCTCGGGAAAGCCCAGGTGACGACCCACCTCGGCGACCGACAGCGCGGTGCAGGCGAGCAGGCGGCGCGCCTGCAGCGCGACGCGGTCGTCGACCACCTGCTTGGCGGTACGCCCGGTCACGGCCAGGCTGGCGCGGGTGAGCGTACGCACCGAGCAGTCGAGCCTGGCCGCGTAGTCCTCCACCCGCCGGCTCGTCCCGTGACCCTCCTCGAGCAGTCGCCGGAACCGGGCGAACGTGCGGCTCTCCGACCCGACCGGCTCCGGCTCGGCGAGCAGGGCGATCCGCAGCAGCAGGACGGCCAGCTGGTGCCGCAGCAGCGCTGCCGTGAGCGGCCCCGGCTCCAGGCGGTCGCAGTCGGCGGCCAGCTGGGCGAACTCGCTGATCACCGCGTCCTCGTCCTCGCCGGAGAGCTGCCACCGGAACGGCCGGGTGGGGTCGTCGTCCTTGGCCAGGCGCGACTCGAAGGTCACCAGGGCGGCGTCCAACCCGGGGACGCCCACGTGCAGCGCCTGGCCCGGGCGGACCCAGAGCAGCGTGCCGGGGCGGCACCGTTGCGAGGCGAAGTCGACCTCGGCCGTGCCGTGGCCGGCCGTGGTCAGCATCAGCACGTGGAAGGGGAGTAGCCGCGGCGCGAGCGTGTCGGCGGCGCCGAGCGCGCAGGTGCCCACCCCGGCCCATCCGGGCGGGGCGAAGGGCGGCGCGGCGGTCTGCTCGCGTACGTCTGCAGGGGACATCGCGCCGACCGTAACTGGCCATGACAAGCGACGCACCTGGCAAAACAGTCCGTGCACGAATGTCGGGCCGCAGATCCCAGATATCCGCGAGTATTGTCCGTTTCGCGGCCGGGAATCGGTTATTTGTCCGGTTACATATTTGGAGTCCTAAAAGGGCGACCCGCCCGGACCGGCAGTGTCCGTGCGGGTCGCCCTCGAATTCGCCTTTTGCGCTGGCCGGGCTTTGGCCGGCTTCGCGCGGGGCTCGCATTGCTTCGTGTTGGCTTGCTGGGTTTGGTGCTTGCTGGTTTGGTGCTTGCTTGTATGCCCTGTTTGGGGCTTTAGTGCGGGCCTGCTGCGCGTCGCGCTAACGGCCCGCTAGTAGCCGGTTGACGGCCGCATCCACATCCAGGTGCTCCGATTCCCGGCCGCGGGGCACCACCACGTAGGTGCGCCGCAGGAAACGGACCAGGACGCTGCGCGGCACCTCGAACAGCGCGTTGCCGTCCGGCGACGACAGCGCCAAGGCGACGAAATCGCCCCGCGGCGTGGCCCACGGCCACACCCGGACGTCACCGATCCCCGCCGGCTCATCGAGCCCGGTGACGAGCAGTTCCCGCGCGAAGGACCAGCTCACGGCTTCCCCACCGGCTGATTCTGCGTGGAACAACACGTGCACCGCGTACGGGTCGGCTGGGTCGTACCGCAGGCTGGCGCGCACGGGCAGGGCCGTGGCGTCAGGCGCTACGAGCCGCAGCGAGGTCTCGACCTCGACGGTCGTTGGACGAATGGTACTCATGGACGAACTCCCCCCGGCACCGCTGCGAGGCTGGTGAACCCCGCGTTTCCCATACTCAGGTGATCCCTGTCGTTACGCTCCGCCATACGCTGATCTCACCCAGTAGTGGGAAGGCGGTTCCAAAAAGCTCTTCGCACAAGACGTAAAGCGATATCTTGTCCTGTTCTGCCCGGGTACTCGGTTCCGCCCGGCGTCGGGTGGTCCAGCTGTTGACTTACTCCCGTAACGCCCATTCCTCCCGGGTAGTGACGGGACTCCGGAACACTGGGGGATGAAATAGGTACAGAACAGGACGAAGATCGTTCGGCGGTGAGTGTTCCCGACAAGATCCGCGCCAACCCGCCGGTCGCCTAGCCCTCAAGATCGGAATTGGCGTTCCGGGCGCCGTCGTGATCGCCCTGGGCTTAGTCTTGATCGCGTTCCCCGGCCCGTGTCGGGCAATCGTGATCCTCGGCCGGACGGAGAGTTGCTGCGCCGCACTGGGCGCTACCTGGTGAAGCTCGGCAACCCGGCGGCTGACGAACCGCTGACCCCTGGTTGGCGGCGCCAGCGGCCTGTCTAGTAGAGTCGGGATCCGTTACGGGCGATTAGCTCAGCGGGAGAGCGCTCCGTTCACACCGGAGAGGTCACTGGTTCGATCCCAGTATCGCCCACCAAGGTTGGGAGTGTGCGAACCATCTGGTTCGTGTCACTGTGCGTGAGGGCTGGTCCTTGGAGGGCCAGTCCTTCGTCGTTTCCGGCGAGTGGGAGCTTGAAGGTTGGTTTGACGGTGTCGTCGGCGCTGATGGTGATCTCGTGGATGAGTGCTTCGAACATGGCTTTGCGGGTGTTGTGGGTGCCGTTGGTGAGGACGTCTCGGATGTGGCCGGCGATCTTGGTGAGGTCGCCGAGGGTGAGGGTTTGGGGTGGCTGGTCGAGTTCGAATTCGAGTTGGGCTCGGCGGGCGCGTAGGGCTTTGGACTGGGATTTGAGGGTGTTGAGCCGGTTACGGATGTCGGGGTCGTCGTTGTCGAGGGTGCCTTTTTCGAAGGCGGTCAGGTAGCGGTCGGTGGCGGTGCTGGCGTCGCGCAGTTCCCGGTTGACGGTGGCGAGTAGCTCGCGGTGGCCGGCGGCTGAGGCGGTGTGCAGTTGCTGGAATCGGGTGACGGATGCGGTGATGAGGTCGGCGCCGGTGGTGAAGAAGTCGAGCAGGGCGGTGCCGATGGCTGTTTCGAGGTCATCGGCGTTGAGGCGGTGGATGTCGCAGCCGGCTTTGGTGCCGTAGCGGGCGCGGCTCCAGCAGGTGTAGTAGCGGTAGGTTTTGTATCGTCCGTGGGCGGCGGTGCCGACGTAGCCGCGTCCGCATCGGGGGCAGCGGATTTTCCCGGTGAGGGTGTATTCGGAGGGGTTCGCGGCGCGTTGACCGATTTCGGTGGCGCGTTTGTTGAGGATGCGTTGGGCGAGGTCGAACTGGTCGGCGGTGATCAGTGGTTGGTGGGCATCGGGGACGATGATGTCGCGGAAACGTTTCTCGCCGAGGTAGTTGCGGTTGGTGATGATCAGCTCGACGGTGTGCTGTGACCACGGTCGGCCGATGCGGGTGCGCAGGCCTTGGTTGTTGAGCCGGGTGGCGATGGCTTGGGTGCCGAGCCGGTCTTTGGTGTACAGGTTGAAGATCGTGGCGACGGTGGCGGCTTCGGCTGGTTCGGGGACGAGTTTGTCGAGGGTGCGGTCGATGATGTAGCCGAGGGGGCGGGCGCCGCCGGTCCAGAGGCCTTTGGCGGCTTTGCGTTCCATGCCGTTGATCACTCGGTCGATGATGGTTTCGCGTTCGAATTCGGCGAACACGCCGAGCATCTGTACGAGCATTCTGCCGACGGGGGTGGAGGTGTCGAACGGTTCGGTCGCGGACCGGAACACGATGTCGGCGTCGGCGAGGTCGTCGAGCAGGGTGGTGAGGTCGCGTAGGCTGCGGGAGAACCGGTCGACTCGGTAGACCAGCAGGGTGTCGAACAGTCCGGCCCGTGCCGCGCGGAGTGCTTTTGTAGTTCGCGGCGTTCGGTGGTGGCGCCGGAGGCGTCGTCGGAGTAGACGGCGACGATTTGCCAGTCGCCGGGTTGGGAGGCGACGAACGCGCGGAGCTTGGTTTCTTGGGCTTCCAGGGTGAAGGGCTGGTGGTCCTCGTCGGTGGAGCGTCGGATGTAGATCGCGACGCGGCGGGTGGTTTCTTCCGCGATCTGGCGTATGCGGTGCGGGGTTCGGGCTTTTCTGGCCATGGCGATCACTCCAAGATCATCTGTGGTGGGGGGGCCGTCCGGACCGTCTCTCCATCTAGGACGGTGGTCAAGGCGGTCTGGAGGCGGGTGGAAACACGGAAAGCCGGCCCTGCTCGTGGCAGGGCCGGCTTCCGTTGGTTGGAGGCTGTTTCTAGAGGTCGGGGTCGTGTTGGTGCTCGTGCCACCACGCGGCGATCATGGTGGCGAGTGCGGTCACGGCTTGCTCGTAGTCCTCGTCGCTGATGGCGATGACGTCGGGTGGCAGTACTCGGATCGGGCCTGATCGTTTCTTACGTCGAGGACCTGAACGACGGTCCTGGGCATGCTCGGGTTCGCCGCTGTTAGGTGGGCTGGTCTCGGCCTGTCGCGGGTCCGAGGGCGTGTGGTGCGGGTCGGGTGCCCGCGGGTTGACTTCGGGCATAGATCTCCTCGCGGTGGCAGCGGATGGCGCGGTCGTGGTGCGACATGAGGCTGCTCAGAACCTCCTTGATCGTTTTGTTCGGTGTCGCGGCTCGGCGAGATGGCCGAACGCCAGGTGTGACTGGCCTCGACCGGTACCCCGCCTGATGGAATGGCACGAATCGGATGCCAGGTGACGACGGCGCGGAGCGTGAACTACAGCGTGGCGGCCCCTCGATTCGTCACGGAGGATGCCGATTCGGGTCGAGCTGGAATGCCACCTTCTGATGGCGGTCATCGCGTCGTCGTGCTGGTATCGGTTGCGATCCGTGTCGCACGGTCAGGCGTGATCGTCTATGCGACAGTGCGAGTGATCCGTACGGGCGTAACTGTGCCGCGCCGATACTGACCGTCCGCTGGACCTGGTCCATCCGCATCACGACGGTGGCCGTGAGGGCTGGCCGGGAAGCCCGAGGTTCTTGGCGCTCGCCATGCCGGACTGCTCGACGAGCTGTACCTCGGCGTTGATCTGAGCGTTGTCATCAATGCGTTGTTACTGTCCGCAATCAAGTCTTTCCATAGCGTTCACATTGGGCTAGCGTCAGATCGGTCTCACGTGGAGCCTTGTGGAGGATCTGTGGCGCGGCGTAAGGGCTTGATCAGCAAGATGCTCGACGCACGAGCCCAGGCGAAAAAAGATCAACAGGCGGCCGAACGTCGTTTCCATCAACAGATGCTGGCTGAACAGCGCAAAACGACAGCTGAGCTCAACCGGCAGGCCAAGCAGGCAGACGCGGAAGCCAAGCGCGCCGAAGCCTCGCGGTTACGAGAAGAAACCACGGCCAAACGCCTCGCTGAGAAATCCGCACGTGAGGGCGCCCAGCGCCAACAAGCCGAGGAGCGCCAGCGTGCCGCTAGCGAACGCCTGGCGACACAGCAGGCAACAGCCGCCAGGCAGGAAGCTGCGAAGCCCGAACAAAGCCGCAAACTGGCCGAGGCGGAATTTCGTACCGACGCCATCGCGTCGAAGGTCGCCGACTTCAAGAGCCTGCTGATCAACCGCAACCGCAACGCGGGCGCGGCCACCCTGGAACTCGAGGCAGCCCTGACTCACGGCGGTCCCCCAGCATTCGTCGAGCGGCTCCAACACGTCCTCGCCCAGTCGCTCTACCCCGAAGGGCTGACCGGGAAGGCCGCTGCCCTCTACGAACCGACCTCCCGCGAACTACTGATCGAGTACGAACTACCGCTCCAAGCGGCAGTCCCCCTGGTCACCGGATACCGCTACACCAAAGCCAAGGGCATGACGCCCGTGCCGCGCAAAGAACCCGAGACGAAAAAGATCTACGCAGATTTGCTAGCCCGTCTCACCCTGCGCACCATCGCCGAGGCGTTCGACGCCACCCCCGCCGGCGCGGTGACAGGCATCGTCTTCAACGGCTACGCCTCCACCAAGGACAAGTCCACCGGCCAGCCGGTACGCCCGCTGCTGATCAGCATCAACGCGGAGCGCGACACGTTCGCCCAAGTGAATCTTGACGAGCCCGAACTGGACCCCGTGTTGTGCCTGCGTAACCATCTCAACGCCATCGTGTCCTCGCACCCCTACGACCTCGAAGCAGTCCGACCGGTCGTATCGTTCGACCTGTCGAAGTACAAGTTCATCGATGGAATGGACGTGATCGCAGGCATGGACAGCCGCCCTGACCTGGTCGAGCTAACACCCGGAGAGTTCGAGCACCTCATCCGGCAGCTCTTCGAGAAGATCGGCATGAAATCGTGGGTCACCCAAGCGTCAAAGGACGAAGGCGTTGACGGGGTAGCCATCAACGAAGACCCGATCGTCGGGGGACTGTGCATCATCCAGGCCAAGCGCTACCGGAAGATCGTCGGCCTCGAGGCGGTACACGCCCTCGCCGGCGTCATGGACCACAAACGCGCAGCCAAGGGCGTGCTCGTCACCACCTCCTGGGTCGGCAAGGCGAGCCGCGACTTCGCCGCTGCGAACGGACGAATCGAAATCATCGAGGGCCGCAACTTGAGGGCGCTGCTGAAAGAGTTCCTCGACCTGGACGTCCTGATCGGCCTGGAGAAACCCCCACCCGGATGGACGACGTCGGACCTCGGCCAACCACTCTGACAACCCACACACGCTCCTGGACACTCAGCCGGGTTTTGGTGTTGAGACGCTTCCACCGGCACGATGGTGTACGTGTCTGCGGCTGTCTCGTCTCGCCCCGCCCCGCATGTCCTTGAAGCGGTGCTCGAACGGCTGACCTACGTCAACGAGGAGACCGGCTACACCATTGCCCGGGTCGCGACCGGGCGTGGTTCGGATCTGTTGACTGTGGTCGGCGCGCTGCTGGGGGCGCAGCCGGGTGAGAGTCTGCGGTTGCAGGGGTGGTGGTCGTCGCATCCGCAGTACGGCCGCCAGTTCGAGGTCGTCTCCTACACCACCGTGCTGCCCGCAACGATTCAGGGCATCCGCCGCTACCTCGGTTCCGGGTTGATCAAGGGCATCGGGCCGGTGTTCGCCGAGCGGATCGTCGAGCATTTCGGCTTGGACACGTTGCAGATCATCGAGGACGAGCCGGGCCGGCTGGTGGAAGTGCCGGGGCTCGGTCCGAAACGCACGGCGAAGATCACCGCCGCGTGGGCGGAGCAGAAGGCCGTCAAGGAAGTGATGATCTTCCTGCAAGGCGTCGGGGTGTCCACCTCGATCGCGGTACGCATCTACAAGAAGTACGGCGACGCCTCGATCAGTGTGGTGAAGAACGAGCCGTACCGGCTGGCCGCCGATGTGTGGGGGATCGGGTTCAAGACCGCTGACACGATCGCGCAGGCCGTCGGGATCCCCCACGACAGCCCGCAACGGGTCATGGCCGGGTTGCAGTACACGTTGTCGCAGGCCACCGACAACGGCCATTGCTACCTACCGACCCCGCAACTGGTCGCGGACGCGGTGAAAATCCTCGACGTACCCGCCGAGTTGACCATCCGTTGCCTCGACGACCTGGTTGGTGAGGAAGGCGTCGTCCGCGAACTGCTCCCCGGTCCGGACGGGCCGGTTCCGGCGATCTACCTGGTGCCGTTCCACCGAGCCGAACAGTCCCTGGCCGGTTCGGTGCTGCGGTTGCTCGGTGACCGTACGGACCGGATGGGCCAGTTCACCGGGGTTGACTGGGGCAAGGCACTGACGTGGTTGAAGGCACGTACGGGCACCGACCTGGCCCCGGAGCAGCAGCAGGCAGTCCGGTTGGCGTTGACGTCGAAAGTCGCCGTGCTCACAGGCGGTCCCGGCTGCGGGAAAAGCTTCACCGTCCGCTCGATCGTCGAACTCGCCGCCGCCAAGAACGCCAAGATCCTGCTCGTCGCCCCGACCGGGCGGGCCGCGAAACGCCTGGCCGAGCTGACCGGTCAGCCCGCCGCGACGGTGCACCGGCTACTGAAACTGCAACCCGGCGGGGAACCCACCTACGACCGCGACACCCCCCTCGATGTTGACTTGCTGGTGGTGGACGAGGCGTCCATGCTCGACCTGATCCTGGCCAACAAACTCATCAAGGCCGTCCCACCGGGGGCGCATCTGCTGCTGGTCGGTGACGTCGACCAACTTCCGTCTGTCGGCGCCGGGGAGGTGTTGCGGGATCTGCTCGCCGCCGACCGGGTTCCGCGGGTCCGGCTCACTCAGGTGTTCCGGCAGGCTGCGGACTCCGGGGTGGTCAGCAACGCGCACAGGATCAACGTCGGTCGACCGCCGATTCTGCAGGGTATGAGCGACTTCTTCCTCTTTCCGTGTGACGACACCGAAGCTACGGCCGCTCTCACCGTCGACGTGGCGTGCACCCGGATCGCGAAACGTTTCGGGTTGGACCCGCGCCGTGACGTGCAGGTCCTCGCCCCGATGCACCGCGGTCCGGCCGGGGCCGGCGCGCTGAACACCCTGCTGCAGCAGCAGCTCACCCCCACCCGGGAGGGCATGCCGGAACGCCGGGTCGGCGGGCGGGTGTTCCGCATCGGTGACAAGGTCACTCAGATCCGCAACAACTACGACAAGGGCGTGGCGGGGGTGTTCAACGGCACCGTCGGGGTCGTCACCGCCCTGTCCACCGACGATCAAAGTTTGACTGTACGTACCGACGAGGATGATTTCGTTGACTACGACTTCGACGAACTCGACGAGCTGGCCCATGCCTACGCGATGACGATCCACCGCTCGCAGGGCTCCGAGTACCCGGCTGTGGTCATCCCGATCACGACCAGCGCGTGGATGATGCTGCAACGCAACCTGCTCTACACCGCCATCACCCGCGCAAAGAAACTCGTCGTGCTCGTCGGCTCCCGCCGGGCCTTGGCCGCCGCTGTGCGCACCGTCGGCGCCGGACGCCGCCACACTGCCCTCACCCATCGGCTCGACCAATAGTCGCCGTGCCGGTCGTGTTGCCCGACCGCGCGTTATCCGCGGCAAATCCGGTGCGCGCCTCCGGCCTGAGCGAACTCTGACCGGAAAAAGAAGGGTGAGTAGGCGTGCGGCAACGCCGGGTTAGGGCGTCCCCTGGCCTGTGGTTGGCCTGTTGCCGGGGTCTGGTGTGGGGCCGGGTGGTGGTGGTCGGTGGCTTACGTAGGCTGCGTCGGTGGTCGATCGTTGGCGGGTGTTCGGGTTGTGGGTCTTCTTCGTGGCTGCTGCGGTGGTGTCGTGCGTTTTGGTGTTGCACCGCCCGGCTTTCGACCGGCTGGCTGACCTGCAGGTGTATCGGGGTGCCGTGTTGTGGGCACGCGCTGGTCGTCCGTTGTACGACTACGCCGCCAGCAACGGTGACCCGTTCACGTATCCGCCGTTCGCCGCGGTGGTGTTCTGGCCGGTCAGCTGGTTGCCGGAGCGGGTAATCGAGGTGGCGTGGTTGTGCGGTGTCTGCGCCGCGGTGGCGGGGATCGCGGTGGCGGTCAGTCGCCGGTGGAGCGGGGGTCAGCGACGCGGGTTGTTCGCCGCGGTGACGGCGTGTGTGCTGGTCTTGTCCGTGCCGGTGCAAAGCGACCTGCGCTTCGGTCAGGTCAGCGTCTTCGTGGTGCTGCTGGCCCTGGTGGATGCCGCTGAGCTTGTCCCGCCCCGGTGGCGGGGGATCCTGGTCGGGCTGGCGGCGGCGATCAAGCTGACACCGCTGTTGTTCGTGGTTTATCTGCTGGTGGTGGGTCGGCGTCGGGACGCCCTTCGGGCGGTGGCGGCGTTCGTGGCCGCCGCGGTTGTCGCGGCGTTCGTGCTTCCCGCTGACAGCCGGCGGTTCTGGACTGGAACAATGTTCACCACGTCGCGGATCGGTGACCTCGCCTCGCTGGGCAATCAGTCGCTGGACGCTCTACTGGCCCGCGCCGGCCTGGATCAGCAGGACCGGCCGCTGCTCTGGGCGGCGTTGGTGGTGGCGATCTGTGGTGTGGCGTTGTGGCAGGCCAGGCGTCTGAGCGTCGAGGGTCGTACTGGGCACGCGGCGGTGCTGGTCGGCTGCTGCGCCACCATCGCGGCGTCGCCGGTGTCGTGGACCCATCACGAGATCTGGACAGTGCTGGCCGGCATGCTGCTGGTCGTGTCGGCCACCGTGTGGCAGCGGGCGGCCGGGGTGTTCCTGGTGGTGGCCATGACATTGAACCTCGGAAATGTGATGGTCGAGCTGCTACCGACACCGGGCCTGCAGTACCTGTTCAACAACGCCCGGGGGCTCGGCGTGGTGCTGTTGTGTTGTCTCGGTTTCGGCTCAGCGGTACGTGCACGCCACGGCGTCGAGCAACTCACCCACCGTGTGATGCTGTGGCGTGTCGGCGGACCCGTCCTCGTCGGGCTGCTCGTGTTCGCGGTGCTGCCGCTGCCGGCCAGCAGTGACCCGCATCTGCACATGTTCACCCTGGCCGAAACCCGCGAACAGTTCTCCCAGACGACGGTGACCTGTGACGGAGGGCCCTGCGACATGAGCTTCGGCGGCCGGCTGCTGCTGAACTACAGCGCCGGCGCCAACGGCGATCGACAGGGTCGTGGATGGCTGGGTCAGCAGCAAGGTGGCCAGGCTAGCCATGCGGACCGCCCCGGGAGCACCACAACATCTCGTACCCATCATGGACCTGGGCGACGGGCAGCACGTGTTCAGCTTCAGCGGGGAAAACCTGTACGACGGCCAGTTCCTCATGTACGACACGAACGGACGGCTGCTGGAGAATCCACCCCGCAACCTGTGGAAATAGCCGACCTGCCAGTTCAGGACCGGACGGTAACGACAAAACACGCCCAGACCGCTACCGACCCCATCCGGACCCGGGTACCGGCATCGATGACACCCGACCCGGTTCACGACCCCGCCGAGCGAGTGTCCCCCGGCGACTAGCGTCGAGGGCATACGAACGGCGGCGGCCGGACCCGGCGAAGGGTGTCGACGGCGAATATCCGGCGCCAGGAGCGCACGACGGCACCGGCGCCGTGGATGACCTGCAGCGGTAGCACAGCGACCCACTACGAAGCGTCACGATCTGTGCGCGGCAGATCAGCATGGTGGAGCAAGTAAAGCTCAACCATTCTACGTAGGAATATAGCAGATGGCATTGCTTGTTCGGTATCGGTAGATCAACTGATCCCGTCGGCCTTGGCGAGTGGCTAGGTTCTGTCTTCCAACGAGAGGACCTCAGTATGACTAGGCGAAAAGCGGTGCGCGTCGGGATCCAGCTTGCGCCCGAGCGAGCCGCCTACGCTGCGATCCGTCAGGCGGCGAATGAGGCAGAAGCACTCGGCGTTGACGCAGTTTTCAACTGGGACCACTTCTTTCCGCTCGGTAAGGATCGGTCTGGTAAACACTTCGAGTGTTGGACGATGCTCGGGGCGTGGGCGGAGTCGACCGCACGCGCCGAGATCGGGCCTTTGGTCAGCTGTGCCGCCTACCGCAACGCCGACCTGGTCGCCGACATGGCTCGCACCGTGGATCACATCAGCCGAGGTCGACTGATCCTGGGTCTCGGGGCGGGCTTTCGTGGGTGGGAAGCAAAGGAGTACGGATACGAATTTGGATCGCCTGGTCAGCGGGTGCGAGAGTTGGGCGCAGCACTGCAGCGGATCGAGCGGCGCCTGACTGCACTGAACCCGCCACCTACCCGAAAGATACCCATCCTGGTGGCCGCAGACGGAGCGAAGTCGCTTCGGCTGGTCGCCCAGTACGCGGACATCTGGCACACGTTCGCCGACGGCGACGATCTCAGTATGAAGTCTCACCAGATCGACGATTATTGCCGCCAAACGGGCCGAGACCCCACGGAGATTGAACGCGCGACCTTCGTCAAAGGAAATCCGTGGCAAGCGGGACCACCGCTACGCGAGCGCGGTGTAGGAATGTTCACTCTGATCGCCCATGGGCCGGAATTCAATTTGAATGAATTGCATCAGTGGCTCGTCTGGCGCGACAACGAGAATGCGCATTAGTGCTGCTGTGACCGACTCGATTCCGAGCGAGATGACCGTTCCTTTCGAGCGCATCCAAACTTTCGCATATCCGCGTATCCGCGGCACTCAACTTGGCATGATCGAGTGTAATCAACTCGGCAGATCCGGAAACCCTGGCCCAGATCTTTCATGATCTTGGACGCCTCGGCTGTTTATTGATGATTGTCACTGTTCTGGATGGGGTTTCGGGTTTCGGGCATGGCGAGGGCCCGGCCTGGTGGTCGGGTGTGCCCTGGTGTCCCCGGCGGGCGGGTGGGGCCTTTCGTCTCGCGGGGTCGTGGTGTCTGGTTTAGGTGGGTAAGGCGCGGATTTTCTGCCAGGCGTGGGTGAGGTCGTCGGCGTGCTGGTGGTCGGTGGGGAGCCGGATGAGGCGTTTACGGGCGTGGCGGGCCAGGCGGGCCGGGGTGTGCAGCAGGTCGCGCAGGGTGTCCGGGGTGGCCTTGACCAGCTTGCGGTGGTGGTCGAGGGCGAGCAGCCGGAGCCAGGCGAGCAGGTCGCAGGCGATCGCGACGGCGATGCACCAGGCCTGGTTGAAGGTGAGGTAGTAGGACGGCAGCCGGGTCAGGCCGAGGTTTTTCGCATCCTTGATCACGGTTTCGACGCCTGCGTGGTTGCGGTGGAAAGCATCCAGTTTCGGGTAGTGGTGCCCGGGTAGGTCGGTCGCGACGGCCTGGAACCGTTGTCCGCGTCGTTTCTCCACGTCGCTGGCCTGTTTACGGTGTTTCGGGTGCAGCGGTTCGGTCCGGGCCATCGTGCGCATGCCTGCGGGCCAGCCGTCGGCCACCTGCAGGATTGCGGTGAGTTCGGTGACGTGCGCGCCGCGCCGCACGTCGCCTTCCGCGGTCAGCGCGGGTGCCCACACGTCGGCCGGTACCTTTCCGATCGCGGTGCGTACGTTCTCGGTGACGTCGAACCCGACACTGTAATGCCAGGTGTAGCCGTTGCGGGCGGCTTCGGCCTTGATCCAGGCGAGGAGGTCTTTGGTGGCGCCGGCACCGTCGGCCCGGAAGATGATCTTCTTGCGGTAGGTGGCCGGGACCTGCGCGACCGCCTCGCTCAGCACGGTGATGTGGTCGGCCACGGTGTTGCTACCCGCGTTGCCTTTACGCAACAGGACGGTCAGGACCTCGTCGGTGTTCGCGACCGACACCACGATCGGGTGCAGCCCGAAGATGTGCTTCTTAAATGTCGGCTCTGCGCCCTGCTTGTCCGAATGCGACTCGATCAGCGACGCGTCCACATCGAGCACGATCCACCCGTCCCAGTCGTGGCCGGCGACCTTCAGCCAGGGGAAACCCTGCGGGCGGGCGGCCAGGGCAGCCCATACCTTGCGCCGCTGGACGGCCCTGGCCGCGGCCACCCGCACCAGAGCGGACTCGTCGAGATCGTCGAAGACCCGCCACACCGTCGACGCGGAGGCGGACGGCCCGCACACGATCTGCGCCTGGGCGAGGACGGTGGTCGCGGCGGCCACGTTGCTCGCGCTGTGCGCGAGCGCGACCGCCACATCACACACGACCTGCCCCCGGTCATGGACCGGGTGGAAATCCTTACGCTGCAACGCTTTCGACAACCCGGCCCGCAGCCCGGACTCCTGCGCGAGTAGCCGTAACAGCGGCACCCCGACCGCGGGGATCAGACCCGCCGTGCTCCCGGCCATGTCCAACGAGGCCATCCACCCGGTGGTCCGCTGCTCCAACTCCCGACGCCGCCGCAAATCTTTAGCACGCTGGTTCTTCTTCCGCAAACGCGCGGATGTCCTACGCTTCACCACGAAGGTGCCGTTCCCCTGGGAGATCGATGATCTAGATAGTCGAGATCATCCAGGTCAGGACGGCACTTTCCTTACTCCCCGGGGGTATCCCCGCCTACCCGCCACAAAGTCCGTGAATTCCTGAGGCTGGCTGCCCTCGGACGCGCGGGAGGGCGTGTATCGACCGCGCTCTGGACCTCCCGGCCGCGGCCGCGCTCAAGCGGCCGGCGACTGGCGCGGCTGACGGCGCACTTGCGCCGACAGCGCGGCTGCCGTCGGCAGGCAGGAGCTGTTCGACCGGCCGTGGTGGAGAAGGACGCCTCGGTCTTCGGTGACCGCGCTGGCGAGTTCCACCGCCGCGACGGGTAGAGCCCGGTCGCTGGCTACCGGCGCCGGCGGCGCCGCAGCATCTCGCGTGCTACCGCCCACCAGTTGCGCAGGCTGAGCGGGGCCAGGCACAGCAGCACGTCGCCGCTGCCGTAGCCGGGGTTGGCCGCGCAGAAGTAGGCCAGGTCCAGGTCGCCGGCGAGGCGCTCGGGGATGGCGGCGATGCCCGGGCGCAGCCGGCGGTCCAGGTTGCGGGCCAGGCCGGCGGCCGGGTCGTACCGCTCGCCGAGCAGGCGCGCGCCCAAACGCCCGTACAGGCCGGCCTCCCAGGCGGGCAGCGGTTCGCGGCGGCTGGGCCAGCAGCGGTCGAAGTTGCGGGTCAGCATGAGGTAGCTGCGCCAGCTGAAGGTCGTGTACGCCAGGTAGACCGGCCGCCAGGGCCGCCGCGCCTTGGCGCGCAGGAAGTACCGGAAGCCGAGGCGCTGCACGTGCCCCTGCCCGCGTGCCTCGTCGGCGAAGGCCGCGTTGCCGGCATGGATGACGCATACGGTGCGCCCGGCGTAGGTGGCGTCGAACATCTCCACGGCGCCCATGCCGACGAGCCGCCCGTCGCCGCCGCGCAGCAGCACCAGCTCGCGCTTGGCGCGGATGCTGTCGGCGAAGGCACCCTCGAAGAACCGCGAGCCGAAGTCGACGACCTCGTCCCAGTCACGCTGGTCGAGGTCGGCGATCGCACGGACCGCGACCTTCACGGGTGCGGAGGGCATGGCCTGGACTGTAAACGACCTTCGAGCAGTACCGCCGGCCAGGACGGCCTCGTTCGCGCACCGAGATCTCAGCAGCCTGCGCCGTCACGCCCGTCCGTCATGATGTCTGGGCTGCCGTACCCCGTCCGGACACCCGAATTCCCCGCCGGGAAAGCCAGGTACGGCGAAGGCGGACCCGAAGCCCGAGGGCTGGCGTCCGTCCTCGCCGACCTGGCAGGCCCTGACTGACTCTTTACTTGCCGGCGTCTTTGGTACCCCGGGCGGCTGCGAGGTCGGCCCGCAGCTTGCTGAGGTCGGCCTTGACGGCCTGGTGAGCAGGGGCGGCAACCTGGATCCCGGCAAGCGTGGTCGCGCCGTCGATCTGCTTGCGCCACGCGGCGGTGTCGGCCAGAACCTTGGTGATGTCGGCCTGCAGGGTCGTCTTCGCGGGGGCGAGCTTCGGCCGGGTCAGGCGGCCCTGCAGCGCCTGCATCTTGTCGGTGATGTGCTTCGCCTTGGCGTCGACCCGGGCCTTGACGCTGTCCACCGTGCGCGGTGGCTGCGGCGTCGTGGCGAATGCCGGCCCCGCCAGGCCGATGACGGCGCAGGTGGTCGCGCTGATCATCGCGACGGTAAGAGCAATTTTCACGAAAGTACCCCATCGGTCGTAAGGACAACTAGGTACGAACTTAGACACGATCAGTCACCTCCATTCGGGAGGTTAAGGCCGTATCACCGGAACGGGTCACCTCCTCGACCAAGTCAAAACACAAAGGAGGGTGACCTGACCGAGTCTTGATCCACCGACGCAGGTGGTACCCCTGTCGGTTGAGGCCTTCGGCGTCGGTGAGCCAGCGGGCAGTTGGAAGCCGACGTTGCATCTCGGCTGACTCCGGATGCGATGTTCGCGGTCGTCGAGGCGCGGTAGGTCACGTCCACCGAATCGCCGTATGACCCGGTCTTTGCGGAAGTGAGGGCGGCCACCACAGATCCTTCGGATTGAATGAAGATCGCGAAGGAAGGACCCACGATGGCCGCAGAAACGAGTCTGCACGTCGCGAACCTGTTGCGCGAGCATCTGGAATCGGCGAGCCCCGATCTGCTGGTAGCTCCGCTGGTGCCGCCCCGACGGTATATCGGTGAGCCGTCCCGGCAGGCGACCTGCAAGGACCGGCCCACGTGTCGCCGTCAAGTGGAGTACTCACGCACGGTAACGGTGCAGGAGACGGGGCGCGCCTTGTCTGCGGCAAATGAGCATGCCGCTGAACGGATCAGCGGGGTGTTTCGGCATCACGCCCGCTGATGCCACCAAGGCTGTTCTGGCGAAGCCTGGGGATCCTGAATAGTTCGGTCTCGGAAGAAGTTGTCCAGCGGCTCGACTATGGCCCGTAGTTCGCGCCGGGCACGAGGTTCCAGCAGTGCCAGAGCCTGTTGCAGGACCTCACGAGCCTCGGTCGGGTCGCAGCAGGGGCACCCGTGCCAGACGACTTCCTCGAGCAAGGCCGAGACATCGCGTCGGTGAACCGTCTGTTTCCACTGCGCCAGCGCGCGGGCAACGGATCCGGGACCAAGCAGGGAGCGCTCGAGGACCTGGATCTGGCTCACCGCTCTGGCCGTCAGGCCATCGACCACCGACAACGTCACGTCTGGTCGCGCCCGCAGTGGTAGGGCGGCACGCACTGCCGCCGGGGACCTACGCGCCATGGCCCTTTCTGATCGTCATCACGTGGGCGATGTTCGCACGCCCACGTGACACCCTGCAACGCCCTTCTCGGACAGTCACCAACCGACTTGCCGGCGTTCCCGCCCGTTCGGGAGCAAATTCCACGAAACGGCCAGCTTCGTCACGTACTGTGGTTGGGCCTACGTGCAGGTCGCGGCATGAGAATGAGTTGATCTTGGTGCAAGGACGTGCATCCTCGCAGGCAACCAGGTATTGCTGATCAGAACGTTGGTGACGGCGCATAGCGGCGGGCAAGGTCGGTGGCGAGAGCGCGGAGGTGAGCCCTGGCTTCGGTGGGGCCGTGCACCGTGATGGCGCTCCCGAACGGCAGCAATGCTCGTACGTCCTCAAGATCCATGAAGCGAATGGTCACCTTGTGGCCGGTGGCGGATTCTTCATGGTCGTCTCGGACGAGTCGTAGGCCGAAAATCCGTTGCGCTCGCTCGATCTGGGTCTGGTCGATGGTGGCGCTGACCTCTATCGCGTGGCTGTGTGCCCATTGGTCGATGAGCGCTGCTGCGACGGTGGCCAGGCTCTGGTTCTGGCGGATCCGTCGTGGCTGGTCGAGTTCTTTCCACGCCGTGATCCGTTCGAGTCGGTACATCCGTGGCACCCGGGCACAGTGGGCCGTGCACCCGGAAAACCTCGAGCCTCGCTACGGTACGTAACATTGCAGGAACTTTTCGAGTGACCGCCGGAAGCCCGTTTTGAGAACTTTCCACGATTTCAGGTG
>Ga0307508_10002992_pt1 | contig 17417 bp, 14 predicted proteins | sample 9_EM_MG_FD_203089 | JGI IMG/M metagenome (GOLD analysis project Ga0307508, IMG submission 203089) | Populus trichocarpa ectomycorrhiza microbial communities from riparian zone in the Pacific Northwest, United States - 9_EM | ecosystem: Host-associated > Plants > Roots > Unclassified | place... | reverse complement strand
CCTGGCCGCCCAGCCCGAACTGCCCATCGGCGCCTTGGGGTTGCTGGACTGGCTGGCGATTCTGTACGCCGGAGGGCGCCTGGTGCTGTGCCCCGGCCCCGACCCGGACACCGCCTTCCGTGTCATCCCGGACGAGCGGGTGACTCATACGGCGCTCCCTGCGCAGCTCGCCGCGCTGTGGACCGTTGGGTGCCCTGGCCGGAGCCATTGGCGAAGAGGTATCGGGCCGAGGGGTACTGGGAAGGCCGGCCACTGGACCGGCTGCTCAGGGATCAGGCCCGGCGCGCCCCCGAGCGGATCGCGCTGGTCGACGCCGCGGGCAACCGGTGGACGTATGCCGAACTCGACCGGCGCGCCGATCGCACGGCCGCGGGCTGCGGCGGCTCGGGATCGGCGACGGGGACCGCGCGGTCGTCCAACTCCCCAACACCGACGCCTTCGTGGTGCTGTTCTTCGCGCTGCTGAGGGCGGGCGCGGTGCCGGTGCTGACGCTGCCCGCGCACCGGGAGAGCGAGATCGTGCATGTCGCCGAGACGGCCGCGGCGACGGCGTACGCGATCCCCGACGTGAGCGACGGCTTCGACCACCGGGCGCTGGCCCGGGCCGTGCGCAAGGCGGTGCCCTCCGTCCAGCACGTCCTGGTGGCCGGTGACCCCGCGGAGTTCACCGCGCTGGCCGACCTCGACACCGAACCGGTCCCGCTCCCCGCACCGGATCCCGGCGATGTGGCCGTGCTTCTGCTTTCCGGCGGTACGACCGGCAAACCGAAGCTCATCCCGCGCACCCACGACGACTACGCCTACAACGTCCGTGCCAGCGCGGAGATCTGCGGCTTCGACAGCACGACCGTCTATCTGGTGGTGCTGCCGACCGCGCACAACTTCGCGCTGGCCTGCCCGGGTCTGCTCGGCACCCTGATGGCCGGCGGCACCGTGGTCCTCTCCCCCACGCCGAGCCCCGACGACGCCTTCGCACTGATCGAGCGGGAGAAGGTCACCGCCACCGCCGTGGTGCCGCCGATCGCCCTGCTGTGGCTGGACGCGGTGGAGTGGGAGGAGGCCGACCTCTCCTCGCTCCGACTGCTCCAGGTCGGCGGCTCCAAACTGGGCGCCGAGCCCGCCGCCCGCGTCGAACCGGCTCTCGGCTGCACACTGCAGCAGGTCTTCGGCATGGCCGAGGGACTCCTCAACTACACGCGGCTGGACAACCCTTCGGAGCTGGTGATCGGCACCCAGGGCCGCCCGCTCTCCCCCGCCGACGAGATCAAGGTGGTCGACGAGGAAGGCGACGACGTACTGCCGGGCGGGACGGGCGAGTTGCTCACCCGCGGCCCCTACACCCTGCGCGGCTACTACCGGGCGCCCGGCCACAACGGCCGGACCTTCACCGAGGACGGCTTCTACCGCACCGGCGACCTCGTCCGGGTGCTGCCCTCCGGGCACCTGGTCGTCGAGGGGCGCGCCAAGGACCAGATCAACCGGGGCGGCGACAAGATCTCGGCGGAGGAGCTCGAGAACCACATCCTGGCCCACCCCGGTGTGCACGACGCCGCCGTGGTCGGCATGCCCGACGAGACGATGGGCGAGCGCACCTGCGCCTACCTCGTGCCGCGCGGCGAACGGGCCCCGGCCCAGCGGGAACTCTCGGCCTTCCTGGCCGAGAGGGGCGTCGCCGCCTACAAGGTGCCGGACCGGGTGGAGGCCGTCGACGTCTTCCCGCGCACCCCGGTCGGCAAGATCGACAAGAAGGCGCTCGGCCGCAGGATCGCCGAACGACTCCGCACGGAGGGCGGCGGTGGCAACTAAGGCCGCCACGGCCGCACTTGAGCAGGCGGACCAGACGCCCCCGAGGCGACGGACCTCCACCCGCACCCTCGCCGTGCTCGGCGCCCTGCTTCTGCTGCTCACGGCGGTCGCGCTCAGCCTGGCCGTCGGGTCACGCTCACTGTCCCCGGCCACGGTCGTGCACGCACTGCTCCACGACGACGGATCGACCGCGAGTTCGGTGGTGTGGGACGTACGGGTGCCGCGCACCCTCGCGAGTATCGCCGCCGGCGCCGCGCTGGGCGTCGCGGGCGCGCTCATCCAGGCGCTGACCCGCAATCCGCTCGCCGATCCGGGGCTGCTCGGGATCAACGCGGGCGCCGCCACCGGAGTGGTCCTGTCCATCACGGCGCTGGGCCTGACCAGCATGTGGGCCTCGGTGTGGTTCGCCATGGCGGGGGCGGTGGTGGCGGGCCTGCTGGCGTACTCACTGGCCTCGGGCGGGCGCGGCGGTGCCACGCCCGAGCGGCTCGCGCTGGGCGGTGCGGTGATTGCCGCCGTGTTCACCGGCGTCAGCCAGACCCTGATGCTGCTCGACGCCCAGGCCCTGGACCAGCTGCGGTTCTGGAGCGTGGGGTCCCTGGCCCGGGCCGACAGCGAGACGCTGACGACGATCACGCCGTTCGTCGGGGTCGGCCTGGTACTGGCGCTCACGCTGGTCCGGCCGCTGAACGCGCTGGCCCTGGGCGACGACGCGGCCCGTGCCCTCGGCGCCCACCTGGACCGGACCCGTTTCCTGGGCCTGCTGGCCGTGACCCTGCTGTGCGGCGCGGCGACCTCCGCCGTCGGGCCCCTGGTCTTCGTCGGCCTCGCCGTCCCGCACATGGCCCGCATGATCGCCGGGGCCGACCAGCGCTGGACACTCCCGCTGTCCATGCTGCTCGCTCCGGCGCTGCTGCTGTATGCGGACGTCCTCGGCCGGGTCGCCGTACGCCCCGACGAACTGGACGCGGGCGTGGTCACCGCGGTGATCGGCGCCCCGGTGTTCATCGCACTCGTCCGCCGTCGCAGGGTGGTCGCGGCATGACCACGACCCTGGGCACCCGCACGTATGTCGTACGGAGCCGTTCGCGCCGGCTGTCGCTGCGGGTGGACGTCCGCACGGTCGGCGTGTGCCTGCTGGTGCTGGCCGCCACCGCCGGAGTGGGTGTACTCGCCCTCGGAACCGGGGAGTTCTCCATCTCCCCGGCGGACGTGGTGCGCACCCTGCTCGGCAACGGCAGCCGGCAGACGAACTTCGTCATCAACGAACTGCGGCTGCCCCGCCTGCTCACCGGCATCCTGGTCGGCGCGGCGCTGGGGCTGAGCGGAGCGCTGTTCCAGAGCCTGTCCCGCAATCCCCTGGGCAGCCCCGACATCGTCGGCTTCACCTACGGCTCGGCCACCGGAGGCCTGCTGGTGGTGCTGGTCGCGGGCGGCAGCGGTGCGCAGATCGCGTTCGGGGCGGTGGGCGGCGGCCTCGCGACCGCACTGCTCGTGTACGTGCTCGCCTGGCGGCACGGCATCCACGGCTACCGGCTCGTCCTGGTCGGCATCGGGGTGAGCGCGCTGCTCCAGGGCGTGAACGCCTACCTGCTGGCGAGGGCCAGGTTCACCCAGGCCGCCCAGGCGATGGTGTGGCTCAACGGCAGCCTCAACGGCCGGGACTGGCAGGACGTCCGCCCGGCCGCCCTGGGGCTGGTCGTGGTGCTGCCGCTGGCCGCCCTCGCGGCGGGCAGGCTGAGGATCCTCGAGATGGGGGACGACGTGGCGGGCGGCCTCGGTGTGCCGGTACAGCGCACCCGGCTCCTGATCCTGGTCCTGGCCACGGCGGCCTGCGCGGTGGCCACGGCCGCCGCCGGCCCGATCCCCTTCGTCGCCCTCATCGCCCCCCAGCTGGCCCGCCGCCTCACTCGCGCCCCCGGCCCCAACCTGCCGGCCGCCACCTGCGCCGGCGCCTTCCTCGTGGTCACCGCCGACTTCGCCTCCCAGCGCATCCACGACACGGCCCAGCTGCCGGTCGGCGTGGTGACGGCGGTGGTCGGAGGCCTGTACCTGGGGCTGCTGCTGCGCCGGCAGCGGCGGGCGGGCCGGATCTGAGCGACGGACGGTCGGGCCGAGACCGCCCCGGATACCACCCGCCGGGAACTGCAACCTTTCAGCCATCCTGGATGTCTCATCAGATAACAGCAGCAAACACGCTTCGGGGGACATCATGAGACGAAGCAGAACAGTAGGGGCAGCACTCACGGTCCTGGCCGCCGCACTGGGAGTGACCGCACTCCCGGCCGACGCCGCACCGGTTGCCATCGCACAGACCACGACCTGCCCCACGGGCTGGGGCAGCCTGGCCAAGACCAATACAGCCGGCACGACGACACCGGTGACGAACGTCAGGACCGGCCGCCACGCCTGCTTCGACCGGATGGTCATCGACATCCCCGGCGCCGGCGGGAGCCACCTCGGCTACTCCGTCCGGTACGTCGACCACCTCTACCAGGACGGATCCGGACGCCTCATACGCGTCGGCGGCGGAGCCGTACTGGAGGTGCGGGTGACGGCGCCCGGCTACGACCCCGAGACCGGGGCGCCCTCGTATCCCGCACGGGCGGGCCGGACCCTGCCGGGCGTCGACCTCACCGGGTACCGCACCTTCAGGGACACCCGGTTCGCCGGCAGCTTCGAGGGCGACACCCAGCTCGGGCTCGGCGTCCGGACCCGGCTGCCGTTCCGGGTGCTGCGCGTGAGCGGCCACGTGATCGTGGACGTGGCCCACAACTGGAGCGGCGCACGCTGACGGGCGTCACACGTCGAGAGAGCCGAGAGCGCCGAGCCAGTCGATCAGCAGCTTGTTGATCTCCTCGGGGCGTTCCTGCTGGATCCAGTGGCCGCAGCCGTCGAGGATGTGGGAGGCGGTCAGACCGGGAAGAGTGGTGGGGTACGCCTCGATCGCGTCGGCCAGCCAAGTGGTGGACGCGTCCAGTGAGCCGCCCACGAACAACGACGGCTGAGCGATGGAGGCGCCCTGATGGGCGGCCAGGTCCTCCCAGTCCCGGTCCATGTTCCGGTAGCGGTTCAGGGCCCCAGTGAAGCCGGTACGTTCGAACTCCGCGGCGTAGACGTCGAGTTCGTGCTCGTCGAGCCAGGCCGGCAGCCGGCCCGCCGGGAACCTGTCGCGCAGCGTCCCACCGCGACCGACGAAGTGCGGATCGGGCGCGCCGGGCCCGGGCATGGTGTCGGCGGACAGGGCCGCGTAGAAGCCGGCCAGCCAGCCACGGACGTCGGGTTCGATCTCCGCCTCGGCGCGGCCGGGCTGCTGGAAGTAGGAGACATAGAACTCCTCGTCGCCGCCCATCCCCGCGAAGACCTCGCTGGGCCTGGGTCCGCCGGGCGGGGTGTAGGGCACGCTCAGCAGCCCGACCGCGCGGAACACCTCGGGCCGCAGCAGCGCGGAGGTGGCGGCGACGGTCGCGCCCCAGTCGTGCCCGACGATCACCGCGGACTGCTCGCCGAGGGCGTCCACCACGGCGACGTTGTCCGCCACCAGGTCGAGCATCCGGTACGAGGCCACGTCCGCGGGGTGGGAGGAGCGCCCGTAGCCGCGGACGTCGACCGCCACGGCGCGGTAGCCGGCGGCGGCCAGCGCCGGCAGCTGGTGTCGCCACGAGTACCAGGACTCCGGGAAGCCGTGCACGAGCAGCACCAGGGGCCCGCTGCCCTGCTCGACCAGGTGCGTGCGGCCGGCCGGTGACGGCACCACGCGGTGGGTGCGGTCGGCGACGGGGGTCTGATGCATGGGTTCCTCCCGGGGCAAGAGTGTCCAAAGGCCTGGGTGACGATCGTGCAGGGGACGCCACCATGCACGCGATGTCTGTTGCCGTTTCGGCAACACCCGAGAGAATCGGCAAGGCCCGGGGGCATGCCTCAGTCGTCGGCGACCAGTTCCTCCGGTACGGCGATGACGTCCACCAGGGCGTCACCGCGCAGTGCCGTCAGCGCGAGCGGCCGTCCTATGGCGTCCTCGAGCATCAGCCGCTGCAGTGCCTGTGCGCTGGTCACCGGTTCGCCGTGGACGGTGACCAGCAGATCGCCGTCCCGCAGCCCGGCCCGGGCGGCCGGGGAGGCGGGCACGACCTCGACGATCCGCAGGCCCGTGGGCCGGCCGGTGCGTTCCCGGAGCGGCGGGGGCAGCGGTGCGGGGATGCCAGCGAGACCGAGATAGGCGCGGCGGACCCTGCCCTCGGAGAGCAGGGTCGCGATGATCTGCCGGCTGGTGCCGTTCACCGGGATGGCCAGGCCGAGGCCGACGTCGGCGATGGCGGTGCTGATGCCGACGACCCTGCCGTCGGCCGTGGCGAGCGCCCCGCCCGAGCTGCCCGGGTGGAGGGTGGCGTCGGTCTGCACGACGTCGTCGATGACCCGGGTCGCCCTGCCCGCGCTGGCCGGCAATGACCGGCCCAGCGCACTGACCACCCCGGCGGTGACACTGCCGGTCAGCCCGAGCGGGTTGCCGACCGCCACGACCAGCTGCCCCACCCGCAGCGCGTCGGCCTCGCCGAGCCTGGCCGGGGGCGGGGTCTGTCCGTCGGCGCGGACCACGGCGAGATCGGAGAGCGGGTCGGCACCGATGACGTGGAAGGGGGTGGTCGTGCCGTCGGCGAAGGACGCCGTACCGGCGTCGGAGCGCCCGACGACATGGGCGTTCGTGAGCAGGAAGCCGTCGTCGGTGAAGACCACCGCGGAGCCGGTCCCGCGCACGAATCGCCCTCTGGAGCGGCGATGTGCGACGTTCAGGGCCGCCACCTTCGGGGTGAGCTCGGCGGCGACCGAGGTGACGATCCGTGAGTAGGAGTCGAGCGCGGCCTGCTCCTCACTGGAGCGGTCGGGCTCGGAAAGTGTCTCGGCCACAAGTCGACCTTTCCGCTGACCCAAGGGCGTGTATTACATGCTTACACCCTTGCTCCGGCGGACGGACCGGACTTCGCTGCGGGCTGACGCCGGTGCCGATCGGCACCGGCGGACGACCGTGACGTCTTCATTGTGCGCGGGGCCCCGCGGTACCGGAGTCCGCCCGCCTCGACGTACGCAGTGTGCCGACCGTCTTCAGCAGGCGGTCGGCGGGTGCGCGCAGTTCGGGATGGGCGTTGACGGTGTTCCGCAGGCCCCGCACGGGTCTGCGCCACAGCCGGTGCGCTGTCGCGACCGGGTGGGGGCGGCTGGCGAATCCTTCCGCCACGCGCAGCTCACGGGTCTTCAGCCAGTCCTTGTACTCCTTGTCGCCGCGCCCCAGATCCAGGAGTGTCACCCCGTGCCGGGCCGCTGCCTCGGCCGTCCGCAGGTGCATCATCAGCCCCGGCGAGTAGTAGTGAAGGTCGGGGTCGTAGGCGGTGAACCAGGCGGCCAGCACTGTGCGCGATCTGGGCCCGAAGTGCGCCGCCACCGGTCGGTCGCCGGCGTACAGCACCGAGAGCACGCCGGTGAAGTGCTCCTCGCGGACCTGGTGGAGATCGTTCACCAGGTCGACGATCCACGGCCGCGCGAACCGGTCCATCCGCCCCGTTCTGCGGTACTGGGCGGACTTCCACTGCATGAGCCGGCGCAGCATCTCCGGATCACGCTCGTCGAACTCGAACCGCAACCCGCCCACGTCGCGCCCGATCCGGCGTTCCTTCTTCAGCGTCGTCTTGGCCAGCCCCGGGTACGCGCCGCGCAGCCACGGTGCATAGCCACTCTCGTCGGGCTTCAGATCGACGACCGGGGAGGCGAACACCCCTGTGATGTGAGGGCCGAACGGCTTCTGTTCCTCCACGAGATGGTCGAACTCGAAGATGGACAGCCCACAGGCCTTCAACAGGTCCTGGGCGTCCCAGGTGACGCCGGGACCGTGCACGAGCGCCTGGCAGTCGGAGAGGCCGAGACCTACGGCCCGGCCGACGCCGAGGGCGTTGCGCTCGTACGGGAAGAAGCCGGCCGGCGCCCCGTCCTCACGCAGGACCGCGATCCGCGTCCCCGCGCGGTACCTGCCGATCCCGAGCGCGAACTCCGGCGCCAGGAAGGGGTTGGCGTATTCAGGTGACTGGTCCATCGCCCGGTGCCATGCCGCTCGCAGCGAGGCGTTCAGCTCGTCGACTCTGTGGATCGTGACGTCCACGTCAGATCAACCGCCCTTCCACAGGCTTCGCCAGGGACGTCCCGACCGCGGCACAGGCCGGTTGAGCTTGTGGACCCCTGTTCATTGATCGCATCGGCGATCGCTCCCCCCGTGACATCCCCCCGCGGCGCACCGTCCGCGTCCTACCACTTCTTTGAGTATCAGCCGATTCCACGCCGTGTACACGGTCGTTCCGCGATTGACCCTCAGGTTCCGAACTGTCCACCGAGGATCAAACGTCGCGAAACAGTACGCATGTTGTCAAGAGTGCCTGCTGCAACAGCAGACCACGGGTTGCGGTTGCGGCCAAGGGCGTGCAGATCTTCGGGGTGAGCTTGGCCCTGGCGCCTGTGCCGGGGGCTACCGGGCGCTCGTGGCCGCGGCGAGCGCGGCGCAAACGCCCCTGCCGGGGCAGAACGTTCTTTCAGCAGGTCTCGCCCTTCTTCACGACGTGCACGGTGACGGATGTGATGAGGGGCAAGCGCGCAGGCGGCGGCTGCTGCGAGCAGACCTTCCAGTTGCCTCCGCGCAGCGGAATGCGGTTGCTGTCGTGGGCGTCCTCGCCGGCGAGCCGGTTGAATCCTGCCTTCCGGGCGGCCGTCTGAGCCTCGCGGAGGGTCATTCCGCGCAGGTCCGGAAGCTCGGCCGTGCGTTTTTGGGCCTGTTGGGACAGGGCCACCAGAGCGACGACGGTCGCGACGGTGAGGACCGCTGTGCCTTTACGCATGGCTCACTCCTGGAGTGATACGCCCGCACACGGGATGTGCGGGCGCATCGAGGGGCTCAGCGGGTCGGGGTGAAGTCGGCTTCCCTGGGGGTGGGTTCGTGGGGCGCGGGGACTGTGCTGTCGAGCTTCTCGCCTTCGATGTCGACGTGTGGCAGGCGCCGGTCGAGCCAGCCGGGCAGTGACCAGGCCCGTTGGCCGAGCAGGGCCAGGACCGCGGGCACGATGGTCATGCGGACCACGAACGCATCGAAGATCACTGCGGCGGCCAGTCCGAAGCCGAGTGATTTGATCATGGCGTCGTCGCCGCCGACGAAGCCGCCGAAGACACCCGTCATGATGAGGGCGGCGGCAATGACGACCTTCCCGCTGTGCCGGAAGCCCTCGGTGATCGCGGCTCGCGGCTCGGCGCCGTGGACGTACGCCTCGCGGATCCGGGTGACCAGGAAGACCTGGTAGTCCATGGCGAGGCCGAAAACGATGCCGACCAGGAGGATCGGCATGAGGCTCATGATCGGACCGGTGGCCTGCAGGCCGAACAGGTCCTTGAGCCAGCCCCACTGGAAGACCGCGACCACTGCGCCGAGAGAGGCCAGGACGGACAGCAGGAAGCCGAGCGCCGCCTTGAGCGGCACCAGAATCGAGCGGAAGACGAGGATCAGGACCAGGAAGGCCAGGCCGACGACGAGCGCCAGGTAGGGGAACATCGCGGCGGAGAACTTCGCGGCGACGTCGATGTTCATCGCGGTGGAACCGCTGACCAGGGCCTGCGCGCCGGTCGCGGTCCGGACGCCCTGGGCCTGGTCGCGGATGGTGTGGACGAGGTCGTTGGTCTGTTCGCTCGCGGGCGAGCTCTTGGGGACAACGGTGACCATCGCGGTGTCACCAGCCGGGTTGTACGTGGCCGGGGTGACGGCGGCGACATCCTTCAAGTCCACTACGTGGTCGGTGAGTTGACCGACCGCGGTCCTCGTGGCCGCCCGGTCGCTGTCGCTGACGACGAGGGTCAACGGGCCGTTGAAGCCGGGGCCGAACGACTCGGCCAGCATGTCGTAGGCCTTGCGCTCGGTGGTGGCGGTGGGCTTGGAACTGTCGTCGGGCAGGCCCAGTTCGAGCTTGGTCGCGGGCAGTGCGATCACACCGAGGCCAAGGACCGAGAAGAGCAGGACCTTCCACGGGCGGCGAAGGATGAAGGCCGCCCAGCGTTCCGCCGCCGGCGGCTTCAGGGCAGTGGTCTTCGTAGGGGTGGGCTTCCGGCGGGAACTGCGCCCCAGCGCCCGGTCCGGGGCAAAGGCCAGCAGGGCCGGGACCATGGTGATGGCGACCAGGACGGCGACGATGACGGCGCCGGCGCCGGCCATTCCCATGGCCGTGAGGATGGGCAGGTTCACCACGGCCAGGCCGACCAGGGCGATGACGACGGTCAGACCGGCGAAGACCACCGCGGAACCAGCGGTCCCGTTCGCCCGGGCGGCCGCCTCGCGGGCATCATGCCCCGCGGCGCGTTCGGAGCGGTAGCGGGAGACGATGAACAGGGCGTAGTCGATGCCCACCGCGATGCCCAGCATGGTCGCCAGCGCCGAGGTGCTGCTGCTGAGGTCCAGAGCGGCGGTGAGCGCGGTGATGGCACCCATGGTGACGCCGACACCGACCAGGGCGGTCAGCAGCGGCATGCCGGCCGCGATGAACCCGCCGAAGGTGATGACCAGGATCAGCGCGGCGAGCACGAACCCCAGCGCCTCGGAGGAACTGCCCGACTCGGCGGGTGCCAGTGCGCTGCCGGACGCCTCGACGGTGAGGCCCTGGTCGCGTGCGGTCTCGAGGGCGTCGTCGAGGCGATTGTGGTCCGCGTCGGTCAGGTCGGCGGCCTTGGCCTTGTACGTGACCTGGGCATAGCCGGTGGTGCCGTCGGCGCTGATGGTCTTGGCGGCGAACGGGTCGGCGACCGAGGCGACCCGTGGCGATGAGGCCTTCAAGTCCTTGAGCAGCGAGGAGACTTCGGCCCGCGGACCGCTGTCGGCCAGCTTCTCCCCGCCGGGCGCCCGGACGACGACGCGGGCGCTCGCCCCGTCGGCGTTGGCCGCGGGAAACTTCTCGCCGAGCACGTCGTACGCCTTCTGCGCCTCGATGCCGGGCAGGGTGATGTTCGAGTTGCTGCCGCCGCTGCTGCCCGCCGCCGCGGCGCCCGCGACGCCGAGTGCGACCGCCCAGAGCAGCAGGGTCAGCCAGCGGCGCTTGAATGCGCCGCGCCCGAGCCGGTGCAGAAATGTAGCCATGAGAAACACAGACTCCGTACGTCAAGAGCGAGACGAGGAAGGAAAGAGGGCGGTGCCCGGGCAACTCACCCGGTACCCCGCCCGGCGCGCCGTGGCCCCCGTGGCCCGCGGCACACACTCCAGGACCACCCCGTGCGCCCGGAGCGCCGAAGGGTCCGGGCGCGGCCCGTCGTCGTCGACGGGCCGGGGGTGGGGCGCCGGTGCCGGGGGAACGCCCGCGCCCTTGAACCATGCTGCGGCAGCCCGCTGCGGCGCGGCGTCAGCCCTGGGTACGGACTGCGGCGCGCCGTGTCGGTCATCCGGCCGACACCACGGGAGCGGTTCTGGTTCCTAGGCTGGTGACGTGGACTGGAAGCTTCCGTTTTCTCCTGGTATCCGGCGCGTCATCTCCGCCGCCGCGATGGTGTCCCTGGCCCTGCTGTGGGCGGCCGACATCCTGGTGCTGCTGCTCGTGACCGAGCCGCCGCTCTCCGCCACCACCTGGCTTCCGGTGTTCGTCACCGGCCCCGCAGCGGCGCTCGCGCTGCCCAGCACCCGCTACTCACCGGCGTTCCCGGTCCGGGCGGCGGGGGTGGCCGCCCTGTCCGTCACGCTCACCTGCGTGTGCCTGTTCGTGCCGGTGACCGGAACGGACACCGGCTACCTGGAGGCGTTCGCGCTGCTGTGCCTGGTCATCCGGACACTCGCCCAGGTCCAGCCCACCCGCACCATGGCGTGGATCGTCGTCGCCCTGGCCGTCAGCATGGTGATGCTGACACTGCGCACCCGGACGCTGGACGGCTTCATCGCGGGCAGTTACGCGGTGACGATCATGCTCTCGCTCGGCATCGCCATGGGGTGCATCCTCCGCGCGACCGAGGCCCGCCGGCAGCGCGCCGTACAGGACGTGCGGCAGGCTGAACGGCTGGCTCTGGCCCGGGATCTGCACGACCTGATCGCCCACCACATGACGGGCATCATCGTGCAGGCCAACGCGGCCAGGGCCGTCCACGCGACCGCGCCCGATAAGGTCGAGCCGGCCCTGGAGGCGATCGCCCGGTCCGGTACGGAGACCTTGGAGTCGATGCGCCGGCTGGTGCGGGTGCTGCGCGAGGACAACCATCAGACCCTGCGGCCGGGCGATCTGCTCGCCGAACTCGGGGATCTCGTCGGCGAGTTCTCCCGGCACCGCCCGGACGCCCCCGTGGCCCGGCTCGAGGCGAGCGCCGCGGTCCGCACGAGCCGGCTCAGCCCGGAGGTCGAGGCGACCGTGCTGCGCGTGGTCCGGGAGGCCCTCACCAATGTCCTGCGACATGCACCGGGCGAGCAGGTGACCGTGCGGCTGGACGCCGCCACGGAATGGCTGCAGCTGACGGTCACCAACAGCGCGAGGCTGCGCCCGGCGGTCCGTCCGGCGGGCGGCCGCGGCGGCTTCGGCCTGATCGGTCTGCGCGAACGCATCGAGGCACTCGACGGCACGTTCCGGGCCGGTGCCACGGACTCCGGTCAGTGGGAGGTACAGGCCGTCCTGCCGCGCCCCGTCACAGACGCTGATCGCGCGAGGTGACCACGCTGTTCTCCCACGCCCAGGCCGCGATCTCCACGCGGTTGCGGGCCTCGACCTTGGCCTGGATCCGGGCCAGATACGTCTTCACCGACGACAGCGACAAGAACAGTTCCTCTGCGATCTCCTGGTTGGTGCGGCCCACCGCCACCAGACGGGCGATCTCCGTCTCCCGGCTGCTCAGCCCGGCAGCCTCCCGGTGCTCCTCGCCGCCGAGTCCGTGCGCCAGCCCGCGCAGCAGCCGCACGGTGACCGCCGGCGAGACCAGCGCGTCACCGCGCGAAGCCGCCCGTACCGCCTCCACGAGCAGCGCGGGCGGAGCGTCTTTGAGCAGGAAGCCACAGGCCCCGTTGCGCAGTGCGTCGCGCACGTAGTCGTCCTGGTCGAACGTCGTGATCACGACAACGTTGGTGGCGGGTTCGCCCGACCGCTCCCCCGCCAGGATGCGGGTGACCTCCAAACCGTCCATCCGCGGCATACGAATGTCGACCAGCGCCACCGCGGGGCGCAACCGGCGGGCCAACTCGACGCACTCGACACCGTCGCGGGCGACACCCACGACCCGGATGCCCGGCTGGGCATCGAGGATCATCTCAAAGCCGGCCCGGACCAGCTCCTGGTCGTCGGCGATCACCACATCGATCACGTCATCGGCCACAGTCGTCCTTCTGTCTCACGAGAGGCATCCCGCAGAGGGACCCACTGCCGTGTGACCGAACAGGTGGTACCCCGTGGTCATCGGCCCGCGCCGGCGAAGCCGGCCACCCCACCAGGCTAGTACGCCGCTTCCAACAGCCCTGCGCTGCCATCGCCGAGCAGCTCACCACGGCCCCTCACTCGGCCGACCCGAGACCGCCGCGCGCGACTGGTGGATCTCGTCCTGTCCATCGCCGGGCGTGAGAGCCTGCCCGGCGGATCGGAGATCAGACGCACAGGCCGTACAGATCTCCCCGCAACGATCACGGTCCTGACCCGCACGAGTTGATCACTCCCACCCTCCACCAGCTCATCACCTGCCCTGGCACGCTCCGACGCATCACGTCACGGCAGACCCCTCTCGCACATCACCTTGACCGACCCCACCCGCACCAGCAGAATGTGGCCCCTTGAGAGCGCTCTCAGATCGCTCTCGGATCGAGTGGCATCACCGACCCGAGGAGTCAGCCATGGCCGAGATCGCCCGTCGGACGATCATCGGGGCCGGGACCGCGGCCGCCCTGACCGTGTTCGGCAGCGGCACGGCTCGCGCAGTCGGCAGCTCAACTCCCGCCGCCGAGAGGGAAGATGGCCGGATGCGCGGCTACGCCTTCCTCGACGCGGCCATGGACGGCTACCCGGACCACGGCAGCATCCGTCTGGCCCAGAGCTACACCGATCAGGCCGGCCTCTTCAGCACCGCGTTCACCTACGACAACGCCCTCGCGATCCTGGCCCACCTGGCCCACCCCGGCCCCGCGTCGCGCGCCAGAGCCGTGGCCCTCGGGGACGCGCTGCTGTACGCACAGGCCCACGACCCGCAGTACGCGGACGGCAGGCTTCGGCAGGCGTACAACGTGGGACCGTACGTCTTCTACGACGGTTCACCGCAGCCGGACGGCTTCGTACGGGCCGACGGCAGCGTGAACGTCGGCACCCAATTCGGCTTCACCGGTACGGCTGTCGGTGACATGGCGTGGGCGGGTATCGCGCTGGCCGCCCTGGCCGGCCGTACCGGGGCGGGCCGTTTCCTTGCCGGTGCCGTGCGGATCGGCGTATGGGTGGAGGCACATGCCCGGACCGATGAGCCGCTGGGTGGCTACAAGTTCGGTGTCGACGGCGCCGGTCAGCGGCTGCCCTTCACCTCCACCGAGCACAACATCGATCTGACCTGCCTGTTCGGGCGTCTCGCGCGGCTCACCGGGGACGGCGTCTGGCTGGAGCGGCGCAGCCGCGCCGAAGCGTTCCTCGGCAACATGTGGAACGAGTCCGGCGGGTTCTTCTACACCGGTACGAACGACGGCGTCACGATCAACACCTCCCCGGTGCCGGAAGACACGCAGACCTGGAGCCGGCTCGCCCTCCACGACCGCCGTGGGACCCGGTCGGTGGACTGGGCGGCAGCCAATCTCGCGGTACTGGACACCGCCGCCCGGCCCAACAGCACGGTCCCCGCCGGGCAGTCGTACGAGGGGGTCACCTTCAGCTCGGCGTCCCTCGTGGCCGACGAGGACTCGCCGATCGCACCGTCCCAGCCCAAACCCGACCGCAACGCCGTGTGGTTCGAGGGCACCGCCCACCTCGCCCTGGCCCTGCGGACGCGCGGCGCGGCCGGAGACGAACGGCGTGCCGCTCGCCTCATCGCCTCCATCGAGCGGGCCCAGGAGCGGCTCGGCGCGGATCAGACCGTGGGGAAGACGGCCCTGCCCGAACGGTCGGGCGTGGTGTCGGCCAGCAGCCCCTTGGACACCGGTTTCGGCTTCGGCTACTACCCGTACCGGCACACCGGCGCCACGGCCTGGTACCTCCTCGCGGCAGCCCGCGCCAACCCGCTGCGCGGACACTGAGGTTCGTCACCTTCACCTGCGATTGGTCACTGCCGCCATTCGTGGGCCAGCAGTCCGAGGACGACCTCGTCCGTGAAGGTGCCGTACACCCAGGCGGAGGAGCGCAAGGTGCCCTCGACCGTGAATCCCGCGCCGGTCGCGGCGGCGATCATCGCGGCGTTGTCCGCGAGGGTCTCCACCTGGAGACGTTGCAGGCCGCGCACGACGAAGCCGTAATGACACAGCAGTTGTACGACGTCTCCCCCAAGTCCGCGTCCGCGGAAGGCGGGGCGCAGCGAGATGCCCAGGTGGGCATTGCGATTGTGGGTGTCGATCTTCCACAGGAGGGCCTCGCCGGCCAGCTCCTGCGATTCCAGCTCGACCACCGAGAAGGACGTCACGGCATCCGACAGGGCGGTCACCGCGTACGGGGACTCCGACGAGCCCGGCGGGATGGGCCGCCAGGCACGCGCGCTCGCGCGGGACTGGGTGGTCACGTCCTCGTAGAGCTCTCGGTGGAGTACCGGAACGTCGTCCTCGTGCCGGGCCCGCAGCCCGACTCTGTCACCACGCAGCACCCGGCATGGATATCGCAGCCCCGGCCGACCGTACAACCGAATTCAATCCGGCCCGCCTGGCGGAGCGCCGTGACGGCGTTTGACTCGGAGATCCTCTCGACCGGCCTGATCACGAGGAGTCGTGGCCGGCCGCGGGCGGCGGCCGCAGCAGGAACCAGGTGCTGTCGCGCTGCCGAGCCCGCAACCGGACCTGCGAGACGCGCATGCGGTCGTGTGCGCACCCAAGACGTCGCGCACGCCGGGAACCCGCAGCGCCTCATCCGGTAGCCGACCGAACAGGGCACCAGCGTCGCCGGCGCGTTGTCCGCCCTTACGAGCACGGCGGGGCTACTTGTGCTTCCCGGTGCCCTTGTCGTCGCTTGCCTGGCCGTTCCCGTCCGTGTTGTCGGTGCCGCCGGCGTGATTGCCGGACGTGCCGTTGCCGGAGGCGCCCGTGTTCCCCCCTGTGGCGTTGCCCGCCGCTGCGGCGCCCTCGCTGGAATTACCCGGGCCGGCCGGCCTGCTCGGCGCGGCCGTCGCCCGCGCCAGCTGCTCGGAGCAGTAGGCGGCGACCTTGTCCTTCCCGCCGGCGGCGGCGACAAGTTGCTGCCAGGCCCTCGCATCGAGCGCTTTGCCGCGATCCTTTACCTGCTCGTAGGCACGGCAGTGGGCTTCGGTGTCCTGCGCGGTGGCCGGGCGGTCCGTCGGTCCGGGCCTGCCGGAGGACGCCGCCGGGGTCCCACCTCCCGGCCGGTCCGGGGCGACCGCCGACGGGTGTGCGGTTCCCTGCCCGGCACCGTCCCTGGACGAGCCGACGGAACCGATGGCTGCGACCGCGACTCCACCCAGGGTGAGGCTGGCGAACACCACGCCGAACGTCAGCTTCACGGGGCGCCTGGCACGCCGCTCCGCGGGCGGCCGCCAGTCGTCCCGGCGCCGGGTACGCGCCCGGTACGCGCCCGTGCCATGGGTTGCCCGGAAGGCGACCAGGGCCCGCTGCTCGGCCTCGGGGTCGAGATCGCCTGCGCGGATGACGGCGGCCAGCACCGTTTCCAACTTGGCCGCGTCACGCACCTGCGACGGGTCGGACACGGCGCCGCCAGGGTGCACACGTCGACGGCCCGGAACTCCGTCGCCGCTCAACCGTTCACCCATGTCCGCTTCCGTTCCTGTTCCACCGGTTCGATTCGTTCGGCGTAATGGACCCGATGCCCGTACGTCGACCACTGCCGCCGTAGTTGTTCATGTCGACTCCCCCAGCGTCCGGGAAGCCTCATCCGTCACACCCTCCCCAGTCTCACCGCCGACGCCCAGTTGGCGGGCGAGGCGTTTCAGGCCTCGGTGGGCAGCGGTGCGCACCGCCCCCGGGCGCTTGCCGAGGACCCGTGCGGCGGCGGGACCGTCCAGGCCGACGACGACCCGCAGGAGCACGGCCTCGGCCTGATCCCGCGGCAGCCCCCGGACCAGTTCCAGGGCCCGCTCGGTGGAGAGGGACTCCAGGGCCTGTTCATGGGTGCTGTGCCGGCCGGGCAGGTCCAGTACGTCCTGTTCGGTCCCTCCCGGCCGGGGCCGTACCTTCTGCCGGCGCAGATGGTCCAGGGCGCGGTGGCGGGCGATGGTCGCGGTCCAGCCGCGGAAGCCGGCGCCGTCCCCCTTGAACCGCCCGAGGTCCCGGGCGATCACCAGCCAGGCGTCGGACGCCACGTCCTCCGCGTCGTCGCCGACGAACCCGTGCAGATAGCCGAGCAGGCCCGGCTGCACGATTCGGTACGCCACCGCGAAAGCGGTGTCGTCGCCGTCCTGGGCCCGCGCGACTGCCGCGCCCAATTCCCCGTCGTACGC
>Ga0307508_10002991_pt1 | contig 17421 bp, 11 predicted proteins | sample 9_EM_MG_FD_203089 | JGI IMG/M metagenome (GOLD analysis project Ga0307508, IMG submission 203089) | Populus trichocarpa ectomycorrhiza microbial communities from riparian zone in the Pacific Northwest, United States - 9_EM | ecosystem: Host-associated > Plants > Roots > Unclassified | place... | reverse complement strand
CGCCCGAGCACGCCGAGCTCGCCAAGGTCGCTTTCCTCCTCGAACAGCAATTGGCCCGTGCCGGGTACGACGAAATCGAACGCTTCGACGTCGCGCAAGCCAAGCTCGGCTTTTGCCAGGGCGAATTCGACTGCTGGCTCAAGCATCCAGGCCGCTGCAAGATCCAGGACGGCGAGCAGGCCATCGTGGCAGCGATCCCTTCGGCTGACGCGCTGGTGCTCTTGGGGCCGATCGTGTTTGGCGGCTGGGGCTACGCCCTGAAGCGGGCCATCGATCGCAGCATTTGTCTGGTCAGCCCGTTCTTCGAGAAGCGTGCGGCCCTCACTCATCACGAGCGGCGCTACCACGGCTACCCCCGCATGTACGCAGTGGGGATGCTGGCGACGCCTGATGCGGCACAGCAAGCGACCTTTCTCGAGCTAAACGACGCCAACGCGATCAATTTCTTCGCTCCTGTTCGCAACGCGGCGGTCTTGAGCCGCGATCGGCCGGAAGCGTGGGAGACAGCGCTCTCGGCAATGCTGGCGGTGGACTTGGAGCCTGGCGCCGCGATCTCCGATCGCCCGTCGCTGCGCCGCGAGTTGCTCGACGTCGCGCGTGCCGACGCTTTGCCACAGCGCGGCCGCATCACAACCGTGGCCCTGCTGGTTGGAAGTGCCAAAGCGAAAGGGACGAGCGCTTCGGAGCACCTGGCGCGAGCGCTGGCTCGCCGGCTCGAAGCGCGAGGCGCGGCGTGCAGCCTGCACTTTGCGACCGAGTTCATCCACGCACGAGCACCAGCATTGGCCGCTGCTAAGGCACTCGGCACGGCTGACCTCCTGATCCTGGCGACGCCACTCTATGTTGACTCCCTGCCAGCACTCGCCACCCACGCCCTAGAACTGATCGCGAGAGAGAGATCGGGAGCGAAAACAGACGCGCTCTTCATGCCGCTGATCAACTGCGGCTTCCCGGAGCCGGAGCACACGCGCACCGCAATCCGCATCGCACGCCATTTCGCGGCCGCGGCTGGTTATGGCTTTGCTGGCGCGCTACCCCTGGGAGCCGGCGGCACCGTGACGCCCGAGCGCGATCTCGACGAGCCCCGGCCGCCTGTTACGCACCTGGTTCAGGCGCTTTCGCTAGCGGCAGACGCCCTGGTTGCAGGCGGCCCCGTGCCGGAAGCGGCGCTCGACGAAATCCTCAAGCCGGCGTTGACCGACGGCTTGTATCGGCTTGCCGGCGACTTGGGCTTCCGTTGGCAGGCTCATCAGCACGGAACGGCGCAGCGCGAGCTACACGCACAGCCATTCGCCAAGGAACAGGCGCCGTAGCGCTGCCCGCGCTCACCGCGAACGACGGCCTCGACGACCTCTAGCGGGACCAGGGAGACTTACGTCGTGTGCCGTTTCTCGCGCTCGCCGCGTTCGACGATGATCATCAGCAAGCGGATGCGTTGCGTGAGCCCGTCGAACAAATGCTCGAAGGGATGCGGATCCGTATGCTCCTCGAGGCTCCGCTCCGGATCGACGAACGACCAATGGGCGACATCCGCGCCAGGGAAGGCGGGTGCCTGCTCTCGCGCGGGGTCGGACAGGGTAATCACGTAGTCGAACGCTTGGCCCTCGAAGGCTTGAAGACCTTTCGGGACCAGCCCGTCCGACGGCACCTCGCGCGCCTTGAGGATCCCGAGGGCGTGTGGATCCGCGGCGCCAGCTGGCGTGACACCAGCGCTGAATGCCGCAAACCGAAAACGTCCGAGAGCTCGCAGGATGGCCTCAGCCATCAGACTCCTTGCGGCGTTATCGCCGCACAAGAAAAGCACGCGAGTAGGCGCTGCCAGCGCATCGCTCGTGGACGTCGCCAGCGGTTCGCCAGTGAGTGGGGGCATTTCCAGTCCACTAGCACCCATCGTCCTCGGTTGCTCATCCCGCTGGGAGCACTGGGGCTGACGCGCGTGATTCCGATCAGTTTCACGATCATCGCGCTCCTGCTGATCGTCTACTTTTCCTACCGCCAAACCATCCCTGCCTACCCGAACGGCGGCGGCTCGTACACGGTGGCCAAAGAGAATCTGGGCACACGAGCCGCGCTGCTTGCCGGAGCCGCGTTGGTGCTCGACTACATCCTCAACGTGGCCGTGGGCATCTCGGCGGGCGTGGGCGCGCTGGTATCGGCGTTCCCGGGGCTCTTGCCGCACACGCTCGGGCTTTGCCTGGCCATGCTCGTGCTCTTGACCTTGGTGAATCTACGCGGAACTCGAGAATCGGGGCTCGCCTTCTTGCTGCCAACGGCTGTCTTCGTCGTCACGCTCTTTAGCGTCATCGCTCTAGGCGGCGCGCGCGCGCTACTGGCAGGTGGCCATCCGCTGCCGGTCTTCGCGCCCCCGCCGCTGTTGCCGACTGCGCACGCGTCTAGCGCTTGGCTCGTGATGCGCGCGTTTGCCAGCGGCTGCACCGCCATGACGGGCGTCGAAGCAGTCAGCAACGGCGTGCCCCTGTTCCGAGCGCCCACGGTGCGCAACGCCGAGCGCGCGTTGACCTTGATTATCGCTATTTTGCTGATCCTGCTCGGCGGTATCGCGCTGTTGTCACGCGCGTATGCCATCGGCGCGACCGAGCCCGGTGCGGCCGGATATCAAAGCGTGCTCTCGCAGCTAACCGGCGCCGTGGTCGGGCGCCGAGTGTTCTACTACGTAACGATGGGCTCGGTGGTCGCCGTGCTGGCCCTCTCGGCCAACACGAGCTTCGCTGACTTCCCGCGCTTGTGTCGCGTGCTGGCGGTCGACCGCTTCTTGCCGGACGCCTTCGCGGCGCGCGGACGCAGGTTGGTATTTTCACAAGGAGTCGTCGTCCTGGCGGTGCTCTCGGGACTGCTGCTGATCGTGTTCGGCGGCGTCACTGATCGTTTGATTCCGCTGTTCGCGATCGGAGCGTTCTTGGCGTTCACGATGTCTCAAGCGGGCATGGTGGCGCATTGGCGCAAGGTCGGAGGGGCGGGGCACCGCTATTCGCTCTGGATCAACGCCATCGGTGCCACCGCGACCGGCGTGACTTCGGTGGTCGTGGTCGTGTCCAAGTTCAGCGAGGGAGCGTGGATCGCCGTCCTTGTAATCCCGCTTTTCGTGCTGACTTTTTCCAGGATCAATCGCCACTACGCCGGAGTCGCCGCCGAGGTCGCAGACGATCGACCGCTCGATTTGGCGGCCACGGTCCCGCCGATTGTCGTGGTCCCGATGCAATCTTGGAACAAGCTATCGCGACGCGCGCTGCGCTTTGCGCTCGACCTGTCGTCCGACGTGCACGCGCTCTGCATCCTCAATGAAGACACGACGATTTCCGATCTAACCATCGCCTGGGAGGAGCTCGTGGCGGGGCCCGCGCGCGCCGCAGGTCGCCCGTCGCCCCACCTCGTCCTGCGCAAGTCGACCTACCGGCAGTTCTTTGCGCCGCTCATCGACTACGTACAGCAAATGCGCGACGAGCACGCCGATCGCGACATCGTGGTGGTTGTGCCCGACATGGTCGTCCGGCATTGGTATCAGACCATTTTGCACAACAATCGCGGCGCCGTGCTGCGAGGGCTGCTGCGCCTGCGCGGCGGGCCGCGCGTGGTCGTGGTCAGCCTGCCGTTTTACCTGCGAGGCCGAGCGGATTAGTCAAGACCTGGGGGACTGGACAGAATCTTGATGCGCCAGCACGCAAGCTTGACGGCATCTTTATGTCGAGGGGCTCAGACTCTTCGGCAGTTGGTCAATCTGTTTCCAACTCTGGAGTCAAAACCATGATTGGCGTCCTTATCTGCCTCACCGTCAGCTTGACCGTGTTCGCGTTAGTGGCGCTCGCGAACCAGCGCTGGCCTGACCGCCTCGACCGGCGCGCGCGCCACTTGGAAGGAGCTCGGGAGGAGCCGACCGAGTCTCGCCGTTCGCCGGCGCCGCCTCCTCCGCGATCTGGGCGTCACCCGGCACGCGTGAGTCGTCTTCATTTCGTTACGCGATAGGCGAGCACGCAGGAAGCCGCCCCATGACGCCCTCTGCTCCTCCCCCCAAGCTCGTCACGGGGCCCAGCCACGCCCCAGCTGCTCGGCGCTCGACGCGTCGGCCCGTGTAGGCAATTCGCGCGGCGAGCAGCGCAATTCTTGCGGCAACGGAAGCTGTTCTCTTTACGAATTCCTGATGGTTCCTTTAGCCGGTCTTACGACATCTTGAGTAGCCGAGGACTACGTTCTCACAACGCCTGAAGGCTTCACGTCGAAGCCACGCGAGACAAGAGCATGACTGACCTTCTCTACATCGCCATTTGCGTCGGCTTTTTTGCCGTCGCCATCGCATACACCCACGGCTGCGAAAAGCTGCGTGGAGGCGAGCCGTGACCGACACGCTCTGGATCAGCGCCGTCACGGTCCTGCTGTGCGGCTACCTACTCTATGCCCTGCTCGTCCCGGAGAAGTTCTGAGTCATGACTGCTCTAGCAACGCTTCAAATCGTGCTGTTCTTCGGCATTCTGCTGCTGATCACCAAGCCGCTTGGCACGTATATGGCCAGGGTGTTCGAAGGTGAAAAGACCATCTTGCAGCGCCCGCTCGGTTGGCTCGAGACCGGTACGTACCGCGCCCTGGGCATCGACCCGAAAGAGGACATGAAGTGGACGACCTATTCGGTCGCCATGCTGATGTTCTCGGCCGCGACGGCGGTGTTCACCTACGTGGCTCTGCGCCTGCAGGGTGTGCTGCCGCTCAACCCGCAGCACTTCGGTACCAAGCAAATGCCGGCGGACCTGGCGTTCAACACCAGCGTGTCGTTTACGACCAACACCAACTGGCAAAACTACTCGCCAGAGGTGACCCTTTCGTATTTCTCGAACATGGTCGCGCTGGCGATTCACAACTGGGCGTCGGCCGCCGTGGGCATCGCCATCGCCATCGCGGTGATTCGCGGCTTCTCGCGCAGAAGCGCCAACGGTATCGGTAACTTCTGGGCCGACGTCGTGCGCTGCACGCTGTACGTGCTGCTCCCCCTGTGCCTGATCGGCGGCGTGTTCTACATCGCCATGGGTATCCCGCAGAACTTCGACCCGTACCTCACCGTCACGACCCTCGAGGGCGGCAAGCAGACGATCGGCCTGGGCCCGGTGGCGTCCCAAGAGATCATCAAGCAGTTGGGCACCAACGGCGGCGGCTTCTTCAACGCCAACTCGGCGCACCCGTTCGAGAACCCTTCTCCGCTCTCCAACTTCTTCACGCTCGTTCTCATCTGGAGCATCCCGTCGGCCATCACCTACACGTTCGGCAAGATGGTGGGTAATACCAAGCAAGGCTGGGCGATTTTGGGCGCAATGGCGACGCTGGCCATCGCCGGCATGATCATCTGCACCAGCGCCGAGCAGGCCGGTACCCCACACCTGGCGGCCGCGCACATCGCGACGGCACCCAGCGCGCTGCAAGCCGGCGGCAATATGGAGGGCAAAGAGGTGCGCTTCGGCATCGCGAGCTCCGCGCTGTTCGCAGTCGTCACGACCGGCGCGTCGTGTGGCGCCGTCAATGCCATGCACGACAGCTTTACGCCGATCGGCGGCCTCGTGCCGTTGTTCAACATTCTGACTGGCGAGGTCATCTACGGCGGCGTCGGCGCGGGCCTTTACGGCATGCTGATGTTCGCTGTGCTGGCCGTGTTCATCGCCGGGCTGATGGTCGGTCGAACACCCGAGTACCTCGGCAAGAAAATCGAAAAATTCGAGGTGCAGATGGCCATGCTGGCCACGCTGGTGCTCGCGGCGAGCGTGCTCGGCTTCGCGGCGCTCTCGAGTACCATCGACCTACCCAAAGAGGGCTTTTGGGCCTTCCTCAACACGTGGCCAGGCAGCGCCTACGGCGGAGCCGATAGCGTGTACGGAGCCGCCGCCGGCAACGTCAACAACAACGGGGCGCACGGCTTCAGCGAAATCTTTTATGCCTTCGCGTCCACGACCGGCAACAACGGCTCGGCCTTCGCCGGTCTAACCGGCAACACACCCTGGTACAACGCAACGCTCGGGTTGGCGACACTGGTCGGCCGCTTCCTGATGATCGTACCGCTGCTCGCGATGGCAGGAGCGCTGGCCAAGAAAGGCCACGTCCCAGCGTCGTCGGGTACCTTCCCGACCGACACTCCGACTTTCACCGGGCTCTTGGTCGGCGTCGTGCTGATCGTTGGTGCTCTCACCTACTTCCCGGGCCTCGCGCTCGGACCTGTCGTCGAGCACTTCCAGATGCTGGCGCTCGCTACTCACTGACGGAAATAAGATCATGGCCATTCAGAAACAGTTAGAGCTCCCCGGTGGGGCGGTCTCGCTCCCGAGTGATCCTCCAGCGGCAACCCACAACGTGCGCCCCAAGAATGCGCCGCGCGCCTTGTTCGAAAAGGCAATCGTCACTCGTGCCATCAAAGACGCTTTCGTCAAGCTCGACCCACGCGCCGTCGCCAAGAACCCGGTTATGTTCGTGGTCGAGGTGGGCAGTGCCATCACCACCTACTTCTGGATTCGCGGCTTGCTCACGCACGCCACGGACACGTTGTTCGTCGGCCAGGTGAGCCTGTGGCTGTGGTTCACGGTGCTGTTCGCCAACTTCGCCGAAGCCATGGCCGAGGGCCGCGGCAAGGCCCAAGCCGACGCCTTGCGCAAAACCAAGACCGATACGCTTGCTCGCAAGCTGGTCGGCGGCAAGCTCGACGGCCGCGAAGAGCGCGTCGCGGCTCCGCTGCTGGCCAAGGGCGACTTGTTCGTGTGCGAGGTCGGCGACGTGATCGCCGCCGACGGCGAGATCATCGAAGGCGTCGCTAGCGTCGACGAATCCGCCATCACCGGTGAATCGGCGCCGGTGATCCGCGAAAGCGGCGGCGACCGCAGCGCCGTCACGGGTGGCACCAAGGTGCTGTCCGATCGCGTCGTCATTCGCGTCACCCAAGATCCCGGCAACAGCTTTCTCGACCGCATGATCGCCTTGGTCGAAGGCGCTAAGCGCCAGAAAACCCCGAACGAAATCGCGCTGTCGATCTTGCTCGCAGGCCTTACGCTGATCTTCTTGTTCGCTACCGTCACGCTCTTGCCGTTCGCGAAGTACGCGGCGGCCGGCAGCGGCGCCGTGCCGAGCATCACGGTGCTGGTGGCGCTCTTGGTTTGCCTGATCCCGACCACCATCGGTGGCTTGCTCAGCGCCATCGGCATCGCGGGCATGGATCGCGTGATGCAGCACAACGTCTTGGCGATGAGCGGCAAAGCCGTGGAAGCGGCCGGCGACGTCAACACGCTTTTGCTCGACAAAACGGGCACGATCACGCTCGGCAACCGCCAGGCGACGCAATTCTTCCCAGCTGGCGGCGTCACAATCACCGAGCTCGCCAAGGCGGCGCAGTTGGCGTCGCTGGCCGACGAGACGCCCGAAGGGCGCAGCATCGTCATTCTGGCCAAGGACAAGTACAACCTGCCGGCTCGGGAGATTTCCGAGCTCGGCCATGCACACTTCGTCGAATTTACGGCGAACACGCGCATGAGCGGCGTCGACGTCGACGGCGGTGAGATCCGCAAGGGCGCGTCCGACAGCGTGAAGCGCTTCGTCGAAGCGCACGGCGGCACCTTCCCGCCTGACGTCCAGACGACCGTCGAGCGCATCGCTCGCGAAGGCGGCACCCCGCTGGTCGTGGCCGAAAACGGGCGAGCGCTCGGCGTGATCCAACTCAAAGACATCGTCAAGGGTGGGATGAAGCATCGCTTCGAGCAGTTGCGCGAAATGGGCATCAAGACCGTGATGGTGACGGGTGACAATCCGCTTACGGCCGCCGCCATCGCGGCAGAAGCGGGCGTCGACGACTTCATCGCCGAGGCCACGCCGGAGATGAAGCTCTCGTACATTCGCCAGGAGCAGGCCGGCGGCAGGCTCGTCGCCATGACCGGCGACGGCACCAACGACGCGCCGGCGTTGGCGCAGGCCGACGTGGGCGTGGCCATGAATACCGGCACCCAAGCGGCCAAAGAAGCCGGCAACATGGTCGACCTCGACTCCAACCCGACCAAGCTGATCGAGGTCGTCGAGATCGGCAAGCAGATGCTGATGACGCGCGGCGCCTTGACCACGTTCAGCATCGCCAACGACGTGGCCAAGTACTTCGCTATCATTCCGGCCATGTTCCTCGTCACTTACCCGGCCTTGGGGCAGCTGAACTTCATGCGCCTGACCAACCCGCAATCCGCGGTTTTGGCAGCGGTCATCTTCAACGCGCTGATCATCATCGCGCTCATCCCGCTGTCGCTGCGCGGCGTTGCGTACCGACCCAGCAACGCCATCGCCACCTTGCGTCGTAACTTGCTCATCTACGGGGTTGGCGGCGTCATCGCCCCCTTCCCTGCGATCTGGCTGATTGACCGCCTGATCGTGCTCTTGAGGCTCGCCTAATCATGAAACACCTACGTCCTGCCATCGTTCTCACGCTGTTCTTCGTCGTCCTCACGGGCCTGGCCTTTCCAGGTGTGGTGTGGGCCATCGGCAAAGTGGCGTTCCCGAGCCAGGCTGGCGGTAGCTTGATCAAGGATGCCAAAGGCAACGTCGTTGGTTCGGCTCTGCTCGGTCAGAACTTCACGAAGCCCGAGTACTTCCACCCACGCCCCTCCGCGGCCGGCGCCGGCTACGACGCGGCGAACTCGAGCGGCACCAACTTGGGCCCGACGAGCGACAAGCTCATCAACGGCATCAAGGACGATCCCGCGACCAAAGACGTGGACGAAACCTATCTCGGCTTTAGGGATCTAGCCAAAGGCTACCGCGAAGAGAACGGCCTCGCGCCCGACGCCGAGATCCCGGCCGACGCCGCCACCCGCTCCGCCAGCGGCCTGGATCCGGACATCAGCCCGGCCAACGCCGAGCTGCAGGTGGCACGTGTCGCCAAGGCGCGCGGGCTCGGCGCGGAGCGCGTGCGGGGGGCCGTCGCCGACAATACGAGCGGCCGTTTCCTGGGCTTGATCGGCGAGCCGCGCGTCAATGTTTTGCAGCTGAACCTAGCCCTCGACGCGCTCAAATAGCGTAGACTCATTCAATAGGTGACTGACCGTCCGAATCCCGACGAGCTACTGCGCCGTGTAGTAGCCGCCGAAGCGCGGGAGAAGCGCGGCAAGCTCACGGTTTTCTTTGGCGCAGCCCCCGGCGTCGGGAAAACCTACGCCATGCTCGAGGTGGCGCGCGCCGAAATGGAGCAGGAAAAGCGCGACGTGGTGCTCGGCATCGTCGAGACGCACGGGCGCTACGAAACCGGCGCGCAGCTGCTCGGGCTCGAGCTCTTACCCCGCCGCAAACTGCACTACCGCGGCGTCGACGTCGAAGAGTTCGATATCGACGCCGCGCTCAAGCGTCATCCTCAAGTGTTGCTCGTCGACGAGCTGGCGCACACGAACGCCGAGGGCTCGCGCCACCCCAAGCGTTGGCAAGACGTCGAAGAGCTGCTCGACGCCGGCATCGACGTGTTCACGACCATGAACGTGCAGCACGTCGAGAGCCTGAACGACGTCGTGGCCAAGGTGACCGGCGTGCGCGTGCGCGAAACGGTACCTGACTCGGTGCTGGCGAACGCCCACGAGATCAAGCTCGTGGACTTACCACCCGACGACCTGCTCGAGCGCTTGCGCGACGGCAAGGTCTACGTGCCCGCCCAGGCGCAGCGGGCAATCGAAAATTTCTTCAAGAAGGGCAATCTCATAGCGCTACGCGAGCTGGCGCTGCGGCATACCGCCGAGCGCGTCGACGCCCAGATGCGCGAATATCGCCAAGCGCAAGGTATCGAACAAACCTGGGCAGTCACCGAGCAGCTCGTGGTCGCCGTCAGCCCCAGCCCCTACTCGGCGCGGCTGATCCGCGCGGCGCGCCGCATGAGCGCTTCGCTGCACGCGCGCTGGTTCGCGGTCTACGTCGAGCGCCCGAGCGCCCGGCAGCTACCCAAGACCATGCAGGCACAGCTCGCTCAAAATCTGAGGCTGGCCGAGCAGCTGGGCGCCGAAGTGGTAACGCTCTCGGGCAACAGCGCCACCGACGAAATCTTGAGGTTTGCTCACGAGCGCAACATCACTAAGCTGATCGTCGGCAAACCAGTCGGCGGAAGCTTGCGCGACCGCTTGCGCGGTTCGCTGGTCGACCAGATCGTCCGGAAGAGCCGGGACATCGATATCTACGTCACAGCCGGTGATGCAGACGATGCGCTGCCGCCGCAGCCCGTGGTCGAGCGCCAGCCACCTGACATTCCAAGCATGGTGGCGGCGCTCGCGGTCTCGGCGCTCTCGACCGGCATCACGCTGCTGATCTTCGGTCGAGATCAACTGCCCGACGTGGTGATGATCTACCTGCTCGGCATCATGCTCGTGTCGAGCCGCTTCCGGATGGGGGCATCGGTGCTGGCCGCGTTCTTGAGCGTGGCCGCTTTCGATTTCTTTTTCGTACCGCCGTACCTCACCTTCGCCGTCGCCGACTTTCGACACGCCACGACCTTCATCGTGATGTTCGTGGTCGCAATCGTGATCAGCGGGCTTACGCAACGCGTCCGAAACGAGGCTTCGGCGGCCCGCGAGCGTGAGCTGCGCACCGCGACGCTGTACGAGCTCAGTCGCGAGCTGGCCGGCGCACAAGACAGCCAGAGCGTGATCCAGGCTGCCGCGAGCCACATCGAAAAGGTGTTTCGCAGCAAGGTTACCGTGTTTACGCCCAAGCCGGGCGGCCTGGTTGGCCGCGCGTATGCCACGTCGGGCAGCAGCGAAGTCTCAGAGCGCGATTTGAGCATCGCCGAGTGGGTTCGGGCCAATCAACACGAGGCGGGGCTCGGCACCGGCACCTTGCCCGGCGGCGCGACGCTGTACGTCCCGCTCACCGCCTCCGGGGGAGTCGTCGGCGTGCTGGGGCTCACGCCCGACGAGCCGCAACGCTTCGATCAAATCGATCAGCGGCGGCGCGTCGACGCGTTCGCAGCCCAAATGGCGCTGGCCGTCGAACGCGCCAAGCTCTCCGAAGAAACCGAGAAGGCTCGTCACGAAATCGAAGCCGAGCAGTTGCGCAGCTCGCTCTTGAGCTCAGTGTCGCACGACCTGCGTACTCCGCTCGCCGTCATCACGGGTTCCGCCAGCACGCTGCTGCAGGGCGGCTCGAGCATCGCCGAAACGACACGCCAAGACCTGCTCAAGACCGTGCTCGAAGAGGCCGAGCGTTTGAACAGGCTGATCCGCAACCTGCTCGACATGACCCGTCTCGAGTCCGGCGCCGTGAAGGTCAAAAAAGAGTGGCTGCCCCTAGAAGAGCTCGTGGGCTCGGCGCTGGGACGGCTGGACGCGCGGCTCACCGGACGCGACGTGCACGTCGCGCTGCCGCGTGATTTGCCGCTCGTGCCCTGCGACGCGGTCCTGATCGAGCAGGCCTTGATCAACCTGCTGGAAAACGCGGCCAAATACAGCACGGGGCCAATCGATATCAGCGCGGCCATCCGCGGCAGCGAGGTCGTCGTAGAAGTCGCCGATCGCGGGCCCGGTATTCCCGTGGGCGAGGAGACGCGGGTCTTCGAAAAGTTTCACCGCGCCGCCCGCGAGGGCAGCGCTGAGGGCGTGGGCCTCGGCCTGACAATTTGCCGGGCCATCGTGTCGGCCCACGGCGGGCGAATTTGGGTCCAGAATCGCGCCGGCGGTGGCGCGTCTTTCCAATTCGCACTACCGATCGAGGGTGAGGCTCCGAAGCTTCCGGTTTCGGAGCCGAACGAGCCGAGCGTGCAGGAGCAACGCGCGTGAGTGACCCGAATCCCGTCATCCTGGTCATCGAAGACGAAGTGCAGATGCGACGCTTCTTGCGCGCATCGCTGACCAGCAACGGCTACCAAGTCGTCGAGACCGACACCGCCGAAGCCGGTCTCGCCCAAGCAGCCGCCAGGAATCCGGAGCTCATCTTGCTGGATCTCGGCTTGCCGGATCAAGATGGGCTCGCTGTCACGCAGCGCCTGCGCGAGTGGACCAAGACGCCGATCATCGTGATTTCAGCGCGCGGGCGCGAAGAAGACAAGATTCAGGCGCTCGATGCGGGCGCTGACGACTACTTGACCAAGCCGTTCGGGGTCGGCGAGCTGCTCGCGCGCATGCGGGTGGCGCTACGCAATGCGGCTCGCGGCGAGCTCGGCAGCTCGCAATTCTCGGTGGGCGAGCTGAAGATCGATTTGATTCGGCGTCAGGTGCTGGTGAGCGAGAAGGAAGTCCACCTGACGCCCATCGAGTACAAGCTGCTGGCAACCTTGGTCAAGCACGCTGGCCGGGTGATCACGCACCGCCAACTCTTGCGCGAGGTCTGGGGTCCCAACTCCAGCGATCAGACTCAGTATCTACGCGTTTACATGGGTCAACTGCGGCACAAGCTCGAGCAAAACCCGAGCCGCCCGCAGTTTCTGACGACCGAGCCGGGCGTCGGCTATCGCTTGAAGACCCCCGAGTAGCCGAACGCCGCCCGGTCGCAAAACCGAGCCATGTCACCCAAGGACGAGGCTCGCCCTTCGAATGAGCCAATTCGTGCCAAATGCCGCCTGGAGCGCCGTTTTTGTAGGCTGAACCGGTGGCATACCGTTTGCTTAAATGTCTGGCCATGAGGACGAGTAGCAATCGAGGGCGTTTGGCGCGGGTGGGGCTGGGGCTGTGCTTCGTGCTCAGCAGCGTGGGCTGCGGGGGCGTCGACGAGCGGCACGCGGCGGCCGCCAGCGCCGGCGCTGGCGGCGAAAATCACGTGGCGGAGCCGGGTGGCACGAGCGGCTCCGGTGGCGCTGCGGCTTCAGAAATGCCCGGCGGCACGAGCGGCAGCGGTGGCAACGGAGCTTCAGAAATGGCCGGCGACACGAGCGGCCCCGTGACCAATGTCGGAGGCACGAACGGCACGACTCTGCCCGCTTGCACACGCTCGCCTGCCGCCGACTACAGCTCTGCCCATGTCCTCGACCCCGACGGCAGCCTTTCCGCCGTGCCAGCGCACGCGAAGGTAACGGTCACGAGTGTTCAGCAAACTCCCTCCCCCGCAGACCAGGGCCGCGGGCTCTTGACGAGGCAGTACTCGCTGCAAGCCGACAGCACGCGATGGAATCTCTCCGTCACCTCCCCGAGCCTGACCGACGATCTGATCCAACAAGGTGACGTCCTCGACTTCGAGCTAGCGATTTCAGACGGCGCCATCCCATTCGCAGGGCCGTTGAAAGATCAGACCTTTGCCTTGCTCGCCGACGGCAAACCACGGCTGTTCGCCAGCGATCTCCAAGGTTACGGCCCGCCAATCCCGACGTTTCCGATCGCCGGGCTCAGCGTCTCCGACAAGGGGCCGTCCTGCTCGACCCCAGCAACGGGCGCCTGCGGGCTAGCCGGCCACGTGGCACTGCTGAGGCTCGGATCGGCCAGCGCGACCGTCGAAACCGGGCACGTAGCTCAGCTGGGCGACTTCAGCGTGGCAGTGCCAGCCTTCGGCACCGCCACGGGCAGCAATTGCGATGACAGTGGCCGGACCGTCATCGTCGGCGTCAACGTCGCGCCTCATTGACCGGTAAGAATCCCGCCAGCCCCTGAAACGGAGGCGATCAGCTGCGTGCCTTTGGGCACGATATTCACTTCGAGCCGGGGGGACTGCAGCAGATTCTGCGTTTCGAGCAGCTCGAACAAGGCGCTCGAAATTTCAGGATCCTTGCCGACGCGCGCCAGCGCCGTGCCGACGATTTGCGGGCGCGTGGTGGCGGCTTTGGCAAACTCGACGGCCGCGGTGCGATCGGCGGTGGAGCGAATGACGTTTACGCGATTGGCGCCGTCCTGCTGAATCGCAGCCGTCACCTGGCGCAGGCGATTGACGACCTTTTGCTCGATTTGCTGAATCATGCCGACGTCGCGAAAGTGCACCTTGCGGATGTAGGTGCTGCCGACGCCGTAGCCCCACTCGCGTGATTTAGCCGACACTTCTTCGCGCACGACTTGGCTCATGGGGTGGCGGTTTTCCAGCATGTCCGACAGCTTCATGTTCGACAGACAACGCACGGTGGCGTTCGACACGTTGGCGCGCAGCGAGCCCACCGGGTCGCTGTTTTTGTACAAATAGCTGACCGGGTCGCTCACGAACATCTCGCACCACACGCCAATGCCCATCGGCGCGCCTTCTTCGGAGTTCACCGGCTGGCTGCGCAGGTAGACTTGGTCGAGCCGCATGTCGACCGTGCGCTTGCGACCCATGAACGGCACCAGTGCCGCGAACGGCCCCATGTTGAGCCAGGGAAAGTGAATACCCGGCTCGGTGATGGTCCAGCGCACCCGACCAAACAGCTCGAACACCACGCACTCGCGCTCGCGCACGATCACGTACAAGCCGAGCACGCGCACCCAGAACAAAAAGAACGGCACCAAGATGAAGCTGCCGAAAAACGCCGCGGAGAAGGCGATCAGAAAGTTCATTACTTTGCTCCCTCTTGCCCGAGCAACACCAGCTGCCGCGAGCGTTTGAACAGATTGAGCTTGGCGTTGCGCACGTAGGCTTGCAGCGCGCCGGGGCCGTTGGCGCGCAGCTGGGTCAATTGGTCGGCCAGCATCATCAGCGGTTCGACCTCGGCTTGAGCGTTGAGCGTTTCGATTTCGACGGCGCGTCGTGACTGCACGATCTTTTGATCTGCGGCGGCCTGCGCCAAGCTGATTTCGCTGGAGACGTGGTTGTGCGCGGTGTTGATGGCTGCCAGCGCCGAATCGACCTCGGGCGGGGCGTCGATGCTGGTGATGAGCGCGGCGTCGAGATCGATGCCGTAGCGCGCGGCCGCAGAAGCGCATTGGTCGTCCATGCGATCGCTCAGGTCGCGCAGATTCTTGCGCAAGTCGTTGATCGAGATGCCCTGCACACCGGCGGCGTCGATGGTGTGCGTGTCGGGCAAGGGCAACGTGTCGGGCGGCGCCTCGAAGTTGGCGATGCGGTCGCGCAAGACCGAGATGAAGTAGCCCATGATGTGGGCGACTGGGTTCTTCACGCCGAACAGGTAAGCGTACAGGTTACGCTCGGCGATCGTGAAGCGCAGCTGGCCCGAAAGGCCGGTGTTCAACTGATCCTTGGTGACGGCCTCCAAGATGCGCCCGCCGCTATTGGCGCTACCGTCTTCTGGATCGTAGGCGATCGAAACGGTGACGGTGGCGATCGACACCTTGTGCACCCGCTGCCAGGGCAGCTTCCAGTAGAAACCCGGCCCCACCACGCGCACCTGTGGGTAGGCGTAGCGCTGCTTTTCATCCTCGCGCAAGGTCTCGGAGATAGGATCTTGCAACGTCGTCGCGTCGCCCACGCGCTGCGCGCGCCCGAACGTGGAGATCACCGCCCGCTCACTCGGCGCAATCGTATAAAATCCGAGCAAGCCGTAGCGCAGAAAAAACCAAATCATGAACCCCAAAGGGAACGCCAGCAATGCCTCAGCCATGAGCTCAGGCTACTAGGTTTTTTGCTGGCACCTCGGGGTCCCAGGACTGCCTGTTGATTCAGGCGCACTTAACGGCGGTTTTTTCGCCCATCTCGCTCCGCATGTCGCCGTGCCTGAGACCCGCGCCAGCCGTTAGCAAGAGGGCCCGTCACTCCGACTCGCCTTGCATCTGGTTCATCCCTCTTCACGAAGACGAGCCGCAGAGCAGAGCAGAGCGAGTAGCGAGCGCTCGGGTTCGGCTGCAGCCAAGCAGTGTCCGGACACAGTGTTGCCCGGACACTGTGTTGTCCGGTCACTAGCGACATCACTCCCTGCCTTTGCGTGCATTGCACATTGCCACTCATTGCGACCGACGCGGCTTGACACAACGCGCTTGCTACTGCAGGTTGTCTCGCGCGCTGCTCAGTGCGCATCAGGGTGAGGTCGCGGCTGCGACTGTCGCCGAATTTCTTTGAGAAGGGTTGGGCAACCATGACAAGCAACATTCCCAGGTTTCTTGGGCGGACCTTCGTGCGGGCAATTGGTTCGCGACTCAGTCGCAAAACCATGCTCATTGCCAGTTTCGCAACGGCTTTCGGCGGAGCGCCGCAACTGGCGCGCGCCCAAGACCCCCATCACCCGCTCTGGCAGCAGAAGTTGGAAGAGTGCGCGACACGGCTCAATCAAGGGGGCATCAAGTTCGACGCCGTTGTTCCGATCGGCTCCGGCCGCGCATTGATCACCGCGCCGGGACACGCGGTCCGGGACACGACCGACGACTGTAACAACTTATCCTGGGTCTCCACCGCACCTGGTGTGTACGGCACACTGGCGCTGGGGGCGTACTGGGGTGGTCCCGACATCAACCGGTTCCCAACGATTCCTAATCAAAACGGTTGGGATTGCGGGCACTCAGCCGTCATCTACGGCGTCTTCACCCGTCCCTCCTCCACCACCGGGCCAGGCGGGTATTCGCTGCAATCATACGGCGTGGGATGGGGCAGCTTCGATGCGGCAAGCAACACGTGTCGACACGATTGGCAGGCCGGGACCATTCCCGCGTCCGAAGGGACGCAGACCGCCGGGGTCACGAACGCCAATCACGTCGTGATCGCCGCCATGAGCTGGCAGCACAACGACTCCGATCTCGGCCACATAGGCACGTATTGCGCCGACAACGCGGACGCCGATTCGGCCTGTCTCTGGGACACCAACTTGGTGTTTGTTCGCCAGAGCCCGACTTTCCCTTCGGGCAACTCGCACATAGGCGTCTTCAACGGCGGCAACTGGGCGCTGGACAAAGATGGCGACGGAACCTGGACAGGCGCGGATGTTTTCGTGTCCAACTTTGGACAACCAGGCGACACTCCAATTATCCGCCATGCCGGCGGCCTCACGACGGCGAAGAGCATGATCAGTGTATACAACGCTGGTAACTGGTGGCTCGACACCAACCGCGACTACGCCTGGGACGCTGGCGATGAGTTCGCGGCATTCGGCTCGCCCGGCGACCAGCCTGTAGCCGGCCTTTGGACTACCGGCTGGACCGCCTTTCTGCACACCGACAACATTGGCGTCTTCAACAGCGGAAATTGGGCGCTGGATGGCAACAACAATCAAATCTGGGAGGGGCAGGGACGCGACTTCTACTTTCAAAACTTTGGCCAGGCCTCCGATCGCCCTGTGGCCGGTCGCTGGAGCGGCAACGGACTGAGCGGTGTTGGTGCATTCAACGGTGGGAACTGGTGGCTGGACTACAACGAAAACCGTTCCTGGGACGACGGCGACCGGTTCTTCAGCTTCGGCATCCCTGGGGACCTCCCGGTGGTCGGGGATTGGAACGGTAGTGGAACCGACAAGATCGGCGTCTTTCGAAACGGGTGGTGGTTCCTGGATTGGAACGGCAACGGCGTCTGGGACTCGGGAGATGTCGTCTATGCGTTCGGGTCGCCGGGCGATCAGCCCGTCGCAGGCACCTGGTGACCCCCAACCAATAGCCGGTCGGC
>Ga0307508_10002990_pt1 | contig 17431 bp, 20 predicted proteins | sample 9_EM_MG_FD_203089 | JGI IMG/M metagenome (GOLD analysis project Ga0307508, IMG submission 203089) | Populus trichocarpa ectomycorrhiza microbial communities from riparian zone in the Pacific Northwest, United States - 9_EM | ecosystem: Host-associated > Plants > Roots > Unclassified | place... | reverse complement strand
GACAAACAAACGCACTTAGTGGCGTGCATCTGCATAACGGTTAACTGTACAAGTATGATGATAGATCTATACGCATGTATATGCCCGTGAGCGTCCAGCGTGTCCATTTTTACCGCGTGCCACTAGACAACGCAACATTATTAAGCCCAGCAACCTCGATGACACCTCCCACTAAATGCAAGCTTCCTGCAACAAGCACTTGGACGTCACTACCTCCCGTTTCTAAGTCTCGGATGACACCGATCGCGTGTGCAATGGATGGCAGAACGTGTATATTTTCCGATGGGAACTCGGGGACGACTGAAGACCACGCCTCTGCCAGTTGATGCTGTGGCTCCAACTTGAGTCGTTCCGAATCGCGCATGGCTACTTCGGTGAGATCTGCATGACAGGGGCGTAAGGTGGCTGCTAATGCAACACACAATACATGTAGACGTGCCTCCCTTAAAGTGACCATCCGCATGCGTGACATTGGTGCAAAACACCACAACATCGAAGAAACCAGGATGCAGCTTCAATATCGACGCTTGTTGATGTACTTCAAGTTGAACAGTTATATTTTGGAGAAGCGTGGTCATGAAAGATAAACCGGAGCGCCCACTCGTGCAATTGAATATTAATGCTCGCCTGGGAGGCGATGGCTCGGTAAGGATTAGGTATTTCGAGATTCCGGGGGGATAGAAAGGCTTGGAATCTCACTTCAAGGGTGGATCGGATATATCTCCAGTCTGAACAGCAGGAAGCGCGACCCCCGGGCTGGTGAACCACTCGGCACATGCCTTAAGACTCTCGACAGTATGTGCGCCATCCAGGAACCAAGTGGTCTTGTCCGCATCCGCTCCAGTGCCATCGCGTCCAGGATCAATGACCTGCTGGCATCGCCCCGGCCACCTTGCATTCTCTAGACCTGAAATGAATGGGGCAGAGAGAGGAATAGGCGACGTGAACGTTCCCAGTGTAGCTTGTGGAAGTTTGCTTATAATAAATTGATGTGCAAGATGCACGGCGAGGGTCGCGTTGTGTATTTGATGTGCACCCTGGAGCCCTGGAAGCTGAGAACATTAGATTTGAATGGGAGGCTAGGCATGTTAGTTAGATCAACCTAGCTTATATGTGGAGAGCTCGGGGATAGGCGTTACAACTGTGAACGATGGCGCCTATGAGTTGATAAGTCAAATGCCTTAGGTCATTGGATGAGATGTCGTACACCGCGGTCCTTGGCTTGTTGCTCCAGGGATGCCAGGCCTTCAGGCAATTGCTCGACTGTAAATGCTGGAACGCCTGGCTGTCGAGACAAGCAGATGAGCAGTATGCCCAGACAATTTCTGTAGGCCCTCACCTTATAAATACCGCCTTTCTGCCACCCAATTTCAGCCAATGTCTTGCCCAATACATGAATATGGTCAAGGCCGAGAGAAGTGACGCCAGTGACGATGGGCTTCGAAACGATGTTGGTACTGTCGTACATTCCTCCAACACCAACTTCAACCACAGTCGCGTCAACCTAGAGGAAATCAATAAATCACATGGATATAGTTCTTAACGCTCACCTTTTCTGCCGTGAAGGCATGGAAGGCCACGAGAGTGAGGAATTTGAAATACATCGGTTTTGTTCCAGGGGGGATTAAGGAGGACTGAAAAATGACGCCGTGAGATTGGTTGGCGCATTGAGACGGTAATCGGAATATTACTGATGTGGATTTTTCCAACTTGTCCCAGACGTAGAAGAAGTAACGTGCGAATAACTCCTCCGATATGGGATCTCCATTTATCCTAATGCGTTCTCGCGCAGCGACAAGGTGTGGAGAGGTATACAAACCTTGGCATGGAATTGAGACTTAAACATGGAGGTGTAAGAACATCCGCGCTTACCAACTTTCCAGGACGGCGCAGCATGCCGAAGAAGAGAATCTATGAAAGCACATGTAGAACCTTTCCCTTTTGTCCCAGTAACATGAAGCACATTAAGCGCATTCAAGTCGTCAGGCTGCGCGCAAAAGTAAGTTCAACTTCAAATTTCGCGTGTGGGGTAGTACACACGCTGTAGCCTATACGATTTAGGTATTCAATCATTTCTGCGATAGCTAACTCAGCCTTTGGACCTTGGCCTGACTTGCGCATGGCCTCAAGCGTAGCAGCATTCGACTGCAGTGTGTTTAGTTTCTCAATGGCGTCCTGATGGGAGAAGGGCGATAGATGTACAAAATCAGAGCGATACACGACAGCCACGATGACGACCCTGAGGCCATAAATATCACTGCTGTACCGTGTATGTACGCGATGCTGCAGGCAGTATTGCTGTCATCCATGAAGGCGACAGCGACGCGCCCAAAGAAAATCGCTTAAAAAGTTGTTTCATTAATCCGGCCAGGGCTGATTTAAAGGTGATTAGAAATTACTCGGAAAATCTCAATGAACCTCGAACCCGAGAGCAGGTCCACGGAGACTGGAATGGGACACGTTCAAAATTGCGAGGCACGCCACAACAAAGCGTGGGAAACTCGCTCCCTTCACTACAATGTCTGCTGTGGCCGATGGCCTCTCGACCGCGATCCGTAACCGGCCCAGCGGCTCAGATGACGACTACAACCTTGATAATGCAAGCCCCTTCATAGTCAGAATCTATGCCCATTCGAGCGACTGACGTGATTATGACAGTCTGGCCACGGACGAAGAAGTGCCGACATAGGCGACGGAGGCAGAGAAGAAGAAGAAGAGGAAGAAGCAGGCGTTCAAGATGACGACGACGACGACGACGACGACGAAGAGGAAGAGGAGCAAGATGGTCGAAATCGAAAGCGCAGAAAAGTGGGTGCTCAGCGTCTGGCGACGTTCATGGCGCTTATGTGAATGACTGCAGCGCAATCACTCGGCTGTCAACCGCTTCCTTGATGTGGAAGCTGAAGTCGATAATGATGATGAAGAGTTTGACGAAGATGAGGAAGACTTTACTGGCGCACGCGACTTCATCACAGACGACGCGGTGGACACAGAAGAGACTCGTAACCGAATCATTCATGGCCATCAACGCATTGACCGGGAAAAGGATGCTATCCTCGAGCAAGACGCTGAACAAGTCGCCCGGCGTATCAGGGAGCGCTACAAGGCCCGCAGTGGTCAAGCACGCTACATGGGTGACTCGGATCAAGTCCCCCAACGTCTACTCATGCCCAGCGTAAAGGACGCCTTTCTATGGCAGGTGCGGGTCAAAGTGAGTAACCCTTATAGATATTTTTCGATATTGTGCTGACGACTCATACTTCAGACTGGCAGAGAGAAAGAGATCGTTTTCAGTCTCATGCGCAAGTTTATCGAGAACGAATATAGCCCGAATCCGCTAGACTTCTACTCTGCGTTCAATCGTGACTCGCTCCCCGGGATGATATATATTGAAGCGCGTAACGAGCGACAAGTCCAGCAGGCAGTTGCTGGCTTAGTAGGCGTATATCCGGGCAAAGGTTTTACTCTGGTTCCTATTGACGAAATGGCCAGCCTTCTGAAGATCAAGAAGATTGAGACAAGCATTATTCCCGGCGCTTGGGTCCGCATCAAGCGAGGGAAGTATGCGGGCGACCTTGCGCAGGTTCTCGACGTCACAGATAACGGCGAAGAAGCGGGGCTTAAATTCATCCCACGTATTGACCTTACTCCAAAAGAAGGCGAGAGCGTCAAGAGGAAAAAAGGCTTTCCACAAACAGTTGTAGCTCGACCTCCCCAGCGATTGTTCAATGTGGAGGAGGTTTCGAAAGTATATGGACCTCGTTCTTGTGTCCGCAAGAAGAATGACGAATTCGTCTTTAATGGGGACACTTACAAAGCCGGCTTTCTGGAAAAGGACATCAAGATTATTGGACTTGTCACTGAAAACGTCCAGCCCACCCTGGATGAAATCACAATGTTTCAAGGGGGCGAGGACACAGAGGAGGCTGCATCCGCTCTGGACTTATCAGTTATCGCCAATGCTGCGAAGAAGGCTGCAACTGCGGTCCTTCAGCCAGGGGACCATGTCGAAGTCTTCGAGGGCGAACAAGTTGGCTTGGATGGAATAGTCGAATCCATTCGTGACGACGTTGTGGTGCTTCGACCGAAGTTCCTGGATATGGAGGATTCAAAAATTGAGGTCCCAGCTGCGAGTGTTCGGAAGCGCTTCAAATCCGGTGATCACGTCAAAGTCATGGCGGGGAAGAACGCCGAAGAGACGGGCCTTGTTGTTGCTGTTAATGGGGGTGTTGTAACCATTTGGTCTGACGTGTCACATCAAGAAGTAAGCACTCTTGCTTCTTGCGTACGCGGTGCTTTAACGCGATACGTCAGGTTACTGTCTTCTCTAAAGACGTCCGAGAAGCTGCTGAGGTGGGCAGTGGAACCAATGCTGTAGGGCAATACGAATTGCACGACCTTGTCCAACTTGAGTGAGTGTAAATTTTGCGATTACAGCATGGCGGTCCAGAATCTGACTTTTGATGAATAAGTCACCAGACCGTTGGGGTTATATTCAAGACGGAGCGAGTGTCTCTACGGGTGCTTGACCAAAATGGCATTGTGCGACAAGTTCAGCCGCATCAGATTACGATGCGGCGAGACTCTAATCGTGCAGTCGCAACTGACGCGGATGGTTACCCTATACGAATCTCGGACACATTAAAGGAGGCCGCCGGCGAGGTGCGTAAGGGCTTTTGTGGTTCTTGTCAGTTGATTCACACGTCTCCTCTCCGGCCAGAGGAGGCGCGGAACAGTCCTTCACATACACCAGTCCCAAGTAGCCTTCCTGCATAATCGAGAGATATCGGAAAATGGGGGGGTTTTTGTTGTCCGATGCCGAGCCTTGACTTCACTAGCTCCTACAAACAGCGTAGGCAATCGGTCGACACCTAACCCCGCCGTCATGGCCGCTGCAAACAGTCCGTTTGGAGGAAGCAAAGGTCCCAAAGATCGCTTGATTAACATGCAGGTGGCTGTGGTGAAAGGCGAGTTCAAGGGCTATCTGGGAACTGTCAAAGACACCAATGGAAATACTGCTCGAGTCGAGTTAGCGACAAATCGTAAAGTCATTTCAATCGACAAAAGCAAGCTTCGACGGAAAAAGTGGGTCTTCATTATCAGCTTTCGCTCCAAGAGGTCTAACGTTTGCGTGGCCAGTCCCTACACTGGTACACTGGAAGAAATCGAAAGCGCCTTCAATAATATGCCACCACCCAGTGGTTACTCCACCTCTAGTGGATGGTCCCCACGATCATCGCCGGCGCCGAACCGGACCCCGAATCCTTATTTGGCGTCAGATGGTGGTCGGACGCCAGGACAAGGCATCTCCGGGCGAACTCCCAATCCTTATCAAATGGCTGGTGGGCGAACGCCTGGTTGGGCACCCACCGCACCAACGCCAAATCCGTTCGCTTCAGGAGGCCGCACGCCGGGCCGGAATTCGGGCGTCACTACAAACCCATATCTCGGCGGTCGCACTCCCGCACGAACAGACGCCGGGCAGTGGGGCGCTGATCCACAATGGGGCGCCTCATCGCCAGCTTATAAGTCTCCAGCATGGGTAATTTACATTTACTCGCTATGTGAGCCTCATACGATAATCACCTTATAGACACCAGCACCAATTTCAGCCCCTACACCCGGAGCCTCTGGTACACCGCACGCCCCAACACCCTCCTCCTTCAGTGCGCTGACCCCAGGAAATCACTGGGGCACCACTCCAGCCGCGCTATCCGCGGCCACTCCAGCAGCATACACCGCCCAGACCCCCGGTGCCCCAGCGGCTGGATATGGCCCCGCTCAAGGGGATGACGCAGGTATGTTAAGCCAATCCTATGTGACGCCGACTCGTTCAGGAAACGTTTCTCCAGATAATGAGCACGATGGGTGGCTGGACGAATGCGAAGGGTTCGCTGTTCACGCCATGTTTGATTCCAAAGGAAAATATCTCGACGGACGTCGCGACGAGAAACCTTGTATCTTGAACGATATAGATAAAGCCACGCAGGCTGCAACCGCAATTTTCGACGGCGGCGATAGACATCCAAACATCCCAGCAGATTGGCTCCACCCTGTACCTCCTAGCATCGATGATTACGCAGTACCGTTCAAAGGAAAGTGGAAAGGCCAACTAGTCAAAGTCACCGGTCAAGATTGTGATACGAAACTCTATGACGGCCGTCTCGTATCAACCGAGGGCGGTATGTCAATGGATCTTCTCGTACCCTTCGACGATAATGAGCTCGTCAAGATCGAATACCCGCCTTCTTAGCCTTGTTCAGTTGTCCGCTCTGATAGTGTTATTTACTGCTTGTTCATACACATAGTTCAACAAAGCTGATCCTATGACGGAACGCAAGTCCATTTCTGAATCCACAGTGAGACGTCCGTCTGTTGCGACGGATCTACCTGCCGCAGCCTCTTCGCGGCGGGGTTCTGGAAATTTGACGTTGACTACTGGCCAAACCATCACTGTCCATACTCGCGTCCACGGAGAAGATGGACTGATTCACGCCACGGAGAAGACAATCGAAGAGTATTCGCGCAAATTCGAGGCGTTGTTCAGCCTGACTGCACCCAGACTTCGTATGATTGTCGCCGCAATCGAGGATGCGCTGCATCTAGGCCTTGCGAAGGCTGGTCAAGTCGTGGTATGCTCCGATCCCGAATCAATTGACGCTGGACGTCGCTCAGGAGTCGCTCCTTTCGATCCTGATAGCCGATGATCCCGACATTCGTATTCGGCTGGCCCGCTGGTACTGAGACAGGGGATTATCTTGCCCTTGATCTCGGTGGAACTAACCTTCGCGTGTGCTTGGTCACGCTGCATGGCGGAGGCAAATTCGAGCTCACTCAAACTAAGTACCGTCTCACCGAAGAGCAAAAGCAAGAAGATGGCGAGAAGCTTCTTCAATTCTGCGCCGAATGTGTCGCCAGTTTCGTCAACGCTAACGTTGGTGAGGCTGAGGGCTTACTCAAGAAAGGTCAAGAGGTTTCCCTTGGTTTCACTGTTCGTGCACGCAATCCTACTAGTGATGTCCTGATGCCCTGCTGACTTTTGACTTACAAGTTCTCATACCCCTGCACGTGAGTCTTACACGAACGGGAATTCGAGGTTATCATTTACCTGTCGTTAATAGCCAAGAACGTATTGATGAGGCAACGTTAATTCGATGGACAAAAGGCTTCGGCGCCCCCAATATCGAAGGTCAAGACGTGGCCGCCATGTTTCGTAGGGCTTTGGCAAAGCAGAATCTCCCAGTCACTCTCACCGCAGTGATCAATGATACGACTGGAACCCTTATTGCATCCCGCTATGTCAATCCAAAGACGCGAATCGGAGTCATTTTCGGCACGGGTTGCAATGCGGCGTATATGGAGAAAGTCAAGAACATCCCAAAAATGAAAAAGCTGGGCATTCTAAGCGAGGATCCAGAGGCCGAGGTCGCCATTAATTGCGAGTGGGGAGCCTTCGACTCGTTCAAACATCAGTATCTTCCTCGAACGAAATATGACGAGCAAATCGATCTCCAATCAAACAAACCCCATGAACAAGCGTTCGAGAAGCTGATTTCAGGGCGCTATCTTGGCGAAATTATGCGTCTCATTCTGTGCGAACTTATTGATGAAGGTGTCTTGTTCTTGGGCCAGAATACTTATAAACTCGAAAAATCGTATTCATTTGACACGGCATTCTTGTCCCTAATGGAAACGTACGCTTTCCAATCCGCGAAATCGCACTGTGCTAATATGCTTGCAGTGATCCCACGGACGAATTGCTCACTATCATCGGACTTTTCACCTATTTCTTTGGACTCGAGACGACAATTGAAGAACGCCGATTTTTCCGTACCCTTGCCAAGCTTATCAGTCGCCGAGCAGCTTACCTGAGTGCGTGCGGCATAGCGGCACTAGTAAATAAGATGGGATGTCTGGAGGAAGGTTGCGCTGTTGCGGCAGATGGCAGTTTGTACAGCGTAAGCTCGTTTGGCAGCATAGGGCGACAACATATTCAAGAATCGCTGCACAGAAATATCCCGGATTCAAAGGCAGAGTTCACGATGGATTGACTGAGATATTTGGCAAGAAAGGGCAGTGAGTACCATTGTTTGCTCCAGCCAGTTGCAGCACCGCGGGTTGACCAGCGTGAAGAAATATCGAGGCAGTGCTTGCGGAGGACGGAAGCGGAGTAGGAAGTGCCATTATCGCCGGTGAGTGTCGTGACAGCAGCTTCTCCGCACATACCAACTCCTTCACGCCAGCGATGACCGAGCAACGAAAGAAAGCCCAGCGCTTTGTACACTTTTAGCCTCAACCGACGCTTGACTAGATCGCCCCTCCTTTCTGACAAGCAATCCATGTAGCCCTTACCCCGATTCCAGATTGTACCGTGAGATGAATTGTAACGACCTCTCGTTGGCTTGAGCCACACTATGATGATTTGCTGATTTACACGTAGAGCCCGTTGAAATCCTGCACAGCTAAATTGTACGATGGATAGGACACCGCGAATAAGGATGCAGTGGATGCATGCGCCAGGAGCACCACAACCAGTAGGACAACCATAATGAAGAGAAACCAAGGTCCAGCGCTACAACGTTAAAAATAACTGATCTCAATGATCAGTGCAAGCGTTCCCACCGGAAAGACTGGTGTGATCTGCGATCATGCAAGTTTCGACGAGGCTCGTATCTGGCATGCTGAATCGATAGCGTGCATGCAATTCGAGAGTGGACCACACATGCGGTAAACAAGGCCGCACAAAGAAGTAATGGTATGTCTTAGGGTCTCGTTGGTGCGAACTAATGGGAGATGCGGATTCCAAGGGCAGATGGCACATATTATAACGCCAACGAGGCCATAATCATAGTCCCAGTGACTATGCCAACAGAAATATCCCGTCCGCGTCGCCGTAGGCCCAGTGCGTGTGAACAAGAGACCAAAATGATACCATGGGAAGGTGCGGTTCGCTGCAGTTGATTCCTCACGACAGCATAAATCGAGGCGTATCATGATGATGAACAACAGCGCTGTGTTCAGTTAGGATTAATGATATCGATTTGACAGGAGGATACAGAAAAGTCGACAAACATCTGCATTTAATGGGTAAAGATAGGAGAAAATTCGGTTGCGAGAATGAGGGTGCAAAGCCTGGAGTGACTAGTGGTCAAGTGTGTTTCGCAGGAAAGCTAAAAGTGGCACATAAAAGAGTCGGTACGATAACCAAGGTTTGTACCATGTGAGGTTTGGGCACCACATTGCGACCTCGCTCTGCAATCATCGGTGTGCGAAGGGCTAAGAGAACTAGAATCAAGAAGGTATGCTATCAATACCGCAAGGGTCGGCGCAGCAGGCGGGCGGGTGTGTGTTTCAAGTATGCAAAAGAAATACGGATCGAGGAAGACGGACTGCTTCTTCGTATTACAAGACAAGAGATTCCCAGTCTCCAAAACAAAGCCAGCAACGGAAAGTCTACCCTCAAGAAGCATTCGTTCGCAGGTGCGGCGTCATCGGGTGGACCAGTGGCTGTGCATTATTTGCAATAAACAATAAACAACAAGCGACGCGCCAACCAGAACGCGCCCCCTTTCTCCCGTCGGAGCTATGATTGGGTTGAAAGGGACCCTCAATGTATGTTAAAAATGATTAAACTGACACCCCGCCTCTTAACGCATAACAGGTGATTGATAACTCCGGCGCACTGTTGATTGAGTGTGTCAACGTGCTCAAGGCAAAGAGCACGCAAGGTGTGGGCACCGTAGGGGACGAAATTGTCTGCGTCGTCAAACGTGCTCGCCCAATACCGAACAACGCACCGACTTCGAATATTGTTAAAGTACGACGAGGAGAAGTCCACAGGGCTCTGATTGTGCGGACGAAGAAAGAATACATGCGCCCAGATGGGCGCTACATTCGTTTTGATGACAATGCTGCTGTCCTTCTGAATAAGAAGAAAGAACTCCTTGGGACGCGTGTTAACGGTGTCGTAAGCTCTGACTTACGGTTAAAAGGATGGGGGAAAATTGTGAGCTTGGCACCGAAAGTGAGTAATTCCTGGTCTTGAATCGTCCCTCGCTTGTTGAAGTTTACGCCACCAAGGTTGTATAATACTATGACATAACATTATAAACAGGTAATGCAGCGGCTAATAGTCGATTTCGGCACACAACACATATCCCGACCGTCCCGGAGGTTGGCATGAGAAGTTGGGGATTATGGCGTACTCGCAATGAATAACAATTTGGACAATGGCAGCCAGAACAATATGGATCTTGTTCCGCCGCGTAAAGCTGTCGCATCGGCCCTTGGCCATGTAAGCAGGGTTAGGCTCACGTTGACGGCAACTGGACGCAGCCGGCTGCCACACACCTGCCGTTGAATAGTCCAATCAAAAAATTACGAGTGCCTAACAGGCTTCTGCTCAGTCTCAGGCCAAGTCAAGTCTGTGCACGCGTTGATACACCTACGTTGCAGTTGTTTAAGCTAAGTACAAATATGATCGCAACTCTGCATTACTGAGCCCTGCTAGCCAATGCTGTGTTCATACCCAGGCTCATGAGCTTGCTGACATCGTGTGACTACTCGTTCATAACATCTTCAGCACTTTTGTGTGACTGGAACAGTTGGCTGATTGATCCTCGTGCACACGGAACCATCCTGTTCCGTGTGCCTGTTCCGTGTGCCCTGTTTCCGTGTGGTAAGCACACACAATATGAGGCAGGGATTCCAGGGAACGGCTTGGAATCGGCTTAAGACTCGAGTTAATTTAGAGCGGCTTTGGAGATTCATCAAACCCATCAAAATACGATGAGTGAATATGCACAGGAAATAATGTGGGCTGGATTGGCACGAACACTGCAGCACTGCAGCAGCGCGCAAGCACAAGCACGTGCATCGCGAAAGCGCAACAAACGTAAACACCGATCCTCTCTTCCGCCGTGTACATGCGTGACGATTTGCGAGAGAGGACCAACCCATGTCTGGAACAACTAATGGGCGACGGGAACAACAATTAGCCAATGAGAACGTAGACTATCGGGATCGATATTTCGTTGCTCGGGCACTCCCAGGCCTCCCCTGTATCCACATCCTCAACATTGCGTTGCCCGAACCATCCAACGCCGAATCTTGGCCCCCTTTATCCCTCTCTCTTGTCGTCAATTCATTGGCGAAATCCGGTAAAATATCACGTCCCGGTTGTCCACACTGCTCTGGCTGCAGAATCTGTCGTCAACTCTCCGCCAGTACCGTTGCGGGGAAGACATTCGTCGATCGGTTTTGCGGAACATGCCGCACCGTCGGCAGTGCCTTCTTCCGTTCATACTTCTCAATAAGATTTCTTCACACCGTAATAATACGCCCGGCCTGACATTGCACCGTGGCGGTCTGCGCCCGGCCTTGAAATATGGGCCATAAATTATTTATCAATAGTATTGGGCTGCATACAAATCAGGGCATTAGAGCACCCCGACAGCCTCGCGTTCTTGCGTTGGTCATCTCCGGAGCGGGCTCAAACTCAAATCCCGCTCATTGCACAGCGCAAGCTATCACGACTCTTCCTACTCGTAAGCCTCTGATCCGCAGGTGTCTTCTTGCAGCATCATGCCCGCTAACATAACTCATATCCTGCTTCCCTGCCGTTCTGCCGCCCTCTGGTTCTGTTGTCAAGATTTGTCCATCTCGATCACGCAGTACGCATTTAACACTCGAGCACCAACGTCAGTGCTTAGGGCTTAGGACATGTGGTTGTTCATTAATATACGCGATTCGGCATGCCAACACAGATTTAAGAAACCAATGGGGTATCCTCGCCTCACGCACGTGGAACGGCATGAGGGGGACGGCCCGTGTGCCACCGTCTTGGGCGAAGCACGGCCCATCAACGGACCGGGCATGATCACGCCTCAGCTTGTTGCCAGTGCTCTTCTGTGCCGGCGGCCGGCGGCCAGAACAAACCAATATACGCTGAAGTTACCTTAAACGTTGCACGCGGCTGGTGACAATATTGCGCGACTATTTTTGACAGATGTCGAAACAACTTCTTTGTTCGCGCTACGTCTCCTTCCCGGTCCTTGCTGCCGCGTTTTCGGTGGTATTCAAGAATCCACCGAGGCTTATGGAAATTCGTGACTGAAACACTGATAAGGATTGGTTATAACCATCTCCATATCCGTGTCAAACGTCAAACCCTTTTGTCGCATCCGCCCCAGAATTTCGCATGAATCTCGTACCCTCTCCTGCGGCTTGGGGGTTTCAGGAAAAATCGGCCAAATAGGGGTTGTGGCCTGGTCGATTGGACAGAATGCAAGGCCCCCATGACCCCGAAATCTGGATGCATTTTTCATGAGATCGAACGGAATCGAGATGGGCTCTCCGTTATCGCCGTTTTCAGCAGGTGTCTACATTGAGCCTCAGAGCTTTTAGGGTCCGGATTTACGAGAATCCGACGCAAAATCATGCCCAGTGTCCCAACATCCCGATGTTCCTAAGATGATACGTCGGTGCTCGCTCGGTGCAGACCATGAAACATCACAAGTTGTTGGATAAGCGGAGTATTTTAAGTGGTAAATGACGGTGGGATCGATCGTTGACCATCCCTGTGTGGGACAATGGGATCCTTTCTCATGCCTTTTTGAAACGCTGCTGGTGATCGGTAGCTCGGGTTATTTGGGACGGCTGTGCCGTGAACGATTGCTTCTCCGAGAAAATTCTCTTCCGAGCCACAGCAATATCAACGAATCTGAAATCTGATTTATTTTTGGCTGTTTATAGAAAGATAGGCGTATGCCGGGCGCCTCACGGGCTCTATTGAGTCAAGGCCTCTGATTCATTGTCAGTTTCCATAACTGGATATCTTTATTCGTTCAAGGTTCATTCAGGTAAGAAAGGCATCTCCAAATCGGTCGGCATATGAGCAAGCGCAGCCGATACTCTTCCTTGCGCGTAACAATGAGTGATGGCTTTGCTATGCGTCATCGACGGTGGTGGAGTGGAGACGCTCGCCAATTCCGAACAGGCCGGCTATGATTTCACAACCGAGTCGGTGCATTTTCTTGATCAGGAGCTTGCAAGTTTGCGTGTTTGCAAGGCCCGGACAGCTATCTCCGATGGCCATGCGAGAGTCGATCCCACCCCGCGCGCGTCCCTACATAAACCATAAATTCGCTTCATCCTCTCCACTTTTGCGCAACCCCCTTCTCCCTCCCCCTCCATATTTCCTCAGCTCATCATGTCGTCCCTCTTCTTCGAGAAGATAGGTCTGGCTATGAAGGTCGCGACTTGGGCAGCCTGCGCCGCGATCAAGGCCATTCCTTCGATTCTCTACTACTCATTCTTCCAGCTCCCCTGGAACGCCTTGTGCTTCGCCACCTTGCACACTTGGGATGGGGCCTACTTCGTGGGCAACCTTTTGCTGTCCCAAAGGACGAAGGGCTCCGTGGTTAAGCGCGGAAAGGCTGGCTATGGTGGTGTTTGGCCCCCGTATGTTGCGCCCGGCATCGCAGACTCGCGCTCGCCATGTCCCTACCTCAGTAAGCTCTTCAAATTGCCTTGATGACTCTGAAACCGTCTCCTGACTCCATTTCGTTCATCTTCAATCGCCACGTTCACTTCACTAGACGCCATGGCGAATCATGGCATTCTGCCACATGACGGCAAGAATATCCCACTCAAATTCCTGGGCGAGGCGCTGGTGGACAGCTTCAACTTTTCACGTTCCCTTGTAAAGGATACGGTCAACAACGTGGCTAAACTGTACGGCCGCGAGCGCATCGATTTGAGGTTCGAGTTCATTATCCTTGATTTCAATTGAAACGTGCCCTGATCGCTTCTCCTCTCCTTCTCCTGTGCTGGCTTCTTTTATGATCGGCATCGCCAAACTCCTGCGCGCGCGTACGTATCAGTGATCTTGCAGCGCACAACCTCGTAGAGCATGATGCCAGTCTTATCCGTACGTGATGAGCTCGAAGATGAGCCAATTATCAATGTTGACATTGGTTTCGTGACCACGTGTAGGCCACGATGCATTCTTCGTTCCGGACCAGACTATTCGTGCGCACGATCTCATCAAAGACATGCTCAACATGGCTTCCGGCCAGAGGTCTCAGGAGCATCCTGAAGGCCATCTGACGCCCAGCGATATCTCTCACTGCCTGGCTGTGCGCAAGGCCCGCTCAAAACGTGACAATCCGGTCTTTTCGCTCAACATCACCCATCAATTCTTTGGTGCTAGTAATGCATCACTCATGTATGATGTCGTGAAGGGTGATGTCCAGACTCTCAGGACTATTCTGCACGAAGAACGCTTCCCAGACGGCTTCGAGACGAGGTTCGTGCTCATCCCCCCTATCGGCTTTACCCCACCCTCTTTTGTTTTTTGTTTTTGACTCGCTGATCTCACATAAATCTCTTCACTACAGTATCCGACAACGTTATGGGTACACCATGAAAGATTTCCACATGCGCAGCCTGGAGATTTTTCTGGGGATGACCCCGCCTGATTTGCCCGCAGGCGATATCAAGACCAAAGAAGCTATCAAGAGGGCTGCCGCCGAAAACGGGAGATTCTTCTGAAATGCACCGATGACAAGCATTTCCTCCGGTGTCTCGTCGGCACACCTCAGGCTTTATACATATCTGCTCTGTATTCTTGAAATCTTCGCTTACGTTGCCACTTCTGTTTGTTGTCTCTGTGTTTTCGCTATGTGGCCTTTTCGATTTGTTGTTGTCTTGACCCTTGACTGACCTATCACGCGATCTTGTCTAATGTCCTGTCACACTTGACTGCTACCTATAAACACACGTTCTCAGCAGTTCAATACGAAATCCGTACAACACGCATGACACTCGACAGTGCTGTGAGGTGTAAGGTCCGCTACAGGAGAAGATGAGACGGCTTTTCCGAAAAGATGAATTTCCTCTCCTCTCTTTCCTTGACAGATGTCTTGAGCGCAGCAGCTACAACGCACGCAAATGACTTGGTTAATCGACCACGATGATGTTAGATGCCCTGGCAACCGCAACCGCCCATGGATGGGCGCTCAATGCTGTGGTGGGCATTATTCATCGTCACCGTTTGTCGATCTAGCGCATCAGGAGTGCATCAGGTTGCAAATTAATGTAAATGCGGATTTGCCCACCCGCGCGGGCGCGGCATACAGTACAGTCAAAGAAGAAGCGTGAAAAATGATAAGTGGTGTCGATCATTGCTTTGTTGACAAGAAAAATAATAATTCGGGTGCCTAATTAAATCTTTGTCTTTTTGTGAGATGGGATCTAAGATGGGCGGCACAGCTTTACGTCGGTAGGGGGGCGCACAGACACATGGCGAGCGGCTGACTTTATGCAAGTCGGCTTCTGACATGCCTCTTACATGCGTCGTTGCGTCGCACGTCGGGTGGAAGAAGCAACAAAGAACACACCGCAACGGAAGCACAAAGCATACAGTGGAGCGAGGGGGAGCATTCCCTTTCCCGCGGGGTTACTCGACGATTTAGGCGTGGCGGCCATAAAAGGATGGCTGAGTGCTGAGGGCAATTTCTGGGCCCTAACAAACAGCCTCGTTCGGTGACTAGGATCCGAGTTTTGATGATTGAGAATTGGAGAGACACATCGTCATAAGTACCAGGACCAATATGTGACATAGCTCGAAGGCGATGAGATGAAACCGTGTGTCGTCGTTGCACCATGTGCCCAAAAAAGCCGCCCCCAATTGCCTAAAAAGGAAATAAGAATCCCGCGCGCTTGCGATTGCGTCGCGCGCTGAGGTCCGAGCGTCAGCCCAAGAATTTCGCAAAAACGCCGGTAATCATTATAATGAAAGTAGCTAAACGTTGACGCCGTAAAAAACACGTTTTTCGCGAATTTGCGCGACACGATCTTTTGATCCCCAAGTCTGCCTGACCTCCCGTCCCCAGGTTGCAAAAATCGCGTCGCGCTTTTTTTGGAATAAAAATACGAGAATTAGCTCGAATGATTGCTGTGATGTTCAAGTGTGCGTCTGTGCCAGTTAAAAGTCGCGATATAGTCTTGTTCGCCGTAGAGAAACTTGGGAAGAGTTGCATGTGTTGGGTCACAGGGCCGATTGCGGCCTAAAATCAATTATGACCTTTCTCCATATCACAGATGTGTGAATGACATTTCAGCACGACCCCACTGAGCGATGCAGAAAGCAAGTATTCGTATGAACGAGAAATTCGAAAGTGGCAGAGCGAGCGAGCGAGCACCGCCCCCGTGAGAACATATTGGATTTGAATTGTTTTGAAACTGACCCAAACAAGACTGTTCAAACCCCTGTGTCTTGCGACCAGCTGCAGAGCCAACCAAGTATCTCTATCATTCCAGTTGCACGCAATATACACGACGCGTCTCGCGTAAAATTTGGGGGCAGCCGCCAACGATCTTTCTTCTGACCTTTTCGCGGCATATCTATACACTTCGAATCGCGTCCTAATTCACAATGGTAAGTTGAACTATGCACGTAGCGCGTTTATTTCCTCAATATGTAGCATTTCCGTCTTGTTGTAGAACGGTAGCCGAATGGACCCGGAAGAGATCTATGTGAAGCAGGACCGCATTGGTATGTTCAGCTGCATGTTGAAATACACACAAGCGATTGGCTGTCGATCTCATTTCTTCCGCGACCATTGCATACTATTAAGGCAAGGGATCATTCGGTGAGGTCTACAAGGGGTGCGTCATCACTCACGCTATACAATGGTTGTCCATCACTCACTGTTGGAACAGGTACGACAAACGAACACAGCAGACTGTCGCCATTAAAATCATCGATTTGGAGAGTGCCGAAGACGAGATTGAAGATATCCAACAGGAAATCCAGATTCTCAGCCAACTCGACTCCCCATATGTTACAAAGTGGGTCTTAACGGTACCGTTGCTGCTTGCATGTTGAAGGCTCTCTGCTTCCCCTCTGGCGGTGCCTGTCGACACCCGCGGTGCTATAGATACCATGGCTCATACCTCAAAGGCTCAAATCTATGGATTGTCATGGAGTGCGTCCTACACTAAACCTCACAGACTGCCCCTGAATAATGCCACTTTTCAGATATTGTTCTGGAGGGTCTTGCTCGGACCTGGTATGCATTTCTCCCCCCCTATTGGTTTTACCCAGCGCTTTATGACTCCGCCATAGATGAAACCAGGCGTCTTCCGAGAAGAATACATTGCCATCATTATTCGCGAGCTGCTAAAGGGGTTAGAATATCTCCATATAGAAGGGAAACTTCACAGAGATATTAAAGGTAAGCCACACTCATCCCGGAGCGGTATCACAAACGGCATGATTGATGAACATTCGTAACAGCCGCCAACATTCTACTGAGCGCAGGCGGCGAAGGTAGGATCAATTTGTGGCTTTCTCCCAGTAGGAATTCGCCATACCTGATGAAAATTCCTTCTATACCTTGCCGCATGCACCCTGATGATGACCAGT
>Ga0307508_10002989_pt1 | contig 17433 bp, 21 predicted proteins | sample 9_EM_MG_FD_203089 | JGI IMG/M metagenome (GOLD analysis project Ga0307508, IMG submission 203089) | Populus trichocarpa ectomycorrhiza microbial communities from riparian zone in the Pacific Northwest, United States - 9_EM | ecosystem: Host-associated > Plants > Roots > Unclassified | place... | reverse complement strand
TTCTTTTGCAAAGCTTGGCCATGACAGCAAGTCGATGCATCTGCCACTCCATTCCATGAATTGCCGCTGATCTGTCACTCAAGGCTTCTCCTACCACGATCATTGTTCCTTATTCGAGGCCATTCCCTCTTGAGCTTCACGGGGAGATTGCACTCTATGTGCCACATATCGACCTTAAATCCTACTCGCTCGCCTCTCGCGCGCTGAATAGCGAAGTGAATCGCGTTCTGTGGCGATCCGTTGGGGTGGTCATACAAAATATCTTCCCTGAAAATAACCCGGCATTCGCTAACGCATTGATGCGGGATCCTCGGCGAGCAACCAACATCGGTGACATCAGGTTTGTACTGAACCAACCCGATGGGTTGTTGGATAGAATATTAACGCCGAGAGAGCCTGCGGAGCCGTTTTGGGCGTCCTTAGAGGAAGCGTTGCGTCTACTCACTCGTGTCAAGAGAGTTCGGTTACGCCTCCCCCAGCGATCAGCTTCGTCGGCCTCTCTTGGCCGTTTGGTTGATATTCTCAGCAGCGTGTTCAAGCAATCATGTGTCACACGCCTCGACGCCCGCCTTCCTACAAAGAGGCTGCTCCAATTGTGCCAGGCATGGCCATCCTTGACCACCCTGAGCGCTGAGGACGCGTATCGTATTCCTCTCGCCGGTCTACTCCCACAGCTTCGCCATGTGAGGTTTGATCGTGACTCGTTGATTCACATCGTTCCAGAACGACCAATAGAGACCGTATACCACGATGAACCGTTATTGGGAGGTGATGGTGATCTCGATGCGCTCAAGCGACTCCAGGCAGCGCTCCAGATCTGCAAAACTCTCCGCAAGGCTCGACTTTACTGCAATGCACACTTTGACGTTACCGATTTTCTGACGGGATTCACGCACGATAATCTCCGGGAGCTATACTTATTTGTCGAGCTCAAGGAGTCCGTACATTGGGATGAACCCGCTTTGACTCTAGCTTCAGGAGTTCCGCAGGGTTTCCCGAAACTGGAATACTTCCAAACCATGCTGTTCCATCCCGATTTTCTTGCTTTTGATATAGACAGGGCTGGCAGCAAGCAAGTGAACGCTATTGTGGAGGGTTTAAGCGCGTTCCTGAGGTCAGAAGATCATTCTACCCTCAAAGGGATTGAACTCGGCCTCTGCGGATGGGCCAATCACTACCGGCAGTGTCGGAGAGGGATTCGCTTCGTTGCTACTCGCTATGGAAATCTCTGGGACGTCGACGTTGTTGATAGGGATTGGTCGGTGATGCCCGAATTCGATGATATGCTCTGAAGACACAGTACGCATCTTTGACTCCCGCCTCTCATCGCCATGTTCAACTTACAACAAGCCCAGAGACCCCCGTTCCTGCGAAAATATCGTATTCTCATCATTGAGCCAACAGGAACTGCCGTAGAACATCTTGTTGTCCACAAATTGATCGATCGACCTTGTTCTTAACACACCAGCATGTTTGCTGCCCGCAAAGCTGAGCCGACACGAGTGTGTCGCCCCCATTGCACCAGAGAAATCATGTTGCCCCGCTTTCATTTTTGCGGCGCCGAGCTAGCTTTAACAGGGTACGTTCTTGCAAAAATATCTTATACTCGTGGTTGAGCTGACACGAACCGCCGTTGTCAAATATCATTAGCGCTCAACTGTAGGGAAGTTATCTCGCTTGTATTTCCATAGGGCATAAAAGAATTCAATTCACTCGAACCGCATCATAACTCGGTAAACAGTGAGAGGTAGGCTACGAAGGAACAACGAAACAGTAACCAAGGTTCGATCACTGGTACTGAGAAGGGCGAGGAAGAGGACAAGCCTTAATGGCTGTCAAACTGACACGGTACGTGTCGGCTATGAAAATGAATTTGAAACAAAAGGAAAAAGGCGGGGGAATCGGGTTGCCGCCAACGGATCCGCTATTTCCGACATCCTGCGCACAAGTTGTATATAGGGCACAGATAAGTGGGACACATGACGGATGGGGCGGGAGGGCAATGGCAAATGTCGGGTTGCAAGGGAGTAGGGGCAAGAGAATAGGGGACAGAACAAAAACTGTTTTGTGGGGTTTGGTCAATTTTTTCTGATTGGGATGAAAGCAGAGAATATGTTGACTGGGTAGATGAGGGGCGAAGGGCAAGGGGTCGAAGAGGCTAATTGACTGCTCAACCGCTGATAGGATTGCAGCGACTGGGCGCAAGATAGGGGGTCAACGCATGGTGAGGGGATTACGTCGATACTAGTGTGCATGGTGCTGTTGGGAAAGGAATGACAAATACGCGTGCCAAGGGAAGAGGGAACCAATACAAAACAGCGGCACAAATGGGTGGACAGGGGCGAGCGACCTGCGCACGCAGGGTTCGTTGTGGCTGACGTTTGCACGATGCACTCGCCAAAGAAAAGAAGAAAAGGGGGGAAACAGCAGAAGACAGCACCGAGGGGTTTTGAAGATGGAAAAGCAGACAAAATAGCAGAAAAGACGGTAGGCACCAAGTGATGCCTTCCGGGATGCGCGATAATATGAGATCGGCTCGTCATGATATGCCATGAAGACAATCACAGACGGGAAAGGCAGCTATCGTGGCCTAAGCCACGCCAACAAGTCCATGGGCGGAGAGACAAATGGCCGAAAGCGATGCGCGCATATATATTGATACGTATTCGCAGACAAGAGAAGAAATGATCAAGAGAGGAAACAGAGACAGACATCGATGGGGGTATGGGATGCGGAGGGATCATCTTTGATCCATTTCGAGTATCCATGCCATCGATTGTGCGATCGATGAGTAACGACTCGCACACGAACTATTTGATATTGTAGCAGTCCGGTCGGCAACGGTGCCCACCTCGGCTCAGCGTCAAACCATCTAGGGAGACAGCAGGAGGCACCCAGACCCAACGTTTGAGCTGCGGGCTGGGGATCGGGGTGAAGACTGACAACGGGCACCATGTGTTGCAATGCAGAGATGATTGGAAGATGATAGAGAGGAGAGGCGAAACGAGACGAGAATAAATGGAGAATGTCGCATCGATCATTCTATGTAGGAACGGTTCGGTGCCGTCGATAACGAATGGACTCCCAGTGGCCCGATGACTAGAAAGAGCTGATCATGCCCGCAAAAGAGGCTGTCCACGAATTGCCATGTGTTTCACTCATAATGGTACGGGGAAGCTTTGCGTCATACCAGGCGCGGTCTGCTTCGCCTGACGATTCGTAGTGCGAAAACGAAGTTGACGACACGTACGTGGTATCAGGGTCCTCCAGCATACCTTCGCTCGCCTCCTCATATTTGGCGCGAGGAACGAAGGACTCGGTCGAGTAATCGTCAAAACGTGGAGGGGGTGGAATGAGCAGGAGCGGGGGAGGGCGCTGCACCGCTTCGTACGTAGGGCGCGCCTTTCGGCAAACTATATCATCCCGAAGTAGCGGAGAGTCGAGCGCGCTCGCGGCAGGATCCCAGGCAGCTGGAGTTTTGATGCGACGGGGGCGGATACTGAAGCGGGACACAAGCTCGTCCGATGACGCGCGAGGGAGTTGCTGGCGCTCTCCCAATGGCAGGCCGGGTAATTCGGACCATGACGCGGGGCGACTGCGCCAATTGCTCTCTAATTGCGGGGGCGACAAGGGGCGCGGCTGGCTTTGAGCGGATGACGTGGTGGCAAACGATTCCGAGAGCGAGGTTGCGGGTGAAGCAGGAGAGGCAAGAGTGCTGTTGCCGCTAGGAGACGATGTAGGGGAGACGCCGGGGAAGACGGGATCAAACATCATCGCAGTGGCACGGACCTCAGCCATGAGATCGTCAATAACTCGGATGGGGCGCTTTCCGTTTGAAGAGTCTGAGTGCGAGAACGACATAGACATGGAAGAACGACGCTCGCTGCCAATAGCATTGGGTAGGGCGGCGGCATGGTTGGCTACCTCTCGGTTACGCAACTGCTGCAGAAATTCCATCCATTCCTCAAGCCTGGGACTGAAAATCCACTCGAACAGGGCGAGGGCCCTGTTCTCAACTGATTTCATAGACTGAATGCTCAACCCGGTAACCTCATTCCTGTAAGACGGGTCAGAAAATGTACGGCGGAAACAAGGCGGGGCATACCAAGTTTTGGTAGTGAAAGTGTTGTCTTCCAACCATTTGTTACTAAGAGTGAGGCCTAGAACCAAGAGGCGCCAGGGAATCTCGGAACGCATAGCGAGGAGATCGTCCCGGAAAGCACGTTCCTTTTCATTGAAGAAAATCTTATCACCATCCGCGGTGTGAGCCGGGCCAATAGGCAAACGGCGAATGTACCAGATCCCCAGGAAAAGCGAGCCAGCTGAGGCTGACACCTGATAAATGGTCTGCTGCGCGAACCGTTTGAATGGCGGGGGAACAAGGTGGTTGGCACTCAGGGACTGAGAACGGCGCAGTGAAATGCTACTGGGGGGCGATGACCCGCTGGTTTCTGCGAATCAGTTTTTTTTTGTCATGGGCGTCTAAACGTTGACACGTACTCGTAACCGCTCATCATAGGAACGCACATTTCCCAGATGACCTCGCTAACCCAATCAGATAGGTTCGTTGCTGCATTGGCGCGGGCCTGCTCATTGGCAATTCGGAGCAACTCGGTCGGAGATGGCACTAATTTGGCATGGGCATCTTCCGATAGTGGCGAGCAGTTTTCGCCAACAAGAGTGGCATCGGCATCGGTCTCAGGGGCCACACTAGTGGAGTACGAGCCACCGCCGCTGATGAGTGATGTTTCGCCAAAAGAGGGGGCTGCGGGCCACGCAGCCACCGGCTCATGTGAGGCGGCTTCGCCGCCTAACGCATGGTGCACATCGTCCTCAAAGGTCGGCGTGGGGGGGAAGCCATTGGGCGAGGGAGGCCAGCTTGACAGACTGTGACGATGCTGATGCTGACGTCGGTAATGCTGATTGTGGCGCGAGACATCAGGAAGCACGTGTAAACTACTCATGGGGCCCCCAGGCTGGTGGCCGGTCACGCCCTGCGCGAACGGTCGTTGCTTGCTGATGGGTGGGGCGCCATAGGCATACTGAGCATCAAACGGCGTGTTTTCGTCCTCCATCATGACGCGAGCGCGCGAAGGACGGCCATGGTGGCCACCGGCGGCGATCATCATCTGATCGTTGATTATCCCAAAGGGATACGACTTCACGGCCACCGAATCATTGGCCGGCTTGGAGAGAGGAGCGAGGGCAGCGCGCCGATAATGATGGTGCTGATGCGCTTTCTTAGCCTTTGCTGCGGCCATGTTGGCAGCGTGAGAGGCGTGCAGCGCCGTGGGGACGGGCATCGATGCTAGTTCAGACAACTTGCGTTGCGATAGAGGACTCTTACGAGTCGAAGGCGCGAAATGCAGGCTTTTGTTTGTGCTGCTGATGCGCCTGCTTGATAAAAGGGGGAGTGGTCGTGGCTTAGGTCGTGAAGCGAATCCGAGAGTCTAGATAGACGCAAAACGGGAGAGAAGGGCTTGTCTAGTGCGCGCGGCCTGACTTTCGAGCAGATAAGATGGAATGCGAGCTCCAGTTAAGGACTGCAAACGCTGTCGAGTGGCGACCGGCAGGTGGTTAAGACTGAGTCACAGTAAAACCTTCAGGAAAATTTCCAGGTCTCAGCTATTTTGCGATGGTTATTGATACCGGAAAGCCTCACTTTTCTGCTTGACTCAACCACTAGAAACGAGGTAGACAGCGGTAGCGCGTCTGGGGTGGACGCAGCCAGGCGGATGGTTGTGAGACGAAAATCTTCACGGTCATGTGACCTTTTATCCGTGCCGCGACGGCGGCTGTCGACAATGACGGCCATCAACGAATATAGCATATGATTATGTACTATCCCACAAGAGCCGCGATATTGTGAGGGAAATGTGGGACCATAGCGTGTGATAAGGGCGCGCCGAAAGTGCTGTGTGAATGGAGGTAGTAGTATAGCGCGAGAAGACAACACTAAAGACGACCCAAAATAATGCGGGCCAAGGCAACAAGGACAGTGTACTATGCTTCGACGATCAAAATGTCTCTTCTTCATCGACAGCTCCAGGGACCTCTGGCGCCTCGAAACCCTCCTGGGCGCTTCGATCAGCTCACGAGCACATAAACACCGGACCCACATGGCACTGACCTCAGTCTGTGATATAGCACCTTTCTTGAGTCATTGAGGCCACGTAGCAGATGGAGCAAAAGGACTTACACTGTACAATATCTTTTGAATCTCTCTTAGCGTTGGCTCATCCTTGTCTTCGCTCTCCAGCAGCTCGAGCTGATTTTGAACAAGGATCTCAATGTCCCGCAGCTTGAATGATATCACACAACGATCAGTGAGAATTTCCAGCATGTCACACGTAGTCCATGACGTACCTTGGCGAAATAAAAGTCACGCTCCTTCTCCAACCCCTCCATCTGCGCCACAGACTCGCGGAGTTGTGTTTGCAGATTGTTAACAAACTCGTGCGACACGCCTGCGGCAGAAGATCCCGACCGTACTGCAACAGAATGCCACCGACATGGAAAATCGACGAATACACCGAGGCACGGTAGATCAGCGAGCAATGCACGCAAGTAGTGAGTCAAAAGGAAGGTTTACATACTTCCGGACGGTGTTCTTCGGCCTGCACCGCGACCTACTGCAGCTTGATTCACAGGTGTAGGTCGATTGATGGGCGCGATCGTTACTGCTTCCACTGGAGCGCCTTTTCGCCTCGCAACCGCATCATACGAATCCGACGCGAAATTTTGATCCCAAAAGCGCTTCACCCACTGAACGAACTCAAGGTTATCCCTACCGTGCGGTGGACGGTCAGTAATGTTGATAGTAGATCAGTCAACAAAGCTGCCCAGTCGCTGTGCCACCGAAGGATTTACATACTGCATTTTGCATTTGACTAGCCTTTCGACGGGTATTGGCTAGAATAGAGAGATTAGACAGCGATTTTTCCGTACAACGCGCCCACTCACCTTATCAATCTTATGAGCCTTGAACAGATTCTGCAGAATCTTGAAATTCGCGAGGTACTCATACTCGTGCTTTGCGTTCAGTTTGACTCGCCCCATAGGAACATCGCCTGGGAGTGGGAGAAACGAATGCGAGATAGGAGCATATAAGAGGTCAATCGTTACAATGTCCTGACAAACGATGTTGAAACACGACGAACCGTAGATCGAATCGATGATCTGACAGTATGCACCCCCCGTGCCCATTTGCTCGATCTTTGTGTAGTTTATTTGCAGCAGGTCATTGACCCATTGAAGGAGTTCCGTTCGCGATTCACCCATGAAGTGCAAAATCTAAGTCCGTCGGAGATCTAGGCAAGCGCCGTCGCGCATCAACCAATCAACCCCACACGTCTGGGTCACCTCCCACCTGTGCTACCTGCAAACCCAAGACGTCACTAGAACACGGGTCAACAAGGTTGTGCTGCGCTGTGTACTGTTTGATAATTACATCTAGCTCCCTTTCTCTAGGGGCACTTTTGAATCGCCTCTTTCCAGTACGGAGGTAAGGGTGTGCTGTGGTGTGTGTTTTTGTTTTTGTTTTTGTTTCACGCCGCTAAACAAGCTTCTCGTCCCTCTTTTGGGGGGCTTCTACTTCTGGAAAACTGCTTCTTGGTAACTTTACGCCTATATTACCATAGTCGTTGCATTACTTGCAACAATAGCCACAAGAAATGGTACGCTAACGGTAAACTAGCTCTTACGGCGCCTTGTTCTGGCAGCTTGTCTTTGAGATATCCGTGCCGCCATCCCATCGAGATAACTTCAGTTTCGTTCTGCGTTCACGCCGTATCGCCGCTTCTCAAGCCTCTCAACCTTCACACTCGTGCGAGTCCGCCAATGCCGTGCTGTCCATGCGAACCCCACGTGTTTTTCCTCCGGACGCAAGTCAATCAGCGATGATCGTGTTGACAAGCCTAACTTTCTGTTCATTTCATCCTTTTCACTGCTCACGCTACGCCTCAGTTGGAAGCGAGAGTTTAGGAGCCAATCCCCATTTCAATATAAATAGCACGGAAGCCGTTGTTGGATGTTGAACGCTGAACTCTGAGACTCATTGCACCCATTCATCATTCCTCCCTAAGTCTCGCAGGGGAGATCTAGATGGTTGTGGTTCATTCTTCAATACGATCCCACTTCTCGCCTTTCGCTTCCAGTTGTGCCATCCACAGTGGGGTTTTCCAGCCATGGGCTCACAATCCCTTGCCCAACTATGGCCTCATTCTGGATAATAAATGTCGGAAAGAATTGGGCGAGGTTGTCCTGCTTATATTGGGTTTCGCCAATCCCTGACAATGATTTCACTATTGATGGTCGGCAAACTTATCGAGCATTATGAATAAAGTCATACGAAGGGTTTTTGTTATTGCGTTATCCCCATACCTCGACGTCAAATCAGCCTGTGCAGCCAGGCCATTTGAAACTGCTCAGTGCTTGTATTTGCGCCTCTTAGTATGCCTCAACATTCCATTCTTGCCCAGATATTAGCATACCTGATTACCATAAGACCAAATGGAACAAAAAGCTTGCCATGTTTCCCGAACAACCTTTCGAATGAACCTGAGTCGCGAGTTGCCTGGTGTTTTAGCGAGTAAGTTCTTTGATGATCGGAGAGTGTGGCGGACACCCATGGAACAACATTAAACGAATAATCTAGATGCGCCATGCACCAGATGACGGACCACCGGTGACGATAACATGTTCACAGCTGTCAGCAAAGGACTGAAGCGAGTTCTGGCCGCAGTGAGTCCAAAAGCCGTGATATTGCGTGAGCTATGTCTCCACACGGTCAAACAGAGCAGGCTCGATGCCAGTGTATGGTTCCTTGCCCGCAGATAGATGGGAAAACGAAAGAGATCACGGACACAACCGGGCAACCAGTCATTTGCACCTTGCGGAAGCCCCGCGTGCTAGGACCATCTGCTCACCCACCTTTGCTGCGAACTTCAGTCTAAGGCAGGCACACGCAAAGGAACCTTAGGTGTGTGGGGATGACAAAGTGAAGACAACTGCGGGCCCGTACAGCAGAACACCCTAGCAGGCGTACTAGGAAGAGATCGGGATAGAAAGCAGGCGCAAGTTGAGCGACAGGTTCATGGGTCGAGTTGGCCCGTCCGGCGGCGGCCTTTGCGTCCAGCTAGCGCACGCGCTGTGCCTACCTCGACCGGACCATCAAGAGGGTGAGCGCGGGAAGGTGTTCCAGGGAGCCATATGCATGTACAAAGCATCCTGTATGTGGTGTACACGCGCATTTGTTCCATTCGTCTAGATTCAACGCAGTGTGCTAAAGAGCTCCAGTCCGGGGGATCGCGGAGAATGAACCAAAAATCACCGAGAAGATGACGAACGTCCATTCTGTGGTAGTTCAGGATTCAAGGGGGTTGTGCGGAGATACTGTAGCTGCGGCGGAACCTAATGATGGAAATCGCTTTCAATCATCGCTGAACCGATCGATACTTCGACGTGGCTAGGCCACCACACACATAGTGAGCAAAAATGACGAAAAGGATATAATGAAGGCTGTTATGCTGAGCGCTTACAAGATCAGCAACCTGACAGGTAAAATTTGCCTACAGCGTGCATGTGCGACTAAGCGAGTCGTCACCGATTGAAGGGAAAGGGAAGAATCCTGAAAACGCTTCCTTGAGGAACGAGCGGCAAATTTGTCGCACTGCATAATCAACTAATAAAAGAAACAAAAGCTGCTTCCTGGGTCCCAAATTGCAGCGATGTGGAAGGCAGCGCGGGGGTATACCAGGTTTCTGCATCCCCCACTAATATGGGAGCCAAGGGTGCTGCTCTTGCAATGCCCAAGAAAGCGCCTCGAGGACGATGAATTCTGATCGGCAAGGCGTCACTCCTGACGCCTCAAGGCGGCTGCGGCTGCGAAATTTGATTGTGCACACATAGTTAAGCATGCGATAACGCGCGAGATAGGAGAAAACTCATAAATTAAGGGTCTCCACGAGGTCAAAAGGACTTACTGGACATGTACACATTGAGGCCCCAAATAACTTCCCATCCAGCTGTTCACTTAGAATCAACGAGCTCAACTCAGGGACTGATGCAGAATCCCGGCGTGAAGCAAACCACAGAAAGAGGGTCACCGAGCGGGCCCCGAGTATTTTACGCTTTGAGGCCATGTGGGAAGAATAAAGACTTCTCACAAGGGCATGGTTGCTCAGTCGTTCCGCTTCTGGCAGGCACAGAAACGCAACCCAGCGTCACCAGACCATGCTGGAGTCCGTTGGAATTATTAGGATATTGTGAATTGCGTGGCGTTTTCAGTCAAGGAAGGCTGGGTTGAAAATGGAAATTGCAGCGGAGGTGAGGACGTGACCTCCATGTTGCGCGGGTTTCCCCCCCTCGATGCATCTGGGATAAGAAGTGAACAATGAGTACGGAATTTATCTTTCGGAGGCATAGCCGCCAATGAACGCTGAATGGAAGCAGGAGGCACCTCGGTACAAGTGGGACTGAAGTTTCCGACAGTCTGATGGAAAGAAAAATTTCGTGACGGAGAGAGAAAAAATTCGGCGGGTATCCAAATGCCAATCCAAGTTTTTGGAGGCCTTAGGTATCCTTGGAACTAGTGGCGGCCATCAACAAATCACCACGACCAACTGGGCGAAACGCGCATGGAATTTTGAAAGCTTAGTTGAGGGAGCCGCAATGCGAAATAAGTCTAAATCCCTAAGTCCCCGACTTGAGCCATATCACTGCCGCCTAAGTGAAGCTGGGCGAAGGGACCGGTCGGGTCATGTGTCTTTGTTTGTCCAAATGCAAACAAAGACCCTCGCGTTCATGTTCCAGAAGATGACAGCCCACTGCGCCGGTCTATCTCAATTACCACGAGCGACTTCATAGCGTGCGTATCGCTTTCAAGGGTTGTGCGGCGCGCTGGGCTTTTCGTTAAAGGAAGAAGCCTACCGGACACTCGCATTGACGGGCGCTCGGCAGTTGATGTAGTCACGTATCTTTTCAGTCATTTCCCCTACAGCTTACGCTGTCATCCTCGAGGACCTTGCATGTGTGCCATCCCCGCATCGGGAAACGGTTTTGTGCTCAGGTCAGCTCATGAGCAATCTGAGCTATATGAGCACAAAACCCCTCTGCGGAGCAACCTGAGGTCAGGTGCTCAGGTTTTTCAAATGCTCGGAATGCTCCGGTCACTCGATTTGTCCAGTTGCTCTCGATGCTCTGGATGCTCAGATGCCTCAAATTGCTCGAGTCACTCGGCTGCTCAGGATGCTCAGGATGCTCAGATGAATCAGATCACTCATATGTTGAGTAGAAACAACAATTAATTAACACATCGTACTCCAGTTTATATTTCGGATTGGACCTATATTCGAAGAGTCTTCCTGATAGTAATTTCATAGATGTTTGGTGAGCGAGTTGTAATTCAAATAGTCGGGGCAAAACGCGACGTCAAGTTCTGACCTGTGTATGTACGGGACGATTAAAACATTGGTGACGTACCAAACATCCTAAGGTCCTTTTTTAATACCAAAAGACCCCCAAGAAGACTTGAGGAAGAGCGAAGGCTGTATTAGGCTTGAAAACGGATTGGGCCACACAGCAACAAGAAATCCCAAGAGATGTGATTCTGCCTGCATATATATCGGAGGATTTTCAATGCCGTACCATTCCCAAGGTCTGCGACAACACAATTCCGTTTCGAAGCTTCATACCATGAAGGAAGAGGTGATGGTTCAGAATCAGCAGCCGCTCGAACAACTCCATCTTGAGGTGTTCATCGGGAGGATGCACGCGAGGGTCATATTTATTCGAATCCTTCGTCCAACATCCCCCCGTATCGAAAATGATGTTATCATGTTTGAGAAGTATGGGCATGAGATATTCCACATGTATTCGCCTGCGCTTCCTTTCCCGGGAGTCACGAAGCCAGAGAAGATATTCAAACAAGGGGGATTGTGGTTGATGTTCCGACATCTTCGTCAACGCTTCTAACTCCCAGACGAGTTGCATAGTCTTCGTCTAGGGCGACGTATTTGTTCTCTCTTGTATATAGAAGGTGAATATAATGTTGAAAAATAAATGGCACAGGTTAGCGTCTTGAACAATGAGGTTTGTTATAAAAAAGAAACTTACTTTTGATCACGAGCCAGCCAAGTACTGCATGAACCTAGTTTGCGAGAAAGAAAATACCGCTCATCGGGACCAATTGACACTCCCACCTGGAATTGAGCATAGCCTTCCAAAGCAGGTCCCAGAACGAACCCAATTCAGTGGCGGCTTTATCACTAGCACTAGCACTACAGTAGTATGATTGACACCCCGAGTCGTTTCATCAGCCTTCTTAGTAGCGGTAGCAACCGAAGAGGCCACCCATCGTCAAACAATAGATGTAAAGCGAAGAGATGCGAGGATGGGCATTCTGGAACAGTAAAGCGCCCATTCAAACTGCGCCACGTGTCACGTGGCTGTGACACACGTGATGCCCCCCGTGTTTCTGATGCCAAAAATTACAGGAGCTAGTCCTTCACTCCACCCTTGCAGAACTGGACTTTGACTTTGACACGTCTCATGTGATAGTCTTTTCTTAACGTTTTTGGACCTATGGTCCGTTGAAAGTATTTCGTGGTGTTTTCCAACCCTGAAAATTGTGATGTGATCACAGCATTGCATGCGTTAGGCACTTGGCGTCCCGGAGCAACAAATGATTCCTCGAAGCCCAGGAATGCTGTCGCTGCGCTGTACTGTGATATTGATTGGCTCCTATGCCAATCGTCACCACATACTTCTCGTGCGATAACGGCCCGGGAACCTGTGCTGAATTGCTGTTATCCCCCCGTTATTCCTAGCGTCGTCTTGCCACAACAACATCGGTCAACCTTATTTTTCAATCCAGCCGCAGGTTTCTTTGAGGAAGAAGAGAGCCTTGGGCATTGGCGAAGGAGATCGAGGCGGGCCTCTTATGCGGACGATGCTCTGCTCCAACGGCTTGTGTCTGTATGAAAAAGATCACTCGACACGCAAAAACCCTCGGATCATTTCCATTAAGACACTTCTAGATACAAACTTCCTACGACGTCAGCTTGGGAAGAGTGGGGTTCTGCCTATATTCAAAAGATCCTCTCTGCCTCCCGTTTCGATTCAATGATAAGGAGGCAGCTTGTGTACTGACAGAAATCCCCGCCTTCATCATGAGTTAACAATTTCCATAGTTCTATTGCACGCGGCGGGGTTCATCTAATTTCCAGGTCTGCGTTTCGGCTCTCAGTTTGGCTTGAGCTCGCATTGTCCCACTGTGGCTGGCTTGTTGACTAATCGTCCGTGTGATGGGACAACTGAAAAGGACATGATATTCTACTCGCTTGATGTCCCCCACACCGCACGCGCAACTCTGCGACCATGGAGACCCTAATTTACGCAGCAGATGTGTATGGATTGGCTACGAAATATGAGAACAATGTGAGACAGATTCTTTTGTTCGCTTGGCAAAGAGGAGATCTCGAGATTGGGGCTAGACTCAATGCAAAGCTACCCTTTTTCTTGCGACGTCCAGATGATGCGTCAAATATTCCCAGCCGCGGCGAACCTTGAACACCCCTCCTTACTATATTAATGTTGATTGGCGCGCGCGTTAAAGCCAAACGAAACTGGTCAATTGCACTGATCCGAGGCCTGTATTCCTCGCCTTCAGCTCCAGGTTTGCCCCACCTTCCGTGACCTCAAAGACGGCCATCCCGCCTCCTGCCAATCCAGCGGCGGCCATGTACTTGCCATCATTGCTCAACATTATTCCACGGATCTGCTGTAAACCGGTGTGCACCTGGTTGACCACGTGGAGATGGGGAGACGTCGCAAACACTGCAATGGTGTCTCCGAGCGGGTCAAGTTGCGTCATGTTGGGGGATATGTTGCGATTCGAAGCATATAGGTATCGGGTGCGATCCTTCGTGCCACTGTTACTGTTGCCATGTGCTGCTGTTTCGGGCGAAGGTGGGGATACGAGCAACTCAGCTGCGGTGTATGTGCTCCCTGCAGGCACGTCCGCAGGTAACGTCGAAACATTTGCGATGAGAGTGGGGAAGTCATTGCCTGGCTTCGTAGGGATAGTCTGTTGAGTGATCGTGTTTGCAAGCTCGTGCAGAGTATACAGTGTGTTTCCTAAATCAAAGCCATACAGTTTGCGCTCAATATTTGTGTTTTACGCTATTGTGAGTCAAGGAAATCAACAACATACCGATTGTTTGGATGTGGCGAGGGCCAGAGCCGGCTGGCTGCTGAATGTAGCCGTTGAGTTGCCATTGCCCAACCGAGGCGCCGACGACGCGACCAAGACGCCAGACCTTGTCACTGCCAAGATCCGGGATAAAAATTTCGTCGCCGTATTGATATGCCTGGTTGAGTGGCTCCCAAAGTCAACGGATCCCCGCACAGACCTGGACAGTCAAGCGGGACACGGACCTCGTGTGGGTGAGCAGAGACTTGACGGGATATGACTGGGCCCGAGCCCACGAACTGGATATCATTACCATATGAGGCGAAATGAACCCCATCGGCAGCTAGGACGTGTGATTGCACGGAACCACTAACGTACTGAGAAAAAATGATGTGTTAATGACGGAGGGGGGAGAACTATTCGGGAATGTTCGATGGGAAACTTCGTACATTGGGTTCGATGACTTCGCCGCTTGGGATGGCAAGGAGATGGGCGGGGTCATTCCCATTCGATGATTGCTGGTCGACAGTGGTGAGAAGTCCTTTGGGGTCGATCGTGTACGACGTGACGAAACCGGTTCCATTTTTATACGAACCTGTTGAGCTGGAAACCCACATTACATGTCCAACGAATGGATACGGTACCAATGCGATGGACGCCAACGACAGAATATATGTAGTGAGGCTCACAAGAGAATACGTTTGTCTGTTGGGTTCAAGCCGATCCAGCCAGGATTTCGGGCATTCGATAAACCAACGAGCGAAATGGCGGATGCGTATTCGTTCGTGGTGAACTTGAACGTGGATATGTTGTTGGTGAAGGAACCAGCGAGGATTAGAAACGACCGGGCCAATTTCAAAGCAGCGACCATGGGAGGTGCTTGGTAGGACGAGTGTTGAGTGTTGGGACGAGAGCCTGAGAGAAGAAAAGTGAACTTCGTCAACGACGCACAGCTGCCCATGAAACCGGACCGAGAGGAAAAAAGTTTGAAAATTGAGCGGTCAACAATTGAGCGGGTGGGAGCTCTGACGACATGTCACAATGCGAGACTATCCGGAGTTGGATATACATAATAACAAGGGAAACACGCGTACGCTTGGCGAATACTGTTATGCCGTAGAATAAACCGAAGTGTGGGGTGAATATCGCGAGATAAATCACGGTGGGCCGATAAATATCACGGGCTACCGCGACTTAACAGCGATCCGATGATTGGTTTCATTCCTCCCGCTGCAAACAAACTCCGCCTTTGTGTTGCAGAAGACAGAAGCGAATACGGGTGCGAATTTTGCAGCGCGACTGTAAAATATAAGTAACCAGTCACTCAACTTTGCGCAACATAGTAAGACCGGGACCGTCGTAGTGCGAGCCGACACCTTGATTACCACCACCAGTCGATTGATTGGTGGGTATTTCACAAACTGGAATGATTAGCATTGAGAGATTTGCATGCCAACGAAGGCGTCTGGTGGGAGATCAAGTGCTTCCGCCACCAACGACGTGAAGAAGAAGAGCTAAGACCACCAAGCCGGTTAAAATATTCTGTCACCAGTGACTTGAAGCCTGGGAATTGGCTCTCGCTGGGCCACATAGACATATCAAAAGCACTAGTAAGCCGCAGGCGCGCGCTTTTTGTGGGGGAATAGCGCACTTGAGCATCTCCCCACAATCTCAAATAGTCTGGCTTTCCTGGTACCCAGTCATCCTGGCAATCAACCCCCATGTCAAACTGCTCGCGCATATCCTGTGCGCCCCTAGTGAATTCGGGCGACGTCGGCTATAGCCAAAAAAAAAAGTGCTCGGAATTGCGCATAGTTAACTTGAAAGCGTCCTTCGACTCCTGCGAAAGATCGAACGGCAGCGGCGCAAACGCAGATACCTTGTCTATGAGTTCCTATAGAATCCATTTGTGTTACATGGCGCCGATAAAGAGCTTGATTATGTGCGCATTGGGAGGCCGCCCAGGCAGGCGCCTTCCAACTCGACGCGTACCTTGTCGATTGGCGGATTCGCAAGATACAGAAAACCGACGTTTACCATAGTGTGTCGTAGCTCTGAGGAAGCGATCCTTCTCCCCGTCAAGTAACGCGAAGTCGAGTGTGGGCACACTGGAAAAACCCTTCCCTCGGCCATGTTTTTGATCGACGATAGGCATCGAGATCAGAACAACGTTTGCAGAGTTATAGCGTGGAGCGCTGTGTTCGAAAACGAGCCAGTCGTCACGAAGATGATAAATGCCTGGCGGTGGCGCGACCAGCTCTTCATGTGCGCAATCTGTTTCACCATGCGCATATGCGGATATGTTGTTGGTATCTCGCCCTCGCTGGAGAACATATCAAGTTATCTGTCGTGGGCATCGTTTCATTCTTCAACGATCATGCTTATGCATATGGATATGGCGCCGAATGAGAGGTCATTCATTTGCTTGTTGTTACGCAAAGATCCGCATTCTCCATTAGACTGCTGAGGCCCGGAAAACAAACATGAACTATGTACAATTACACGGAGAATTACGCTGGCCTGCTGAATCGGCGGCAGCCCAACATACACAGGATCATTCAACAAACGGAACAGAAAACTGCATGGACCATCTGCCCAATGGCCGGGCCCGATGCCTGATTGATCTATCGAGCATCAAGAACAGAGCAGCATCTAACTATGATGACGAGAGGCGGTTGAGATGATTGATTATCGGCGAGTACTTGGATGGACGCGTCAAAATCTGGGCATGGTCAAGCTTGGTATTAAGGATGACATTGATATTACCATCCGTCCACTCTATAACTTCCCTAGATGCCCCCCTGTAGTCCGCACCGCACTCTGGTATTGGGCTACCTGTGAGATACTTCCAAAGTTGGAAAGACGGGATAATTTGGTCGCGGCCAGCCAAGACAACGAGCGCGTTTCTATTCTTGAGCACGGCGTCATCCCGCCACAGGACGCCGCCTGACCAAAAGAAGTGCCGTTGGAGGAGTGCTGCGACGCTTATATCGCGGCTGCTGAAGTACCATATCATCCATTCGTTTGCACGCCATGCCCCTGGCACGCGGTACACGAAGTTGTGCACGAGAAAGGGTTGAAAGAGGAGGAACGGTATTGGGTCGATTAGAACAACCGAGCTAACCCGCGGTTCGAGGCTCGGGTCTCGCAAGATGTGCGCGGAGAGGAAGGTCCCATACGAATGCCCAATCAACACAAACTGCTCAATGCTGTGCACGCGAAGGATTTCATGTAGACTATCA
>Ga0307508_10002988_pt1 | contig 17438 bp, 7 predicted proteins | sample 9_EM_MG_FD_203089 | JGI IMG/M metagenome (GOLD analysis project Ga0307508, IMG submission 203089) | Populus trichocarpa ectomycorrhiza microbial communities from riparian zone in the Pacific Northwest, United States - 9_EM | ecosystem: Host-associated > Plants > Roots > Unclassified | place... | reverse complement strand
GTGGCCGGTGTGCTCGGCATCCTCAAGGCCGGTGCCGGGTGGCTGCCCCTCGACCCGGGCCAGCCTGCCGAGCGGCTGGCCGCGATGGTGTCCGACGCACGGCCCGCCCTGGTCCTCACCGACCGACGGGGCGCGCCGGACACGTGGCATCAGCTGACGGCCGTCGAGGCCGAGGGCGAGCGGGACGACGCGCCGGGCATCAGCGTCCCGCCCTCGCATCTGGCTTACGTGATCTACACCTCCGGCTCCACCGGCCGCCCCAAGGGTGTCGCGGTGACCCGTGGCAATGTGCTGGCCCTCTTCGACCAGTGGCTCGCCCGGTTCGGCGCCACCCCGGGCGAGGCGGCCTCGGCCTGGTCCAGCATCGGGTTCGACGCCTCGGTGCACGAGCTGCTGCTGCCCCTCACCACGGGCGCCGAAGTGCACCTCGTACCCGAGGAGTTGCGTGGCGACCCGGCCGCACTGATGGACTGGCTGCGCGAACATCGGGTGGTGCAGGCCTTCCTGCCACCGGCCTACATACGGTGGATCGACGAGGCCCCGGAAGGGCGGCTGGCCGGGCTGGCGCTGCGCCAGATGCTGACCGGGGTGGAGTCGCTGCCCGAGGCGGCATTGCACCGGATGACGTCGGCCCTGCCCGGACTGCGGATCTGCTTCGGCTACGGGCCGACCGAGACCACGCTGTACAGCACCGCGTACACCGACCCGGGGCCGGTGGACCGGCCGTGCCCGATCGGCCGCCCGCTGCCCGGCACCCGGCTCTATCTGCTGGACGAACGGATGCGGCCGGTGCCGCCCGGTGTGGTGGGCGAGGTGTACATCGGCGGGGCGAGCGTGGCCCGCGGATATCTCAACCAGCCGGAGCTGACCGCCGAGCGGTTCCGGGACGACCCGTTCGTACCCGGCGGCCGGATCTACCGCACCGGCGATCTGGCCCGCCGCCTGCCGGACGGCAACGCCGAATACGCCGGCCGCCACGACGACCAGGTCAAGCTGCGCGGCTTCCGCATCGAGCCGGGCGAGGTGGAGGCGGCGCTGCTGGCGCTGCCGGGGGTGCGGGAGGCCGCCGTACTGGTGGACCGCGACCCGGGCGGCGAACCACGGCTGGTGGCGGGCATCGGGCGGGGCGGGGCGCCGTCCCGGCAACCGCACGAGTGGCGGGCGGCGCTGGCCGACCGGCTGCCGGACTACATGATCCCCGCGGTCTTCGTGGAGCTGCCCGGCCTGCCGCTGGGCCGCAGTGGCAAGCTGGACCGGGCCGCCCTGCTGGAGCGGGCGCGGGCCGCACTGCCCGCGCAGGTCAACACCGCGACCCCGCGCGACCGTGTGGAGATGGCGCTGCACCGGATCTGGTCCCGGCTGCTGCTCCACCCCGGAATCGGCATATCGGACAACTTCTTCGACGTCGGCGGCACCTCCATATCGGCCATCAAGATGGCCCACGCGATCGGCGAGGAGTTCGGCGAGACGCCGCAGATCCGCGAGGTGATCCTGCATCCGACCATCGAGGGGCTCGCCGAACGGCTGCGCCGGGGCGCCACCGGACCGACGGATGCGACACCGGATGCGACGACGGGGGCGAACCTGATCGAGTTCCGGGCCGGGGCCGGGCGGCAGCGGCTGGTGTGCGTCCATCCGGCCGGTGGCACCGCCTTCTGCTATCTGCCACTGGCGGGCACGCTCCCCGAGGACATCGGGGTCCAGGGCATCCAGGCCCCGGGCATCGACCCGGGTGAGGAGCGGCTTCCCACGGTCGAGGCGATGGCGCGGGCGTACCTGGAGATGATCGACGTTCGCCCGGACGAGTCGCTGGTGCTGTGCGGGCTGTCCTATGGCGGCCTGATCGCGCATGAGATGGGCCGACGGCTGGCGCTGACCGGCCACTCCCGGCTGAGCGTGGTGCTGCTCGACACCCAGGCCACCGACGACCCGGCCGAGCGGGCCGCGATCCAGCCGGTGGCGTACGAGGAGTTCGCCGACAAGCTGGTGCGGTTCAACGGCATGTACCCGGGCATCGAAACCGACCAGCTCACCCGGTACTTCGAGACCTACAACCACAGCCGGATGACGGCCCGCGACCACCACCCGGGGCCGACCACCGCCGCGCTGACCCTGATCGAGGCCGCCGCGGACGGTCCGGACCTCTCGGGCCCGCATCCGACCCGCGAGTTCTGGCGGCGGCGGGCCGGTGCCGGGCTCGCGGTGGTGCCGCTCGACTGCGGCCACTGGGACCTGCTGGAGGGGGCACAGGTCTCGGCGGTGGCCGGAGTGGTCGTCACCGAACTGGCCCGGCTGGACGCCGTGGAGCCGACCCGCCAGTTCGTACCGTCGTCCGTGACGCCGGAGCGCTCATGACGACCTTGAGCGACGGCCCGGCCACGGTGGCCACCGGTCTGGCCCACGGCGTCCACCTCCAGGCACGACTCACCCCCGACGCGATCTCGCTGGTGGACCAGGACCGCCGGTTCGGTTACGCGGCGCTGGACGGAGCGGGCGCGCGGGTGGCCGAGGCACTGCGCGGCCACGGGGTGCGCCCCGGCGACGCGGTCGCGGTCGGCCTGCCGCGCTCCTGGCAGCTGGTCGTGGTGGTGCTCGGCGCGCTGCGGCTGGGCGCCCGGGTGGTGCCGCTGGACACGCAGAGCCCGCCGGAGCGGCAGGCGCACGTCCTGACCGACTCGGACAGCGTCGTGCTGGTGCACGGCGCCACGGCGCCGGAGGGCCTCCCGGCCCCGGTGCGTCCGCTCCCGGCGGCGCGGCTGCTGGACGCCGTCACGGACGGTGCCGCGTCGGTCGACGGACTCGCCGTCACGGACGATGCGACATCGGTCGACGGGTTCGCCGCAGCGGACGGTGCCGCATCGGCCGACGGGTTCCCGGAGCGGCCCGCCGGGCTGGTCCTCTACACCTCCGGCACCACCGGCCGCCCCAAGGGGGTGGAACTGCCGGAGGCCGGTGTCCTGCGGTTGGCCCTCCCCGGCTGGCTGCGGCGAGAGCCGGGGGCACGGTTCGCCTGCCTGTCCAACCCGGCCTTCGACGCGATCAACTTCGAGATGTGGACACCGCTGCTGACCGGCGGCTGCTGCGTGGTGCTGCGGGACGAAGACGTGCAGTCGCCGCACCGGCTCGCCGCCGCGCTGCTGCGCGAGCGCATCGACACACTGTTCATCACCACCGCGCTCTTCCAGGCCGTGGTGGACACCGTGCCCTCCTGTTTCGCCGGTGCCCGGCAGGTGCTGGTCGGCGGCGAGCAGCTCAACGCGGCCGTGGTGCGGCGCTGGTACGGACACAACGCGGGTGGCGCCACGGTGCTGCACAACATCTACGGCCCCACCGAGGTGTGCACCTTCTCTCTTGTCCACCCGATCCCCCGCGACTTCGACGCGGACGTGGTGCCGATCGGCCGTCCGCTGCCGGACACCGGGGCGCTGCTGGTAGTACCGGGCTCCGACCGCGTCGCCGAGCCGGGCGAGACGGCCGAGCTGCTGCTGTCCGGGCCGGGCGTGGCCACCGGCTACCGCAACCTGCCGGAGGAGACCGCCCGGCGGTTCGTCCGGCTGCCCTGGTACGACGGCGGCCGGGAGCGCCACTACCGCACCGGTGACCTGGTGCGGGCCGACGCCGACGGTGTGATCAGCTATCTGGGCCGGGCGGACCGGCAGGTGAAGGTGCACGGCTTCCGGATCGAACCGGCGGAAGTGGAACGGCGGATCGCGGCGCACCCGGCGGTCCGGCAGGCGTACGTCTGCACCCGGGAGCATCCGGAGACCGCCGGACACGAACTGCTGGCCTACCTGGTGGCCGGGCCGGAGCTGGACTTCGAGGAGTTCGACCGGCATCTGACGTCCACCGTACCAACCTATATGCGGCCGCACCGGATGTACCGGGTGGACGCACTGCCGCTGACGGGCAACGGCAAGGTGGACCGGGTCGCGCTGTTACGCCGCCCGGACCGCCCGTGGCAGCGCTCCGCCGACACCGACACCGACACCGACGTGGGCCCGGCCGCCGTGGTCACCGACCGGCAGCGGGAGGTGCTGGAGCTGGCCGAGGCGGTGCTCGGCACCTCGGGGCTGCGCCCCGCCGACCGGTGGATCTCCAGCGGGGGCGACTCGCTGCGGGCGCTGCGGCTCCGGTTCGAGATCCGCCGCCGCTGGGGGTGCGAACTGGGCCAGGCGGAGGTGCTGCACGCCGATTTCGCCGCCATCGCCGAGGCGGTCGACCGGGGGGCCGGTTCGGGCGCCGGACCGCGCTACCCGGTGCCGCCCCCGCCGTCCGGCGCCGTCCGTGGTCCGGCCACCAGCGAGCAGCAGCGGCTGTGGCTGCACCACCAGCGCTTCCCCGGCTCCCGTGGCTACACGGTCGGCCAGGCGCTCCGGCTGGACGGCCCGGTGGACGCGGCCGCGCTGCGCCGGGCCCTGTGCGCCCTGGTGGCCCGGCATCCGGCGCTGCGTACCGGGTTCGAGGCGTCGCCGGACGGTCTGCTGCAGGTGGTGGGCGCGCCGTACGACCCGTGGACCGAACCGGAGGCCACGGCGCTCGCCGGTGAGGAGGACGAACGGGCTGAGGAAGCCGCATCCGTCTTCGCCGACCGGTTCTTCGCCGAACCGCACGATCTGGCGCGTCCGCGGATGCTGGACGTCTGCTGGCTGCCACCCGGGAGCGGATCGGCCCAAGGCGGCGGCACGCTGCTGCTGCGGCTGCACCACATCGCGGTGGACGGCTGGTCGCTGACCGTGCTCTTCCGCGACCTGTCGGCCTGTTACGCCCAGGCGCTGAGCGCCCCGGATGCCACGATGCCGGAGGTCTCCGTAGCACCCACCCCGCTGGACCACGCGGCCTGGCAGGCCGACTGGTTCGCCGGGGCCGGGTACGAGGCGCTCCGCGCCGGGCTGCGCGAGCGGTGGACCGCCCGGGAGGAGCCGGACGAACCGCTGCTTCCGGTCCGCGACCGGCCGTACCCCGAGGGACGGCTGCTGCACACCGAACTGGACCCGGACCGCCGCGCCGCGGTGGACCGGCTCTGCGGCGAACTGGAGCTGAGCCGCTTCGAGTTGCTGCTCGGGGTGTTCGCCTGGAGCCTGTACGCGGTCACCGGCCGGACCCGGCCGCGGATCGCCACGCCGGTCACCGGCCGTCCTGTGCGGGAGTTCGAGTCGAGTGTCGGGATGTTCGCCAACACCGTGCCGCTGCCCGTGGCGGTCGCGCCGCGCGGCGAGCTGTGCGCCGAACTGCTGCGGCTGGGCGCGGCGGTGCGCGAAACCCTGGAGTGGCAGGACGTGTCGCTCGCCGATGTGCTGGACGACCGTGGCCACCCGGCCGGGCGCACCCCATTCGACGTGCTGTTCGTGCTGGAGAACACCGACTTCGGCGCGCTGGAGCTGCCCGGGGTCACCGCCCGGCCGGTGTGGCGGGCACCGGCCGAGGCCAAGGTGCCGCTGACCGTCTCGCTGGTGGAACACCCGGACGGCTTCGACTGCCTGTGGGAGTACGCGGCCGACCACTTCACCGCTGACGGGATCGAGGCCATGGACCGGCTGTTCCGGACCGGCCTGGACCTGCTCGCCACCGGCCGGTCCGGTACGCCCGCCGAGTTGGCGGGCCCGTACCGGCGCGGGCTGCCGGAGTTCGGGCGCGGTGCCGAGCCGTCCAGCGGCTGGGCCACGGTGGCCGAGGGCTTCGCCGCCCAGGTCGCCCGGACCCCGGACGCACCGGCCCTGATGACCGCGGACGGCCCGGTCGGCTACGCGCGGCTGGACCGGTGGGCGGCGGCGCTCGCCGGGGAACTGCGGGCCGCGCACGCCCCGGCGGCCGACGGCGAGCGGCAGCGGCATGTGGCGCTGTACATGGAGCCGTCGGCGGAGCACGTGGTGGCGCTGCTGGCGCTCGCCCGGCTCAACTGGACCGCGGTGCCGCTCGACCCGGCCTACCCGGCCGGGCTGCTGCGGCAGATCCTGCGCCAGGTCGATCCGGTGTGCGTGCTCCTCGCACCGGGCGGCGGGGTACCAGGCGGCGGGGCGGCATTCGACGAGGTGGACCCGGGCGGCACCGTACGCCGGACCGTCACCCTGGCGGAGGGCGAGCCGCCCGCCGTACCACCGCTGCCGCCGCACACCGGCCGTCCGCTGTACACGCTCTTCACCTCCGGCTCCACCGGGACGCCCAAGGGTGTCCAGGTCTTCGACCACACGCTGGCCAATCTGCTGCACTGGCAGGCGGCCGAGGGCGGTCTCGGCGCACCGGCCGTGACCCAGCAGTTCTCCATGCTGTCGTTCGACGTCTCGTTCCAGGAGATCTTCACTACCCTGTGCGGTGGCGGCTGTCTGCACCTGATACGCCCCGGCCTGCGGCAGGACGTCCCGGCGCTGCTCGACCAGTTGGAGTCGGCCGGTGTGGAGCGCGTCTTCATGCCGTACGTGGCGCTGCAACTGCTCGCCGAACACGCCGTCCATCTGGGCCGCTATCCGTCCCGGCTGCGCGAGGTGGTCACCGCGGGCGAGCAGCTGGTGTGCACCGGCGCCATCCGCCGCTGGTTCGCCGGTCTGCCCGGGGCCCGGTTGTTCAACCACTACGGGCCGACCGAGACCCACGTGGTCAGCGCCCTGTGCCTGGAGGGCGATCCGGCGCACTGGCCGGAGCGCCCGGCCATCGGCCGCCCGGTGGCCGGGGCCGTGCTGCGGGTGGTGGACACAGGTGGCGAGCCGCTGCCCCCGGGGTGCGTCGGCGACCTGCTGATCGGCGGCCCCATGGTGTCCCGCTGCTATCTGGGCGACGGCACACTCAACCGGGAGCGTTTCACCGAACTGCCCGGAGCGCAGGGCCTGTTCTACCGCAGTGGCGACCGGGCCGCCTTCGGCCACGACGGGCTGCTGCACCACCACGGCCGGGACGACCAGCAGATCAAGCTGAGCGGCCACCGGCTGGAGCTGAGCCAGGTGGAGGCGGCGCTGCTGCGCCATCCGAAGGTGGTCGGCGCGGTGGTGGTCGCGGAGGGCGGCGGGCTGACCGCCTGCCTGGAGTGCCGCGGTGACGCGCCTTCGGCCCGGGAGCTGGACGGCCACCTGGTGCCGCTGCTCCCGCCGTACGTACGGATCGACCGGTTCCGTCGTCTGGGGTCGCTGCCGCGCACCCCGAGCGGCAAGCTGGACCGCCGGGCGGCGCCGCGCGCTCCGGGCGAGGAGTTGCGGCGCGGCGCGGCCGACGGGCAGCGGCTCTCGGAGCGGGAGGCCGAGCTGTCCGCGGTGTTCGAGACGGTGACCGGTGTGCCCATTGGTCCGGATCAGACGTTCTTCGAAGCCGGTGCGTCCAGCCTGGGGCTGATGCGTTTCCATCTGCGGTGCACCACCGCGCTCGGGCTGCGGTTCGAGATCGCGGACCTCTTCGAGCAGGTGACGGTACGCGCGCTGGCCCGCTTCCTGGACGGCACCGGGCCGGCCGCGTACTCGGCCGAGGTGGCGGGCCCGGCCCAGGTATCGGGTCAGGAGCCGATCGCCATGGTCGGGATGGCGGTGCGGGTGGCGGGCGCGCCGGACCTGCGGGCCTTCTGGGAGCTGGTCCGCGGCGGCGGCCGGGGCATCGAGTACTTCGACGCCCCGGACGGGCTGGTGGGGGCGCGCAGCCAGATGGACGGGCTGCTCGACTTCGACCCGGACCACTTCGGCATCAGCCGCCAGGAGGCCCGGCTGATGGACCCGCAGCAGCGGCACACGCTGATGACCTGCGTCGAGGCGCTGGCGCACGCCGGTATCGCCGACACCTCGGCGCTGCGGGTGGGGCTGGTGGCCGGTGCGGGCGAGAACACCTACCTCCCGTCCCTGCTGCGGCGGACCGGCCCGGACCGGCTGCCGGACGGGTTCCAGCTCGCGCTGCACCACGAGAAGGACTTCCTGGCCACCAAGGCCGCGTACCACCTCGATCTGACCGGTCCCGCGTTCACCGTCCAGGCGGCGTGCGCCACTTCGCTCTTCGCGGTGCACCTGGCCGCCGGGCTGCTGCGGCAGGGCGACGCCGATGTGATGCTGGCGGGCGGGGTGCTGGTGGACACCGGGCTGAGCGACGGCTACCGCTACAAACCGCAGCACATCTACTCGGTGGACGGCCACTGCCGCCCGTTCAGCGACGACGCCACCGGCACCGTCGGCTCCAGCGGGGTCGGCATGCTCGTCCTCAAGCCGCTGCGGCTGGCCCGCGAGGCCGGGGACACGGTGTACGCGCTGGTCACCGGGTCGGCGGTGAACAACGACGGTTCGGACAAGCTCGGTTACAGCGCCCCCTCGCTCGCGGGCCAGCGCGAGGTGATCCGTACCGCGCTGCGCCGCAGCGGGCGCACCGGCGCCGACCTCGGCTACGTCGAGGCGCACGGCACCGGCACCCGGCTCGGCGATCCGGTCGAAGTCGGCGCGCTGCGCCAGGCGTTCGAGGTGGCGGAGTCCGGGCGTACCGCGCTCAGCTCGGTCAAGAGCCAGATCGGCCACCTGGGCGCGGCGGCCGGGGTGGTCGGGCTGGTCCGGGCGGCGCTGTCCGTCCACCATGGCCTGATCCCGCCCACGCTGGATTTCCGCGCCCTCAACCCGCAGCTCGGCCCCGACCCGACGCCGTTCTACGTACCCTCCGAGGCACTGCCCTGGCCCGCCGACCGGCCTCGGGTGGCGGCGGTCAGCAGCTTCGGCATCGGGGGCGCGAACGCGCACGCCGTACTCGAAGCGGGCGAGCCGGGGCGGCCGGTCGGCGCGCCACCGCCCTGTCTGCTGCTCTCCGCCTCCAGCGAGGCGGCGCTGCGGGCCGACGCGGACCGGATCGCCGCCTACCTCGCGGAGCGCCCGGAGGCGTATCCGGCGGTGCTGCGGCATCTCCAGGCGGGCCGTCCGGCGCGCCGCTGGCGGATGGCGGCGGTCTGCCCGGACCCGGCCTCGGCGGTGCGGTGGCTGCGGACCGCCACCGGCACGGAGGCCGGGCCGGGTGCCGAGCCGGGCGCCGGGCCGGTCCCGGTGGCGGACCGCGACGCGCCGCGGCTGGCCGCCGACTGGCTGGCCGGGCAGCGGATCGGCTGGCGAAAAGGCCCGGCGCAGGCGCCGTGGGACTTCCCTCCGCCGTCCTTCGCGCGGGCGGAGTACGACATCGAACGGGCAACGGAGGAGCCGACCTCGGCCGGTACCGCCTGGCCCGCCCGCCTGCCCGAGGAACAGTGGCTGCGTCAGCCGCACTGGGTGCGGTTCCGCCGGGCGGGCGCCACCGGCCCGGCGGCCGTCTCCCGCCCGCTGGTCCTGGTCACGGACGGCCCGGCCGACCCGGAGGAGGTACGGGCACTGCGCTCGGTCCGTCCCCGGGTGGTGCGGGTGGCCGCCGGGGGCGGGTTCGCCCGGCTCGACGACGACGCGTACCTGGTGGACCCGGCCGATCCGGCCTCACTGAGCGCCCTGCTGGACACGCTGGGCGACCTGGGCGCCGTGGACTGGCTGCACGCGCTGCCGCTGGGCGTGACCGGCCCGGTCGACGCCGACCGGCTGGACCGGGCCCGCCGGGCCTGCCTGGACGCTCCGGCCGCGCTGGTCCGGGCGGCGGCCGGGCGGACCAGTCTCACGCTGCGCCCGGTGTGGCTGTCGTACCGGGCCCGGCCGGTGGACGGACCCGTGGACCGGCCCGAGCTGGCGCTGCTGGCCGGGGTCACGGAGGTGGCGCCGCAGGAGGGCGCCGCCGCCGGGCACTGGGTCGACCTCCCGGCCGCCGCGCCGGCCGGCTGGACGACGGCGCTGGCGGCGCTGCTGGCCACCGACGAGCCGCTCCCGGCGCATCTGGCGCTGCGTCACGGCTACTGGTGGCGGCAGGACACGGCGGCGGTACCGGCGCCCGCCGACCACCCCGTGGTGCCGGGCGGGGCGGATACGGTCCACCTGGTGCTGGGCGGCACCGGCGGCATCGGCGCCACCGTCGCGGGCTGGCTGCTGGAGCGGGCCGCCGGGCGGGTGCTGCTGCTGGCCCGGCGGCCGGAGCTGGCGGACGCGCTGCTGCCGTGGGCCGACCGGATCGAGCTGGTCGAGGCCGACCTGACCACCGGCTCCCCGGAGCGGCTCGCCGGGCTCGTCGCCGACCGCACCGGGCGGCTGGACACCGTCGTGCACGCGGCGGGCACCGGAGCGGGCGGGCTGATCGCACGCCGGGACCCCGCCGTGGCACGTGCCGGTTCGCTCGCCAAGCTGCACGGCGCGCTGCTGGTGGAGCGGCTGATCGAGCGGTTCCGGCCGCATCTGGCCGTCTACTGCTCCTCCATGGCCGGGACGCTGGGCGGGGTCGGTCAGCTCGACTACGCGGCGGCGGCCGGGGTGCTGGACGCCTTCGCCCACCACGAGCCGTCCCCGCCGGACGGCGGCGCCGCTCCGGTCGGCAGGACGACGCTCCGGCTGGCCATCGGCTGGGACGTGTGGCGGGAGGCCGGGATGGCGCTGCGGGCACCGGCCGCGGACGTCCGCCACCAGGCTCATCTGGCGGTCGGGCTGACGGTGGAGGAGGGCCGTCGGACCCTCGCCCGGGCGCTGGCCGCGCACCTGCCGCAGGTGCTGGTCTCCACCACCGAACTGACGGCGTCCCGCGCCTTCTACGCCGGACCCGCGCCCGCACCGGACGCCGAACCCGCCCAGTGCGTCGACGAACCGGCCGGGCTGCTGGGCGACTGGCTGTGCGAATGGCTGGGGCTGGACACCCTCGACCCGGACGTCTCGCTCTACGACCTGGGCGCCGACTCGCTGACCCTGCTGGATCTCATCGGCGAGATGAAGCGCCACTTCGACGTGGAACTCGATCTGGCCGCGCTGAGTCACCAGGTCTCGCTGACCGAGGTGCTGGCCCTGCTGGACCGGGCCCGCGCCACGGCGTCCGCCTCCACGGCGTCCGCCTCCACGGACACGGCCGGGGCGGGCGAGGACGTCACGCTCGACGTGTGGCAGCAGGGCACCGGAGGGGAGCTGCTGTGCCTGGTGCACCCCGTCGGCGGGGACATCCAGGCGTACCGCGCGCTGGTCGCGGGCCTCGATCCGCGGCTGACCGTGGCGTTGATCGCCGACCCGGCGCTGCGCCGGTCCGGCGGCCCGGAGTGGACCCTCACCGAACGGGCCCGCCACTACCACGCGGCGCTGGAGGCGCGTTTCCCCGCCGCCGACTGGCACCGGCAGCTGGCCGGGTGGTCGTTCGGCGCGTGGGTGGCCGTCGGCATGGCCGCCGAAGCGGAGGCGGCCGGGCGGCCCGTGGACACGCTCCACCTGCTCGACCCGCCGCCGCCCGGCTCCGGCCCGCTCTACCGGACGTATGGCGAGGGCGAGTTGCGGACCCTCTTCGCACACGAGCTGGGTCACGGCGGCAGTGGCCGGGACGGCGAGGCGGCCCGGGAGTACGCCGAACGGCTCACCCGGCGCTGTCTGGCCAACCTCCGGGCCATGGCCGAACACCGGCTGCCGCTGCTGGCCACCACCCCGGCCCGGGTGTGGCTGGCCCGGCTCCCGGTGGAGGGCCTGCCGCCGCCGGGCTCGCCCGCGGAGCAGCGCGAGCGGTGGCGGGCCCATCTGACCGCGCCGGGCGACTGGCACGAACTGGAAACCACCCACTACGGCCTGGTCCGCCCGCCCCATGTGGCGGCGGTGGCGGAAGCGGTCAACGCCGTCCACCGCGAGGTGGCCGGCCGGCGCTGACGGGACCGGCCGCCACCCACCATTCGCCGTACCCAGCAGGGAGAGCCATGGAAGCGTACGAACTCGACGCCATCAAGCGGATCACCACCCGGCCACGGGCCGAGTACCGGACCATCGAGGTGGCGCCGATCACCCCGGTCATCGGGGCCGAGGTCTCCGGACTGGACCTCGCCCGGGAGCTGACCGGGGAACAGCTCGCCGAGGTCCGCCGCGCCTTCCTCGACCATCATGTGCTGGTCTTCCGCCGCCAGGACATCGGCGACGACGACCACAAGCGGTTCGCCGGACACTTCGGCGAGCTGCGCCCGGTCAACCCGCCGCCACCGGAGGGCGACCCGTATGTGCTGGAGATCCGCACCGGCGCCGAGGCGAGCAACGTGGCGGGCAACGGCTGGCACGCCGACGGCACCGCGGACCCGGAGCCGTCGCTCGGCTCGATGCTGCACATCACGCGGATGCCGGAGCCGGACTGCGGCGGCGACACGTTGTTCGCCAACATGCACCTGGCCTACGACATGCTCTCCCCCACGCTGCGCGGAATGCTGGACGGGCTGACCGCGGTGCACGACGGCGGGCTGTCGCTCAAGGGGTACACCCTGCCGCCGGACTACGTGGTGCCGAAGTCCGAACACCCGCTGGTGGTCCGGCACCCGGAGACCGACCGCCGGGTCCTCTACGTCAACCCCGCCTACACCGACCGCATCCCGCAGCTGTCGGCCGACGAGAGCCGGGCGGTGCTGGACCTGCTCTTCAAGGTGGTCGCGGAACGCCCGCCGCTCTTCTGCCGGGTGCGCTGGGAACCGAACACCCTGGTGTTCTGGGACAACCGCTGCGTCCAGCACCACGCGGTCTACGACTACTACCCGCACACCCGCTACGGCCGCCGGGTGGCGATCAACGGCGGCCCGCTGAAAGGCTGAGCCGACGATGCGTGTGGTGCTGTCGACGTACGGGACACGCGGGGACGTCGAACCGCTGGTGGCACTCGCGGTGCGGTTACGGGCGCTCGGCGCACAGGTGCGGGTGTGCGCGCCGCCGGACCAGGAGTTCACGGACATGCTGGCCGGTGTCGGCGTGCCGCTGGTGCCGCTCGGCGAGCCGGTGCGCCCGACCATGCACGGTGCGGCGCCACCGTCGTCGGCGGATCTGTCCCGGCGCCGTATCGAGTTGGTCGCCACGCAGTTCGACACGGTCGCCGCGGCGGCCGAGGGAGGTGACGCGCTGGTGGCGGCCGGTCTGGGGCAGGTCGCCGCGCGGTCGGTGGCCGAGCGGCTGGGCATCCCGTATGTGTACGCGAGCTACCACCCGGTCAGCCTGCCCTCGCCGCACCACGCGCCGCCGCCGCGGCCGGGCATGCCGCTCCCACCGGACGTGACCGGCAACCGCGCGCTGTGGGACGCGGATGCCCAGAACCTGAACGCGCTGTTCGGCGAGGCGCTGGGCACCCGGCGGGCGGCGATCGGCCTGCCGCCGGTGGCCGACGTCCGCGGCCATGTCCTCACCGGCCGCCCGTGGCTGGCGGCGGACCCGGTCCTGGGCCCGTGGCGGGCGACGGCGGACCTCGACGTCGTACAGACCGGCGCGTGGATTCTGCCGGACGAACGCCCGCTCCCGGCCGAGTTGGACGCGTTCCTGGACACCGGAACACCACCGGTGTACGTGGGCTTCGGCAGCATGCGCGCCCCGGAGGACGTCGCCCGGGTGGCCGTCGCGGCGGTCCGCGCGCGGGGCCGCCGCGTCCTCGTCTCGCGCGGCTGGGCCGGGCTGGACCTGATCGACGACCGGGCGGACTGCCACGTCCTCGGCGAGGTCAACCAGCAGGCCCTGTTCGCCCGGGTGGCCGCCGTCGTGCACCACGGCGGCGCGGGCACGACGACGGCGGCCGCCCGGGCCGGTGCGCCCCAGGTGGTGGTGGCGCAGATGGTGGACCAGCCGTACTGGGCGGGCCGGGTGGCCGGGCTGGGCATCGGCGCGGCACACGACGGCCCGGTGCCGACCGTCGCGTCCCTGTCCGCCGCGCTCAGGACGGCACTGACCCCCGCGACTCGCGAGCGAGCGGCCGCCGTGGCGGGCACGATCCGCACCGATGGGGCGGCGGTGGCCGCGAAGCTGCTGCTCGACACGGTCGGCCGGGAAAGGGCGGCCAGGTCCGCGTAAAACACGCGTGCCGCGTCGCGGTGGTCGGCTAGCCTCGCGAGGTTGTCCGCCACGCCCGCAGCGAGGAGACCGTCATGGCCCAGCCCTTCCCGCCCGCCGAACCGGACGCGCACGGACTCCTCGACGTCGGCGACGGCAACCGGATCTACTGGGAGACCAGCGGGAACCCCGAGGGGAAGGCGGCGCTGTGCGTGCACGGCGGCCCCGGCAGTGGCGGGCGCCGTGGCAGCCGCACGATGTTCGACCCCGAGGTCTACCGGGTCGTCCTGTTCGACCAGCGCGGCTGCGGTGAGAGCCGTCCCCATGCCTCCGACCCAGCCGTCGGTCTCGCTCACAACACCACCCACCACCTCGTCGCCGACATGGAGCGGCTGCGTGAGCACCTGGGCATCGAGCGCTGGCTCCTGCACGGCGGCTCCTGGGGGTCGACGCTGATCCTGGCCTACGCGGAGCGCTACCCCGAGCGGGTCTCCGAGATCGTCATCGCAGGCGTCACCACGACCCGGCCGGAGGAGACCGACTGGCTCTACCGCGGCGTCGGACGCCTGCTGCCCGGCCCCTGGGAGGCGTTCCGCGACGCCCTTCCGGCCCGGGACCGCGGCGGCGATCTCGTGGCCGCCTACGACCGGCTGCTCAACGCCCCGGACGAGGCAGACGAGGCGGACGAGGCGGTCCGGGCCAGGGCGGTGCGGGACTGGTGTGCCTGGGAGGACGCGGTCATCGCCCATGAGGTGCTCGGCAGTCCGGGCTACTACAGCGACAAGACCGACGACGCGCTGATGGCCTTCGTCCGGATCTGCGCGCACTACTTCGCCCACGACGCCTGGCTGGAGGACGGGCAACTGCTGCGGGACGCGCACCGGCTGGCGGGCATCCCGGCGGTGCTGATCCACGGACGGCTCGACCTGGGCAGTCCGCTGAAGACCGCGTGGGAGCTGTCCAAGGCGTGGCCGGACGCGGAGTTGAAGGTGATCGACGACTCGGGGCACACGGGCAGTCCCGCGATGCGGGACGCGGTCCTGGAAGCGATCGCCCGATTCGGGAGAAACCGGTAGCGACCGGCTCCCCCGCTCACTCTCGGGACTACCCGAATTCCGCTCCGTGAGTTAGGTTAGGCATGCCTAAATAGCCCGCTTGGTGTTCGCCCTACCCGCGCCTGGAGTTCCCCGGATGCGTCCTTTCCCCACCCGCACCGCCGCCCCGACCGCCGCCGAGCGCGTCCGGTCGATCCTCGCCGCCGCCCACTCCATGTCCGTGGTGAGCGACGGCGTCAGCACCGAAGTCCGCCGCCTCGACGGCACGGGGGCGATGGGCCACTTCCACCTCCACCCGCCGTTCGAGGGCACCCCGGGGGCGCGGACGGCGATGCGCGTCCCGGTGCGGCTGGAGCTCACCGACATCGCCCCCACACCCGTACGCGACCGGCTCCGCGCCCGCGTCACGGTGACCGGGCTGCTGTCCGCCCCATACGACGCGGAGGCCACCGAGAGCACCTGCCTGGAGTTCGGCCAGGCGGTCCTCGAAGACACCGGGGGACGCTCGTACGTCACCCTCCACACCCTGCAGGCGGCGCCGCCCGACCCCATCGCGACCAGCGAGGCGAGCATGCTGACCCACCTCGTGGACGACCACAGCGAACTCGTGCCCCTGCTGCTGCGCCTCGTCCACCCCCACCCGGAGAAGGGCATGGTGCGCGCCCTCCCCGTGGCGATGGACCGCTACGGCCTCACCCTGCGCCTGGAATACCCCCGCATCCACCACGACGTCCGGCTGCCGTTCAAAACCACGGTGACCGACATCAACCAGGCCGGGCCTCAGATCCACGCCCTCCTGACCACGGCCCGCCGCCTCTCCCACACGGGCAACCTGCTGGCCTGAACCACCGGGCGCGTCAACCGGTTAGGGTCCTTGTACTTCCTTTGCCACGAGTTCGCCGGGCATTGGCCTGAGCTTGTTTGCATACAGGAATGGACCACATCACCTTTATGGTGGCGGTCGTCATCGTCACGGCGCTCGCCTTCGACTTCACCAACGGATTCCACGACACCGCGAACGCGATGGCGACCTCCATCGCCACCGGCGCACTCTCCCCCAGAACGGCGGTTCTGGTGAGCGGAGCGCTCAACGTCGTCGGTGCCTTCCTGTCCACCGAAGTCGCCAAGACCATCTCCGGCGGCATCGTCGACGACACCCTGGTCACCCCCGGCATGATCTTCGCGGGGCTGGTCGGGGCGATCCTCTGGAATCTGCTGACGTGGCTCGTCGGGCTGCCGTCGAGCTCGTCGCACGCCCTGTTCGGCGGGCTGATCGGGGCCGTGTGGGTCGGGGCGGGCGCCCACGGGGTGCACTTCGACAAGGTCATCGAGAAGGTGCTGATCCCGGCGGTGGCCTCGCCGCTCGTGGCCGGTGTCGCCGCGCTGCTGGCCACGTACCTCGCGTACCGGCTCACCGACCGCGCCCGCAAGAAGTCGGTGACCAAGGGTTTCCGGGCCGGTCAGATCGCCTCGGCCTCGCTCGTCTCCCTCGCGCACGGCACGAACGACGCGCAGAAGACCATGGGTGTCATCACGCTGACCCTGATCTCGACGGGCGCGCTCGGCCATGACGCCGGTCCGCCGCTGTGGGTGATCGGCTCCGCGGGGCTGGCCATCGGCCTCGGGACCTACCTGGGCGGCTGGAGGATCATCCGCACGATGGGCAAGGGCCTCACCGAGATCCAGTCGCCGCAGGGCTTCGCCGCCGAGACCGCCTCCACCACCGTCATCCTCACCTCCGCCCACCTCGGCTTCGCCCTGTCCACCACCCAGGTCGCCTCCGGCAGCATCCTGGGCGCGGGGCTGGGCCGCAGGCTGGCGGAGGTGCGCTGGGGTGTCGCGGGCCGCATGGTCATCGCCTGGATGGTCACCCTGCCCGCCGCCGCGGTGGTCGGTGGCGTCTCCGCGAGCGTGGTCACCAACGGCGGCAACACCGGCGCGGCGGTCGTCGCGCTGATCGGCGCGGCCCTCGCCGCCGGCATCGTGATCCTCTCGCGCCGCAACCCCGTGGACGCGCGGAACGTGAACGAGACCCACGAGGTCACCCTCCGCACCGAGCAGCCGGCCACGGTCGGCACGGCCGCGTAAGTTCCTTTCGCGTCACGGGAGTTGAAGAAACCATGCATCTCGACTGGAACGCACTCGGCCAGGTCACCGCGGTGAGCATCGGCGTCACCGTCGCTGTGGTCACCGTCTTCGCCCTCGGCGTCCTGGGCCTGGCCCGCGTCGAGGCGGCCCGCGAGGGGAACAGCACCGGCTCCGCCCTCGGGCTCACCCAGGCGGGCCTGTGCTTCGTGGCGTGCGCCGCGGTGGTGGCGTACGGAATCTATCTGATCGTGCCGCAGCTCCACTGAGGCCGGAAAGGAGAACCGGATGACCACACCGCCCTTGCTGTCCGAGCTGGCCGACCTGCGGGTCGACTACACCGACCACGACGACCCCGTACTCATCCGGCCGGACGGAAGCCCGGTCGACACCTGGCGGGAGAACTACCCGTACGCGCAGCGCATGGAGCGCCCGGAGTACGAATGGCACAAGCGGCTCCAGCAGATCGAACTGCTGAAGCTGCAGA
>Ga0307508_10002987_pt1 | contig 17439 bp, 26 predicted proteins | sample 9_EM_MG_FD_203089 | JGI IMG/M metagenome (GOLD analysis project Ga0307508, IMG submission 203089) | Populus trichocarpa ectomycorrhiza microbial communities from riparian zone in the Pacific Northwest, United States - 9_EM | ecosystem: Host-associated > Plants > Roots > Unclassified | place... | reverse complement strand
ATATAGTTCCAACACCATTAAAAAAAAAAAAAAAAAAAAAAAAAAAAAAAAAAAACCAAGGTCTCACTCGGGCCCCCGAGGATAAAAAGAAGAGAAATTCCTCGAGGGAAAGATGTCCCCGAAGCACGAACATCCACACCAACACTACCACCGAAACCCCACACACAAGATCTAAGATTATTCCGTTGTGAATTATCGAAAGTAGCCTGATTACCTTTGATTCTCTCCACACTCCGGTTACACCCACAACCCCAGTGTCACACAAGGAGCATCGCACATACCGCCGAAAGGAGCGAAGACGGCGGCTGGCGCAGAAAACCCAGCGCCGTAGAGAGAGAGAGAGAGAAAGAGAGAGGGAGAGAGGGAGAGAGAACACCTCGCGTCAAAAGTAGCTGCTAAGAGAGCAGCGAGCGATGTTGACATCAGCGAGTGTCGACTGACCGCTACCGGAAGGGCTTTTCGAATGGATAGGGGAAAACAAACTCTCGAGGGACGGACAGTCGAATGCCATTCTGGGAGTGTCAGCTCTGGCAGTCAAGCAGTGCTACACCCGTTGGTACAACTTCCACCGGGAAACTGTGTCCAAGATGGACGTGTTGGCAATGGACCTGCAGGCCGTGAACAAGGAGAAAAAGAGTGTTCCGACGCTCAAATCACGCATCACCACCCTCGAAAAGGAGGTCGCTGCCCTGCAGGAGGAATCAACCAAGTACCGCAACCAGACCGATAAGTGGGCCGAGCGATACGGAACACTCGCTGATGACTACCAAACATTGCGCTCAACCGCAAACACTACTTCAGGAGTGCAGAACACTATTGTCCGAAAGATAAAGCCATTCGGGCCAAAACGGTACGAAGGATCACAGGACCTGGGAGTCGTCACACGGTACCTCAACGAAGTCGAACATTACGTTCGCCTGGGCGCCTCGATGTGCCCATAGGCATCTTCGGACAACCAGAATATCGACACCTTCTGGCATTTCCTCTCGGTGAAGATCTTTCGGTGGTTCGAGAAGGAGATGAAGGAGAGAAAAGTGGACACGATCCCGCCAATCGACAACAACTACAAGGTCAAGTGGGGAGATTTCAAGAAGGTCTTCAAGGAGCAATTTGTACCAGAGGTGGCGGTGTCCGTTGTAAGGAATGAGTGGCGCGCACTCAAGTTCAACAGGAACCAGGTGCTGAAATTCAACCAGAGAGCGCTGGAACTGATAGAAATCCTGGGTGGGTCGCTGTGGATTACGAGGGAGAATCCGCTCTGGGAAGAGTATTTGCGGAAGCTTCCAGAAGCAGCAGCCCAAGACGTCACGCAACAAGCTCGGCTGATGCGTTGTGTCCACAAGATCGAGCTCACGCTGTCCGATATGATGGACATCATGGTGGAACGAACACGACCATATTTGCCACATACCACACTTTCCGACACGCCACGAGTGGCATCCACTCCTACAGTCACCACTTCCACTGCTGATTACGGCGATCCCATGGATTTGAGCAATATGGAGGACCCGGAACTCTAGGGTTCACGTGGCCACCTTGTTCCGGCAGCTACTTTCCATGGTGCCGCCGGGAGGTCGGTGCCTTTGGCGGTGGTGCTGGCGAAACATTTGGCGGCTCGGTGGCTTGGTCGCCCACAATGATGGCATCCTCGGGTGCCTGCGTATTCTCTCCGTTCGTGGTCCGGAATCCTTTGAATGTGGCGGGCTCTGATGCCCATTGCCCTGCCCCTCCGTACTCGCTACCCCTGTTGCCCCCGTACTGGGGTTGCTTCTCGTTCTCCCGCTTGTTCTGGTTTCCGCTCGCGCCTTCTTTGTTCGGTCCGTCTTTTTTCTTCTCATCCCGTCATGCTGCCGGGGCCTGGGTCTTTGCTTGTTCCCGGGCCAGTCGCAGGACTTTTTTCTTTTCAACTTGAAGCGCCGCTTGAAACGTTGCTTGCAAGAATCCCTCATCGTCGGCGAAATCTTCCAGGTAATGGGCGAACCTCATGTCCATCACCGATTCCGGCATAGCAAGATTTACCTTTTCTTGGAGTCTTTCTTCCATTGCGCGCGTATAAAGGTTGAGAGCACGGAACTCCGTCATGTAGGACCGAATGTCGCCTTGGTATTTTAGCTGTCCTAGCTTCAGCTGGGCGTCCGCTGCCTCGTGTTCGTTTCGGTACTCGGTTCGGATTGCGGCCGAGTAATTCACCCAGGTGTCGTTGTCCCGTAGCTCGCAGTGCCGGTGGAGCTGCCAGACCAAGGCCGTGTCCGTCAGGAGAGTTCCAACCCAGGCAATTTTTTGCCTATCACTGGTCTCGAAGTAAATCCGAGATACATGGTGACCGATTCACACCATTGGTTGAAGACGGTGGGGTTTTTCCCGTCGAACTTTGCAGGGTTCTCCATCTTTAGTCTGGTGGTTCTTACCTGTAGTTCGGTGGGTCATGCGGGGAGACGGGCCGCGGCGATTCCGGCTCCCACCAACCGGGCGATTTCTTCTAGCGTGAGCATGGTTGCCAGTCGTTCGTGGGTTGGTTCCTCAGTGTTAGGTGGGGGCCTGCCCATAGGAAGGTTTCGCTCGTAAAGGTCGCCATCACCTTCATTTGGAGGTGGGGAAGGTGAGGGTGGCGCGGTCCTTCGTGGGGGCCTTGGTGGGGGGCCGTTCCCTCCTGCTCCTCCATCGTTGGCCGGGATCGCCGGGGGTCATTGCCGCCACGGAGGCCATCCGAGCAAGGGGCTCCCTAGCGTTACTTGGCCCACGGGGGTTGATGGTAAGGGTACGGCGGTTGCTACGCGTATTAGCTCGTCCTGGGCCTGGGTTAGGTGTTGTTCCAGGCCCGCTAACCGCCTCTGGTCCTCCATTCGTTGCTGCTCGAGTGTTTCCACCTTCTGCTGGTGGTTAGCAGCCCATTTCTCCACATTACCTTGGAATTCCGCCAGGTGCGCATTTCTTGTTAGGTTTGCTTCTGCTAGGAATGCTACTGCGTCGTGCATTCGGGCTACCTGGGTTGCCTTGTGCATCCGCTGTAGCTCCTCCGTCTTTGAGCGCTCGATGATGGCCTCCCAGACTTGTCGGATTAAGGCCTGGTACACGTTAGCGGCTACCATGAGTTCATTCCTTACCCAATCTCCCGAGATTTGTTCCTTGGCCTCCATCTGCTCATAGACGTACTGCGCGCCATGCACCAACTGGTTATAGGCGGCCTCGATTCGCTGGATGCGTCGGTCTGTTCGATCCATTGTGTTGCTGCAAAGGTCCAGTAGCTGGCGTAGGTCCTGCTCTGCCTGGTGCTGGTGGTTGGCTATGGACCGCATCCATCTGACTGGGTTGGTGATTTCCAGGGTTTCCTCCGTTGCTTCTTCGTCGTTGGTGATCTGTAGCAGATCCCACGGTGCCTGCAAGCGGAGCATGTTGTAGTTGGACGTAGATGACATTTTTTAGTATAAGTCGAGGAAATCTCCGGTGTAGGTGGTTTCGCCGTCCTCGAAATTGTAGTCACAGAGCTCTCGGAGTTCATTCTTGGTGAACTCGGCGTTTTGATGGTTATAGGCGCAGTTGAGCCAGTATTGCGTGTACCAGTTCCAAGGTTCGTAATCGCCTTCTTGGTAGGGAGTCAGGACAGGTCCATCGATGCTCGGGTCCCAACGCTCGAAGTTGGCGATTTCGTTGTTGATTGATTGGAACGTATAGTCAAAGGAGTACTGGGACTTGGGTTCCAAGTACGTAGAGAGTTCGAGCAAGTAGAGGTGGTCTTCGAAGTAGGTATCGACGAAGTTCGTCATGAAAGTAGGGTGATTTTGAGATTAAGATTATACTGTGACACAGGGGTCGTATCGTGACCGGAGTGCAGAGAGAATCAAAGCTAATTAGGCTACTTTCGATAATTCACAGCGGAATAATCTTAGATCTTTTGTTCGGGGGTTTTTGTTGAGAGTGCTTTTGATGCTGTCTCCTCTTTTCCTGACGGGCGAAACTTCATCGGCTATATAGTCTTCTTTCGGCATCACATGGTTCCTCTAGGGAACCAGTACTTCTCATACTTTCCCGAGGGTTCTGTCCACTAGTCAAGACCCCAAAACCCCATGGGCCCAGTTCTTACAACTTCATTGGTCCAGGTCGGTCTAAGGATATGCCAACTGATCCCCGCACCGCGTAATCCCCTCAAGCCCTGCGGGTGAGTGAATTACCGGCGTATCCGAGAAAGAGGAGTTATTGGTTCTATGACCTCACCCCTCGTATCTCGTATTTAGTTGCCTTTGCAGTCCATCCGGAGATTGGCCCCTTAGGTCCGTTACAGCTGTAAGGTCTAACCCCGAGGCTATCTCCCGCCTAGATTCTCTGAAGCCGACTAGAGTCGACTTTTTCCCCTTCGAGTGGCTTGAGTAAAGTCTCACGTGCCCTGACTATGTAACTAACTAAGTATCTTTTTCCGTGTTTCCTTTGAGGTGTAACAACCAACGTATCAGAGAAAGAAAAGATATTGGTTTTATGACCTCACCCCTCGTATCCCGTATCTAGTTGCGTTTGCAGTTCTTCTGGAGATTAGACCCTTAGGTCCGTTATGGCCGTAAGGTCTAATCCCGAGGCTATTTCCCACCTAGACTCTCTGAAGCTGATTGGGCTCGACTTCCCTCCTTCGAGCGGTATTAGGTAAAGTCTCACGTGCCCTGACTACATAGCTATCTATTCTCCCTGGTGTTCCAGACTGAGGTGTAACGTTGAGTACGAACCGCACTCGAACCTCCTCACGTGTAGGTTTCTGTTTTCCACCATCTCTGTCGTCCACCTGTCCGTGTTCTGCCCAGGACAACACTCGGAGCTTAAATTCAACTGTTCTGCAGTGCTTCGCTCTGGAAGGAGTGGCTGCCGGCAGAGGAACCCAGCTAGGGACCACAGAGATTGGGTGTTTTCGAGGCCCTGGCCATTGTTTGGATTTAACTGGTGAACGGTTGCTCCGGGTTCAAGGCATATCGGCAGTGGGCTATTAGGAAGCTTGCGAGAAAAACATCATGAGGAGTTCTACTGGCAGCTTGGAGCCTGATACTCGATCATCGATGATTGATAGCTGCATTGTTTTTTTAAGCCGTAGAAATACCGCGTAGTTGGTGATACTTCTGGCTGTATCCCCTATTCAGCTGAGCTGAGATACCTCCTAGGCTTATCACCTGACGTCTGAAAAACGCTCAGCGCGCTAACCGTAAGCGATCTAGCGTGCGCCAGCGCGTCACAACCTATAGCAGTGGCGTTTATAGGGGGGACCTCTTCAGTGAGTTCATATGGTAGACATGCTGTTTCCGGATTGTGTTTTGGCACGGTTGTGTGATTGTTGAGTTTTCGAGTTTTGGAGGTTTCCTGGTTTTTGGTTTCGGGTTTCGATTTTTTAGTTTGGTTTTTCGGTTTTTGATTATTTTTTTGTTTCTTTAATTTTTTGTTTCGTTATTTTTTTGTTTCGTTATTTTTTTCGGTTTAATAGAGTTTTCGTCCTTCATGTCGCTACAGGCCTCCGTAAATTAGTCCACGCTAATCCAGGTCCTGTGGGCTATTTTGCAGCTGGCCTTCACAGGGCTAGGTCGCCCTGCGACCCGGGAGATCTCGATGATATCTTGGGCAGAGAGTGTTTTTACAGGTCTTGGACTGCGACCCTCGGCCATCACGACAACAGACAGAATATCTTACACGACCGGAAAAACACCGAGAAGATGAGGCTCACGCTCCCCTTTGTCCTCCGACCAGGTGGAGACCCTCCGCCCGGGCCTGTCCCAAGAAAATAATGCGCGCACCAAGGAAATTGTTGGAATATAGGGATCGATAGAGACGAAGGTAGTGAACTGATTTATTGATACAACTTCGAAGGAGGAACACTCTCTCTATATACAACGGGCCTGAGGGACTCGCCAGGGGTAAAGACGGAATACTGTCCCCTGAGCCGGTGCTCGGGAGACTCCGGCAGCTGTCATCTCCGGATGTGCCGCCTCCGGTCCATCATCTCCGGACGCCGTCTCCGGTCCGTCATCTCCGGACGCCCATTATTCTGACAGAAATAACTAAGGAAAGTAACAAAGGAAAAGCGACCATCCCCTTCTCCTCGTCTGCCGATGCCATGAAGGGGGGGGTGGGCAGGAACAGCGGCCGTTCCTCCCTGGCACCCAATCCTCCCAGGGCACCCAGCTCCTCCGCCTCCGCCTCCCGTTCCTCTTCCCTAGCCCGCACTCCCGAAGGTCCCACTCTGACGCCCGACCCCCGGCATCACCCTCTTCCAGAGGCTGCACCATCAGTTGAGGAGAGGAATCGCCGCACTGCCTGCACACCTCTTCAATCGGCCATCACGTCCCGGATATTCCACCGGCTCTTCCACCCACGGTCTCCTTCTGGGCTTCCGCCCTCAGGATCTTCTGCTGGATATTCCATTCCGGACACACCTTGAAGAGGTGGTCTCTCGTTTACGAGGGGCATTTACGCCACCAGCACTGGGCGGTGGGACGCGCCTTAGCACAGTGCAGGAACTGTCCGGTGCGGGCGTGCCTGGAAGGAGACTGGGAGAGGGAAGGAGCTGTGGGGGATCCTGACCTCCTGGCGGATGAGAGGTGCAGGCAGGTTGTACTGGATTTCCTCTCCACCACGGATGTCAGATGGATGATGCCGGCCGAGGAAGACGCAGTGAGTGAGGTGTCGAGGGCGGAGCTGCGGGTGCGGGTGTGGGTGAAAGAGCTGGGAGCAGAGGAGCGAGGCGCCGGGGAGGGACTACCGATGTTCTTGCCCCCGCCGGACTTCATGGCGCGCGCAGGAGTGGAGCAGGGAGGAGGATGCGAAATTCCTTTGTTTCTCTCTTCTGTCTTTTCCTCTGCCGTTTCCTTGTTTCGCTGTGCATCTTCATGGGAATTGCCTGGGCGGCGGGCAAGGGGGAACTGGTATCGTGCCGCCGACAGCGGACAGGAAACGGACTGTACATAATCTTGCCATAATCTCCATAGGTCGCATCCGAGTAATGGTTATAAAAATAGTGGTACCAGAACTCCTACATTTCCAGAATACCCGCAGGTTGTGACTGCGGAAAGTGGTTTTTGTCTGCGATAATGGTTGAGACCAACTAACTGTGAACGACGCACTCGTTAATGTCAGGTATCTAGTATGGAGCAGAGCGGGGGACCGGGGCACGTAGGCGACTCGCCATTCGACGCGCCGGCGGGTGTTGGCCAGCTCGGTGACAAATGGAAAGTATGGGCGAAACCAGGAGCGACTCGTGATTTGCCCCACTGGCGTGCGGAAAGTATAGTTGAACGTGTGAGCGACCCGGATGGCAAGCTGCTGCAGGACGGCAAGCACGAACGAGACACCGACTCGTATGGCAATCTACCGGCGAGCGTAAAGCGTAGGCGAACCGAGGAGCGACTCGTATGACAAATCTCGAGCAGAATACATTAGCGGGCCGGTGGGCGGCTCTTGTGTCGGGCCGCGGCCGGCTGGAGCGTGCCAGGGAAAACGGAGGTGAGATTGTATCGCAAGCCGCCAACTGGCAACTGCGCTTAGCCGATACAAGGTACAACCTTTCGAAATGCATCTGACTGCCACCGAACGAGTCCTACGATATTTGAAGACAACCTCGGACCTCCGTATTCACTACCGTCGCCATCCTCACCCATATCCTTCAATCATAAGACATACAGACTCAGACTGGGCAGGAAATCAGAAGGCCCGGAAGTCTGCCGGTGGCTGAATCATCAGCAACCTTGGGTACTTCGACGCAAGTCTTCAACTCGCTACATCCGGCCTCATTCACTGGCATGCAAAGTCGCAGAGTGTCGTTGCTCTCTCAACCTTGGAAGCCGAGTTTATCGCTGCCTCGCATGCCACTCGAGAAAGCCTTTGGTTTAAATGCTTCCTCATGGAAGCAGCAAATGGGATGTCGGTTAAGATCTCGGATGGACCAGTACCGATCAGCTGCGAAAATCAGGGTACATTCAAGTTGATCACCTCGCGGGTTGTGCGGCAGGGGTCAAAGCACATCGATGTCAGATACCATGTTCAATATGAGCAACTCAGAGGAAGTTGTTTGTGTGTTCTTGCATCATGTCGGCAAGCGAGAGTCGGCATTCTTTTTCCGACTAGTGCTGAAGATTGCCCGATCACAGTTCTCTAGGAGTCTTCACAAGTATAGGGGGGAGAGAAAAGAGAGAGAGACAGAACGAGATGATTTGATCGTTGATGTGTGACGGAACAGCTCAGATAGATTCGTCAAGTCCTTTTTCTATGCTATGAAGAAGTATATAAGAGTAAGAGAGAAAGTAAGAGGAAGACGCTGCTATGGAAGAATGCCAAGCCGTCGCACAACGTCTGTCATGACCAGGGTCCACGTTGCCATTGCTCCCCATAGCGTTGCTACCGATGCCGTTGCTATGCTGTCGCTCCCAGCGACGCGCCTGGAGGTGGCCAATAAGCTGTCGCTGGCGGCAGCCGCAGCCATCGAGTGGGCTGGGAAGAACAGCGTGGCATTCGACCACGGAAAAACGGAGGCGGCAATTTTCTGGAGAAAAAAGAGAAAGGGCACGCAGACAGAGGCCAAGGTTCGGGTGGGGGACAAAGAGGTCTCATTCAATCGGGCAGCAACGCGGTGGCTTGGGGTGTGGCTGGACTCACAACTCACACTGAAGGAGCACCATGCCTCCAGGTTGAAGAGCGGGCGAAATGCGATGAACCGGTTGAAACGGCTCACGGGGCAGATGGGCCTCTCCCGGTAAATTGCAGGAGAGTCATGTCGGCATGCGTTCAGTCAGTCGCCATGTTCGGAGCAGAGCTGTGGTGGAAGGGGGGCAATACCCGTGGAACGACGGGCCGTACGGAAGAGCTTCAACTTCTCACCAACCGGGAGGCACGGGCGACAACGGGAGCCTTCCGAACCACCAATCTCGGAGCACTGTCGATGGAGTCGGGGCTACGGCCGGCAACCAACCAACTTGAAAATCGACAACGGCGCTTTGGATTGCGGCTCCTGAGTCTTCCCCAAGGAGCAATGGCCAGAGAGGTTGTCGGTGCAAGTACTGCAATTGGCAAGCGGCTGAGCACTGCCTTAGACCGCACCTGGATAGAGACAGAGCGGACAGTGCTGCTAGAGGAACCGGAGTCCTTTGGCGCCGAACTGATCCAGGAAGAGCGGGAGGAGGCAAAGAGGGAGGCGGAAAAGGAGAGGCCGGGGCTCGTCATGTTCACGGATGGGTCACGGCTGGAGAATGAGGCTGCCGGATATGCGGTAGCTTGGAAAAACGGCCAAACCTGGGAAGGGATCAAGACCCATATGGGATTCAACCAGGAGGCATACGATGCAGAATGTGCAGCGCTGGCACGCGCACTGAAAATGGCAGTGGAAATCGCCCCAACTCCGAGCCACATCACAATATTCACTGACGCCCAAGCGGTAATCTGGAGGATGTCAACGGACGAGCCGGGACCGGGGCAGAAACATGCGCTGGAAGCGAGACAGCACATTGCTGCACTCCGGAGCGCAGGGCCGGACATCACCATTGAGACCAGGTGGTGCCCGGCACACGAAGGTGTGGAGGGTAACGAAAAGGCTGACGAATGGGCCAAGCTCGCAGCCGACGAGCCGGACACTCACGGCGTGGAAGGCTGGACCTACTCGGATCGGCCAGAGGAGATACCGCTCCCCAGATCCCTCGCCAACATTAGGCGGGAGATCTCGGAGAAGAAGTGGATGGAGGCTCGACAATGGGCTGGAGGCCGGACCTCCAAGAAGAAATACACAATGCCAAAAAGCTAGAAGCCGGGCGGCACGGTTGCTGGGAGCACCAAGAGGCTTGCCTCGAGGTTCTATCAGCTGAAGACAGGGCACTGTCTGACAGGCGAATACCTGCACTGGACGAAATCACGCCCAACTCCCCAGTGCTGGTGGTGCCGATGCCCCAAGCAGACAAGAGATCACCTCTTAAAGAGGTGTCCGAAGTGGAAGGAGGAGCAGAGGACCCTGTGGGAGGAGGTGTACAAGGAGACGGGAAGAGGGAGGGAGCGGTGGAAAGCTCGCGAGCTTTTTGCGGAAGAGGGGTGTAGTCAGGCAGTGCTGGATTTCCTTTCCTCGACGGATGTAGGGAGGATAGTGCCGGCTGTGGAAGTGGACGACGCGGAGAGCGAGGCGTCGGAATGGGAGCTCGGGGAACGCCAGGAGCAGGAGGAGGAACCAAGGGCGGAGGCGGAGGCGCTGGGTGATGGGGAGGAGCCACTGTTCCTACCCAACCCACCCTTCATGGCATCGGTGGAGGCGGAGTAGGGGGTGGTAGTGTCGTTTTCCTTTGTTATTTCCTTTGTTATTTCCTTGGTGTGCTACTATTTTCTCTGGGAATAGGCCTGGGCGGAGGGCAAAGGGAGCCTGCACCGTGCCGCTAAACGCGGACTGCGGCGGGGAAACGGACTGTACATAGCTCGTCATGATCTAGATAGGTCGCACACGAGGATAATGAATAAACAAAAAAAAAAAAAAAACCAGCGACGCGCCATGCCAGAGCGGCGAGAATCATTTCTAACACACCCCCTCTTCTCGTGCTCCGTACCAAACAGAAATCCACCAAATCAAAACAATCCCGTTAAAACCTCGTCGACCTCATTAAAACCTCTGCAGTGAAAACAACGTCGGAAAATCACTTGCTAGTAGGAAAAAGAGTGCCGACTCACGCCTGCCGACAGGATGCAAGAACATGCTCAACAAAAAAAAAAAAAAAAAAATTTCTATCCACTTCCAACTCCTTATCACGTGCACCCCCTTTTCTTCGCCAAAGAACTGCACGCCCCCTTTTCTTCGTCATCGAACCGCACCTTCTTTTCCAAGATCGTAATCGGCCTCATTCATCGTATTCGGATCCTCCGTCGTGGGAGTCAAATGGAGTGAGTCAGTGAGTTGCAATAGTTGCTCGTGTCGGAGAACCGCAAGAGGTTTCGTCAGCAGATCGGCAGGATTAGACTCTGTGGTGACATATTGGAACTTAACTGCGCCTTTCATCAGTTTGTCGCGGCTGAGCTCTGGTGGAAAGGGGAGCAGGGAGGTACATCCGGATTGGCCAAAGAACTTCAGGTGCTGGTCAATCAGGAGGCTCGAGCAACAACAGGATGTTTCTGCACAACGAATCAAGGCGCACTGGCGATGGAGGCTGGACTCAGGCCAGCTGTGGCGCAGCTGGAGAACAGACAAAGACGCTTCGCCTTGAGGCTGCTGAGTCTGCCAGAAGGGGAGCAGGCTAGGGAGGTCGTTGGTACTAACACGGCAATCGGCAGACGGCTGGGGTCTGTTCTGAAGTACACCTGGACGGAGACAGAGAAAACAGTTCTGCTAGAAGAGCAGCAGACCTTTGACGCAGAACTGATTCAGGAGGAATGGGAGGAGGCGAAGAAGGAGGCGGAGAAGGGGAGGCCAGGGCTTGTCATGTTTACGGACGGGTCACGATGGAAAGTGGAGCTGCCGGATATGCGGTGGCATGGAAGGACGGCCAATCCTGGAAGGGTATTAAGACCCATATGGGGTATAACCAGGAGGCCTTTGATGCGGAGTGTGCGGCCCTAGCGCGAGCACTGGAATCCGCATCAAGAAGAAACCAAATCCCGAACCGGATCACCGACGCGCAAGCTGCGATCAGACGGATGGCATCCGACCAACCGGGACCAGGTCGAAAGTATGCCCTGGAGGCGAGAAAGAATATCACTGCGCTCCGGAGGGCCATACCGGACATTGTCATCGAAATCCGGTGGTGCCCAGCGCACGAAGGCGTGGAGGGAAATGAAAAGGCGGATGATTGGGCTAAGCTCGCAGCAGAAGAGCCAGACGCTCGAGGGGTGGAAGGGTTAGAGTGGTTTACATATTCGGACCGGCCAGAGGAGCGCTCGATGCCGCTCCCCAGATCCCTCGCTAACATCAAACGGGAGATCACCGAGAAGAAGTGGGCAGAGGCAAGGAAGTGGGCTGGGTGCCGGACCTCCAAGAGGAAGTACAAGATGCCAGAAAGCCAGAGGCCAGACAGCGTGGTTGCTGGAAGCACTAAGAGGCTTGCCTCACGGTTCTACCAGCTGAAGACAGGCCACTGGCGTACAGGCCAGTACCTGCACTGGACGAAAGCTCGTCCGACAGCACAGTGCTGGTGGTGCCGGTGTCCTACTCAGATGAGGGATCACCTCCTCAAGGGGTGCCCAAGGTGGAAAGGGCAGCAGAAGACCCTTTGGAAGGAGGTGCGGAAGGAGACAGGAAGGGGGAAGCGGTGGTGGAAGGCTCATGAGCTTTTTGCCGACCGGAGGTGTGGTCAGGCTGTGCTAGATTTCCTTTCCTCGACGGATGTTGGGAAGATAGTGCCGACTGCAGAAGTTGAAGACAACGTGGAGAGTGAGGCGTCGGAGGGGGAGCTGAGGGACAGGAGGGAGCGGGAAGAGGAGAGGGAAGCGGAGGTGGGAGAGCTTGGTGCTGGGGACGACAGGGACGTCAGGGAGGAACACTGGGTGTTCGTTCCGACCCTGCTGCTCACGGCATCGGCAGAAGAGGAGTAGGGGCCGGATGGGCATTTCTTTTCCTCTGTTATTTTTCCTTTGTGATTTTCTTGGTGTGTCTGGATTCTTTTGCGGGACAGGCCTGGGTGGAGGGCAGGGTGATGCTTGCACTGTGCCGCCATGCGTGGTATGCGGCGTGGAAACGGACTGTACATACTTCTCGTCATGATCTACCTAGGTCGCACACGAGTAACGAATAAACAAAAAAAAAAAAAAAAATCAGTTCGTCGTGAACATGATGATATTTCAGGTCAATATGCTTTGACTTTTGCAGTTGGACTCCCGAGGTGATCAAGTTGATGGCACCTTGGTTGTCGCATCCAATCGGTACCGGTCCATCAGAAATCTTCACTGCCATTCCTCTTGCTGCCTCCTTCATCATACGCCTGAGCCAGAGGCTTTCCCGGATGGCGTGCGAACAGATGATATATTGGGCTTTGAGCGTTGAAAGTGCGACGACACTCTCAGACTTGGCTTGCTAATGGATCAAACCAGTTATGACAAGCTCTTCGTTGACATTGACGTTCCCGAGTCCGAATACGCATCCGCAGACAGGTTTCCGAGTTGTAAGGTTCCCAGCCCAGTCGGGATCGGTGTATCCGATAATGGTGATAGGGTTGGGAAGGCTTCGGTAGTGAATTTGAAATCCGGCTGTGGTCTTGAAATATCGAAGCACTCACTTCGCAGCAGTTGCATGCATTTCAAGAGGTTTGACGTTATATCAGCTGAGAGCCGTCACACTGAAGGCGATGTCTGGTCGACTTCTGAGTGCCGCATACATGCGTGATCCAGCCATTGACAGAAATTCTTTGCGATTGGCCGGTTTGTCCTCACAGCAGGTGTTGGAAACATCTGTTTAAGGATCAAGTGGAGACTTAGCTGGTTTGGCGTCCACCAATCCGAATCGTATGCTTGTATTGATGTAGCCACGTTGACAGATACTGAATCCTCCGTCTTTGGTTCTCTCTATCCCAGTTCCTAGGAACTGCTTTGCCGCTTCCAAATCGCACATCTTGTACTTCTCCTGCAGCAACTACTTGATCTAATGTCCCCATCCTTCTGTCCCATTGTGTGCAATGAGCAGATCATCCACGTAGAGTACTAGAAGAACTCCTTGTTGAGCATACAGGTTTGGATCCTCGGGTGATTGTCGGAATCCTATGGATTCCAAATATCCATCAATGTCCTTGTACGAAAGTCTGGGCGCCTGTTTCAGTCCGTAGAAAGCCTTCTGAATTATTAGTGCACCTCCACTCAATACGCTTCCACTCGACGTGCTTCCGCTCGATATGTTTCCGTTCGACAGGAGCCAGTCGATTCCAAGTGGCATTTCCATGTAGATGTTGTCTCGGTCAATCTGCGGATTTAGGAAGGCCGTTACCATATCCATATGATCGACAACCCAGCCATACTGCATCAGCAAAAAATTTGAGAATTCTCCCAGTACTCCCGTAGCTTCCGTAGCTCCGGTAAGCTCCAGTAAGAGGAAAGTTATATTTTGCTCCCGTAAGGATTAGGAAAAAAATAATTGCTTTTATTTAATCTGTAATCCCGAGAAAAGTGATTTAAAATTTGTGTCTCAGATGTAAAAAAAGCAATATATTTCAACTTTTCATTTTTTTGTTGAAGTGGGCGGCCAGTGCCACTAGTAATCGGAACGTTGCCATCTTGGATACCGGTGCATAGGTCTGATTGTAGTCGATACCTTCCTTTTATTGGTAGCCCTTGATGACTAGTCGTGCCTTGTAGCGAGTAGATCCGTCCGGAATGACTTTTCTCTTATAGATCCACTTGCATCCAATAGGTTCTTCTATGGTTCTATCAGTCACTGCCTTGTGGACGGTATTACCTTTTTCCACGATGTCAAAATGTGGTTCTCAACCAATGCCTGCCACTCCTAGCGCATGGCTTCCTTCCATTGTCTTGCTTGTGGACTTCATAATGCCGCTTCATAGGTGTGGTTCGCTCTTATTGTCACATTCGATGGTAATGGACTTAGTTGGAATATATGGATCAATAAAACGTGAAGATTGTATTACAGTATTATGCGGGCACAAGATCTCTCTATATACAGGAGAGCTGTCAGGACAAAGGATGTAAGACTACCACCCGAGACGGTGCTCGGGGACTCAGTCATGTTCGGACACCACCTCCGGTCCGTCATGTCCAGACGCCACCTCCAGTCCGTCATCTCCGGATGCCACCTCCAGTCCGTCATCTCCAGATGCCCATTATTTTTACACTTCCCCTTGTACAGAAGAAGTAAAGGAGCACAGGAGAGAAAGAAACAGAATCCTCAGATGCCTCGTTAAAACTCGTAACCATGTAAAAACCCTTCGAGGGAGAAACCACGAATATAGGAGAAAGAGTGTATCTTGCAAAGAAAGAGCAGGGAGATGAGAGGGAATCAGAAAAGGGAAAAACGATTTCAACCGCTTAATGCATAGTCTAGCAACTACTTCCCCTGAGTCCCAGCTTACGAGCCCAAGGCCGTGAGCGTGCTTCCAGGGAGTGTCTCAAGGGAGGTTTTTTGTCATGTTATCAGTGAGCATATCGAATGTCGGAAGGTATGTGGTTTTGATGGCGTTCCATTCGCAGGCATCACAGACGAAGTGGAAGTGGACACTGATGTGGTTGGTGCGCTCATGGAGCCTTGGGTTGTTTGCAAGTTGGATTGCACTTTGGTTATCGACGAAGATTTGCTGGGGCTCGGTAGCCCTTAGTGTCGTTGTCTGAGCGTAAGCAGTGGGGGTATTTCTCAGCATGCTTGTACAGGATCTTGCCATATAATATGCGAGTCTATAAGGAGGGGACCCAGATGGCTTCTTTTAAGGTGTTGGAAGCACCTATGTATTTGGCTTTCACTGTTGAGAAAGTGACAAGCAGCTGCTTACAAGCACGCCAGGTAATAGAGCCATTAGCAAGCATGAATACATAGACAGATGTTGATTTTTGGTCATCAGGATCTCCGGGGAAGTCTGAGTCGCTGTAGCCAATGGGCAAGGTGGCTTCAGAGTCCGATTCATTGTACTGCATCCCAAATTTGGCCATGTTTCGCAGATATCGTAACGTATAGGTGGCTGCTGACAACTGCTTCAGTAGAAGGGGTAGAGGAGAATTTGCTGAGCATGGAGACGGTGAATATGAGGTCTGGCTGAGTGCATAGCATTACCCACATCAGGCTGCCAACAATTGACTGATGCCGTTGTTTACCATCTGAATCAAGAGTCTTTGCAGTGCCGTTTGTCGGATTTGGCTCTGGATTTGATATTTGTAGCTTGCTTCCAGTAGGCTGTGGTGTCTAGTAGCCGTTGCAGTTGGAAAAAGTGTTTGTCGCAAGCAGCTTTCTAACAGCACGCTGTTGGTGGATATGCAGTATCCGTCGTAATTGGTCACGCACAATTTCTATACTGCGGTAGCAGCGAACTGGACGAAGGTAGGTCATCTTGTACTTGGCACAGAGGAGGTGCTTTATTGTGGTGACTCAATTGGCCAATGGTGAGAAGTGTAGCGTATCATCAATCTACAGCAGCAGAATTGTTGGTGCATTGTTTTGAGCTGATTGCTTGGAATTCCGGATGGCCAGTGGGGAATTGGTTCGATAGATTAAGTTTCTGCTTGCTGACAGATAGACATTCAGATTGTACTCATATTGCTGGTGACCAAGAGATCTGAAAAAGTGGTCAATATGCTCATACCAGAGACGGGGGGGGCCTGCTTGAGTCTGTATAGCAACTTTCTCAGCTTGTAGACTTGAGGTTTGTCAGTCTCAATACCCAGCAGCAGAGCCATATAGATGTCACCGTCAACTTTGGGATTTAGGAAGGTGGTGACAACATACATTTGTTCGATTTCCCAGTCATGGACAGCAGTGACGGCAAGCATCATACGTTGGCTTTGCAATTTTGCTACAGTGGTGAACATTTCATCGAAGACGACCGCCAAATGCTGTTCAAAACCTCAGATAACAAGCCTGGGCTTATAAAGGATGCCGTCTCCTGGCAACTCCTCGGTCTTGAAGACCGACTTGGAGCTAATGGGTGTGATGCCGGATGGAACATCTTCCAGCCCAACATAGTCCTAGATTGAGTTTTCAGCTAAAGATCTGAGTTCCTCATCAACTGCATCAGACCATTTCTGACCAAACTTTGGGTGCGCAAGTGCTTCCTGGTAGGACACTGGATCTGCAGAATCCATTGGTTCCTCTTCCACTGTGATCCGGTGGGTGACCGCTCTGGGTCTTTTCTGAAGTTCATACCAGTGGGTGTTTCCTTCCAAATTGGCAAGACTTCCACTCGGGGCGTCGAGTCCAAGTCCGACTGCAGAGGTGTCAAGTTCGAGTCCGTGCGAGGAATTGCGCTCAGCTCTGCTCAAGACGCTGAGTCCGAGTCTGACCACCGACGCACAGGGTCCGAGTCCACAGAAGGAATTGAGTTCGCTCGAGGCGCAGATTCCGAGTCTGACCACCAAGGAGTTGAGTTCGAGTCCACTAGAGGATTTGAGTTTGCTCAAGGCACTGAGTCCGAGTCCGACCGCAGAGGTGTTGATTCCGATTCCACCCAAAGAATTGAGCTCGCTCCTGGCATTGAGTCCGAGTTCGCCCTAAAAATTGAGTTAGCTCGAGGTGCCGAGTCCAGGTCTTGACCGATTCTAAGAAGGTAATGTTTGATCCCTGGATTACCTGCCTCTGGTGGGGATCCCAAAAGCACCGATAGTGGTAGTGTCATGGACATACCCGAGTATCCCCTAGTCCGTAACTAGTTTCCGTGCCAAATGGCACGCGAAACCTTACCCCCCCGCGGGCTCTAGACAGGGGTATTCAGGTCAATAAGACTATCAGATGATGAGTTGAGTTGATAGGCTTCAATAGAGTTCTTTTTAATTGCACAATAAAGATTTCTACAACCTCAATTTGCAACTTTTCTC
>Ga0307508_10002986_pt1 | contig 17445 bp, 18 predicted proteins | sample 9_EM_MG_FD_203089 | JGI IMG/M metagenome (GOLD analysis project Ga0307508, IMG submission 203089) | Populus trichocarpa ectomycorrhiza microbial communities from riparian zone in the Pacific Northwest, United States - 9_EM | ecosystem: Host-associated > Plants > Roots > Unclassified | place... | reverse complement strand
CGAGAACCTGCAGCGAATCTTGTTCCGGAACGCAACGGAGTCGAAGCGCTTCATCGCCAGCGCGATCGCCTACGACCCCAGCTCGGGCTTCGACCCCAGCCTGTTGCGGCGCGGCGAACGGATCGACTTGTCCGGTCACGAGGCCTGGTACGTCGGCAACTATCCGTTCGGCGGCTACATGATGGAAGGGCACCGCAACTCGCTCGACATACCCGCAGTCGGCTGGCGGGACCCCACCGGCACCTGGATTCTCGTCTTCGAAATGCCCAACTTCGTCTATCGCGAGGACCCCGAGGACCCCGATCGGGCGCGGCTCCTGCGGGACGCGCAGGCCGTCCGGATCGAAGCGATGCACGAGATGACCGCACCGATCAGCCTCGGACCGCTGCCGGCCGGCATTCCGCCGGTGAGTACGGCGTCGTCCGACCGCCGGACCCAGGCGACGGTGCTGCTGGGCGGGAAGCCGTCGCCGCTGGACGCCGCGTGGGCGTGGGGGCCGACGAAGGGCACCGCAGTCATGATCGAGGCGAGACCGGACGGGCCGAACACGAAGATCCCGGCCAAGGCGACCCGGGTCGCACCCGTCGCCGGCTATCCGGCCTGGTTCACCAAGGGGACCAGCGGCACCGCCCTCGGTAACGGCTCGCTCTGGGTCCGGGCGCACGGCTGCACCATCACGTTCAGCGCGTGGGACCGCGACCTGGCCACGGCAAAGCAGGTGCGCGAGATCGCGGAGGCCACGACCTACGCCGACTGCGACAACACGGCGACCTGGGGGCCGATCATCCGCCCCTAATCTCGCGTGTCCGGGATCAATGCCGGCGAGACCCCAACCATCCGGTACCGCCCCCGCGTTGCTAAGGGATGAGGGGGTGGCGGATGGTCGAGGTCGACGGCTTCCGGGAGTTCGTCCGGGACAGTTCGCCGGCGTTGTCGCGCCACGCGTATCTCCTGACCGGGGATCATCAGCTCGCTGAGGATCTGCTGCAGAGCGCGCTGGCGAACACCTATCGGCACTGGCGGCGGATTCGGGGGGACAACCCCGCGGGTTACGTGCGGCGCGCCATGTATCACCAGCACATCAGCTGGTGGCGGCGGCGACGCGTACCGGAGGAGTTGTCCGCGGCGCCGCGGGAGACCGCCCAGGCCGACCCCGCGGACGCGACGGCCCTGCGCATGACCCTGGCGCAGGCGCTGTCGCGGCTGAGCGCCAAGCAACGGGCGGTGGTCGTGTTGCGCTTCTATGCCGATCTCACCGAAGCGCAGGCGGCAGACGTGCTGGGCATCCGCGTGGGCACCGTCAAGCGGCACGCGCACGATGCCCTCCGGCGCCTGCGCGAGATCGCCCCCGAACTGATCGCCGGCGGCGAGAGGAGTCCGCGATGAGCGCCGGATTGCGCGAGGAGCTGCGGCGCGAGGCCACTGCGGCCAGGACCTATGACGCGTACGCCGGGAGCCTGCTCAAGGCTCGGCGGGGTCGGCGCCATGCCGTCCTGGCCTGGGTGCTGCTCGTGGCGGCGGTCGCGCTGGCCATACCGCTGCTCTCGCGGTCCCAGCCGCCGGCACCGCCCGCCGACGGCGCCGCCGGCGCGTTGCCGGATCGGCTGGGCCTGCCGGCCTTCGGGTCGCGCGGTGTCGCCGGGCTCGGCGCGGCCTCGGTGGTCTTCTCGGGCGACGGCGGGCGCTTCGGCCCGTTCTTCGACGACGCCGATACGTGCGCGCTGGTCGGCGCGACCGCGGAGGACTACCGCACGTTGCACACCGGCCTGGCCTACGACCATGTGCTGCTGTCCCCGGATGGGACCATGGTGGCGGTGCCGGACCGGCTGATCCACCTGTCGACCGGCGCCGAGCAGCCGATACCGGGCGCGCCGCTCGCCTGGTCACCGGACGGCCGCCGGCTCGTGGCCGCGGACAGCCGGGTGCGGATCATCGACCTCGCGACCGGCGCGACGAATGATCTGGGTCCGGTGGACCGGTGGTCGTCGGCTGCGTGGTCACCCGACGGCACCCGGCTGGCGTACGAAATGGACCACCGGATCATCGTCAGCGATGCCACCGGCCGGACCCTCGGATCGTTTGCGCCGGCCTACGGCTCGGTGCTGGCCGGCAAGGGTGCCTGGACGCCGGACGGCCGCGCGGTGGCCGTGCTGCGAGCCGAGGCGCGGTCGTGGCAGCCGAGTTGGTTCGACCCGGCCAGCGGCCGCGAGGTGAGCGGACCGATCCTGCCCGCGATCGGCGGCGAGATCTTCGCCGGCAGCCTGCTCGGGTGGCGGCCGGACGGCGCGGCGCTCGCCTTCGTTTCCGGCGAGCATCCGCGACTGCTGGCGCTGGCACCGGGCGCGGCGCAACCGGTGAGCGCGATGGTTCTGCCGTCCGAGGTGACCTACCTCGACCTCGCGGACCGGGCGATCGAGTCCGGCCAGGTGCGTACGGGCGAACCACCGTTCGTCATCGGCCCGCGGCTGTGGACCCGGCTGGCCACGGGCGCGCTCGGCGTACTCCTGCTGGGGTTGTTGATCCGGCGGCTGCGCGAGCGTGCCCGGATGCGACGGATCGTCGCGACACCATGGGAGACGACACACGGACCGCTGGTGTGAAGGCGCCGCGCGTCAGGCGGCCGACGGGCCCACGTTGACCCGGGACCGGACAACCTCGACGACGTGCGCCACGGCCTCGTCGACCGGGACCGCGTTGCGCTGCGAGCCGTCCCGGTAGCGGAAGGACACCGTGCCGCCGTTGACGTCGTCGTCGCCGGCGATCGCCATGAACGGGATCTTCTGCTGCTGGGCGGTCCGGATCTTCTTCTGCATCCGGTCGTCGGAGTAGTCCACCTCGGCCCGGATGCCCTGCGCCCGGAGTTTGGTCACGAACTCGGTCAGGTAGTCGGCGTGCTCGTCGCGGATCGGGATGCCGACCACCTGCACCGGCGCCAGCCAGGCCGGGAAGGCACCGGCGTAGTGCTCCACCAGCACGCCGAAGAACCGCTCGATCGACCCGAACTTCGCCGAGTGGATCATGACTGGTTCCTGCCGGGTGCCGTCGGCCGCCTGGTACTCCAGGCCGAAGCGGGCCGGCTGGTTGAAGTCGTACTGGATGGTCGACATCTGCCAGGTGCGGCCGATCGCGTCGCGCGCCTGCACCGAGACCTTCGGACCGTAGAACGCGGCGCCGCCCGGGTCGGGCACCAGCTCGAGGCCGGTCTCCTTGGCGACCTGCTCGAGCACGCTGGTGGCCACCGCCCACTGCTCGTCGGAGCCGATGAACTTGTCGCTCTTCGGGTCGCGGGTGGACAGCTCGAGGTAGAACTCGTCCAGCCCGAAGTCGCGCAGCAGCGACAACACGAAGTTCAGCAGGTGCTTGATCTCGCCGGGGGCCTGCTCGGCGGTGACATAGGAGTGCGAGTCGTCCTGGGTCAGCCCGCGGACCCGCGTCAAACCGTGCACAACACCGGATTTCTCGTACCGGTAGACCGACCCGAACTCGAACAGTCGCAGCGGCAGCTCACGATAGGAGCGCCCGCGCGCCGAGTAGATCAGGTTGTGCATCGGGCAGTTCATGGCCTTGAGGTAGTAGTCGCTCCCCTCCATGTGCATCGGGGGGAACATCGTCTCTTTGTAGTACGGCAGGTGGCCCGAGGTGTGGAACAGGCCTTCCTTGGTGATGTGCGGGGTGCCGACGTACTGGAAGCCCTCCTCGATGTGCCGGCGGCGGACATAGTCCTCCATCTCCCGCTTGATCACCCCACCCTTGGGGTGGAAGACGGCCAGCCCGCTGCCGATCTCGTCCGGGAACGAGAACAGGTCCAGCTCGGCGCCGAGCCGGCGGTGGTCGCGCCGCTCCGCCTCGGCCAGCCGGGTCAGATACGCCTTCAGCTCGTCCCGGCTCGCCCACGCGGTGCCGTAGATCCGCTGCAGCTGCGGATTCTTCTCGCTGCCCCGCCAGTACGCCGCCGCCGAGCGCATCAGCTTGAACGCCGGGATCAGCCGGGTGGACGGCAGGTGCGGGCCGCGGCACAGGTCGCCCCAGACCCGGTGCCCTTCCTTGTCGAGGTTGTCGTACGCGGTCAGCTCGCCGGCGCCGACCTCCATCACCTCGTCGGCGTCCACCTCACCCTTGAGGTCGACCAACTCGAGCTTGAACGGCTCACTAGCCAGCTCGACCTTGGCCGCGTCGAGCGAGTCGTACTGCCGGCGCCGGAACCGCTGCCCCTGCTTGACGATCTCCTGCATCCGCTTCTCGAGCTTGGCCAGGTCGTCGGGCTGGAACGGCTTGGTGACGTCGAAGTCGTAGTAGAAGCCGTTCTCGATCGGCGGGCCGATGCCGAGCTTGGCCTCGGGAAAGACGTCCTGCACCGCCTGGGCCAGCACGTGCGCGGTCGAGTGACGCAGCACGTTCAACCCGTCGGCGGAGTCGAGCGCGACCGGGCTGACCTCGGTCTCCAGCTCGGGCACCCAGTCCAGGTCGCGCAGCCGGCCGCCGGGATCGCGGACCACCACGATCGCCTTGGGCCCGGCGGCCGGGAGGCCGGCGGCGGCCACCGCGTCGCCCGCCGTCGTCCCGGCCGGGACGACGAGAGAGTCGGCCACAGCATGGGTACGGGGTGCAGACACGGTGGTTCTCCTTAGGTTTCGAGCGAGTGATTGTCGAACGGCTCGCCCACCGATGCTAGTAGGTGACCCGGAGCCACTCCGGCAGCGGTTCCCGGGCGGCGAGCCAGCGCTGCGGTATCCCGTCCGCCCCCGTGTACGCCGCCACCACCCCGCCGGCGATCGCGCAGGTGGTGTCGACGTCCCCGCCGGCGTCGAGGCAGGCCGCGACGGCGCTGGGATAGTCGTCGAGATACCGCGCGGCCACCCAGAGCGCGAACGGGACGGTGTCCTGCGCCATCGCCCGCGCCCCGCACCCCAGCTCGTACGCCGCCAGGCCCCGGCTTTTGATCTTGATCGCCTCGCGCAGGCCGTCCTGGACGTGCCCCGGCTGCACGTGCTGCGCGACCGCGGCCAGCAGCTGGCCCGGCTCCGGCCGGTGACCGTCGAGCCGCGCCGCCCCGGCCATCGACGCGGCGACCGCCACCGCGACCCCGCCCGCGATGCCCTCGAGATGCGCGTGGGTGACCTCTGCGGCCCGCGCGCCCGAGGGCGCCGCGGGAATCGGGAAAAAGCGTGAAAGACATCGGCTCAGAGATCATATCCTGGTCACTCTGAGTCATCGGGAGATGTCCCTCCATCACCGTTTGGCGACTTGCTTGCCAGTGGCAGTACGGTCTTCGCATGGCCACGGTGTTGCTCGTCGAAGACGATCACGTCGTGCGCGGCGCCATGCTCCGGTCGCTGGCCGACCGGGGGCACGCCGTGCACGCGGTGGGCACCGCGTTGGACGCGCTGCGCCGCGTCGCCGCAGAGACCCCTGACCTGGTGGTTCTCGACCTCGGCCTGCCCGACCTCGACGGTTCGGACGCGCTGCGGATGCTGCGCGGGATCACCGATGTGCCGATCATCATCGCCACCGCCCGCGACGACGAGCAGACCGTCGTGCGGCTGCTGCGCGCCGGCGCCGACGACTACATGGTCAAACCGTTCACCGGCGCCCACCTGGACGCGCGGATCACCACGGTGTTACGCCGGGTGGGCCGGGCCAGCCGGACGGCCCAGCCCGCCGTGCACGAGGTCGGCGAGCTGCGCGTCGACGTGGGCGAGCGAAGCGCCAGCCTGGGCGAGACGCCGCTGGCCCTGACCCGCAAGGAATTCGACCTGCTGGCTTACCTGGCCGCCCGCCCGGGCCGGGTCGTCTCGCGTCGTGAGCTGTTGGAGGAGGTATGGCGACAGCCGTCAGTCGGCGAGGACCAGACGATCGACGTGCATCTGTACTGGCTCCGTCGGAAACTGGGCGAATCCGCGGCGAAGCCTCGCTACCTGCGCACCGTGCGGGGGGTCGGATTCCGGTTGGTGGCGCCGGACTGAGGGCGCGGCTGGCCTATGTCAGCGCCGCCACCACCTCGATCGCCGCACTCGCGTTCCTCATCCCGCTGGGCTTCGAGTTGCGAGCCGATCACCGCGACAGCGTGCTGTCCACGGCCGAGCAGCGGACCGCCACCGTGGCCGGCGCGATCGCGGCCAGCTCCAGCAAGAAGGGTCTCGACGCGGCCATCGCCAGCGTGGGCGGCGGCGCCGTCGTGCACGTTCCGGGCACCACGCTGCTGGCCAAGGCCAGCGCCGCGGACGTGGGCCGGGCCGTGTCGAGCGGCGAGGCGTTGCTGCTGGATGTCGACGGTGGCGTCGTGCGCCTGCAGCCGGTGACGGTCGACGACAAGACCTCGGTCGTCGAGGTGTTCGTGCCGGCGGCGGATCTCAACGCGGGCGGTGCCCGGGACTGGTGGATCCTGTTCGGCATCGCGCTGGCCCTGGTCATCGGCTCGGTCATCGTGGTGGACCGGCTGACCCGCGGTGCCGTGGCGTCGGCCCGCAACCTGGTCCAGGCGGCCCTCGCGGTCGGCGGCGGCGACCTCGGCGTGCGCATCCAGCCGTCCGGGCCGCGCGAGCTGGCCGAGGCCGGCTACGCGTTCAACCGGATGGCGGACCGGCTGGTCACCTCCCGGACCAGCGAACGCGAGCTGGTCGCCGACCTGTCGCACCGGCTGCGCACCCCCCTGACCGTGCTGCGCCTGGACGCCGAGGCGCTGGATCCGGACGACACCCACATCGGCGAATTCTCGGCCGCCGAGCTGGACCGCCGCCGCGGCATCCGGCGCATCCGGCAGGCCATCGTCACCCTGGAGGGCGAGGTGGACCAGCTGATCAACACCACCCGGCAGGCCGTCGCGGCCCAGGTCGCGGCGCCGGAGGAGGGGGTCTGCGACGCCAGCGAGGTGGTCCGCGACCGGATGGTGTTCTGGTCCGCGCTGGCCGGCGACCAAAACAGGCAATACCGGGTGGTGGGCGCGCACGTACGCATCCCGGTCCCGGTGGCGCGGGTGGAGCTGGCCGCCGCCCTCGACGCCGTGCTCGGCAACGTGTTCCGGTACACCCCGCAGGGCACCGCGTTCGAGGTCGGCATCTCCCGGCGGGACGGCTGGGTGGCGGTCCGGGTCGACGACGCGGGCCCCGGCATCGACGACCCGGAGAAGGCGCTGCGCCGCGGCGAGAGCGAGCAGGGCTCGACCGGGCTGGGGCTGGACATCGCGCTGCGGGCGGCCCAGGCCACCGGCGGCTCGGTGAGCATCGACCGGGCCGCGCTGGGCGGGGCCAGCGTGGTGATGCTGCTGGCTGATGCCGAGGCGATACCGAAACAGGCGAGCCGGTTCGGCCTGGTCGGCCGGCTGGCTCGGGAACGCGACCCGAACCGGAGGAGATGGCCCCGCCAACGAGCCGACGGAGCCTGACGACGACCCGCGAAGCGCCCGACATGGGCGGATTACCCCGGACGGTACAACTCTTGCTTAGATCTGCATTAAGGGCGTTCCCCTGGCGTTCCAGGGCTGGCACTCTCTCATCGGATCCCACCCGGCTTCCCGGTTCGAAGCCCGCAGTTCCTCCCCAACCGAAGAACCGGAGGAGTCGTCGCACGGTGGGAGGTGGTCACCCCATAACCCCCTCCCACCGTGCCCCCGCACCAGGAGGAGAGTCTTTGTCCGCGCACCGACAGCTCGCGCTGCGCGGAGAGACGCCGCCGCTGCAGCGTCGCGTGGCCGGGCTGCGGGGCCGCCGGCGGGCGTACACCCGCCCGCACCGCCTCTTTCCGCTGGTCCTCGGGATCGCCCTGCTCGGCATCGGCGCGATGGCCGGGCCGCGGGTGCTCGGCAGCCTGGGCGGCGGCGACAGCCCGGACCGGGAACGGATCAACCTCAGCGCCCTGCCCGCGGACACCCCCGAGGAGGGCCTCGTCTACGCCGGGCTGCATCCGGCGGCGGCGGGCTCGCTCTGCGCCGGCTCCTACGACCTGGACGAGCAGACCTGCACGCACGGCCCCAACCCGGCGCCGGACGGCCTGCAGGTGCAGCGCGACGTCGCGCCGGTGACGGCCAAGGCGCCCGATCCGGTCGCGCCCGACCGCGAGTCGGACCAGGTGCCGTCGGACGCCGAGGTCGTCCGCGACGAGGGCGGCAGCTCGCTCACCCCGGGTGCGCCCGCGCTGATCCCCGACGCGGCCCCCGGCGACGCCGACTTCGTGCTGGGCAGCCACGGCGTGGCCTGCGAGGGCGACGGCCGCACCGGCAGCCGGGTGCAGGTGCTCTACCTGCACGAGTTCGGCACCCCGAGCCGGTACACGGACTTCCTCGGCTCGATCCGCACCTGGTCGGCGGGCGTGGACCAGATCTTCGACGAGAGCGCGGGCGAGACCGGCGGCTCCCGGCACGTGCGGTACGTGACCACCCCCGAGTGCCGGGTGGACGTCACCGAGGTGCAGGTGCCCGAGGGCGCGCTCGAAACGTTCACCAACAACATCAACGCGCTGCAGACGCTGGGCTACAACCGCACCGACCGCAAGTACATGATCTTCGCCGACGCCAACGTGTACTGCGGCATCGGCACCTACGTCGCCGACGAGCGGACCGGGCAGGGCAACCGCAACAACGGCGGCCCGTCGTACGCCCGGGTGGACGCCGGCTGCTGGAGCGCGGCGATGGCGGCGCGCGAGCTGACCTACTCGCTCGGCGCGGTGCTACAGGGCTCGCCCAACTCGACCGGCGCCGGCGGCTGCCTGGACGATTACGACCTGCTCTGCGGCAAGGACCGTTCCGGCCAGGCGCCGCGTGACGTGTGCCCGAAGAAGCACGAGAACCGGCTCGACTGCGGCCACGACGACTACTTCAACACCGCCCCGCAGCCGGACAACTACCTGGCCACCCATTGGAACGTCGCGGACAGCGGCTACCTGCTGCGCAGCGACGGCGGCGACGACGTGCCCGACGCCGGCGGTCCGGTCGCGACCACCGCGGCGGCGCCCGACGCCGGCACCGCGTCCGGCTCGGCGACCCCGGTCGACCCCGCCGCCGGGACGACACCGACCGACGTCCCGACCGCCCAGACCGCCCAGCAGCAGCCGCAGGCCGTGCTGGAGGTCCGCGACCCGAGCAGCACCGCCGTACGGCTGACCTGGAGCGCGGCCGCCGACAAGGCGACCTACCAGATCTCCGTCGACGGGGCGCCGGTGGCCACCACGGTGGCGACCCGGGCCCAGCTGATCGGCTTGAAGCCCGACACGTCGTACCAGGTCACGGTGAGCGACCCGGCGCACAAGTACACCGCCAAGGGCACCGCGCGCAGCGCGCCCGCGGCCCGTCCGGCGCAGAACTCGTGGTTCGTGCTGACCAACTCGCTGACCGGCGGCGCGGCCGATCTCTACGCGGCCCGCACCGCCAACGGCACGCCGATCACCCTGGGCGGCAACGACGGCGGCGCCCAGCAGCAGTGGAAGCTGGTGCCGGCCGGCGGCGGCTCGTACTCATTGCAGTCGAACGCGACCGGCAAGTGTGTCGTGCCGCTGGGCGGCAACGAGGTCGCCGGCACGCCGCTGGTGCAGGGCGACTGCACCACCGACAACGGCGCCCGCTGGTCGCTGCAGGCCTCCGACCACGGCTTCACGCTGCGCTCGACGATCGGCGACCTGGTCGTCGGCGTGGGCAGCCAGCGGTTCGGCGAGCAACGGGTGCTCACGCTGCAGAACGGCAACGGGGCCCGGCACCAGAGCTGGACGGCCGTGCCGGGCTGACCCGGCCCGGACTTGACATGAACATGCCCTGAGCACGTCGACGAGAGGAGCAGACGATGGCGGAGACCGACGTGATCACGAAGCCCGAGCTGGAACCCGACGAGGGCCCGGCCCGGTTCAACCGCCGGCGCCTGGTGCGCTGGGTGACGATCCTGACGATCGGCATCCTGGTGGTGCTGGCGCTCTGGCAGGAGCCGCTCTACGCCGGCCGGCTGTAGGAAGCCGCGTAGGCGTCGATCTCGGCGTGTAGCGCCGCCTTGCCGGCGGACGACTGGAACGACGCGCTGACGGCCGCGCGGGCCAGGTCGGCGACCCCGGCCTGGTCCAGGTCGAGCAGCCGGGCGGCGACCGCGTACTCCTCCTCGAGCGTGGTGCCGAACATCGGCGGGTCGTCGGAGTTGATCGTCACCGGGACGCCCGCCGCGACCAGCCGGGCCAGCGGGTGCTCCTCGATGTCGGCGACCGCCCGGGTCCGGACGTTCGAGGTCGGGCAGACCTCGAGCGTGATCGCGTTGTCGGCCAGATAAGCCATCAGCTGCGGGTCCTCGGCGCTGGCGATGCCGTGCCCGATCCGCTCGGCGCCCAGCTCGCGCAGCGCGTGCCAGACGGTCTGCGGCCCGGTCGTCTCCCCCGCGTGCGGCACGCTGTGCAGGCCGGCCGCGCGGGCCTTGTCGAAATACGGCCGGAACTGCGGGCGCGGCACGCCCACCTCGGGGCCGCCGAGCCCGAAGCTGACCAGCCCGTCCGGCCGGTCCTCGAGGGCGATCCGCAGCGTCTCCTCGGCCGCGGGCAGCCCCGCCTCGCCGGGGATGTCGAAGCACCAGCGCAACTCCACCCCGAAGTCGGCGGCCGCACCGATCCGGGCGTCCTCGATCGCCGCGCAGATCTCCGGCCCGGGGATGCCCCGCCGCACGTGCGAATACGGCGTGACCGTCAGCTCCGCGTATCGGACCTGCTGGCGGCCCAGCTCACGGGCCACCTCGTAGGTCAGCGTCCGGAGGTCCTCGGGGTCCCGGATCAGGTCGACGACGCTCAGGTAGACGTCGATGAAGTGCCGGAAGTCGCGGAAGGCGAAGTAGTCGGCGAGCGCCGCCGGGTCGGCCGGCACCGGCGTGTTGCCCTCGTGCCGGGCGGCCAGCTCGGCCACGATCCGCGGCGAGGCCGAGCCGACGTGGTGCACATGCAGCTCGGCCTTGGGCAGCCCGGCGATGAACGAGGCCAACTCACTGCTTGCCACTGATGACTCCTTACAAAGCTGTTCGTGCGACGACGAAGATCCGGCGGAACGGGAACGCCACGAAGCCGTTGCGGGCCGGGTAGGCGACCGTCAGCCGCTCGGCGAGGGCGGTGCGGAACCGCTGCCACGCGTCGGGATCGAGGGCCGCCTTGACGGGGCGCAGGGCGGTGCCCTCCATCCAGCGCAGCACCGGGTGCTCCGCGCCGGACTCGGGGAGCAGATGCACGTAGGTAGTCTCCCAGGCGTCCACCGTGGCGGCCACGCCGGTCAGCAGCGCCGCGTAGTCCGCCGGGTCGTCGACCGGCTCGTCGCGGACGACGTCGCCGGTGGCCGCGGCGAACGGGGCGCTGCGGGCCACCTCGCGCAGCGCGCGGTGCGAGGCGGCACCGAAGTTGCCGGGCACCTGCATCGCCAGCCAGGCCCCGGGCGGCAGCTCCCGCGCCCAGCGGGCGAGCAGCTCCTGGTGGCCCGGCACCCACTGCAGCACGGCGTTGGTGACCAGGACGTCGGTGTCCGGCCCCGGAGCCCAGTCGCGCACGTCGCCGACCCGGAAGTCCACCGGCGCGTCGAGCGTCGCCGCTTTCTGGATCATCTCGGGCGACGAGTCGACGCCCGTCACGCGCGCTTGCGGCCAGCGCTCGGCGAGCGTCCCGGTCAGCTCGCCCGGGCCGCAGCCGAGGTCGACCACGGCCCGCGGTTTGTCGGCGTCGATCCGCGCGACCAGGTCGAAGAACGGACGGGACCGCTCGGAGCCGAACCGGCGGTAAACAGCAGGATCCCACATGGCGTTATCCCCAAACCGTACGTACGTTTTGTTGGACGATATCAGAGCGACGGTAGGGTTCTCCACGTGGAGAATCGCAGTTTTCGGAGGATGGGCCGCGACGTCGGCGTGATCGGGCTGGGCGCCTGGCAGCTGGGCGCCGACTGGGGCAGCGTCAGCGAGCAGGACGCACATGCGACCCTGCGGGCCGCAGCCGACGCGGGGGTGACGTTCTTCGACACCGCCGACGTCTACGGCGACGGCCGCAGCGAAAAGGTGATCGGGGCGTTCCTGCGCGAGCGCCCGGGCATCACCGTCGCCACCAAGATGGGCCGCCGGGTGCCCCAGGAGCCGTCCGCCTACTCGCTGGACAACTTCCGCGCCTGGACCGACCGCTCCCGGGCCAACCTGGGCGTCGAAACGCTCGATCTGGTCCAGCTGCACTGCCCGCCGACGCCGGTGTTCAGCACCGATGCCGTCTACGACGCGCTCGACACCCTGGTGCAGGAGAAGCGGATCGCGGCGTACGGGGTGAGCGTCGAGACGGTCGACGAGGCGCTCACCGCGATCGCGCGGCCCGGCACCGCCAGCGTGCAGATCATCCTGAACGCGTTCCGGCTCAAGCCGCTGGAACGGGTGCTGCCGGCCGCCGCCGCGGCGGGCGTCGGCATCATCGCCCGGGTCCCGCTCGCCAGCGGCCTGCTCTCCGGCCGCTACGACGAGCACACCACGTTCGCGGCCGACGACCACCGCAACTTCAATCGGCACGGCGAGTCGTTCGACGTCGGCGAGACGTTCTCGGGCGTCGACTTCGCGACCGGCCTCGAGGCCGTGCGCCGGCTCCGGCCGCTGGTTCCGGCGGGCGCGACGATGGCGCAGTTCGCGCTGCGCTGGGTCGTCGACCAGCCGGGCGTCACGGTGGTCATCCCCGGTGCGCGCAACCCCGGGCAGGCCCAGGGCAACGCTGCCGTGGCCGGGCTCGCCCCGCTGGACCAGGCGACCCACGACGCCGTCCGCGCCGTCTACGACGAGCTGATCCGGCCGCAGGTGCACGGCAAATGGTGAGGTCGAGCTGGCCGTGGCTGACGGGCGGGTTGCTCGCCCTCGTGCTCGGCGCGCTGTGGACGCTGCAGGGCCTCGATCTGCTCGGCGGCAGCGTGATGAGTGGAGTGACGATCTGGGCGATCATCGGCCCGATAGTGGCGATCGGCGGTCTGATCCTGATCGTCATCGGGGTCCGAAAGCGCGGCCGCCCCACCCCTTGACCAAGCGCTTAGTGCAACATTGTGCGACACGCGCCCTTTGCGTCCAGAGGGCCACCTATTCGGATAAATCGCTTATATCCGATTAGCTATTTGACCGGGCGGATCGTGGTCGGATTTTGCCCGCCGGAGGCGAAAGGCACCGGTCCGATCGCGGTCGATGACCTTGCCGGCGACCGCGAACTCCAACCGGCCCCGAACGCGATCGAGCCCCGCGTCCTGGTGCGGGCGCGGGGCTCGATCAGGCCGACCTCCGCCAGGCGGTCGACAGCCGGCCGCGAGGCCGGCAGGTTGGTCTCAGAGCGGGCGAACCTGCTCCGCCTGCGGGCCCTTCTGGCCCTGGGCGATCTCGAATTCGACCCGCTGGTTCTCTTCCAGAGTGCGGTAACCGCTCGTCTGGATGGCCGAGAAGTGGACGAACACGTCAGCACCCCCGCCGTCGACGGTGATGAAGCCGAAGCCCTTGTCTGCGTTGAACCACTTCACGGTTCCTTGCGCCATGCTGAACTCTCCTTCTGAAAATGCCGGCCCGCCCGACCGCATCGACGGAGTGCGGGGCCGATGGCCGTTTTCGTGCACCCGGCGCCCCTCGGGCGGCCTTTCAGAGGACGTCCCATCCGCTCGGGCGCAGGCCTCCTCGCGGCGACCGGCGACCGCTCGGAGCAGCACACCACGTACGCAAAAACTGGCCACACTGTACCTGAAAAACCATGGCCAAATCTGCCCCTCAACCGAATCGAAGTAAACCCTGGCAGATACGGAAAAGACTCGCAGCAAACCTTCCTGGCATGACCGCAGTCGATCCGGTTACCGCTAATCAGTCAGGCCATTCGCCGGTCAGCTTGCGTACGCCGGTTGCCCCGCCCCGATCCACCATGGCCTTCACGACGGCGAAGATGGCGCCCTGCAACGCCGCCGCGGCCAGGATCTCGCCCCAGCCGCGATCCTCGTCGGTCGCGTTCGGCGCGTCGTCGTCGCCGGAGGCCAGCTTCCAGACCTCCTTGAAGACGAAGCCCGCCAGCGCGCCGGCACCGATGCCGAGCAGCAACCCGACCGGCTTGTACGCGATCTTGTGCAGCCGGCGACTCATCGGCGCCTCCCCCGGACGATCAGGATCACGCCGACGGCCGCCACCACGCCCACCAGCACGACGGCCAGGCCGACCGGGCTGCGCCGCACCCGGGCGCCGTCCTCGGCCGGCTCGCCGGGCCGCCCATTGGCACCGCGCACCCGCTCCGTTGCTGCGTGCGCGGCGCCCTTGACCGCCCCGGTCACCTTGCCGGTGGCCTCGGCCGCCTGGGCCAGCACCTTCGCCTTGGTCTGCTCGACCGACTCCTTGGCGCGGGCCTTGACGTCCGCCTTGGCGGCCAGCGCCTGGACGGTCTCGCCGAGCTCCGCCCGGGTCTGCTTGATCTCTGCCCGCAGAGCGGCGATGTCCGGCTTCCCCCCGGACGAACCGTTCTTCTCACTCACGCCTTGCCCCTGTCCTTGACGGCGTGCTTGACCTCGTCGACGTCGGCCTTGACGCTGGCGACGGCCTCGGTCGGTTCGGCGGGCACAGCCTTGGTGACCTGATTCTTGCCCAGCAACGCCAGGACCCCCGCAATCACGAACAGGAGGACGGTGACGGTCAGCGCGGCGAGCCAGAGCGGCAAGAACAAGTGAAACACGATGATCAGCGTCGCGACCATGGCGCCCACCCCGTAAAGGGCGAAGACACCGCCGGCGCCGAACAGCCCCACGCCGATGCCCGCGTGTTTGGCTTTCTCCGCGAGTTCCGCCTTGGCCAGCGCGATCTCGTCCCGGACGAGACGGGTCATCTGTTCGCTCGCGCGCTGCACCAATTCCGAGGTGGACTGGTCCGTCGCCGGGCGAACCGGGCGACCGTTCAGGACGTCGGCCATGGTGTCCTCCTTTCCCCTGTGACCGAAGTATGCCCTGGTGACCACGAAGTCAATCGTTTACCGATGGGAATCGGACCGTCCGGCGGGAAAAGCTCAGCGACCGGCCGCCGGCGACGATTCCCCGTCCGCCGCGGCCGGGCTCTCCGCCCGCTTGGGGCGCTCCGCCCGCTCAGGCCGCTCCGCCCGCGCAGGATCGTCCGGGCCGGCGGACTCCGGCGGGCCGACGAAAGCCGCGCCCCGCTCGTCGCCGTCGCGGCCACCGCTGAAGACCCGCGCGTCGCTTGCCGAGTCCTGCTCGGCGTGCGGCTTGGCATGGGTGGCCGGGGCCACTCCGTTCACGGAGGCCCGCACCCGGGGCAGCGACTCCTGCTGGTGCTCCCAGATCCAGCCGACCAGCCGCTCCCGGACCAGGCAGCGCAGGTCCCACAGCGACGGGGCGTCGTTCGCGCTGACCAGCGCGCGGAGCCGGATCATCCCGCCGACCGCGTCGGTCACCTGCAGCACACAGACCCGGCCGTCCCACAGCTCGCTGCCCTCGCAGACCGCGCGCAACTCGGCGCGCAGCGGCTCGACGGCGATCCCCCAGTCCACGTCGATCTCGGCGGTGCCCAGCACCGCCGAGTTGGTCCGGGTCCAGTTCTGGAACGGCTTGGTGGTGAAGTACGACGTCGGCAGGATCAGCCGCCGGTCGTCCCAGATCCGCACCGCCACGTACGTGAGGGTGAGCTCTTCGATCTTGCCCCACTCCCCCTCGACGACCACCACGTCGTCGATCCGCACGGCGTCGCTGAACGCCAGTTGCAGGCCCGCGAACACGTTGCCGAGCGTGCTCTGCGCGGCCAGCGCGGCGATCACCGACACCACGCCGGCGCTGGCCAGCACGCTGGCGCCGAGCGTCCGCACGTCCGGGAAGGTCATCAGCATCACGCCGAGGGTGACCACCACGATGGCCGCGACGGTGACCCGGCGCAGCATCACCACCTGGGTCTTGAGCCGGCGCGCCTTCAGGTTGTCGGCCACGTCGGTGCGCCAGCGGGCCAGCGCCACGTCCTCGAGCACCAGCAGCAGCGCGCCGACCAGCCAGGCGCCCGCCGCGATCACCAGGATCACCAGCGCGTGCAGCACACCGTCGCGGGCCGGGAAGTCACCGCCGAAGCTGCGCACCGCTTGCTGCACCGCGAAGACGGTCACGGTGGCCAGGAACGGCTTGTGCGCGGTCTGCGCCAAGTCGGCCGCGAGCGGCGAGTTGCGGCCCAACCGGCCGACCAGCCAGTGCACGGCCTCGACGAGCAGGATCGCCGCGCCCGCCGCGACGACGACGGCGAGCACGACGCTGAGGAAGTCGGACACGGGCCTACTCTCCTCCGCCGGCGGTCCGGTCCGCACCCGGTGAGTGGGTCACACCTTGCGGTACTTGGCCTGGGCGAAGCAGAATACGCCGAACGCCGCGATGCCGAGCGCGATCAGCGCCAGCAGCCACGGGCCGTAGGGCTCGCCGGCCAGCGCCTTGAGGCCGCTGTCCAGGCCGCGCGCCTTGTCCGGGTCGTAGGTCGCGGCGGCGACGACCACCAGCACACCCGCGATCGCGTACGCGATGCCCTTGGCGGAATAGCCCGCGACGCCGAGCCGGCCGGTGGTCTTGCGGACGTTGCCACTCATCTGGTGGATGCTGAGGTGCTTCTCGAACTTCTTCTTCAGGCCGTACCAGAGCAGCCCGACGCCGACGCCGACGACGACCACGCCGATCAGGCCGACCAGCCAGCGGCCGCCGGTCGAGTCCATCAGGCTGGAGGCGCCACGCTGCTGGCTGTCGCCCAGCGAGGCGTTGGCGCCCCGGACCACCTTGACCGCGGTCCAGGCCAGCGACAGATAGATGATCGTGCGGGCGCCGGAGACGACGCGCTCGGCGATCGCCTCCTTGTCCTGCTCGCCGCTCTCCCCGATGGCCGCCGCGAAGGCCTGCCAGATCGCGAGGGCGACCATCCCCACCGCGACGATGATGACCATCGTGCGGCCGAACGGCTTGCTCGCCAGGCTCTGCAGAGCGCCGGACTGGTCGCTGTCGGCCCGCGAACCGCCGACCGCGACCTGCAGCACCACCCACGCGAAGAGCAGGTGGATGACGCCGTAACAGATGAAGCCGGTCCGGACCAGATACTCGAGCGGCTTGCTGTCGGCGGCCCGCGAGGCGGTGGACCGGACGTGCGACGTGGCTGAGGACATAGCCCTCTGTTTGACCTACCGCAACAACTTCCAAACCTTTTCGGCGTACGCCCTAACGGGACACCTGCAGCCCGATCTGGTCCTGGGTGACGCTGTCCAGCGACACCTGCAGCCCGCCGACCTCGACGGCCTGCTGGCCCTTGGTCAGCTGGACCTGCTCGCCGGCCACCTCGACGGTGACCGTGTTCGCGTCGGCGCTGATGAACTTCGCCTCGACGCCGAGCACGCTGGCACTGGCATCGGTGCTGCGGTCGATGGTGACAGTGCAGGAGTTGAGCCCGCAGTCGACGTTGTCCTCGCCGCAAGCGGCGAGCAGCGCGACCGTGAGGGTGGCTGAGGCGAACA
>Ga0307508_10002985_pt1 | contig 17449 bp, 16 predicted proteins | sample 9_EM_MG_FD_203089 | JGI IMG/M metagenome (GOLD analysis project Ga0307508, IMG submission 203089) | Populus trichocarpa ectomycorrhiza microbial communities from riparian zone in the Pacific Northwest, United States - 9_EM | ecosystem: Host-associated > Plants > Roots > Unclassified | place... | reverse complement strand
GTCGAAGTGACGAGAAGTGACTTCGGGGTCGAAGTGACGAGAAGTGACTTCGGGGTCGAAGTGACGAGAAGTGACTTCGGGGTCGAAGTGACGAGAAGTGACTTCGGGGTCGAAGTGACGTTTCGGGCAGGAGGGCGGTCTTGTGGGAACGCGCGCTTGAGGCGGGCGTCTTTCGGCGGAAAGTGGCGGCAGGCCGCCAGCAGACAGTGGCGGCCACCGCCCACGCGAGTTGCCGCGACGAAGCCTGGGGGTTTTCGCGCCCGCAAGACGCGGCATGCAGCTTGCTGAAGAAGCTGCATGCCAGGCGGTCCGAGGCGGCTCGAGGCGCGCGAATATGAACCTTTGAGGTTTCCCCCCCCAGTTGCGCTTTCGGGGGCGGAGCGCGAATGGGATGCGGCGATGGAGTTTTGGAATCGGGCGCGGCAGTTCCAGCAACGGGTCGAGCGCATCATTTTGCCGCGAGGGATTTCCTTTGCGCGCTGGCACGTGCTCGAGACCACGCAGCGGCTGGTCCGCGAGACCGGCGATGCCGTGAGTCAGCGTGACGTGTCACGACGATCCCAGCGCGCCGAAAGCTCAGTCTCCCAGCTGATGCGGTCGCTGACCTTGAGCGGGCTCGTGGATGTGGGTCCGGATGCTTGGGGCGTGTCATATCGCATCTGGGTGACCGCGAAGGGCGAACGATTGATCGCCAGGCTGCGCGCGGAGCTGGCGGTCGTCGCACACGCGAGCGCGCACCTACCACAGCACTGCGAGGATTCTGGCGTGAGCGGAGGGGAGGGCGAGCTGCTCGACTTGCCGTCGCGTGAAGAAGGTCACTGAGCGGCTTTTCCTACCCGCGAGGGTGCACGAGACGACACTCAGTGTGATGCGGAAGCGCGTGATGGTGTGCCGGACTTCGCGCAGGGTCGTTTCGGCAGCGGCTTCGAGGCCGATTTCGGCGAGCGCGCGCACGGCGCCTTTCGGTGCCCTTTCGGTGCGCGACAGCTCCGCGAAGGGCAATACCCAAAGACCCGCCCAGCGTGGGGCGTCGGCTGGCAGTTGCCGCAGCAGGACGGTGTCGCCTCGGCGCACGTAGGCGGCGGCGGTGGCGACTTCGGTCGGCGCCCTACGCTTCGCGAGCTGTGGTAGCTCCCTTTCCATGCCGAGAGCCAGTGCGCGACATTGCTTGGCGACCGGACATTCGGTGCAGCGGGGCGAGGTTGGCGTGCAAATCGTGGCTCCGAGCTCCATCAAGCTTTGATTGAATTCGGATGGCTTGTCCGCGGGCACGAGCTCCCGTGCCAAGCGCCACAATTCCTGCTTGAGCGGCGCTCTGGCCGGATCGCCCCGCAGCGCGAATAGCCGACACAACACGCGCACGACGTTGCCGTCTACGATCGGCTCTGGCAGGCCGAAGGCGATGCTCGCGATCGCGCCCGCCGAGTACGGACCGATGCCCGGCAGAGCCAAAAGCGCTTCGATGTCGCGCGGCAGCTTGCCGGCGTGGCGCTCGGTTACGGCGCGGGCGCCGGACAAGAGCCGTCGTGCCCGCGAGTAGTAGCCGAGCCCTTGCCAGGCGTGCAGCACGTCCGCGTCGTCGGCCTGCGCGAGGGCCTTCACGGTCGGGAAACGCTGCATCCAGCGCTCGTAGTAGCCGAGCACCGTCTTCACCTGGGTCTGCTGGAGCATGACCTCGCTCACCCAGATCGCATAGGGGTCGCGGGTCCTTCTCCACGGCAAATCCCGCTTCCGACTTTCGTACCAATCGACGAGCAAGCTCCGCAAAGCCGCGATCTCGGCGAATGCGGGCACTCTCGGCGGGGTTGGGGCGTGGCCGAAGACTGCGACCCGAACCACTTGTTTTGTAAGCGGTTTTCGTGACAGACTCGAAGCTTACCCGATCTTCGGAGATGCCAGCTCTTCTCATCGTCTCCCTCGACTCTATCCGCACTGACGGGTGGTTCGAGCGCATTGGCGAGGGTATCGGTAGCTTTCAGGCCCTGTGCGACATCGTCGGGCCGCGCTTCTTCGCGTTCGCGATGATCACCGGCGCGCGCATCACCTCGCTGACCGTCGACCGTCGCAACCCGGACAACACGCTGGTCGACTTCGTGGTCGGCCCCGAGGGCGCCGAGGTCTCGGAAGCGGACGCGCAGCGCTTGGCGCTCGCCGATTTTCGCAAGCGCTTGGTGTCCGCCCTGATCACCGAAGAGCCCATCGCCGACGCGCCGAAGCGCGTGACCGATCTCGAGGGGGTGCAGCTGCACGTCGGCGTGCGCTACCTGCTGCTCGCGCCCCTTTACGGCTACGCGCTGCGCGAGCTCACGGTGGAGTCCGAAGGGTCGCGGGTGCGGTTGCTCCACGACGGCATCGAGGAATCGTACCTGCTGAGCGCGTTTCGGGCGCGCATGCGCGCCCACGTTCGCGAAGAGCTCGAGCGCGTCACGCGGCCGCAAGCGCGCGGCGCCATCGAGCTGTCGCGCGTTGCCGAAGCCGAGCAGGCCGCCGAGCGCGGTGACCACGTGCGCATTCTGGAGCTGCTCGGCGCATGGCCCGCGCCGCTCGCCATCTTCTTGCGCACGCCGGAAGGGCAAATGCTCAACGTCGAGACGCGCGGTCTGATCGCGCGCGCGCTCGGCCTACTCGGTAGCGCTTGCATCGTGCTCGGCGAGATCGGCAAAGGCGAAGAAGTGCTGCGCCTGGGCGTGCAGTACGCCGGTGACGGTCCCATGGCCTCCGACATCTATTTTCGGCTGGGCGCCGCCATGCTGAGCGATGGCCGAGCCGGCGAATCCATCGGTCCGTTGCGCCGCGCCGCCAATTTGGGCGCCCCCGGTGACAAGGTCTGGCCGCTCCTGGCGCAAGCACTGGCGTCGCGCCAGCGCTTCATCGCCGCCTACGCCGCGACCCTCGAAGCGCGCGCTGCCGGCGCGACCGCGGATGCCGTGGCTCAAGTCCTCGGCACTGTTCGCGAAGTGCTCGGTCCCGCCTTCGGCAACTTCGAGCAGCAAACCGAACGCCGCGCTTGAGGCCAGCGGGCCGGTGACCCGCGGCGTCCCGAAGCCGCGTCCTTGCTGAGTAACGTGCTGTCTTCATTCACTATTTTGCGAATTTGCGGCCGCGCGCCTGCTCGCATTGACAGGCCTCGTCGCACGGCACTACAACGCCGGCCGGACCCATGATTTCCGCGATTTGCGCGAAAGTCCCGGGCTAGAAGAAGCACCGATGCTCGAGCTGTACGCCCCGATGTTCATCATGTTCGCCATCGTCGCGGTGATCTGCACCGTGATGTTTGCTGGCGGGCATTTCGTCGGCCCCAAAAATCCGACGCCCGAAAAGCAGATGCCGTTCGAGTGCGGCAACGACACTCCCGGCGCGCGTGACGTCAAGATGAACGTGAAGTTCTATCTGACGGCGATCTTGTTCGTGGTTTTCGATGTCGAGGTGGTCTTCATGTACCCCTGGGCGACCCTGTTCAAGGGGCTCGGGTGGTTCGGCTTCTTGAGCATGTTTTCGTTCATCGTCGCGCTGATTATTGCGCTCGCGTACTGCTGGAAAAAAGGAGCCCTCGAATGGGAGAGCTGAAAGCAACCACGACCTCGATCCTCGAACCGGGGCAGACGTCGGGGTTTGCGACGACCAGGTTCGAATCGCTGCTGGCCTGGGCACAGAAATATTCTTTGTTCATGAACCCGTTCGTGACCGCCTGTTGCGGCATGGAGTTCATGGCTGTCTCGAGCCCGCGCTACGACTTCTCGCGCTTCGGTTCCGAAGCGCCGCGCTTCTCGCCGCGCCAGAGTGATTTGCTGTGGGTCGTCGGTACCATCGTCCAGCGCCAAGCGCCGATTTTGAAGCGCATTTATGAGCAAATGGCGGAGCCGAAGTGGGTTCTGGCCTTCGGAACCTGCGCGTCCAGCGGCGGATTCTACGACAACTACGCCTGCGTCGCCGGCCTCGACAAGATCATCCCTGCCGACGTTTACGTGCCCGGCTGTCCGCCGCGGCCTGAAGCCGTGCTCGACGGGCTGATGCTGCTGCAGGACAAGATCCAGCGCGGGGACCGCACGCCCGGCATCGTCAAGCCGCGCATCGACCCGGTGCAAGAGCCGAACACAGCTTTGGTGCAACTCCGTCGCTCGCGCACCTCGCGTCCTCCAGCCTGAAGGCTCTTCGAGAATAGTCATGAGCAAGGCGCTGATCGAGCTCGTCAAGAAGAACTTCCCCGACGCCGTGCTGGAGAGTCACTCCCAGCTCGGCGACGACACCCTCGTGCTCGCTCCCGGCCGCTGGAAGGAAGTCTGTCTCTTCCTGAAGGACAACCCGCAGAGCGACATGGACATGCTGACGGACCTGACGGCCGTCGACTACCCAGATCGCGATCCACGCTTCGAGGTCGTCGCGCATCTGTACTCGCTGCAGCGTGGCCATCGCTTGCGCCTGAAGGCGAAGGTGGGTGATCGCGACGGCGAGACGGTCGAGATTGATACGCTCACGGAGCTGTGGGCGAGCGCGAATTGGATGGAGCGCGAGTGCTTCGACATGTTCGGCGTCAAGTTCCTCGGTCACCCCGATTTGCGCCGCATTTTGACCTACCCGGAGTTCGAAGGGCACCCGCTGCGTAAGGACTACCCGGCCGACAAGATTCAGCCGCTCGTGCAGTACCGTGACGAGCCGAACATCGACAAGGTCGCGCCCTTCGGCGTCGACGAAGGCATGTCTTTCGGACGCCAAACGCACGCGCGAAACCGGGGCGACGACGACTCGAGGATGAACTAGCCATGGAACCTCTCGACCAAGAGCTCGAATCTTCCGAGCTCGAGCTGCCGACCGAGCCGATGCTGCTCAACGTCGGCCCGGCTCACCCGGCCATGCACGGCACGGTGCGCATCGTGATGGAGCTTTCGGGCGAAATCATCGAGCGCTGCGACGTGCAGGTCGGCTACCTGCACCGCGGCTTCGAAAAGATGTGCGAGCGCGGCAACTGGAGCCAGGTGTTCCCGTACGTCGACCGCTGCAACTACGTCTCGCCGATGTTGAACAACGTCGGCTTCGCGCTGGCCTGCGAAAAGCTGCTCGGCATCACGGTGCCGGAACGCTGTCAGTGGTACCGCATGATCTTGGGCGAGCTGGCCCGCATGAGCGATCACCTGACCTGCGACGGCGCCATGGCGATGGAGCTCGGAGCCTTCACGCCATTTCTGTGGATGATCAAAGGCCGCGAAATGGTCTGGGAGATCATGGAAGAGGAGACGGGCGCCCGTCTCACGCACAGCTTTGGCCGTGTGGGTGGTATGGCGGCTCCGCCGACCGACGGCTTCAAAGAGCACACCCGCGCCGTAGTGCAGCACATCCTGACCATCATCGACGAGGTCGAGCGGCTCTTGCTCGGCAATCGCATCTTCCTCGATCGGCTCGAGAACGTCGGCGTGATCAGCGCAGCCGACGCGGTGTCGCTCGGCTGGACGGGGCCGTGCCTGCGCGCGACCGGCATCCCGTACGACGTGCGCAAAGCCCACCCGTACTTGAAGTACGGCGAGGTCGACTTCGACGTGCCGGTCGGTACCACGAGCGATTCTTACGATCGCTTCATGGTGCGGCTCGCCGAAATGCGCCAGAGCGCGCGCATCATCGAGCAGTGCCTCGAGCGCATGGCCGACAAGGGCCCGGTCAACGTCGACGATCCGCGCGTCGTCCTCCCCCCCAAAGAGGAGGTCTATGGTTCGATCGAAGGCACCATTCAGCACTTCAAGATCATCATGGAAGGCCTGAAATTGCCGGCTGGCGAGGTGTACTCGTACACCGAAGGCGGCAACGGTGAGCTCGGCTTCTACTTGGTCAGCGACGGCAGCGGCACGCCTCATCGCGTGCGCATCCGTCCCCCCTGTTTCTTGATCACCGCCGGCCTCGAGCGCGTGATCACCGGCCAAATGATGGCCGACGTCGTGCCGAGCTTCGGCTCGCTGAACATGATCGGTGGAGAGTGCGACCGCTGACGCGGCAGCTTTGAAACGCCATGCCCTCCTTTAAATTAGACGACAAGGACATCGACTTCCTCCCCGGTGACACGATCATCCGAGCGGCTCAACGCGCCGGCGTCGACGTGCCGCATTATTGCTGGCACCCGGGCCTCAGCGTCGCAGCCAACTGCCGCATGTGCCTCGTGGAGCTGATGCCTCCGCCCGGTCGCCCAGCGATGCTGCTCGACGTCTTGGCCTGGGACGACCTGCACCAGACCTACGTGCCGCAGAAGAAGCCGAAGCTGCAGCCGGCCTGCCAGCAAGCGGCCGCCGACGGCATGGTGGTCAAGAGCCAGACCAGCGAGCACGCGGTGCGCGCGCGCTCCGCCGTGCAAGAGCTGCTCTTGCTCAATCACCCGGTAGATTGCCCGATCTGCGATCAGGCCGGCGAGTGCCGTCTGCAAGACTACTGGCTCGAGCACCAGGCGTCTAAGAAGCGCATGAAGGACGAGCCGATCCACAAGCCCAAGGGCGTCGTGTTCGGCCCGACCATCGTCTACGACGCCGAGCGCTGCATCATGTGCACGCGCTGCGTGCGCGTCTCGGCCGAGCTCGCCAACGATCCGGTGCTCAGCATGCGCGAGCGCGGCAACCTGAACGAGATCACCGTCGCGCCGGGTCGCCAGCTCGATCACGGCTACACGCTGATGACCGAGTACGTGTGTCCGGTCGGCGCGCTCACCTCGAGCGACTTCCGCTTCAAGGCGCGCGTCTGGTTCTTGCGCTCGGCGCGCAGCACCTGTGTCGGCTGCGCCACGGGCTGCAGCAGCTACACGGACTTCGATCCGCGAAACCAAAAAGTCTATCGCTACCGGCCCCGTGAGAACGCCGCCGTCAACAAGTACTGGATGTGCGACGACGGCATGCTCGACTACCAGCGCATCCACCAGGGTCGCGTGCTCGAAGCGCGCATCCAAGGTGAGGGCGTTTCGGACGCAGTCGCCCTGGAGAAGGCGGCCGATCTGATCAAGCAGGCTTCGCCGCAGAAGACGGCGATTTTGCTGAGCGCCGAGCACTCGAACGAAGACAACCAGGCTCTGCTCGACTTCGGCAAGGCGCTGGGCGCGCTGCAGCTGTACTACAGCGGCCGCCCGCAAGGGCAGGGCGACGACGTCTTGAAGAGCGCTGACAAGAATCCGAACACCGCGGGCGTGCTCGCGCTGTCGGGTGGTCGCGCCAAGCCGTTCACGGATTTGGTGGCGGCGCTCAAAGAAGGCAAAGTCGGCGTGCTGGTCGCGCTCGGCTCCGCCATCGGCAACCCCAACGATGCCGGCGCGCTGAAGGACCTGAAAAATTTCGTTGCGCTCTCGACGCACGACGGCCCGCTTGCGGATCACGCCGCTGTGGTGCTGCCGGCCAGCAGCTGGGCCGAAGTCGACGGCACCTTCGTGAACCGCACCGGTCTCCGCCAAGAGAGCGATCGCGCCATCAACCCGCAAGGCGCGTCGCGTCCTGCCTTCCGTTGGGTGCAGGAGCTCGCCAAGCTGCTGACTCTGACTCTGCCTTGGAAAAAGGCGTCGGAGCTGCGCAGCTTGAGCCAGGGCGCCGACGTTTCGGCCTCGTCACCTTCCGCGCCGCCGCCGGGAGGCGAGTGACATGAACGACATCGCGATTTTTGCCATCAAGTTCGTGGCGCTCGGCTTTGCCGTCGCCATGTTCGCCATGAACCTGGCCGTGATCTTGACCTGGGTCGATCGGCGCCAGGGATCCATGATTCAGGACCGCGTCGGTCCGAACCGCGCCGTCGCGTGGATCCCCACGTTCATTGCTCAGGGCTTGGCCTTGGGGCCCGCAGCACTCCTCGCCGCTGGTGTGCTGGGCTACTGCTTCACCCACGACGTCAAAGGGCCTGCGCTCGAGCAGCGCGGCATGCTGTTCAGCCAGCTGGCGGTTTTGCTGCTCTGGCTGACCGGTTGCGTCATCGCTTCGAAGGTGAAAGCGCGGGGCCCGCGCAACAGCTTCGATCTGTGGATCCAGACGCTGGGCGAGCCGCGCTATATCTTCTTCGGCGGTCTCGCGGCCCACGTGCTGCTGTTCTTCGCAGCCGCGGCCTTCCGCGGCGGCCAGGCTGGCAAGACCTTCACCGCCGTCACTTCGGGCGCTGGCCCAGCGTTGTTCGCCTTCGCCGCGTTGGCGGGCGCCGGCTACGCCGCCTTCGTCATCCGCAACGAGAAGCGCATCGGCTTGCGCCTGGCCGGCTTGCTGCACCCGGCAGCCGACGGCCTGAAGACGCTATTCAAGGAAGACTTCATTCCGCCGAACGCCGACAAGTTCATGTTCAACTTGGCGCCCTTCATCTCCTTCTTTCCGGCGCTGGTCGTCTTGGCCTGCGTGCCGTTCGCCGACACGCTGTGCTTCGCCACCAACGCCGAAGGCAAGATCCAGCTCGGGCAGCTGGCGGCTTCGGTGCCGCACGTGGGCGTGTGCACCGAGGGCGCGCTCAAGATTCAGGTGCTCGACTTCAACATCGGCATCCTGTTCTTCTTCGCCATCGGCGGCACCGGCATCGTCGGCGCGGCCCTGGCCGGCTGGGCCAGCGACAACAAGTACAGCCTGCTCGGCGGCCTACGCGCTGCTAGCCAGATGGTCTCGTACGAGGTCACGATGGGCCTGACGCTCATCGGCATGATCATGGTTTACGGCACGCTGCAGGTCGACAAGATGATCCTGTGGCAGCAGGCCAACACCTGGGGCGTGTTCGCGCAGCCGCTGGCCTTCATCTTGTTCTTCGCCGCCGCCGTGGCCGAGTCGAAGCGCATTCCGTTCGACATTCCGGAAGGCGAGAGCGAAATCGTAGCCGGCTACTTCACCGAGTACGCGGGCATGAAGTTCGCGATGTTCTTCTTCGCCGAATACATCGCCGTCGTCACCGCCAGCGCCCTGATGGCCGCGGTATTCTTCGGGGGTTGGAGCCTGCCGTTCGTGTTCCGCGACGGCATCCACCTGAGCATCGGCAATACTGAGCTGTTCAGCGTGGCTCTGCCGCAGGGCGGGGTGGTCGCGCTGGGCGCGCTGGCGTTCATCCTCAAGACCATCGTGCTCTGCTGGCTGCAGCTGACGATTCGCTGGACTTTGCCGCGTTTCCGCTACGACCAGCTGATGCGGCTCGGCTGGCGCAAGCTGTTGCCGGCGTCGCTGGTGAACATCTTGATCACGGGCTTCGTGGTGATGGCCATCCGCACGGGTGGCGCTGCCGTGGCTCACGCCATGGACGTGCTGACCAACGTCTGCAACCTGGTGATGGTGGCGACCGGTCTGGGCCTCGTCGTCTGGTTCGCGGTGTTCATGTGCACCCCGCGCAAGCGCAAGCAACTTCTGACGACGACCTCGGCCCAATACGCGGCCGACGCTGGCGGCACTCGAACGTTACGGATGGGAGCATGACCGAAACCACCAAAACTCTGGGCCCGCGCAAAGTCAGCGGCGTGCCGATCTCTCGCCCCGGCCGTGGCGCAGGCGTCCAGACCTATATTCCGGAGATCGCCAAAGGCCTGGCGATCACCATGAAGCACTTCTTCAACAACACGAAGGACATGGCGCTCGGTCAGCGCAACGATCCCGTGCTCGAAGCGATCGAAGACGGCATCAACACGCTGTCGTATCCCGAGCAGCGCCGTCCGTATCCGACACGTTTTCGAGGCCTGCATCGGCTCACGCATCGCGACGACGGCTCGCCGCGCTGCGTGGCGTGTCTGTGCTGTTCCACCGCCTGCCCGGCCCAGTGCATTCACATCGAAGCCGCCGAATATCCGGAGGGCGATCCGAAGCGCGGCTACGAGCGTTTTCCCGCGCGCTTCGTGATCGACGAGCTGCGCTGCATCTTCTGCGGCTACTGCGTCGAGGCCTGCCCCTGCGACGCCATCCGCATGGACACCGGCATGCACGCCGCCCCCTACGACTCGCGCGACCAGTTCATCTTCGAAAAGGATCTACTCATGAACTTTCCGGGCCGCGACGGCTCGTTCGCGACCGCCAACCCCCGCCACGAACCCGGCGAAAAAGGCCACCCCGGCATCGACCGCACGCACGGCCACTGAACGGCGCCGTCCGACTCCGCCAGTCTCCCTGATTTTACAGGGAGGGGGGAGTTGGGGAGGTTTGTTTTGAGGCCGAGTCTGTTGGGCCCGTGCCGTACGCCAGGAGTGTGGCCACGCGCGCAACCTGGATGAGACGACCTTGAAGCAAGGGGGACGGTTGCGACGCGAGTACCTCTGCGGTTTGGCGTTCCTAACCCTCCCCACCTCCCACCTCCCTGTTAGTCTGGGAGCTGCTCACTTTCGGCGAGCGGCTGCTATAGTTCCGCGCGGTGACTGATTACGAAGTCGTTATAGGCCTGGAGGTTCATGCGCAGCTGCTGACGAAGACGAAGCTCTTCTGCGGTTGCAGCACGAACTTTGGGCAGAGGCCGAACACCAACGTGTGTCCGGTGTGCCTCGGTCTGCCCGGCTCGCTGCCGGTCATCAACGGTCAAGCGGTGGAGATGGCCGTCAAGACGGCACTGGCGCTCGGCTGCACGATTCACGAACAGAGCATCTTCGCGCGCAAGAACTACTTTTACCCGGATCTGCCCAAGGGCTACCAGATCAGCCAATTCGAGGAGCCGTTCTCGACCCAAGGCCACCTCGACATCGAGGTCGACGGCAAGCCCAAGCGCGTCGGCATCACGCGCGCGCACATGGAAGAAGACGCCGGCAAGAATCTGCACGGCGTTGGGGGCGACTCGGTCGTCGATCTGAACCGCGCAGGCGTGCCGCTGGTCGAAATCGTGGGCGACCCGGACTTGCGCTCCAGCGCGGAGGCCGCGGCCTACCTGCGCGCACTGCGTGATTTGCTCGTGTTCACCGGCGTGAACGACGGCAACCTCGAGGAGGGCAGCTTCCGCTGCGACGCTAACGTCTCGATCCGCCCGCGCGGCAGCGAAAAGCTCGGCACGCGCTGCGAGCTGAAAAACATCAACTCGTTCCGCTTCGTACAACGCGCCATCGATGCCGAGGTAGCACGTCAAACGATCATCGTCGACGGCGGCGGCAGCATCAAGCAAGAGACGCGCAGCTTCGACCCTGATACAGGCCAAACCGCCACCTTGCGCTCCAAGGAAGACGCACACGACTACCGCTATTTTCCCGAGCCGGACCTGCCACCGCTGGTCATCGACGCCAAGCTGCTAGCCAAGGCCAAAGCCGAGCTGCCCGAGTCGCCGGCCGCGCTACGCGCGCGCTGGGTGAGTGACTTGCAGCTGCCGCTGGCCACCGCCGTCACGCTCAGCGCGCACCCCGAGTACGCGCGTTTCTTCGAGACGGCGCGCCAGGGCTTCAAAGACGCGGTCAAGGTCGCGAACTTCGTCGTCAACGACGTGCTGCGTGGCGCCAAGACGCACGGCCTGGAGGCCTCCTTCACGGTCAGCGCCGAGCACGTGCGGGGCCTGCTCAGTTTGATCGATTCCGGACAGATCAGCGGTAAGCAGGCCAAAGAGGTTTTCGCGGCAATCGAGGCGGATCCCACGAAATCTCCTGCAGATGTCGTGAAAGAGAAGGGGCTCAAGGTCGTCTCCGACTCCGGCGCCATCGAGAGCGCCGTGAAGAAGGTCATGGCAAGCTTTCCGTCTCAAGTGGCACAGCTCAAAGCAGGTAAGCAGGGTCTGATCGGATTTTTGGTCGGTCAGGTCATGAAAGAGACGGCCGGCTCGGCCGATCCGAAGCTCGTGAACGAGCTGCTCAACAAACTGATCGCGGAGTCTTGAGCATGGGCGCACCGCTCCCCATCCGTGAGCCCAAGCCGCCCTGGCTCAAGGTGCGCGCGCCCGGCGGCGAAAACTACGCGCGCATCAAGCAAACGCTGCGCAGCCTCGATCTGAACACCGTGTGCGAAGAAGCGCGTTGCCCCAACGTGGGCGAGTGCTGGAGCGCCGGTACGGCGACGATCATGGTGCTGGGGCATACCTGCACGCGTGGTTGCCGCTTCTGCGCCGTGAGCACCGGACAACCCGGCGGCGCCGTCGACCCGCGTGAGCCCGTGCACGTGGCGCGCGCCATCGCCAAGCTTGCGCTCCGTTACGTCGTGCTCACCATGGTCGATCGCGACGATTTGCTCGACGGCGGAGCCGCGCACGTGGGGCTTACCATCGCCGAATTGCGCCAGCGTTGCCCCGAATTGCTGATCGAAGCGCTGGTGGGTGACTTCGGTGGCAGAAAGCGCGATCTCGACACGCTGTTCGAGTCGGCGCCGGACGTGTTTGCGCACAATATCGAAGTCACTCGCCGCCTCACGCCGAAAATTCGCGACCAGCGCTGCGACTACGATTTGTCGCTCGACGTGCTGCGCTACGCCAAGGAACGCGCCAGCGGCCGTTACGTCAAGAGCTCGATCATGGTCGGCATCGGCGAGACCGACGACGAAGTCATCGAAACCATGGCTGACTTGCGCCGAGCCGGGGTCGACATCGTCACGCTCGGGCAATACCTGCGTCCCACGCCCAAGCACGCGGCCGTCGAGCGCTACGTCGAGCCCGAAACCTTCGCCCGCTTCGAGCGCGAGGCAAACGGGCTCGGCTTCGCCTTCGTCGCCTCGGGCCCGCTGGTGCGTTCGAGCTATCACGCCGCCGAAGGCTTCGTCGCCGCCCAGCTCACGCCTACGTCAGCCCCCGAACGCGCACTGCCGAACCTGCCCGACGGGCCCCCGCTGATTCCCGCCTCATCGCTGATCCGCCGGTGATTTTCACGCCTGCCTGGCTTCGGGCTGATTCCGGTTCCTGCACGAAATGGCTCGCGGAATGGCCGCGGGGGCACTAGCATCCCAACTGGTTTTACCACTAGGTCACCCAGCCCAATGTCGGTTCCGGATGAAAGCCTCCTCGGCAAGGTTGCCACGCAGCTCAGTCGGCCGCCCTCGTATGCCGCGGGTGGCTCCAAAGCCTCGATCCTGAGCATCGCGGCCGCTTCCTACGGCTGGAAGTCGGCCGGCGACGAGGTAACGCAGCCAACCGGATTCGACCCGGAGGCCGCACGCTTGTTCGAGTCGGTCGTCGAAGCCGCATTCTTGGTCGCCAATGCGGACGGCGACTTCGACGCGGCTGAGCAATCCGCCTTCGCTCACGTGGTGGTGACAGCTTGCGGCGGCCTGGTGGTCGAACGTCAGGTGTCCGCGCTCTTGGCCGATCTCGCTGATCAGCTGAGCGAAGACGGCATGGAAAAGCGCGTGCAAATGGTTTCACGCAGCATCGTGCGCGAGGATCAAGCGCGCGAGGTCTTGCGCATTGCGGCGCTCTTGGCGCACGTCTCGGGCGGTGTCAGTGACGTCGAGCGCGACGTCTTGGTCAAGCTCGCGAGCGAGCTGAAATTGGATTCCAACGCCGTCGACGCCGCCATCAAGGAAGCTGGCAGCGCGCTCGCCGAATAGCTCGTCTCGCTCATGAATCCCAAAGTTCGAACGCCTAGCCAAAGCCCGACGAGCGCCGAAATCATCAGCGCTCTCCGCCCCGACGGCACGCTCGACCCCGCTCACGACCCGGGTCTTTCCGCGCAGGAAGTCGAATACCTGTACCGACAGATGGTGATGACGCGCCAGATGGACGAACGGCTCGTGCAGCTGCAGCGGCAGGGCCGCATCGGCTTTCACGTCGGCTCGCTGGGTGAAGAAGCGTCGATTTTGGGGTCGGCCTTTGCGATGGCCAAGCAGGACTTCTTGTTCCCTTGCTACCGCGAGTTCGGCGCGGCGCTGATGCGCGGCTTACCGCTGCAAAAATTCATCGACAACATGTTCGGCAACGCCAACGACACCGTGCTCGGTCGGCAAATGCCCAACCACACCACCTGTCGTGAGGTGGGCTGGTGCTCCATCAGCTCGCCGGTGGGCACACAGATCACCCAAGCCGTGGGCTTCGCGTGGGCGGCCAAGATTCAGAAAAAGAATGCGTCAGCGCTGGTGTACTTCGGCGACGGCGCCACGTCGTCGTCGGACTTCCATAGCGGTCTGAATTTCGCGGGCGTTTTCAAGGTGCCGTGCGTGCTGCTCTGTCGCAACAACGGCTGGGCCATCAGCGTGCCGGTCGAGCGCCAGACGGCGAGCAAGACTTTCGCCGAAAAGGCCGCCGCCTATGGCATTCCCGGTGTGCGCGTCGATGGCAACGACATCTTCGCCATGGTCAGTGTCACGCGCCAAGCACGGGCGCGCGGTGAGCGCGGCGAGGGGCCGACGTTGATCGAGGCCATCACCTACCGCATGGGCGGCCACTCCACGAGCGACGACCCCAAGGCCTATCGTACGGCCGACGAGCTCGAGCAGTGGGCGGCGCGCGACCCCATCGAACGCGTGCGTGGCTACCTCACGAAGCAGGGCGCCTGGGACGACGAGCGCGAGCGCGCGCTGGTTGCAGAAATCGACGCGCGTTTCAAAGACGCTGTCTCGATCGCCGAACGCACACCGTCCCCGCCGCTCGAATCGATGTTCGAAGACGTCTACGCGACAGCGCCCTGGCACCTCGTCGAACAGAGGCAACAACTCCTGTCCGGCCCGCGCGCCCCCTCTTCCCACTGACACGCACATGTCCGGCTCGAGATTTTTCACAAAGAGATCAAGAGATCGGGAGATTTCTTGGGGTTCGATCCGAGAGAACCCGCCGCGAAGCCGTTGGCCATGACGCGCGGCGCCTAACGACTCGCCAACCATCAAACCTCCTGTGCTCCCGATCTCTTTGTGAAAAAATCTCGAGTCTCTCAATCGTCACTCCGCGCTAGCAGTCCCCGCCAAGAGTCCCCAGTCGCATGCCCCAGATGAACATGGTCCAGTCGATCAACGACGCGCTGCGCGTGGCCATGCGCGCGGACGGCAACGTGGTCGTGCTGGGCGAAGATGTCGGCAAGGTGGGCGGCGTGTTTCGCGTCACGCAGGGCCTGTTCGACGAGTTCGGCGACGAGCGCGTCATCGACACCCCGCTGAGTGAGAACGGGATTGTGGGATGCGCAGTCGGCATGGCCCTCTACGGCATGAAGCCGATCTGCGAAATTCAGTTCGCGGACTTCATCTGGCCCGCCTACGACCAAATCGTGAACGAGCTGGCGAAATACCGCTACCGCTCAGGGGGCGACCACTCGTGTAAAGTCGTGATTCGGACGCCGGTGGGTGGCGGTATCAAGGGCGGCCACTACCACTCGCAACACCCCGAATCGGCCTTCATCCACGTGCCCGGCCTCAAGGTGGTGTGCCCGTCTAACCCCTACGACGCCAAGGGCCTGCTCTTGGCGAGCCTGGCGGACCCGGATCCCATCATTTTCTTCGAGCCAAAGCGGCTCTACCGCGCCGCCAAGGGCGATGTTCCCGAGGGCGCTTACACCGTGCCGCTGGAGAGCGCGCGTGTGGTGCGGCCAGGAACGAGCGTCACTGTGCTGGCCTACGGCGCCATGCTGTACGAAGCTTTGGACGCTGCGGCCAAGGCCGCAGAGAAAGGCGTCGAGGCCGAGGTCATCGACCTTCGCACCCTGTGGCCGGTAGACATGAACACCATTCTCGACAGCGTCAAACGCACTGGCCGGCTCGTGGTCGTCCACGAGGCTCCGCGCACGCTCGGCTTCGGCGCCGAGCTCGTGGCGCTGGTCGTCGAGCGCGCCTTTTATCACTTGGAAGCGGCTCCCGTGCGTGTCACCGGCTTCGATACGCCGTTCCCGTACGCGCTCGAGATGGAGTATATGCCGCTTTCCCACCGCATTTTGCCCGCCCTGCTCGACGTAGCCCGGGCTTGAGCGGGCAGAGCACCGTCACGAGAAAGAGAGTCCTCTGATGTCGAAGGTCGAGTTCAAGCTGGCTGTCTCGTGCCGCCGGGGCCCCACCCCTGGCCCCTGTCGAAAGTGAGCTCGTGATGTCGAAATTCGAATTCAAGTTGCCCGATATTGGTGAAGGCGTGGCCGAGGGGGAAATCGTCAACTGGCTCGTGAACGAGGGCGACAGCGTCACCGAGAACCAGGAAATGGTCGAGGTGATGACGGACAAGGCGACCGTCACCATCGGCGCGCCCAAGACCGGCACGGTAGCCGAGCGGCGCTTCAAGGTCGGCGATACGGTGCCGGTAGGCGACGTGCTCGTGGTGCTCGAGGTCAGCGGTGGTGACGGAGCTGCGCCTGCCGCTCCCGCTCCCGCCGCCAAAGCCGCCGCCGCTGCTGCTCCGCCCGCAACGGCCGAGACGACGGTAGCCAGCGCCGTAGGCGACTTGCGCGAGACGCTGCCCGGCATGTCCAAGCCGACCGCTGCAGCTAGCGACTACTTCACCGACAAGCCGCTGGCCGCGCCGGCTACTCGCAAGCTGGCGCGCGAGCTCGGCGTGGACTTGAAGACCGTGGCGCCGAGCGGGTCCGCTGGACGTGTCACGCGTGAGGACGTGGAGCGTGCGTCCAGCGGCGGTCGCGCTGCGCCGGCCACGAATTCGGCCCATGCGGCGCCCGCGTCCGCTGCCGTGCCTGCGCCGCACGCCGAGGCGCCGCGCCTGGTGTCGCGCGACACCGACGAGCGTGTCCCCGTGCGCGGCATGCGCAAGCGCATTTGGGAAAACATGGCGCGGTCGAAGCACACCGCCGCCCACTTCCACTACATCGACGAGGTCAACGTCGGCGAGCTCGTCAGCGTGCGCGATCGCTTCAAGGCCCACGCCGAGCGCTCGAACGTGAAGCTCACGTTCCTGCCGTTCCTGGTCAAGGCCGTGGTCGCCGCGCTCAAGCGTCACCCGCGCCTCAACTCGGTGGTCGACGAAGCAGCCATGGAGCACGTCATTCGCCACAACTACGACATCGGTATCGCGATCTCGACGGACGCCGGCTTGATGGTCTGTGCGCTGCGCGAGGCCGATCGCTTGAGCATCGTCGAGATCGCCAAAGAGATCGAACGGCTCGGTAGCGCTGCCAAATCCGGCAAGGTCCAGAAAGAAGACCTGGGTGGGACTTCGTTCACCATCTCTTCGCTCGGCAAGCTCGGCGGCCTCATGGCCCCGCCGATCATCAACTACCCCGAGGTGGCGATCATGGGCGTCCACGCCATGAAGCGAAAACCCGTGGTCAAGGGCGATCAAATCGTGATCGGCGACGTGATGAACCTGTCGTTTTCCTTCGACCATCGCATCATCGACGGCGACGTCGGGGCGGCCTTCGCGCAGGAGATCATCGGCTACCTCGAACAGCCCGATCGTCTGCTCGTGGAGATGAGCTGAGGTTCAACCGGTTGGTGCGGGCTCCGAGACCGTTCTGGCGTCTCGGGTTGCGCCTACATCAGCCTACATAGGTCAAGGCTCAGGAGCAGAGGCGGGCCGGCTCGCCCGGCACCCACTAAAGGTGTAGTTTGTTGGGGATGGTTTCGTGCGAGGCCGCACAAGAATGAGAGCAGCTCTTCCGATTTCCCTACTGGCGCTGGTGCTCAGCGCCAGCACGGTAGCTTACGCCCAAGATGCGGGCTCTGAGCCCACGCCGGCACAA
>Ga0307508_10002984_pt1 | contig 17452 bp, 15 predicted proteins | sample 9_EM_MG_FD_203089 | JGI IMG/M metagenome (GOLD analysis project Ga0307508, IMG submission 203089) | Populus trichocarpa ectomycorrhiza microbial communities from riparian zone in the Pacific Northwest, United States - 9_EM | ecosystem: Host-associated > Plants > Roots > Unclassified | place... | reverse complement strand
TCCCCCAACTTGATGATCATGTTCGTTTCCTTAACTGAGTTCTTCCGGAAGTCTCGAAGATTGTTGCCGTAATTATGAGATGCTCCGGAATCAATTACCCAGGTCCTTGTTGTTATTGCCGATCGTTATGATGCCACCATTACCTCCGAGCTGAGGGAGGTGGAGCCTGCGAGTCATTGCTGTTTACCGGAAGTGTCGTGCGAACGTTCATTTCCGTCACCTCCATCGCGTCCGTTTCCATTGTGTCCATTGTGTCCGTTTCCATTGCGTCCGTTGTGTCCGTTTCCATCGTGTCCGTTGCGTCCATTTCCGTTGCGTCCGTCGCCTTCTCGTCCGTTTCTTCTACTATTTCATAGGGCTTGTCCCTTTCTTCTGGCCGGACACTCATTCTTCATATGACCTTCTTCTCCACAATAATAGCAGTCAATCTGATCTCTAGGTCGTTTGTTCTTATTTCGGCAGTTGGCAGTAGTATGAGATGCTGTTTTGCACAGGTCACACCATTGTTTCTGAGAACGCTCATTTACCTGATATCGTCCCTGATAGCCTCCACGTCCTCTTCCTCCTTGTTGAGTATAGAGGGCTTCAGAAATTGCGTCGGGTTTGGTTGTCATCTATCGATTCGTCTCGCATTCGTTGAGTGCATCCATAACTTCTTGAACTGTAACTCTTGCGCGAGATTGAAGGATCTCGATCGTGACTGCATAGGCAGGAGGAAGAGTCATGTAGATGTGATTCTTGAGAACTACGTTGGAGACTCCTTCCTCGGAGCCAGCGAGCTCAGTGGTGATGTCAAGCAATTCGGCGAAGTAGGCATTTAGCGGTTGTCCGGGAGTAGGACAGAGAGTACTGAATTTTCGGAAAAGCGACATTCTTCCAACCAAAGAGTTGGCAGTGTTTGTGCGGGCCTCTAATTCCTTCCACATCTGGACAGGATCCTCCATTCCTTTGATGTATACCTTGACAGCGTTGGTACAAGATCCGTAAATGATGGCCATGGCCTGCAACTTCCGTTGCTTGTAGTCCTTGTATACCTTTCGTGCCAGAACTAGGGGTCTGGTAAAATCGTTGGGTCTTCCGGGATCTTCTGGTTCTTCTTCTCTCTCCATCACGATGTCCCACGCCATGATTCCTTGTAGGACTTTCATGCAATCTTCTTTCCAGACTGCGTAGTTGGTACGATCGAGTAGGCGGACATTGCCCAGAGGGTGTTTGAACGTTTCGTCACTCATGGTGAAGATCGTTGTAGATGCTCGTTGGATAGGTAGGTATGTAGGTAGAGGAATTGGTCTGAGAAACGAGCGTGTTTTACGTGGAGAGATCGTATCGATGCGTAAGAAGGAAAGTTCTTGTCGATCGTCAGAGATTTCTGTCGCTGAGATGGTTGGCGATCAACTTCGAGGAGAAATCTTCCAAGTGAGACGTAGAAGAAAGGGCCTCGGAATCGCCGGCCCCCGCGTTTACCACTGGCTCCTGAGGAGCTATTTTTCACGCGAGAGTATGACGATTGAGAAGATGATCGGGTGAGGTTTGTAGGTATTCGGAGTGGTTACGGCTCCGGGCTCATAACCTGTAAAAGTTTGCCCAGCCACCAATTTCTTTTACAGTCTTCACATGCAGAGAGAGACAGAGAGAGAGAGGATCTTGTGAGGAACAGAATGAGATGACTTGATCGTTGAAGTTTGATGGAATGGCTCAATTAGGTGTGTTCAGTACTTTTCTATTGCTATGTAGAAGTAGGTAAAGGGAAAGAAGAAAGAATGCCAAAGACGCTGCTATGAGAGAATGCCAAGACGTCATTGCCAGGATCCCCTTGCCACTGCCATTGCTATGCCATTGCTCTCCACAGCGTTGGCGTCGCCGTTGCTGTGGTGACGCTTCCACAGGCGCGCCATGCTGGAGCAGCAAGAAACAATTTCAACAGTGTCTGCCTTGATTTCTGCTGTGTTATGTTTACTGCTTACCTATTGTTTCCTTGGTTGTTCCTTACTGTTACGTGTCTGTCTCGCTCTCCTTCTGTGTTATGTTTATTGCTTATCATGTGTGTTTGTCGTTTCCTACTGTTTGCGAGTCTGCCTTGCTTATGGGTTGTGGAGGAAAGAAGGGGCTGAGTAGGATTGTGTGTTTCTTGGGCACGGCGATGGAGTCATGACAGGAAACTCTGTGTCAGTCTTGCGGGTGAGGCTGAGATTCCACAGTGGAGGAAAAGGGTATAAAGGAAGGGCGCGGTAGCTAGTCTGGAGATTCTTTCTCCACGCAATCTATTATCTCACTCCACAGACCTACCTCTCTACCCATGAACCGGCGCTGCAACCACCAACCCCAACGAGAACAAAGATCCCATGCAAGGTGTGTGAGAAGACCGCGACGAGACCACGCCGGGCGTGATGGATACCACAAGAACAATGAGCCCACGCAAGGCGTGTGAGAAGGCCGACAAGATCACGTAGAGTGTGTGAGTATGGACGCGATGAAGAGCACGCTGGGTGGGATGGATACCACAAGGACAACGAACCCACGCAAGGCATGTAGGAAGACTGCGATCAGACCACGCTGGATGTGACAGATACCACAAGGACAACGGACCCATGCAAGGTGTGTGAGTACGAGTGGCACGTAAGTACGCTGGAAGTGTGAGGACGAGCGGTACGTGAGTACGCTGGAAGTGTGAGTATGCCGGAAGTGCAAAGGGTACCCGCCCCGAAGAGCGAAGCCTAGGTTGCCTGTCGAGCTGCACTGAGTAGTTGAGGCAGGATTTTGACAAGTGGGTATTTGGAGGAGTTGAGTGAGAGGTGAAAAATGGAGTGAGAGTGGAGAAAAATCGAAAAGTGGAGTGAGTGAAGATGAATGAGGGAAAGGGCTAGGGTGGAAAAGTTGGGGTTGAGGTGTTTAGGGCAGTGGTAGCGTGTGGGAGGGGAATTTGGGCCCGGGTATAAAATGGTTTCTTCTTGTGTTGTTAGAGAGCAGCCTCCGACGAATCAATACTTTCTCTCTACGTTTGTACCCTGTTTTTTGCGAAATACTACACATTTGGGTTGGGTTTTCCCTTCCTCCTCCCATTGAAGAATCTCACACAGTGCCCATTCTCTTGGCTCCCCAACACTGCTGCTGTCAACTGCCAAGACATCTGCCCCTCGATTGATGAGTAGCTGGACTACTGCCTCGTTCTAGTTCATCGCCACTTGGAGCAGCGGTGTCAACCCACTGCCATCGACTGCTGAAATATCTGCCTGTTATACCCAAGGGTAACAAAGGGAATAAAGGTACCAAGAGAAGAGCAGCAAGTCACGTGACTAGAAATCCCTGATAGATTCTCAGGACCTCGGAAAGACATTTCGGCAAGAGCAGGTGGAGCGAAGGGTAACCTCAGCGGGTGATGGATCTTAGGCCAGCCTGCCAGGTAGACCCAACACACTGCCGACTCTTGTAGCCGCTGCATACGAGAATGAGATAAGGGCAGAACTAGATTCCTACAAGTCGCACACCATCAGTGGGGCCCATGTCGCAAGACATGTCTGGGAGAGTCTAGATGGGAGATAAGACCCAGAGTTAGAACCTTACGGCCGAAACGAACGGACGAAAGAATAACTCCGGAGAGGGGCCAGCGGCAAACTAAGAAGGACGGCGAACTCTGGAAGAGTAACGACCGATCCTGACTAGAACCTCGATACGAAGCCTGCATAGTCCGAAAGACTAGCGCCGCGGGGAATACGAGGTTGCCGACTGTTGACCCCCACCCTTATTGTTGGACCCGGTCAGGACCAACCACACCCCTGTGCAGAGCTCTCTGAGGCTGTGCGTCTTGAAACTGGGAACCCTGGCGTGTCGACGGGAAGAAGGGAACCATGTGACAAAAAAGAGTTGCATATATACCGCGTGAAAACTCTGCCGACTACCTTCTATTCCCCATCCTCGGATACCACACTCACGAAACACCCTGACACGACGAACCTAAGATTATTCCGCTGTGAATAAAGAAATCGAATCTGACTTCGCAATAACTTTACCTCCACCTCTGTACTTGCGTACACAGGTGTCACACTATAATCTTAGTTAATAAGTCACCTTCGATCCACATGGCAAATGTCCCACTTCGACGATACCTACTTCGAAGACCACCTCTACCTGCTCGAACTATCGACCTACTTGGAGCCTAAGTCTCAGTACTCCTTCGACTACACGTTCCAGTCAATCGATAGTGAGATAGCGAACTACGAGCAGTGGGACACATACAACGACGGCCCTATCCCTACTCCCTACCAAGAAGGAGACCACAAACCCTGGAACTGGTATACGCAATACTGGTTCAACTGCGCCCACAACCATGAGAGTACCGAGTTCGACAAAGTCAAGCTGTGGGATCTCTGTGATTCCTACTTCACCGACGACGAAACCATCTACACTGGGCAATTCCTAGACCTGTATTAGGAAATAACCGAATCAAACGTCGATATGCTCCGGCTGGAGAATCCATGGACTACCCTGGAGGTATACAGTGATACCGAAACTGATCAACTGACGATCAACCTCCCAAACCCCACTACTTGGGTCCGACTGCTGGTTACGCAGCACCAGCAGGCTCAGTGGGACCTGGAACAGCTGCATGGAATGTGCGGCGATGCCTACGATCGGGCCGACCGACGAATCATCGCAATCGAGCGCAACTACCACTTGCTCTCACAAGCCCTCGAGTACGTCTACAAAACGGCCGAGGCCAACACAACTGTATCCCACCAGTGGATGCAAACCGAGCTGATACGCACCGCAAGCGCCGCTCAGAAATTCACCACCGATGTCTGGACAGCCATCACCTCCCGCGATAAGGACCAGGCCGAGAAGGAGGGTCACCAGATTACCTGGATCATGCAGCTGAACGACGCCGTCCAGTTCCTCCAGGTTGCAGACTGAAAACGGGCGGAGGAACAACAAACCTGGAACTCCAACTGCGAAAGGTAGGCCAGAAACCAGCAGGAGGAGACCGAGCGACTGGCCAAGGAACAGCAACAGCTGCGCATGGAGTTAAGCGCCATTAAACGCACGACCACCACACCCACTTACCTACAGTCGGCCCTCCCAAGGGACGTCCCCCTCCCGGCTTCAAGGGAAGAGACCCCGGAAGCGGTGGCAGGAGGATCTGGAGGAGACCCCCCAGGACGACCCCGAATAAGGTTGGTCCTCCGGTCCCCCTCCCCGGAACCAGGGAACCCCACTGGGAACCAAAACCCGGACAACGACGATGACATGTATACGGTCCCGGAGGACCGGTGAGGCCCGGCGACTGGAAGGGCCCCGCTGGGAACCACCCCACTTCAGGCTGGGCATATTGCCACCATGCTCACCCCAGAGGAAATTGCTTGGCTCGTAGGGGAAGGCATCGCGGCGGCCAGAACGGACCAAAGGGCCCCAGAGGTAACAACCAATACCTCGCGGCTCAAGCTAAAAAACCCAGAATCCTTCGACGGAAAACCCACCTTAGCGTTCAATGTCTGGTGGGAGTCGGTTCTCGAGTACATCGGGTTCTACCCGGAAACCCTCGACGCCCAGAAAATTGCCTGGGTAGGGACACTGCTGTCGGACACCGCAAAAGCCTGGCACCAGCACCGTCGAAGAAGGATGGCGGATCGGGACACCTGGGTCCGATACACTGCTGCAATCCAGGCCGAATTCCACGACACCAGGGAAGCAGCGAACGCCCAGCTGAAGCTCAGTCAGCTGCGATACAAGGGCGACATCAAGGCATACTTCACCGAATTCCGCGCCTTGAACGTATACGTCTGTGCCACCAGCGAAGGGTTGAGCGAGAAAATCGACCAGGCCATGCCCGACAGCATCCTGGACATACACTTCGCCCACTACATGGAGGAATTCATAGATGATGAACACTTCCTCACGGCCACCTACAATGCCAGCCTTCACGTGGAATGAAGAAAGGCCCTGAAGGCAGCCTGTGAAGCACAGCCGGGAGGCGGTGCAGGACGAAAGGACGGCCCGGATGGGAAAAATCCGGGCAATGCCCAAAAGGGCAAGGAGAGTGGAGGCCCCAAGCAGGCTGGGAAGCCTGACTCGGGGGGCAAGGCTGAAAAGCCAAGGAAATCATGGGCAGAGAGCCACTGGGGAAGCAGTGGTAATGCCTACAAAGGGGTCCCACAAAACGAGATCGACGCCCACAAAAACAGCAGAGCCAGCTGCTGGAGGTGTGGCCAGGACAACCACGCCACCCAGCACTGCTATGCCCGAACCACGGTCAAGGGCACCGAACTACCGGAAGCCCCGAGGCAGGCGAGCTCGATCCAAGGGAAAAGGAAAAGGGGAGAGGATGTCGGAGAGACTCCGGCTGCCAAACAAGCCAAACCGGTCCACGTCAAGGTCGAGGACGAGGATGTGCGGGAAGCTGCAGGCGTGACGCTGCAGTCAGCCTGGCAGGACGACTCGGATTTTTAGAAGGACAGGGCTCGCCGCACCCCAGGTCCTTCCCAATAATTTGTGGGACAAATCGAAAACGAAAGGGTCCGGAGGAACCGAGTACTGGAACCTCTCAGGATAGACAACAAAGAAGGCTAAACTCTAGCAGAGCCTCGCCCGAAAAGTCTACGAATAAACCCCAATGCGGCAAAAGACCGATCACCACCATGATCGTTTCGTGGGGCCTGACTCAACACGCGGTACGGGTCCTACTCGATACGGGTTGCTCAGTACCTTTGATCAGCACAAGGATTACCGAGCAGCTTGACATTCTCCGAATCTGCAGAAGTAAGGCAGCCCCACTACTGAACTGCTCGGGGGAAGAAGTCAAAGGGGCAGGAATGGAATACACCAAGCCGCTCCTGCTCCAGCATCGAAAGCATTATTCCCGAGAGGTATTCGAGGTCGCCTCATTGGAGCCAGAATTCGCCTCATTGGAGCCGGAAGTCGCCCTCTTCCTCCCATTCTGGTGGATTGTGAAGCATCCCCCCCAGGGCGCATGGGACTCAGAAGAACTCTGCTTCAGCAGCCACAACTGCCTAGAAAAGTGTACACGATTCGAAACCGCGGAATTCTCTCTGTCCTTGGATGAGACGGTTACCCTCGACCCAGAAGCCAAGGTCATTGGGTATGTCTCAGCAATAAACGAAGGAGACCCTCAGGACCAAATCCCTAAGGAGTTCAGAGGTTACCTCGACATCATGAGCCAGGAGGCAGCAGAAGCACTGCCAACACACCAGCCATATGATTGTAAGATTGACCTCAAGGAAGGAAAAACTGCCCCCTAGGGACCAATTTATCCCCTTTCAGAAAACGAACTCCAGACCCTCAGGGAGTGGCACAAGGAAATGCTAAGGACAGGCAAAATTCAAAGGTCCATCTCACCGGCAGGATCCCGGATTTTGTTCGTACCAAAACCAAATGGGAAGGGATACTGGCTGTGCGTCGACTACCGAGCCCTCAACCGGATAACAATTCCCAACCGATACCCCCTCCCTCTGATGCAGGAACTACAGGACCGGGTACAAGGAGCCAGATGGTTCACCAAGCTGGACCTAAAGAATGGGTTTAACCTGATCCGCATTCGGGAAGGCGACGAATGGAAAACAGCCTTCTGAACTCGTTACGAGCTGTACGAGTTCCAAGTCATACCATTTGGATTGATCAACGCTCCGTCAACCTTCCAGGACATTATGAACCACGTCTTCTCCGACATGATCAACTTGGGTCTCCTGGTTTACCTGGACGATTTCTTGATCTATGCGAAAACTGAGGAGGAGCACGATCGACAGGTTAAGGAAGTGTTGAAAAGGCTGCAGGAAAACTGACTGGCAGTCTCACCAGACAAGTGCGTTTGGAAGACCCAGGAAGTGGAGTTCCTGGGATACGTCATCGGGCAGGATAGAATCAAAATGGCAAAAGGAAAAGTGGAGGCAGTGCTGGACTGGAAAACTCCGGCATCGCTAACGGAAGTGCAGTCCTTTTTGGGATTTGCCAATTTCTACTGACGCTTCATCAAGGACTACTCCCGAGTTGCCAGACCCCTAACGGAGCTGACGCAAGGGGGAAAGAAGGAGTGGGAATGGAACCTACAGGCGGAAAAAGCCTTTCGGGAGCTGAAGCAACGGTTCATGACAGCACCAATACTTGCCCATTTCAATGCCACCAAAACTGTGATCATCGAAATGGACGCCTCCCACTTCGCCATCGGCGCCGTCCTGTCGTAAAGAGATGAGGAAGGAAGACTACACCCGGTTGCCTTCCACTCCCGAAAGTTCTAGCCAGTGGAGATCAACTACGAAATCCACGACAAGGAACTTCTGGCAATCGTCAATGCCTTCAAACACTGGCGCAGGTACTGCGAAGGAGCAACGAACCAGGTCCAGGTGTTCAGCGACCACCAGAACCTCGAGTACTTCACAACCACAAAGATACTCAACCGACGCCAGGCACGGTGGGCACAGAAATTGGCTGGTATCCACTTCCGCATTTACTGCGGACCAGGAAACCAAAACAGGAAATCAGACGCTCTTTCAAGTCGTTCGGAGTACCGCCCTGAAAAGGGGGGGAGTGAAAACCAGCCAATTACGACAGTTTTGCGAAAAGACAACTTTGCGGAACCAGACTTTGCAAAACCAGACAGACGAGAAAGAACATTTATCTACTCGTCGGCAAGGTTGGCATCACTCCCACCATGGCAATGGTCGGAAGAATTCGCGGAAGCAGTCAAAAAGGCAGGAAAAAAGGACTATGAATACCAAGGCGCGGTAAAGGAACTGGAAGCAGTGCTGGGGAATACGGCACTGAATGACCGAAAGGTCGAGGAGGAAGCTGCCCGCCCTTGTGAGGCGCGGCAGAGGGACTGAAAGGTCAGGATGGAAGAGGTCCTTGAGATCAAGGAGGGGCTACTCTACCGAAAGGGTATGCTCTGGATCCCGGAGGATGGCAACCTCAAGAACTTGATCCTTGGATCAGAACACGACACAAAAATCGCCGGCCACATGGGCCAGGACAAAAGAATCGAGCCAATTCGATGCAACTTCTGGTGGCCAAAGATGAACGAAAGAATTATCGACTTTGTCTGGAGCTGCCCCGAATGCCAGAAAAACAAGGCGGTTCGGCACCAACCGTACGGACTTTCCTCCCCCCTGGAACTACCGTATGCCCCCTGGCAGTCCATTGCAATGGACTTCATTACGGAACTGCCAGTCTCGGAAGGATGTGACCAATTGTGGGTGGTTATAGACCAATTCACAAAGATGGCGCACTTTCTCCCCCTTGAGAAAGAAAAGAAGACGGCAGCCGACCTGGCGGTCATCTTCGCCCAGGAAGTCTGAAAACACCACGGGCTACCCTCAGACATTGTTTCAGATCGAGACTCACGATTTACCTGCGAGACATGGCAAGAATTCCTGCGGCTATCCGGCATCCGCCCAAGGATGTCAACGGCCTTCCACCCCCAAACCGACGGGCAGACAGAACACCTCAACCAGACCATCGAAGCATACCTCCAAGCCTTTGTCAGCCACGAGCAAGACAACTGGGTAGGTCTACTCCTGATGCTGGAGTTTGCCTACAACAATTCGATCACCATGGGCAATGGGACGTCTCCGTTCTACGCTAACTACGGATTCCATCCCATGTCCTCTGACCCAGCCGCCTCGGGACCCCTGAACCCCGCCAGCAAGCTCTACGCCCACTGGATACACGTGGTACACAAGGTATCCGCCGAACGGCTGGAGGCAGCACACGAACGAATGCACCGCTACACTGATCCCCAGCGCACCAAGCCCCAGGAGTACCAGATCGGGGACTTGGTGATACTCAACGGACGCAACATCAAGATGCGCCGACCCTCCTGGAAGCTGGACCACAAGAATCATGGCCCCTTCCAGGTGGAAAAGATCGTCTTGCCCCTCGCAGTTCGACTTACACTGCCCCGGAAATGGAAGATTCACAACGTCTTTCATGTGTCGCTACTCGAACCCTATTGAACCAGTGAACACCAGGCGCCACCGGACCCCTCGAAGATCCTCCGAGAGGCCGACAATATCGAACAGAGTGAGGAATACGATGTTGACGAGGTCCTTGGGAGCACCAGGAAAGGGCGCCGCATCCTGTACCTCGTCAAATGGCTCGACTACCCAGACCGGAAGGACTGGACAGAAGAACCATACGATAACTTTTCGGTAGGCGGCCTGGAGAAACTCCGAGAGTTTCACCAACGAAATCCAGATGTGCCGAGGGACTACCAGCTCACCGAGAGCTAGACTCCGATCTGCCCCGGGCGCAAGTCGAAGCCTAAGGGGTTGAAGCACGATCGGGGGGTAGTAGGATGAAGGGGAGGAGGACTTCATCCAAAAAACCACACAATCAATGAGCAGAAGAGTGAATGTATTGTAATCCCATTGAAGACGACGGTCGTCGCTTAACTGTGGCGAGACGTGGGTGACCGGTTGAGAGCCACTGGTTTTGACCGGCTCTGGCGGCGAGACTACTGTACAGCCAGCCTGATCCCCTGCTACACCGGTGTGCCAGGTCAACCCGTCTTCTGATCACCTCTTCGTGGGAACACGGTCGTCAAATGGTTTCCTTCACACCACTCCGACAGTAGGATCCTGGACCAGTCGGAAGACTACCCAGATCCGAGGACTGGCTGCCAACCAAATTGGTTCCGAAGTTTTTCCCGCAGGAGGGTTTCTTCGGGACCAGGCGGTTGGAGGGATGCAGGGGCTGGAGGACTGCATTTCACCGATTCTCACGAAGAAGGAGAAGGAGTCAGGATAAATCAGCTTCGGGCCGAAGCTAAGAAAGAGGGGGAGTAGTGTTACACCCGAGGGTAACAAAGGGAATAAAGGTACCAAGAGAAGAGCAGTAAGTCACGTGACTAGAAATCGCTGATAGATTCTCGGAACCTCGGAAAGACAGTTCAGCAAGAGCAGGTGGAGCGAAGGGTAACCTCAGCGGGTGATAGATCTTAGGCCAGCCTGCCGGGTAGACCCAACGCACTGCCGACTCTTGTAGCCGCTGCATACGAGAACGAGATAAGGGCAGAACTAGATTCGTGCAAGTCGCACGCCATAAGCGGGGCCCATGTCGTAAGACAGGTCTGGGAGAGTCTAGACAGGAGATAAGACCCAGAGTTAGGACCTTACAGCCGAAATGAACGGACGAAAGAATAACTCCGGAGAGGGGCCAGCGGCAAACTAAGAAGGACAGCGAACTCTGGAAGAGTTATGAACGATCCTGACTAGGACCTCGATACGAAGCCCGTATAGTCCGAAAGACTAGCGCCGTGGGGAATACGAGGTTGCCGACTGTTGACCCCCACCCTTATCGTTGGGCCCGGTTAGGACCAACTACACCCCTGTGCGAAGCTCTCTGAGGCCGCGCGTCTTGAAACTGGTAACCCTGGCGTGTCGACGGGAAGAAGGTAACCACGTGACAAAAAAGAGTTGCATATATACCACGTGAAAACTCCACCAACTACCTTCTATTCCCCATCCTCGGATACCACACTCACGAAATACCCCGACACGATGAACCTAAGATTATTCCGCTGTGAATAAAGAAATCGAACCTGACTTCGCAATATCTTTACCTCCACCTCTGTACTCACGTACCCAGGTGTCACACTGCCCTTGATCGACAAGCAGCCAGGCTACTGTCTCTTTTACACTCCACACCATGTGGTGTAGCGGTGTTGACCCACTGCCATCGACTGCTGAGACATCTGCCCCTCAATCAACAAGTAGCTGGGCTACCGCATTGTTCACCAGCATCACTGCTTGGTGCAGTGGTGTTGACCTGCTGCCATTGACTGCCGAGACATCTGCCCCTTGATTAACTAGCAGCTGGGCTAACAAATTGTTCCCCAGTATCACCGCTTGATGCAGTGGTGTCTACCCACTGCTGTTGACTGCCGAAACATCTGCCCCTCGATTAATGAGCAGCCAGGCTACTGTATCATTCCCCACCATCACCGCTTGGTGTAGCGGTATCGACCTGTCCTTGTCACTTGACATTACTTCAGTACCCACGTCAAACAGATGCTGAGTGGTGATCAGGTCTCTATATTTTGACCTACAGAGTAGAAATTGGTAGACGTGGATCCACTGTTCAGTCTCAGTAATGGAGCTGGAGGGGAAAGTTAATTTTATATAGCCAATCTGTCCCAATTTGGATATGGATATGGATATGCTCGTAATCTTCCACCCTAATCTGAACACGCAGAATGTGGATAGACAGTCCCTCCCCTCGTGCTGCAGACCATATGAGTACTGCCAAAAAGTATCATCGGAATAATTGGTTTCCACCCACCAACAATAATAGTCGATCCAGCATTGGAATGTGGCTTCTGATAAGAACGCTTCCCAAAGGCCAGCCAAAATCTGACTGCAGTGTGTACTATGTTTTAAGTGCCATGGCGAAAATACTGCCAAGTAGAGCAACAGGTGACGATTGTCATATCCTTCTTCTTCTGTTTCCAGGGTAGTGTCATAGTCTTCCCAAGATTTCGATGAGTAAAGCAGCAAAAGGTAGGTATTGGCGATTTTGGTGCCTCAAGTTGTCAGGTCTTCCAGTATTCTTCCACCAAAAGGTTGACAAACTGGAAAACGTCCAGGCATTCGTCCAAAATGAGGAGGTTTTGGCAAACCTTCAGAAGATCAGTTGTACTGACAGCCGTGTATTTGTGGGAAAAATTCACCCGATTTGTTGATTTCGATCGTTATGGCATCAAGTAACGTTTGCGATTGCAACCATTCGTAAGAGCACTGGGCCCACCGGAAGGTATTTAGTCCTAGTCATGGAGTGCTACCTTTCTGATTTCGAATGTGGTTGTATATTTTGTTGTACATATCTGTTAAAGTCTGTGATAAAGTACCTTAACGTTGTTCCTCGTATCTTCTGCAATGGCCATGTTGCAGAGCAAGGTAATTTGAAGAGCAGCAAGTTGAAACCTTCATCCAGTCATTAGTTGTGACCCCTATCTATCAGTAGTTTAGGTGAGTTTACATTACCTTGGATCGCTTACAAAGAACTTGACGTATTTCGTCTTGTAGCTCAATTGGAACAGCTTCATGGTACAGCTGCTTATCATCGATCGTATCCTGAACCTTCTCTTTCACAAACTGGTTGATGTCATTGACATTGTCATCAGGTTGCAACTCAATCCTAAGAAACATCTCGAACTGTAGGAGGATATCGGTGTCCATTCAAGTTGTTGCAAAAATCTTGACCCGAGTACTTGATTCATCCACAACGTGCTTGAGCACCTTCAGTAATCTCAACTGCAAATTGTGATCAACTTCATCCAGTACGTCAATGCAGATCATCATCTGAGGATATACAGCCATGAGCTGAACCAGAAGCTTCTGGCATTCTTTCAGGGTCAACCGTGAAGCAATTTGCCCCTTGTCCTCCCGCTCCTTGTAGGTAGTGAGGACCACCATCAATAGATTATCTTTGGATGGAGTCTGCGCAAGCTGCTGAATAAGCATGCACAGAATGCTCTCGAGAGCTCAGCAGCTTTCCTCGGCTCAATTGCAGTAGAAGTACGCCAACTTGGATTCAGCGGTTAGATTGGAAAGGAGCCAGTCAATGACCTGTGACGCAAGGTAGATTTTGCCGGCTCCAGCTAGACGAACCAATCAGAGGAGAACTCTTTCAGGTTGAGGATTACAGAGACTTACAAATGCTGTGCAACAGCAACAGTATCGACTTGGATGATTCTCTCCAAGTGCTGTACTCTCCCTTCTCCCTCCTGTTCCTTCTAGGCTGTTATCGCTGATCTGCATGTGGTGATTTGTGTACAGGACCGTGGGTATCCATTCCAGGATCTCGGTCCTCTCTAGTTGTAGTGTCAGCCAGGATTGGAAAAAATTGTGAAGCTAAGCATGTTTCTGCTGAAGAGGTACCGCTTACTCTTGTACCTACCATTGAGGTCTCATTAGCCAATCATAAGAACCTGTCAAATTGCCCTTCACCGGATTTCATGTACTTACCCACCAGAGACGACAGTGATTGGACTATAAAACACCCCTCCACTAATCTCAACATGTGTGGAATCTTTGTAGCTCTAATGGTTCTCTGTGTGCTCACCAGGGTCCATGTTGGATGGTGGAAGTGTCAGGCTGATTGGTGTGCTGTGTATATACGCTTTCATTGTGACTGTCAGGGGATTGGTGAAGATGAGTTGGAGAGTACCAATGTTTGTCCAACTGGAACAAGCAAGGGCCTAGTTGTTGTTCACTCTGTAGACTAGTGATTCTGCTGGAGATGTGCTTGCTCGGAATGTTCAGTTCTCACATTGAGTACGTGGAAATGGAGGGTATGGCCAATATTTATTCCAAGCTTCGTCCCCACTTTGACCAACGAAACATGTGCCAGGCGTACGATCTCCAGCCAATGTATAAGCAGGGAACATTGAGTCATGCAGCTTTAAGTTAATTGGCTGGGAGAGACAACTTTGTAGCTGCGGTGTGAACCAGTTTGGAATCGCAGGTTGTGTTTGCATCCCACTAGCCTAATTAGGAAATAGTTGCTTCACGGCAGGAAGAATTAAAACTACCTTGGTGCTCAGTGCACTCCACACCAGAGTAGAGTATACATTCATAGATCGGCACGTAGAGAGTGTGTACCCAAGTCCAGTACACATGTAAGTCAAGCACTAACGTACTAAGTGGGCGCTAGTACACTAGCATGCCCTTGGCGTGAGTTATATTTTGGTACATATCTACATTACAAATTTTTTCTTTTTTCTTCAGGGGCAAAATCAATACGAAATGAGCTGACAGTGAGCTTCTTTCTTGCAACTACAGCATATCAGCATCTTGAACACAAATGAGACTTTTCCGGACAGTGTTCGATTTCAGGAGTACTTGATATGTACAACTGAGGAGCCAATTCAACCCATAACTATGCTGTAACAGCTGCAAAAATGCTGAGATCAACCTTCTTACACAGGATCTATGGAATAGATAGCTCAGATTCTGGATTATTTTATGCCCTTTTTTTTGAATCGATTGGTGAAAATTGTGAGAACATAAGCAACGATAATTTATGTTTCCATTGTGTGTTGAGGTGCTGAAAGACACATGGATAAAATATCACTGGCGGTCTAGAGGCCACTATTGGACTAGTACCTATTTAGTACCTTAGCACTCGACTTACGTACGACTCAACTTGGGTATGCACTTTCTAGTTTTCCTATTGGTAACCGGCTGACCATGTTGCTGTCAAGTCTGGAGGCCAGACCTCCAAGACAAAAAACCCTGGCCTGCACCGCAACGCTGGCGGTGTCGCTATCAGAACCAGACTCGGAATCATCTCTTCAAGATGTCTTCTGTTGAGATATTGCCAAGGTGCTGTACAAGGGTATTAGCCACTGAGGAGGCAGGTGGACATAAGGGAAGGCAAGGATAGTAGGAGGAAAAAGAGAGGTAGTCCAATGTGTTTTTTCCTTGTATTTTTGCTCTAGGCATGGAGGGGAGGATACATGTAAAAAGGCACTGGAGTGCTGGTGACCAGATCTCTAGCAATCTCAAGTATCATCTCACACTCGTAAAGTTGTTCAGGTTATGAGCCTGGGCACTCCGAAAAGCCGATAATGCATCCATTCCGTGCCGGCGTCTGAAGACGACCGAGAAATCTATCCAATCCACACTGGCACGCGAAAACGACCGAGAAACCCATCCGTATCCACAGACATCCTAAGACGATCACAAAAATCGACCCAGATAATATGTCCACCCTACGAGAAGAACGAATCACTATTCCAGATCTGAAGCCCAAGCTCAGCGATGGAGGCAACTTCCCTGAATGGGCTCGCAAGTTGAAGATTTACCTTTCGATCCATCAGCTACTCCCACTAGTCAATGGTACCAGCCAGAGTCCAAGTACATCAGCTGCAGCAACCGAAACTGTAACCATCGAGAACGATATACACAAATGGCAACAAGCCAATGACCTTGCTCTCACCTTCATGATGTAGAACAGTGAGGGTACTGCCGAGTCCATCATCTTCATGGAAGATAATGCCCACACAGCCTGGGAAAGCCTCCGGGAACAGTACAAAGGAAAGACTAGAGCAAACCTCACAGTACTCCTCCACTCAGTTATCAAACTGCAGTTTGACAACCGTGTATCAAATATCGACGAACACATCAATGAGTTCCAAATCAGATGGGCACGGTTCGCCTCCACTCTCGCCGATTCTACAGTCACCACCAAATCCGCTGGTACCTATGCCGCGGTGACCAAATGTGATAGTGCCAAAGCCCCTATTCTTCTTGGTACACTGCCTGACTACTACAAAATGGTGGTCAACAACATTGCCTCTCAGACTGAGAATCCTACCTACCACAGCGTCACAGTTCAACTCCGAGATCTTATCACCATGAACCCGAAGACCACAAAGATTACCGAAACGATTACGAACCCGACAGCCTTCACCGTACAGTCCACAAAGGCCAAGCAGATTTGTGACTACTGCCGCAAGAAGAAGGGATGGTCAGGGCGAGGGCATGTTGAGGCCGAATGTTGAACGAAGAGGCGAGAGGCTCAGTCCAACCATCAGGCACATATAGCTGCTACCGAAATCAACAATGAATATTGTGACTGGGCTTTTGTCACCCACACGAGTACCTCAGCAAACTTGATGGACTGGCAATACGATTCAGAGTGTACCGTCCACATCACTCCCCATTTGAATCTCCTCCACTATACACAACCCCGCCAAATACAGGTGTGCGGGATATCTGGTTCGACCTGGTCTACATATATGGGATCAACCACCATTACCCAAGATGGTCGAAGTGTAACCTTTCTGTTGGAAATACTTCTCGCTGCTAGATGTACGGTGTTGTACTATATACAGTTGAGTGGGGCACTGACCAGGAAAGCGGGGTAAGCAGCCCAATCGGGCAAGTTTGGGGGGGAGCGAGACTTTTGTACACTGTTTTGCTTTCTCTCTTCCTTTCTTCTCCTGCACCTGACAATACAATAATCATTCACAAGAAAGTCATCCGCTGCCCTCGCTCGCTCTCCCTATCACATATGATCTTCTTCTATCACCTCATCGTATCAAGTCTTCTCTCACCCTTGCCCTTGATACCATATTCCCATCAACACTGAAACCTGCTCGTCTCTCAAAGAAGCTACAATCAATTCTTTAGGTTATGAGCCTGGAGCCGTAACTGCTCCATCCAACACTCAATCCTCATGCCAAACGTAACTCTCAAGAAGTCAGCGATAAACGAAGGGGCCAGCAAGTCGAGGCCCATTCTTCTACGTCTCCACACAATCATCTTAATTTCTCTACCTCGTTCAGCATTAACACAATCGATACTAAAGTACAGGGACAAAAGTTTCCGTACAGGGGCCGTTTTACACCAAAAATGCCCGTTTTCACACAACCAAAAACCACTCTTTACTTGACGGAAAAAAACTGTGCCTTTCACAGACATCTTAGAATCGTAAGAATCATCAT
>Ga0307508_10002983_pt1 | contig 17455 bp, 12 predicted proteins | sample 9_EM_MG_FD_203089 | JGI IMG/M metagenome (GOLD analysis project Ga0307508, IMG submission 203089) | Populus trichocarpa ectomycorrhiza microbial communities from riparian zone in the Pacific Northwest, United States - 9_EM | ecosystem: Host-associated > Plants > Roots > Unclassified | place... | reverse complement strand
TTCCTTTTGTTTTGACTGAAATAATAATGATAATTATTATTATTAATATAACCAACTCTCTTTCTCTCCCCCTCAAACCTTTTAGACTTTTTAACCTTGCGCTGTCGCCTCTCTCTCTCTCTCTCTCTAAAAAAAAGAAAAAGAAAAAGAAAAAAAGAAAAGAAAAAAAAGAAAGAAAATTCAACTCTTTTGATTTCTTTCTTTCTTCCTCGCCCAACCGAACAAGAACACGAACCAGAAGCAGAACTAAATCACCAAAATCTCCGATTCATTATATTTTTACTTTTAATTCCGATTTCTTTCTCCTCAATCCCTCTGCCCTGCCCTGCCCTGGTGTGTAAAAAAATAATAATTGAATTTTCTTTAATTTTTTTAAATTATAGAAAATAGCGATTGGACGATCAATTATCGAACTCGAATCCCAATATCAAAACCTTCTTGCTGCGATCTCTTTCTTTCTATTTCAGCTTCAGGTTTGGTTTTTTTTTTTTTTTTAGGTTTCGAAAATTTGATCGATTCTATTCTGTTCCAATTCGGTACCTAATTCTCTAATTTCTTTAGGGTTATGCTTCCTCACTCTTCGAATTATCTTTTCCCTCTTTCAATCTCCCCTTTTTCCTTCGATTTTTACTCATCAATCAATGATTTTTTTTAAATTTTTTTTCCCAAATTAGTTTCCTTTTATTGATTTTCTGTTTGTTTGTTGCAGTTGGAGAGCATGAGAAGAAGTACAAGTACACTTGGTGGTAAGCTATTGGTGTAAATTTAAAGAGGAAAGGAGATGAATGTGCAAGCGCATCTGTCCGGGCAGGTTTCTAATCAATTACCGCCGCAACAGAATGGGAATCAGCAGATGCAGAATTTAGCAGCATCAGCTAATGCTCCTGCGAATATGTACAGCATTGACCCTGAGCTTCGCCGAGCTCGCAACTATATACACCATAAAATGTAAGGCTTTGACTTTCCTTATCAGTTTTAAGTCTCCAATTGTTTCGGAAATTTGTCAGTTTGATTGCTATTTCTAGAAGCATCAATACAGTCTACAGCTACATTCCATTTGGTAATGCTTTTCCAAGTGAAGAAAGCTTCAAATTTCACATTGCATTGCCAAACACACACTACATTTTGCTATTTATTGAAGTTGAGAGAATAATATTTTAGTTATTGATTCTACTTACCACTTTACATTTGCACCCTTGTAATACCTGTTTCCTAGACGGAATATTGAAGGACTGATTTTTTTTTTTTTAATATGTATTCTCTCTAGATTTGAAATTATAATGCGGCGGCACTCTCAGCCGGTGGATGATACACAGAAACAAAAGTTTAAGGGCATTGCCAAACGCTTAGAAGAGGGTCTATTTAAAGCTGCTCAGACTAAGGTTTTTCTCCTTATCCATTTGATTCTTATTTACGTGTGTATTTGGACTGTTGTTTTTGTGTCCACATGTCAAATCTTTAATGGAGATATTATTTTATTCTGCTTTCAGTAAGAAAGGGGATAGATTGATTGCTGAAATCATGTTAACTACTTTAAAAGACTGATTTTTTTTAATCCTCAGAACAGCTTTAAAATGTAAATCACTAAACTAATTCTTTATTTCTTTACAAATTTGCTGGATTTCATTCCTTGATTGTTCTTCAGGGTTTTGTATTTGTTATTTTTTTTTTCAATTTACGCTGCTATCGATTTTGTTTTGTAGGAGGATTATTTGAACCTGAATACCTTAGAGAGTCGTCTGAGTAGTCTGATCAAGCGCTCCTCTACAAATAGCCACAACCAACGGCATCCGCAGCTTGTTAATTCTTCCTCATCCATTGGAACCATGATACCAACTCCTGGTATGTCAAACAGTGGGAATTCGAATATGATGACTTCTTCTGTAGATACCATGATGATTACTTCCAGTGGATGTGATACCATAGCACCTCCAGCTGTCAACACAGGGAGCCTATTGCCATCTAGTGGCATGCATGGAAGTTCCTTCAGTAGATCAGATGGTAACTTTAAGCCTTGTGTTCCTTTAATCTTCCCTGTTAATGATCAATTTATTTACTTTGTGACCATGTCACACAATCTATGTTTGCAGGAAATCTGTCTAATGGATACCAGCAGTCACCAGCCAATTTTTCCATTAGTTCTGGTGGAAACATGTCATCTATGGGCGTGCCAAGAATGACAAGCCAAATGATTCCTACACCCGGATATAGCAATAACAACAATAATAACCAGTCTTACATGAATGTGGAATCTACTGCTAACAGTGGTGGCTTTTCGACTGCTGACTCTGCTATGGTATCACAGACACAGCAGCCAAAGCAGTACATTGGCGGTCAGAACAGTCGCATACTGCAGAACCTTGGGAGTCAAATGGGTAGCAATATTAGGTCTGGCATGCAGCAGAAATCTTATGGGTTTGCAAATGGTGCCCTAAATGGTGGTATGGGGATGCTTGGGAATAATTTGCCCCTTGTTAATGAGCCTGGTACCTCTGATGGCTATATGACTTCCACACTATATGCGAATTCACCTAAACCATTGCAACAGCAGTTTGATCAACATCAACGTCAACTAATGCAAGGTAATGCCCCTCTCTCCCCACCATCCTCTCTTTGGAGATTTATCATGTAATAATTAACTTGAGATTTTTTATTTTTTATTTTTTGGAAGAAAGCAATGTCTAACTGCAGATGAATATCTTACCAGGGGATGGATATGGGATGAGTAATGCTGATTCTTTTGGATCTGGCAACATATATGGTGCTATAACATCTGTTGGATCGATGATAAATGCTCAGAATTTGAGTTCTGCAAGCTTGCAGTCTATGTCCAAAACTAACTCTTCTCTTGTAAATAATCAGTCGAATTTGCATGTCGCACCTCAAGCTGGGCATATAAAGCCTCAATCACTTGACCAGTCTGAAAAGATGAATTTCCAGTCTTCACTTCAACAGCAGCAACTTCCGCAACATCCTCACCAGCAGCAACAACTTCAGCAGCAATTTCAACAGCAGCAATTTGCTCAACAGCATCGTTTACAGAAACAGCAAGGTCAGCAGCAACAGCATCTGTTGAACAATGATGCTTTTGGTCAATCCCAGCTGACACCTGATCCTAGCAGTCAAGTGAAGCTTGAGCCTGGAATGGAGCACCATAATGATATTTTGCGCTCACAAACCTCAGAGCACTTCCAAATGTCTGAATTGCAAAACCAATTCCAGCAAAATGTGGTTGGAGACCATTCTAAGAATGCACAAAATCTCAGTCATCCAGCTGGACAGCATGACATGTACTTGTCATTGCCGCAAAATTCACAGCAAATGCAACAGATGTTGCATCCACATCAGTTGGTTTCAGAGTCTCAAAATAATTTTAACAGCCTTTCTGTTGGGACACAATCAGATTCGGCATTGCAGGATCAATGGCATCCACAATCTCAGGACCGGACTTGCGTACCAGGTAGCATGTCACATGAGCAGCATGTCCAAGAGGATTTCCACCAGAGAATATCCGGGCAAGGTGAAGCTCAGCGTAATAATGTGGCTTCAGAAGGATCCATTGTCAGTCAAACAGTACCTCCTAGAAGCACTTCAGAGCTCCAAAATTCAAGTGGTGTCACCTATAGATCTGGAAATGCTAATCGTGACCGGCAATTTAGAAATCAGCAGAAGTGGCTTTTGTTCTTGCGGCATGCCCGGAGATGTCCTGCCCCAGAAGGTCAATGTCCTGACCCTAACTGCACTACTGTCCAAAATTTGTTGAGGCACATGGACAGATGCAAGTCAACTCCATGCCCATATCCTCGATGTCAGCACACCAGGATATTAATTCATCACTTTAGGCACTGCAGAGATGCATGTTGCCCTGTTTGTATTCCTGTTAGAAATTATCTAGAGGCCCAAATAAAGATACAAATGAAGACACGCACACCTCCAGCCTCAGATTCTGGTTTGCCAAGCAAAGGCACTGATAATGGAGAAAATGCAGCTCGACTGATTTCAAGAACTCCAATTGTTGAAAGCACTGAAGATCTACAACCTTCTCCGAAGCGCATGAAAATAGAGCAATCTTCCCAAACACTTAGACCTGAGAGTGAAGTTTCTGCTGTATCAGCATCTGCAGTCAGTGATGCTCATATAGCCCAGGATGTCCAGCGCCAAGATCACAAACATGGTGATAATAGACTGCCAGTTAAGTCTGAATACATGGAAGTGAAGCTGGAAGTTCCTGCAAGTTCTAGACAAGGAAGTCCTAGTGATAGTGAGATGAAAAGGGACAACATGGATGATGTCAGCAGCCAAATACCTGCAGATGAATCCATGGTACATGATGAGCCTGCCCGTTTAGCCAAGCAGGAGAGTCTTAAAGTTGAGAAAGAAACTGATCCACTTAAGCAAGAAAATGCTACAAAGCCTCCTGAAAATCCAGCTGGAACCAAGTCTGGGAAGCCAAAAATAAAGGGCGTATCATTGACTGAACTGTTTACACCTGAACAAGTGAGGGAGCATATAATAGGCCTCAGGCAGTGGGTTGGCCAAGTAAGATTATGCATCTGACTTTTATGCTTCTCCTTAGTTCATTTACTTTACAGTTTTCTGTATGTTGTAAAAACAATTGTGAAAATATCTGCCTGCAATTTTCTCAAACATCATCATTAGATGATCTCTAGAGGAAGTAAGGCTTGTCCTGACATGGTGTGTAATTTCTGCTCAACCATGAAGCTAGAAGTTACTTTGACATACACTACCTGTACTATATTTTATGGTGTATTTAAATATTCAGACTTTTAGCCTGTCCTCCCATTTTGTCAACTGAAACTGTACTGTTTTGGAATGTTTGGTTCTGATTGCTGTTGAGATCTTAGTTTCACTTATGTGTGTATGTTCATAGTGAATGAGTGTTAAGCTCCTTGTATTTATATGATGTGCTAGCTTTATGACTTTCTTGTTTGCTGCTTAATGTGCTACTGACCTTCTGTTGTCCACAGGCTCATCATGAAAGAACATTTGATCTTACTTACAGGCTTTTATTGCTGTTAGTAATGATGCAGTTCTCTTTTGCATGCACATGGGGTTTTAAAATTACCATCTGTTCTGCGCATAGTAAATATATTGGTTGGATGATAGTAGTTTTTGTTTCTGTTTTTCCACTTTGCTTTGTACAGAGTAAGGCAAAGGCAGAAAAGAACCAAGCAATGGAGCATTCAATGAGTGAGAACTCTTGTCAATTGTGTGCAGTTGAAAAGCTTACTTTTGAACCACCGCCAATATACTGTACACCCTGTGGTGCTCGCATTAAGCGGAATGCAATGTATTATACCATGGGAGCTGGTGATACACGACACTTTTTCTGTATTCCATGCTATAACGAGGCTCGTGGGGATACTATTGTTGCTGACGGGACTACTATTCTAAAGGCAAGACTCGAGAAGAAGAGAAATGATGAGGAGACTGAAGAATGGGTGCGTTTGTCTGTGGTCTTGCATTTGTCCTTCTGCTACTTGGCACTCTCAAATAATCACTTACAATTTACTCTTTCATGTTTGTGCAGTGGGTTCAATGTGACAAATGTGAAGCTTGGCAACACCAAATATGTGCATTATTTAATGGTCGAAGGAATGATGGTGGGCAAGCTGAATATACTTGCCCTAATTGCTACATAGCAGAGGTTGAAAGAGGAGAGCGCAAGCCCTTACCACAAAGTGCGGTTCTGGGGGCTAAGGATTTGCCTAGAACAATACTTAGTGATCATATAGAGCAGAGGTTATTTAGGAAACTGAAGCAGGAAAGACAGGATAGGGCCAAGATGCACGGGAAAAGTTTTGATGACGTGAGTTACATATCATTCTGTGGCCTGTGTTCTTCTGGTTGATTTTTAAAATCTAGAGTTTATTTTTATTCTGCTAACATATGGACTGGTAATGATGAAAATATGCTTGCAATGCAGGTTATATGGAAAGGAGTTTTACTTTTATATAGTATATGCTTATGAAATTGACATGGTTTAGAGTTTGTTAAAATTTTTATTTGAGTTCCTATGCTTTAATTTTATACGAATTCCTATTCTCTTAAAAAAAGACCAATCAAGTACACTTGTTCTGACAATATCCTGTATAAGAGTATTTGGACAATGGCACATCAAATGTGTTTCTGGAGTAAATGTATCTGATTGATTGAATCTCTTAAAAATATAGGAACTCAGAAGGGAAAAAAAATGAAGCATAAGAATTCTAATAGAAATTCTACTGAAACATAGGTGCTAAGTCTGTGATTTTCTCTAGAATAAAGCCCCTATTCCAGGACTAACAAATACTATAGGAAATAGTATGATCTGAAATTGTCTGGCAATTGACTACACGAGCTCTTTTTTTGTGACATTGACACAAGTTTCTATGTAGCTGATGTCATTATTAATTTGTAAGAACAATTAGTTTCCAGAAATACCATCTGGTTGTTTCAATGTGTGGCTGTGTCTCCGATCCTGTTGCGAGTATTTTTAGTTGCCAGACATTCTTGCTCTTTGTTTAAAACTTTAGATGAGTGTTCCCACAACAGCACATTTTTGACTGTTAAATAGTTCACCACTCTGGTAAATGTCTACTTTTGCTTCCTTGAAGACTTGAGTTTGTCCTAGGTGCTTGAAAATTAGAGCATCAATGCATGTTAATTGGCACAATCTAATCTCTTTAAAAATCTATGTTTTAGGTTCCTGGAGCGGAATCACTTGTAGTTCGAGTAGTTTCATCAGTTGACAAAAAGTTGGAAGTGAAGCAGCGTTTTCTTGAGATATTTCGGGAGGAGAATTATCCAACTGAATTCCCGTACAAGTCTAAGGTTTGCAGGATACCACGTTTGAGACACACACTTAAGCTTTTGAAAAGCTCTGGGTGCTAAGTATTTCAGAAATAATTCACTGGAATTTTTTCTTTCAGGTTGTTTTGTTATTTCAGAAGATTGAAGGTGTTGAGGTATGCCTATTTGGCATGTATGTTCAGGAATTCGGATCAGAAGCTCAGTTTCCAAATCAGCGCCGTGTCTATCTTTCTTATCTAGATTCTGTGAAGTACTTCAGACCTGAGATTAAAGCAGTGACAGGAGAGGCTCTTCGTACATTTGTTTACCATGAAATTTTGGTTAGCTTCAAATACTTATCTATCTTCTTTGCAATTGATCCAAGAATGTGAACAATTCATTTGGTTAGGAATTGTAATTGGAGTTTTTGGCAATTATACCTATTTTATTCTGCAGATTGGATACCTTGAATACTGCAAGAAAAGGGGTTTTACAAGCTGCTATATATGGGCTTGCCCTCCTTTGAAGGGTGAGGATTATATATTGTATTGCCATCCAGAAATCCAGAAAACACCAAAATCTGACAAGCTCCGGGAATGGTGAGCAAAAAAAAACTTCCAAGGAGAGATTCAGAGGTTGCTTTACTTTTTTCCTCTCTAACTTTATAATGTGCTTCATTGAATGTCTTTTGGTTTCCAGGTATCTTGCAATGTTACGAAAAGCTGCTAAGGAAAATATTGTTGCTGACCTCATTAATTTGTATGACCATTTCTTCATATCTAGTGGTGAATCTAAGGCAAAGGTCACAGCAGCTAGGCTGCCCTACTTTGATGGGGATTATTGGCCTGGTGCCGCTGAGGATTTAATTTATCAGCTTAATCAAGAAGAAGATGGGAGAAAACAAAATAAGAAGGGAACTACCAAAAAGACCATTACAAAAAGGGCCCTAAAAGCATCTGGCCAGGCAGATCTTTTTGGTAATGCATCAAAGGATCTGCTACTGATGCATAAAGTAATTCCTATCCCCTATTTCTTACAGCTTAACATTGTTTGCCAATCAGCTGCTGTTTATCATGATGTTGTTATTTGTGTTACTGTGCAATTTCTGCCACCAGAACCTTGGAGCTTGTTATGATGTCTTCATATTAAGCAGTTATAATTGATTTTCTTCTTACTAAAATATATCTCTCCAGCTTGGTGAGACAATTTGCCCGATGAAGGAAGACTTTATCATGGTTCATTTACAGCATTGCTGTTCGCATTGCTGTAATCTAATGGTATCGGGCACCCGTTGGGTTTGCAAGCAGTGCAAAAACTTTCAGATTTGTGACAAGTAAGAGTCTTTAATCTTCACCAGTATTGCTGTTTAGTGAGAATTTTATGTAACCTGAACATCTGTATTCACTAGCTATTGTAACCTTAACATCGTGTAACAGTAAACGAGAATGAATGGTAATTACTTGGGTGAATAAATGCAGAATTACAATAGCATTATTTCCTTATAAGCTCTATATATGTGTACAAGCTATTTAAGGCCTTAGTAAACAACCATTATTTGACAGGTAGTACAAAACAGATTTCAAAATCTACGTAGTGTTTTTTTTGTGTGGGTTACAATAGAACAAGCAGGTTTTAGTCTTGTTTCAATTGATGGCTCTTGAAAAGGTGCTTTACATTTCCTTAACTCTTGTGATGATTTTTAAAATTTTGGTTTCTGTGCTTGTATTTCCTTAGGTGTTATGAAGCAGAACAGAAACGTGAAGAAAGAGAGCGGCATCCTATCAACCAAAGGGAAAAGCATGCACTCTATCCTGTAAGTTGCTTGGTCCTAGGAACACTTCTATCTAATTTAGATTAAAATGTCGTTACTTTGAAATCCTGTATGGGTTCTGAGCAGAAGTCTTTTCCTTTTCTTTGAATATAAAATAACACTGCTAAATTCTGCAGGATGAAATCACTGATGTACCTGTTGACACAAAGGATAAAGATGAAATTCTTGAAAGTGAGTTTTTTGACACAAGACAGGCATTTTTGAGTCTTTGCCAAGGAAACCATTATCAATATGACACTTTACGCCGGGCTAAACATTCCTCAATGATGGTCCTTTACCATCTTCATAATCCAACTGCTCCTGCATTTGTGACAACGTGCAATATATGCCATCTTGACATCGAAACGGGTCAAGGTTGGCGTTGTGAGGTTTGCCCTGATTATGATGTATGCAATTCTTGTTATCAAAAGGATGGGGGTATGGATCATCCTCATAAGTTGACGAATCATCCATCCTTGGCTGAGCGCGATGCACAGAACAAAGAAGCTAGGCAATTGAGGGTTCTGCAGGTACAAAACCTTTTTTTATAGTCTTTAGAGTTCTGACTCGTATCTTGAAAATACAGCTGCTTGTTCTTGGTAAACGGTTCTTCGTTTGTTAATTTGTTATATATGAAGAGCTGTGAACCAGTTGCTTTACTTAATCTTATGGAATAAGCAGTGGAAGATGTTGTGAAGTATTTGTCAATTGGCATGTACCTAGTTACAAGTGATTGCAATTTCTCTAAACAAATTCAGTGTACTTCCCTGACCCTATCAAATGATCTATACTATTCATAACCAGAAGAATCTGAACAATCTGACTTCATTTATGTGTTGTGAGATTTTCTATCACAAATGATTTTGTGGAATATAGATGTTATGGTGCTGATAATTACACTATGTTGAAGAATGAATGTTAGGATTGACTACTGTGAAACTTAACTTGATGATCCAACACTCCATGATATTTTCATCTGCCAATGTACTGAGTCATTTTTCTGCTAAAATCCTCGTGTCCTATAGTGCCTGATGTAATTGTTTATTTGACATTGCAGCTAAGGAAAATGCTTGATCTTCTGGTGCATGCTTCGCAATGCCGCTCTCCACATTGCCAATATCCTAACTGTCGCAAGGTGAAAGGTCTTTTCCGTCATGGGATACAATGCAAAACTCGTGCATCTGGGGGCTGTGTTCTGTGTAAAAAGATGTGGTATCTCCTTCAACTTCATGCTCGGGCTTGCAAAGAATCAGAGTGCCATGTTCCACGCTGCAGGTTTATGCATCAACCTTATCTTAAAATCTACAACTTCCTTGGGGAATATTATATTATAAATTCTCATAAATGTATGTATGTATGTATATTTGTCCAGGGATCTGAAAGAACATTTGAGGAGACTTCAGCAGCAGTCTGATTCACGACGAAGGGCTGCTGTGATGGAGATGATGAGGCAGAGAGCTGCTGAGGTTGCTGGCAATTCTGGGTAACCTTTTCTGTATATAATATGGTTGTTTTTGGAGAGAAGGGGACAATAGATATGTGCTGCTCTGAGGTGTCACACAGCTTGAAATGAGGAAGTGAGAGAGTTAAACTTCCTCCGATATTGGTTGTTGGTTCAGAAGGGGAAAAATATACAATAGCACGGCATATTGGATTAGCATCACAGCTGTTAGGGAATGATTCTTTTATTCATGCGTGGGGTGACTTGCTTTACGTTTCCCTGTTGAAGAAAGCGAGTGAAATTCATTGACAGAAAGCTTTCCCAGTTCAGCAGCAGCAGCAGCAGCAGCAGCAGCTAACTATTTCCCTGAGTCAGAATATATAGGAGTACTGATGTGATGTGTGTTAGTCATTGGCCCATTTTGGTGATTCTTTTATTTTATTATCTTTGTATTTTGTTTAAAATGCCATTCTCGGTGGCGGCGACTGTACCCATGTAATTGTTCTAATCTGTTTAAAATGATGTTCTTACAAAGGAGTGTGGGTGGGGAAAAAGGCAGAGGAGGAGATTAGTTTCAACTTCTTCTCTCCTCTTCTTCTTCTTTGCCTCTACCCACACCCTGTTAAGTTTTCCCCCTTCAGAGTTGAGAGCTCAGATACTTGACCACCCTTTTTGTAGAACGTCATGTTATTTAAAGATGTTGAAATAAGTAGAATTCTCCAAATTTGCACCAATTCGTTATTCTCCAAATCTATACATATATATGTATTAATGTATTCTCATGAGCAGAGTGAAAACAACATTTTAATTTATTGGGATTAGTAGCTGCTGCTAGAAATGAAAGGTACACGGATTCATTTCACTAACTCTAATCAAGGCCACAGGAGAAAATTTGATAAAGAAAAATGAGGTCAGTATTCAAAAAAAAAAAAAAAAAAAAGAATGAGAGGAAAATGGGATGTGAACGTGGCAGGTTTGGTGGCTCTAATTGCAGCTGTCGGAAAAACCTCAAATAATATTATGTGGTCTCCATTTTTTCTTTCTTTTTATCATTTATTTGCCCTTATGATTTTGATCTCTCAAGCCTCAAACATGAAACACCAACCAACCATTTTTTTCCCCTTTTGTTTTTCCTGGTTTTTGTAATCTTTCTTGTCACAATTATCCACTCATAAATTCAATTTCTGCATATATGCATATAATTAAGTATTTTTTTCTAAGTTGTCAGAAGAAAACGAACAGTTGTCCGAGTTCTGCCATAGACAGAAGAGGAGTAGCTACCCTACTATATATTGCATGTTGAAGAGACTTGGATAATCATTTGTTGATTATATCATAAACCAAATTTAGTCAGTAATAATTAATCAGTGGTAGCAAGAATTTACAGAAAAGATGAGAGCAGCAGCAGCAAGTGCAAGTGTGACTCCAACGACAAATGCGAGTGCCAGTTTGACGAACAGCAATCACTTCAACTTCACCTCACACCGCAAGATTTACACATCTCTCCCTATCTCAACAGTGAAGAACAGCCACAAGAAGAGCACATTAGTTGTGGTGAGAGCAATCAAGGACAGGAAGGAGACGGAGACAGAGACAGAGAATATGAAAGAACATAACAAGGAAAGCACAACAAAGCAGCAACCACTGAATTTGGAGGATGTAAACCCTGTTGGACTTGGAAGGAAGTCAAGGCAGATATTCGATGAGGTGTGGAGGAAGTTCTCAGGGTTGGGACAGATATCAAGAACAACACGTGCAGATGACAAGGAAGCTCTTGATGCATTGCTCATCAGGGAAGGTCCCATGTGTGAGTTTGCTATCCCTGGTGCCCAGAACACCACTGTTCTTGTTGTTGGTGCCACCAGTCGCATTGGCCGCATTGTTGTTAGGAAACTTATGCTCAGGGGTTACACTGTTAAGGTCTTTCTTCTCCCTCCCCCTTATTATTGGGGTTAATATTCTTGATTCCTTAATTCTTAGTATATTAATTAATTAATTAATGCAGGCTTTGGTGAGGAAGGCAGATGAGGAAGTTGTGAACATGCTTCCCAGGTCAGTGGAGATCATGATAGGGGATGTGGGAGATCCCTCTACCCTTAAGGCAGCGGTGGTGGGCTGCAACAAAATCATATATTGTGCCACTGCTCGTTCTTCCATCACTGGGGATCTTTTCAGAGTTGATCACCAAGGGGTTTCTAATCTCACCAAAGCCCTTCAGGTAGTGTCTCACATTCATTTTCAGCTGAATCGAACCTCCCTTGTCATGTCTTTGAGTAATTATACATTACAAAATTGCAGGACTACAACAACAAACTAGCTCAACTACGAGCCGGAAAAAGCAGCAAAAGCAAGCTCTTGCTTGCAAAGTTCAAATCCGCAGATTCATTGAATGGCTGGGAAGTTCGTCAAGGAACTTACTTCCAGGATGCAGTTGCTTCGAAGTATGATGCAGGAATGGATGCTAAATTTGAGTTCACCGAGGCCGGAGATGCAGTTTTCTCAGGTGAAATATGTGCTAACATAATTGAGAGAGACAGCATTTACATTGACGTTTAGTAAAGTTTTGTATATACAACTGCTAAATGTTCTATGCATGCTTTCTTTTACTCTGTTATTCATCTCGCCTATAGGGTATGTTTTCACTAGGGGAGGCTATGTTGAATTGTCAAAAAAGCTATCACTTCCTTTGGGTTATACTCTTGACAGGTACGTGATACATAAAGATCAATAGCTCCTTATATCACTAGAAGCTGGATGTTAATAGATTTCCTGTTGGCTTATTCTTTTGCATCCACCTTGAATGCTTATCACACTCCTAAAATAAAATTTTCCTTGGGGTTAGGTATGAAGGTCTAGTGCTCTCTGTTGGTGGAAATGGAAGATCTTATGTTTTGATACTCGAAGCTGGTCCTTCAGCTGACACAACTCAAAGCAAATTGTATTTTGCAAGAATTAGCACCAAAGTAGGATTTTGTAGGGTGAGCATCTCTGATACCTTTCTTTTAGTGCTATGCAGATCCAGATTCCAATTTCTTCTTTTAACAGCTTCTTTTTTGTGTAAATGGCAGGTAAGAGTGCCATTTTCTGCCTTCCGCCCTGTAAAACCAGATGATCTGCCATTGGACCCATTTCTTGTACACACAATGACCATCCGCTTTGAGCCCCGAAGACAGGTTTGTCTATCAGTGAATTGTCATAAAAATACTAAAGAAATATTATGCTGTTTCGTTTTAGAATGAAAAGTAACATTAATATGAGATTTCAGCATTCATTTGCTTTCAATGGTTGTGAGATGATTGGTTTTTTTTATTTGCCTTGGGTCTTTATATCTCAATTCTTATTTGAATTTGGCTTAATTGATTGGGATGAGATGCCACTCATTGTTAAGATTGCCCCAAATTGGGTAAAATACAGTTAAAGCAACTACGTGACAAGATTTAATCACATGAAAATCACTTTTCCATGGAGGAGAATTCTTCATTTTTAAGGTTCCACAATTTCCAATTTTCCATTGTGGTTGTCACTACATAATTTGTTAAGAAGTTGCTTGAGAATTTGGTTTAAAAGCTTAAGTTATAGGTCAGCAGATCCATACATACTTCATGCACGATAAGTACGTGTTGGTAATGTAAGGCATCTTAGCTAGTTATGGCTTCCTTTTCAAGGTAACATGTATTTTCTTGATGTGATTGCTTATCTGTATTACTGTTTGAAGCATTGTTTGTCACTATAATTTGGTTTTGCCATTAGGATTATTTTTTATAGTGAATTTGCTAGTTTGTCTATTTTCTTTCAAGAAATGGAACTTTGCATTTTAGTTTTTCTATTTTTTTTGCGTGAATGAAAAATTGGATTTTCCAGAAAAGATGTGGTCTAAAGGATTTTTTTTATGATGTGCTTTACAAGCATGGACCTTGTGGATTTGCATTTTTGTTTTGGTCCAGCTACGCTGATTCTATTCAATATTCTTGCTACAGAGACCTGTTGAAGCACCTGCAGGAGCGAAGCAAGACCTGAGAAGCTTTAAGCTTATATTGGAATACATAAAAGCTTTACCTGTAAGTGCTCTGCTACTGCTGCTCAAAAAAACATCTAGATAATCTTTTCTGTTCTAAGAGTTATATTTGGAAACTAGAAGTTTTCCTGTTTATTAAGACTATTATGAATGGTATGCAGACTGGGCAAGAAACAGACTTTGTCTTGGTCTCATGTACAGGATTAGGAGTGGAACCCACAAGAAGGGAACAAGTTCTGAAGGCCAAGAGGGTTAGCACCATTTTCTGATTTTGTCCTTTCTTTTTATTTTCTTGCCTAGTCACATTTGTGGTCAAACATTTTCCAGGCCGGGGAAGACTCGCTGAGGAGATCAGGACTTGGATACACAATCATTCGCCCTGGTCCCCTACAGGTAATTATTGTTCTTGTCTACAGAATTCTAACATTAATTAGCCATACAGCAGTGGATGACTGACCTCTTTTAAGATCAACATTAGTGCTTACAAGCATTGCTATTTTTTTTTGTCTTGACTAGCATGGTGTTGATATCCAACAAACTCATATCTTAATAGCATTTGGTTTCTGAGAGGAGAAACTGTTATAGAGTTTGTGACACCAGTATGTCATTGTACATAGAAAGACACAAGTTCAATTGCTGCTTTTCTGTGTTGTAAACTGATCTGAAGAAATCATTTTTGTCAATAGCAGCTTCTAATTAATATCTCCAAGTGTCATTGCAGTCTTTTTTTGATGTCTTGCCTAAAGTTGTCCTAGATAAATATCAATGGACAACTGGTAGTTGTAGATGTAAATTCTTTAATGTATAGTTATTCGAGTTGCTTTATCTCTAGCAAATTAGATGTTTGAATAGTCCAAGCCCAGCCCCAACATGGAAAACATAATGAAAGCTTGCTTTTCGCAGGAGGAGCCAGGTGGTCAACGTGCACTAATATTTGATCAAGGAAATAGGATTTCTCAGGTGAGAACTAATTATTCTTCAGCATAGAAGAGGACATTATTGAACTTAATTCAATATCCTAATATTTTTTCTTAAATTAGGGAATTAGTTGTGCTGATGTGGCTGATATCTGCGTGAAGGCATTGCACGATTCGACTGCAAGAAACAAGAGCTTTGATGTGGGTAACATTCAGTTTAGGTTTGAGATTAGCTAAAGTTAGATGGAAGACTGAATTTTGATTGTGCAGGTCTGTTACGAATACGTTGCTGAGCAAGGGAGGGAGCTCTATGAACTTGTAAGGAACATACAAATATAATAGCTTTTTAATGCAAAAGAATAAAACTAAAAAGCTATATATATATATATATTCGTAGGCTTGGATAGATTTTAACACACTACAATATGTATTTCTTGTGCAGGTGGCGCATTTACCTGACAAAGCAAACAACTATTTGACACCAGCACTATCTGTTTTGGAGAAGAACACTTGACTGACTATGCTTCATGCAAGGAAATATCATACTCTCTGCTACCGCCCTCGGAGAAATTTTTTCTTGTTCGTCCTCTGTTTACTTGCAATAAAAACATATTCGTTCTGTTTCCTTTGCTATGATTCGTGTCCATTGTATAGTTTTCATAGCGTATATTGGTGTATAGCCTCGGAAGATATAGTAAACTGTATATTTCAGTGCAAGCTGATGATCTTGATTGAAAAAGAAAAGGCAATGCACAACATGGTTCGTTTGATGGGTAGGGTAGACAGTGTACAAAATAAACTTTCCAATTTGTGGTGGGAGATCAGGTCTATCTAAAAGTTGCTCCCTGGAAGCATATGCTGTGTTTTGGTATGAAGGGAAAGTTGGCACCGAGATATATTGGGCCCTTCGAAGTGACAGAGAGAATAGGGCCTGTAGCATACAAATTGGCTTTGCCATCGCACTTGGTCAAGATACATAATGTGTTTCATGTATCCATGCTACGTAAAGCAGAAATTGACCAATCTCGAGTGCTATTACAAGTCCCTGTGGAAATTAAAGAGGATTTGTCTATGAAGGTAAGACCTGTAAAGGTGTTAGACCGGAGTGAAAAGGAGCTTCGGAATAAAAAGATACCAATGATTAAGATCCTATGGAGGAGCTCTCAAATAGAAGAAGAGACCTGGGAAAGGGAATCGGAGATGAGAAGAAAACATCCTGAATTATTTCAATATTGAGGTATGACTTAAATTTCGAGGGCGAAATTTTTAAAGGTGGGGAGAATATAAACCCCGGTAAAAATAATATATATATATATATATATATATATATAAAAGTCTTGAGAATTGAGTAAATTAATTGATATGACTTGTGCAAGTATGAAATAAAAAAAATATATCCCAAAAAAAAGAAAAAAAAACATAATTATTTAAAAGTGTAAAATTTTTTTATGTGGTGTAAAATTTATTATTATTATTATTAATTTTTTTTTTCAAAAAACTTTCGACAGAGTTTCTCTTATAACGGGACTATACCAAGTTATCGACATCTTCATTCCTGTCAAAACTCATATCATAATCATGGTCCAATCATCTTGGACCTCTATCCCAAACAACGCATCACAAAACAAAAACATGTATTGTCTAATAATCAAGATGCAATTAATAATAATTATATAAAGAAAATGGTAAAACTTAGATTATGAATGTAACACCCCCATTAATTTATCAACCCAACATTCCTAATCATATGAACAACTATGATAGAATACAAATACTTAATTTAAAATAAAGATATTCTTAAGTATGGCATACACATTAATTACATATAAAAGCTTTGTTCTACAAATATAAAGGTTCATTCAACTCTTTTACATTATTCATAATTCTCAAAATACATGTTGATCAAAATAAACAAACAAAAGTAGCATGTATTCAAGCAGGATCTATTCTACTGCTGCGAGGGTCCTGAAAATAAGATTAACATTTTATCAATAAATGCAATGTATCATTTCACTACACACACACACACACACACACACACACACACACACACACTTTATTATGAAACATTAATATCTTACACCTCCATATTCATTCCATTAAATTTCAATCTTAGCCGTTTCATGGGGTATTGCTCTCTCATTAGGGACACTAAGTTATTCACTTAAGTACCGGTACTAATTTATCCACTAAATTACCGGTACTAATTCACTCTCAATTACCAGGCATTAATTCATCCGTCCAATTACCGGTACTAAATTATCCGCCCAATTACCGAGCATTAATTCACACTTAATTATCGGGCATTAATTCATCCACCCAATTACCAGTACTAATTTATCCACCCAATTATCATGCATTAATTCACTCTCAATTACCGGGCATTAATTCATCCGCCCAATTACCGGTACTAATTTATCCGCCCAATTACCGGGCATTAATTCACTCTCAATTACCGAGCATTAATTCATCTGCCCAAT
>Ga0307508_10002982_pt1 | contig 17458 bp, 12 predicted proteins | sample 9_EM_MG_FD_203089 | JGI IMG/M metagenome (GOLD analysis project Ga0307508, IMG submission 203089) | Populus trichocarpa ectomycorrhiza microbial communities from riparian zone in the Pacific Northwest, United States - 9_EM | ecosystem: Host-associated > Plants > Roots > Unclassified | place... | reverse complement strand
TCTAAGACGTCTGTGAAAGGCACAGTTTTTTTCCGTCAAGTAAAGAGTGGTTTTTGGTTGTGTGAAAACGGGCATTTTTGGTGTAAAACGGCCCCTGTACGGAAACTTTTGTCCCTGTACTTTAGTAATGTTCGAAACACCCACCACAGTATTGATAGACTATGCAACAACCGCCATCAAGACGGATAGCCGCCTATGCAACCTGGGAGTCATCACTCGGCGAGCCGCCCCGAACTACGAGGACCGAGTCCATACCCCCCCTCAAAGAAGCAGCGCCAATGCCACCAGACGACCCCATAGACCAAGATGCCACACAACGGTTTAAATTCGCACGAAGACCAATAAACCGATTTCCCCGACGAACGGCCACCGACGAGTGTTACAACTGTGGGGAGATAGGGCAGTTCTCCAGGGAATGTCCTCAGGCAAGAAAGCCCGGATTCCATGGAGAAAACCATACCGAGCTGCGGAAGCCACCTATGAAGCAAACGGGACGAAGAACCAAGTACTAGCAACACCGAACCAGCAGGAAATGGCAGCCCTCGGGAATAAGCCTCAGCAACAGCCACCCGAGGGAAAAACAAGTTGCACAAGGAATAAGAGCGGAAACCGAAGAACCGCCCTTCGTAGTAGCAAACACCGGGAAATACGACCGAGAAGAGAAACTGATAATCCGGATAAATCTAGATGGAGAAGATGGCACGGAATATACGACCACCGCCCTGATCGACTGCGGTGCATCGGAAAACTTCATAGACAAAGCATACGCGGAAGCCAACCAAATCCCAACTCAGGAAAAGGCAGTACCAAGAAGAGTCCTGACAGTCGACGGGGGAGAAATTACTGTCGGGCCATTAACCCATGATGCCCAAGTACGACTGACGATCAATTACCATCAAGAAAACATTTGACTTCACTGCATCACGATAGGGAATGCGCCAGTAATACTGGGGATGCCATGGCTCAAGCTCCATGATCCGACCAACAGGTGGAAAAATCATACGCTGAAATTCCACTCCGATAGATACGCAGAGTAATGCCTAAACACCCTTCCACACGCTACCAGCGTAACGGAGGACAAAGCAACGGAACTGTACTACAAAAAGACACTGGAGGCTGACGAGGCCGTCGCTGCCCCAGAATACGCACCCGACGAGGCCGTATCTGCATCTGAACAATTGAAACCAGAGACACTAAAACCGAAGATCTTGGAACGGTTGGAACCAGAGAAATTGGAACCGAAGAGCTCAGAAACGTTGGACCCGAAGAGATCGGAACCGGAGGGCTTACGCCCACTGAGCACTGCGAGTGGCCTAGCACCACTGCGTAGATCTATGAGGATGAAGACTCAGAAATCCCAGAGAAACGCCCTGATGGCAGGCCACCGCGGGCAAAACGGCGCTCAGGAGATGGCGCCGGCCGCTCACCCCGGCCGAAGCGCCGCTCACGTGACTGTGCCAACCGCTCACCCCGGCCGAAGCACCGCTCACGAGACTACGCCGACGGCTCGCCCCAGGCGAAACGCGCTCACGACAGGCTCAACAGAGGACGACCCCGGATCCTACAGGGATGCATTAAACAGCTCACTGAACAAGCAATGGAAAGAAGCTATGCGTCAAGACTATGCCTCATTGATTGAGAATAGTACCTTCACTCCCGTTACCAATACCAATGGTATGAAGCCTATAGGCTGCAGATGGGTATACAAGACAAAGCGGAATCCGAACGGTACAATCAGATATAAGGCATGTCTTCTGATCAAGGGATATGAGCAGATCCGCGCTGTTGGCTTCGATGAAACCTACGCACCAGTCGGTAAGTTGATTACCCTTCGGTATCTACTGAGCTTCGCAGTGCAGAACAGCTATCAGATCGATCATCTGGACGTTATTACCGCTTTCCTCAATCCAGAAATATACACCGAGGTCTACATGCAACTACCGCAAGGTATCGAGTGGCTCGAGTCCACAGCCATGCCCACCAGTAATCGTGATTGCTTCCTACGCCTCAACAAAGCACTATACGGCTTACGGCAAGCACTGAGACCCTGGCATCAGGAAATCGACGACTTCCTACAATCGATCGGATTCCACCACTCCCAAGCAGACATAAGTCTTTACATTCGGAACGCTGGAGTGTTAATACTCCTATACGTCGACGACATACTCGTGTTCTACGCTGAAGAAGCATTGGAAAACGCTCTGCGCGTTAAGCAACGGCTTATTCTCCAGTACAAGATGTCGAACCTCGGACCGGCCAAGCAGTTCCTAAGCTTGGAAATCGATCGACTCGCAGATGGAACCATTACCCTCAGTCGACCTGGATATATATCGACAATCCTTGCCCGATTCAATATGCAAGATGCGAATCTGGCCCCGACTCCACTGCACCCAAAGAACCGACTCAATATCAACACTTCGGATGCGGAGGAAGAAGTGGATTAAGCCGATCATCGGGAGCCTTATGTATGCCGCTATCGGTACTCGCCTTGATATTGCCCTCGCGGTCGCAGCACTAAGGCGATACAACATGAAACCCTACCGTGTCCACCTGACAGCGGCAAAGCGAGTCCTCCGATATCTCAAAGCAACAGCCGATGTCAAGCTCGTCTTTCCCAGCACGACTTCGACAGAGGCGTCACCTCTTGTCGGATATACCGATTCAGACTACGCTGGCGGCAGAGCAGATCGAAAGTCACAGGGTGGCCATATCTTCAAGGTGTACGGAGCCCCCATTTCCTGGCTCTCGCGCAAGCAAGGACTAGTCGCATTCTCTACCACAGAAGCCGAGTACATTGCTTGCTCCGACGCAACCAGAGAAGCAGAGTGGCAGATACGACTGCACATGGACGTTACCGGTGAGACTGTAGTTCCAACGATCTACTGCGATTCCAACGGCGTGTTAAAAACGATCTACTCCGCAGTCTCAAGCCCTAAGACCAAGCATATCAACATTCGGTACCATATCAGTCGCGACTGGCAAGAGCGCAGAATAGTCAACTTCACCGACATTTCCACTGATGACAATCTAGCCGACATCATGACCAAGGCTCTCGGTCCCGAAAAACACCAACACTTTGCTACTAGTATCAGCCTACGCTCGAAACTTTGAAGGTTTATTAGTCTTATTAGTTATTTTCTGTACGGACGATTAGAGTTAGTACTCTTTCCTAGCAAGTTTCTCCCACCAGGTTTACTTTGTAGGTTTAAATGAGGCCAACGAGGAGTATTAGACATACGTTCTCTGCTTTCTTATATGCGCTTGCTGCTTTGTTTTCACGAAAATACGGAACGCAGCAAGGGAGGAAGTGTTGTAACACCTCACTCGTTGCTTAGTCATGGCGGCAGGCATGGACCTACCCCTATATTCTCCTTTCTCTCGAGGCTTCAGCCTTACTTAGCACACGTTCATCACTTTCAACATGTACCGTGTGGAAGGCCCAGCAGACGATCCTGCGGGCGGAGGTGCGGAAGGAGACCGGGAGGTGGGAGGACAGGTGGAAGGTCCGGGACCTCATGGCGGATGAGAGGCGCGGGCGGGCGGTGCTGGACTTCCTATCCACCACGGATGTGGGAAGGCGGGTGCCGGCGGGGGGATGACACGGTGAGCGATGTGTCGGATGCGGAGGTTCGGGAGTGGTTGGAGACGCAGGAAGCGCGGGCCAAGGGGGGGGCACCAGGTGGGAACTCCCACGGTTCCTACCAATGCGTGACTTCATGGCGTCCGCAGAAGAGGTCTACGAGCCTTCCTTCGTTTCTTTCCTTTGTGTTCCCTTGCCTTCACGCTCCCTTTCCTTTCGTTTGTAATTTTTCTTGGTGCGAGACACATCTTCTTGGGACAGGCCTGATCGGAGGGCAGAGGGGCACTTGGAATGGGCCGCCACTCACGGACAGCGGACAGGAAACGGACTGTACAGTAACCTCGCTATGATCTAGATAGGTGGCATGCGAGTAATCATAAAAAAAAAACAATAAAAAAGCCGGTACTATCTTCCGCCAGCAGAGGAGCGGAAATCCAGCAACGTCTGACTGCACCTCCGATCAGCGAGGAGATACTGGACCTACCACTGGCTCTTCCACCTCCCTGTCTCCTTCCGCACCTCTGCCCACAAAATCTTCCGCCGCATCCGACATTCCCGACACATCTTGAGCAGGCGGCCAGCAGCCCCGCGTTTGCGTAGGGCACTGGCACGACCAGCTGCGAGCGGAAGCACGCACCTTTGACCAGTGCAGGTACTGTCCGGTGCGCGCGTGCCCTGTGTTCAACTGGTAAACCCACGAGGCGAGCCTCTAGGCTCTTCGTGCTACCAGCAACCATGCCGTCCGGTGTCCGACTTTTCGGCATCCTGCATTTCACCTTGGAGCTCCGGCCTCCAGCACATCATCGTGCCTCCATCCACTTCTCCTTGGAGATCTTCTGCTTGATGTTTGCGAGAGATCTGGGAATCGGTAACGAGCGCGCCTCCACCCGGCCAGAATATGCCAGACATTCCATCCCCTGAGCATCTGGCTTCTCCGCTGAGAGTTTGGCCCACACTGTTGAAAGGATACCGATTAGCGTTGAGGATAGAAATGAATGATAGGAATTCGATCAGTCTTAATGCTGCATTAGATGAGGAACCACAAGGCGTATCGATCCTTGTAGTTCGAGTGGTTCACAACTTCGTTCTAGTATTCGATAAGTATATAGTAGAAGCGGAAGAGAAAGAACCCGCTGAACAAATATCCTCCGCTGACACTTCCCTGCTTGCGCCTTACGTAATCGTGTCCTCAACAAACTCTAAGGCTCAAGGGCCAAATCTAAACAAGGCGCGAGAAGCATTTCCAATACACCCCCTCTCCTCGTGCCCCGGAAATTGACCAAATGCAAATAATCCCATTAAACCTCGTCGACCTCGTTAAAACCTCTGCCGTGAAAACCCTGTGGGAAAAACACTTGCTAGTAGGAAAAAGAATGCCGACTCACACTTGCCGACATGATGCAAGAACTTCAACGTTCAAAATCAAAATACCACAAAACAGAACAGTTATCTTTCGGGTCTCTTTCTGTCTCAAGCACCCCCTTTTTCTACGCCGATCCACACCCCCTCTTTCCCACCAGAGTCACTTGTCCGGTCTTCCTGGTTGTGTCGAGTCCGGAGTCCGGTCAGAGTAACACTCGTGTCCGGTCCGATATTAAGTCCGGTGTCCGGTCGGATATGCACACCGGAGCCCAGCGTTTTGTCGGACGTGTTTCGTAATCTTTGTGTACTGATCGATCCAAACGAGCCCTGTAAGTTGTAGTAGTAGAAGAACTCCTGGTTGAAGGTATAGGTTGCGATCCTCGGCCGGTTGTCTGAATCCTATGGACTGTAGGTATCCATCGATGTCCTCGCACCATAGCCTTGGTGCCTGTCCTAATCCATAGAGGGCCTTCTGAAGGAGTAGCATACTACTCCAAGTCGATGCGCTTCTGGTCGATGTGGCAATTCCGGTCAATGTGGCGCTTCCAGTCGATGAGAGCCAGTCGATTCCAAGTGGCATTGCAATGTTGCCATCTTGGATACCGGCGCATAGGTCTCGTCATTGTTGATACTTTTCTTCGGCTCATAGCCCTTGATGGCTAGCCGTGCCTTGTAACGAGCAGATCTGTCTGGGCTGACCTTTCTCTTGTAGGGCCACTTTCGTTCCGTCCACAATGTCAAACGTTTGGCTCCCGACCAGCGCATGCCACTCCTGGTGAATAGCTTTCTTCCATTTTCTTGCTTGTGGACTTCGTGGTGCGGCCTTGTACGTGAGAGATTCACTCACGTTATTTGGCTGTGATCCGTCTATTGGTTCGGTTTCGGCTTCGTCTTCTGATGACGCGACAATTCCAAGCAGATGCAAGGCATTCCGAAGACACCAAATCACCCCATTCTTCGTGCGCCTTCTGCATAATTACCTTGTCCGTTCCAAGGCGTGCCTTGCTGCGTGTTCGGCTAGAAACGTAGTCATGATGATCTGCCAGATACTTAGTACAATCGGATCGCAATAACGCAGACTCAATGACTTCCGCCCAGCGGCTCGTAGCCAATTCGCTGGTGACAAGGAGAGATGATATAGCCGGTTGCAGGCCGTAGTCTCTGTGAACATTGCATTCTCGCGAAGTAACCTCAGCTGCTCCGCCCAGCAGCTCATTGAGCCAATTCGCTGGTGACAACGGAGAGATGATATAGCCGGTTACAGGCCGTAGTCTCTGTGGACATTGCATTCTCGCGAAGTAACCTCGGCTGTTCCGTCCAGCAGCTCATTGAGCTAATTTGCTGTATGACGGAGAAATGGGGTCTTTGACTTACTATCTTGTCAGCTCAAGGAGACTTTTATTTCGTTTGTTTCTTCTGTCCAATGGGTTTCTTCTGCCGGTTTTTTTGCGTTGTCTGCGGATTCGATGGCTTCCATTCTTCGTATTCATGTGCCGAGCTGCCCGTACCGATCTGATTTCCGAAACAAGCACTGGTTCTTTTTTCTGCCTTCTTTCCTTCCTTTCTTTACTCACCCAACAACTTGTATGTCTTGTTCCGTCAGGTCTTGTCTTGCTACGTTTCCTTTGTCTTATCTTGTCTTGTGGAGCAATAGAAACGTCTCTTCTTTCCGGTCTTCCTTCCTTCCTTTCTTTTCTCACACATCTTGTGTGTCCTTGTCTGGGATCCCCTGTCTCGTCCTTTCTCGGTTCTGGATCGCCGTGCGCACATCCGCTCGCCGTTGCGTGTCGCCGTTTGCCAGTTACCGTACTTGTGTTTCCAAGCGGAGCGGTAGCTCATCGGTGTGAGGTTCGTCGAAGTATCTAGAGTGGTTACGGCTCCGGGCTCATAAATACCGATTAGCGATGAGGATAGAACTGAATGATAGGAGTTTAATCAGTCTTAATGCTGCATGAGATCAGGAACCACAAGGCGTATCGATTCTTGTAGTTCGAGTGGTTCACAACTTCGTTGTAATATTCGATAAGTATATAGTAGAAGGAGAAGAGAAAGAACCCGCAGAACAAATATTCTCCGCTGACACTTCCCCGCTTGCGCCTTACGCAATCGTGTCTTCAACGAACTCTAAGGCTCAAGTACCAAATCTAAACAACGCGCGAGAAGCATTTCCAACACACGCCTCAATAGGCTACTCGCGAACATGAATGTACAAATATATTTTTTAAAGGACAGGCTTCCACATTCAGCCAAATGTCCGATGTAAGAATAATGGGCATCCGTAGGTGTCGGACTGAAGCAGACACGTCCGTAGATGACAACTGACTGAGTACTGGCTCGGGAGATAGTCTTCTATCCTTTCTCCCTCCCCGAGGCCCGTTTTATTTAGAAAGAATGCTTTGCCTTCGGCTATGTATCAACCAATCAATTTACTATCTTCATCTCTATCGAACCCTATATTTCAACCAATCCACTACTGCTTTGTTTCTCGCTTCTCTATCTCATATCCGCATGCTTGTTCTAAGCCTCAACACTTAGAGCGGCATCCCGTCGCGACGACATCGCAACCATGGCGCCTCCCCGACTAGTTTCAAATTCGATGTCCCCAAGCTGCTGAGTACATGCAAGTACCATTCGTGGAAAAACGACATGACGGCAGCCCTAACTGCGGAAGGCGCCTTCAAGATAGACACCCACAAGGAGACACCCCCCTCCCGCCGAACTCTGAAACTTTTGCAGTAGCCCGTGGCTTCTACCGGCGTGCAACACGAACAGCCTCGAAGATCTACCAATCAGTCGAATCTAGCATCCGAAGTGTCATCAGTCGTCTCCCCGAGAATAATATCGATGATTCTGCCTGCGTCTGCGAATTCTTTTGCCAGAAATACAACTCCACTCTCTGAAATCCGGCCTAAACGACTTCATCAACCGACTCTATAATTGATGATTAAGCGCGGAATCTCGGTCGCCGAATACCTCTCCTGCGTGCTCGCCATTCGCCTGGAACTAGCCGCAACCGAAGAAGCGACCCCAGATACCACCGTTGTCTACCACCTCGCTCGAAGTGCACCTTGAGCTTTCGCAATTCGGCATTCTCAAAACAACCCGCAGGAGGAGGAAACCGTGGATGCTGTTGCTGCAGCCCGTATCGAAGAAGAAACATCGATCCGCACGGAGGAACGACCAAGTCGGTTCGAGCATCAACATCGCCGGAAACACCGACAAGCACTCGCAGCGAGAACTCAGCACGTCACGCGGCGGGGATACGGTGGCTACGGCAACCGGAAGCCGTACGGAGGAATCACAGGCTATGATGCGTTTTACTACACGCGTGAAGGACACAAGAAAGGTAACTTCCGGGTAAAGCAACAGGCTGAAAGGCTTAGAGAAGATAGAAGCTCTCAGCGACCCTCCGCAAAGCCTGCCCGGGTGAGCTTCGGGGACTTGCCGAATGAGTTTGTAGTCCACTACTTATAGCCGATTGCAGGTATGTTTTCTGTGCGCCAAATGCTTGGATGGAGCTGTGTGCGCGCTCGGTATTGACGGAGTTGCTGCTGCCCTCGACACTGGATTTGAGGTGCGTTCTTGAAGAGCTATTACGGCGTCCCCATATCGGAGTAATCGCGCACGCCTGATAATAGAGTTGCCATGGGCGTTCAATGCTGACAATGGGAAGATTTTCTTAAGGATTGTCCTGAGATCGACCTGCATCCATGTGATGCTTCTGGTGAAGCACACGGCAGGTGGGTAAACAGGTTTTCTTTCTCTCTCCTTTCTTTCTTTAGTAGATGCCCTCCTCCTCCGATATCCGTAGATTTCCCATGACGTTATTAACACGGTCATGGGTTCTAGCGAGGCATCTGAGGGTACTGGCTTTCAATGTTTTTCCTCCTCTCCTGCTGCTTGTTGCTGTGCTTGACGCTCCGTTGCCGGAAAGCTGCCCCGCCTGCCTATCTGCTAATTTAGGCAGGGAAATGTTAAAATAATACTGATTAGCAATGAAGATGAAAATAAACGATGGGGGTTTGATCCGTCTGAATGACGTATGAGATGAGGATACGCAAGGTGTATGGCTAATCGTCGTTTGAATGGCTCACAACTTCGTTGTAGTATTCGATAAGTATAGAGCAGAAGAAAAGAGAAAGGTCCCGCAGAACAAAGTTCCTCTGCTCAAGCTTCCCCGCTTGCGCCTTAGCTTACGCAACCATGTCGTCAACAAGCTCTAAGTCGCAAGCACCCAATAAAAACAACGCGCGAGAAGTATTTCCAACAGAATACCAGCGATAGACGGTGAATGCCCCACCAACCGCGCGGAGGTTGTGAGGGATATTCGGGATGTGGCTGGTCGATGTCTTCCGTTCGTGGTTAAAGACGATAGAGGGTTCTACAGTAGCACCGCTACTGACGAATTGTGAGCGCCCTAGGAAACTAGCTGGGAAGCCGGCGAAGGCGACGGCCTGGATCTCTTCCTCCACCCGCCCGCCGATCTCTGCTCAGCTCTCTTTGCCGGTCGGTACCCATCCACAGGCAATCGCACCCCTCAGCAGCCGGCGAGTCCATCTTTAAGGGGTGTCCTTCGGGGAAGGGCCAGCGAAAATATAGGGCGGGGACTGAAGGAAATCGGGAGGGCGAGATACCGCCTCAGCGTCCGGGAGCTCCTTGCCCGCGAGAGGTACAGGCGGGCGGTATTGGAATTCCTATGTACTACAGATTTGGGAAGACTGGTGCCGACTGAGGACGATGCCGGGAGCGAGGTGTCCTTGTGGGAGCGCAGGGAGTTCATGGGGAGGAAAGAAGAGAGGCCGTTGGCGTTGTAGGAGCTGCATGCCACCTAGGAATTTAGTGCTGAGGAAAGCAACCGTAGTTCCTACCCGCGGACCCTTTCATGGCATCCGACCTTGAGGATTAGGGGGGCAGTCAATGTTCGTTTCCTTGGTGTGCATCACATCTTCTTGCGATAGGCCCGGGCGGAGGGCAGAGAGGAGCTTGCAACTTGCCGACATCACGCGGACAGCTGAGGGGAAAAATGGATATAACAGACGCCACCACTGTCTAGATAGGCTATACGCGCGTGTGAATAAAGGAAAAAATGCCAGAAAGCGCAAGTGCTAGTAGTTGAGTTTGCTGCCGTACGCAGACATGGCGTTGACAGCTGTGACTGGAATGTTGGCGAGTGGTCGAAGGATGCGATCAATAGGCGGATTAGTCACGAAGGGGCGCTAGCAGAAGAGTTAAGGCCCTGGAACGCTAGTGAGAATAGACAAGAACTTTTACCCACCACTTTTCGTCATCCGTTGACGAGGTACACCGGATACTAGGTATTTCAGGCGGCTGGCCCCTTAAGATTCGCCGAACTTTGGGTGCTCTGGCATCCGAGCTCAAGGTGGCTAACCAGGCCCCCCTGTTCACGAAAAAGGCGAAGCCTCACACTTGATCTGTAGGATCCCGATCGCCAACTGTAAACATTCGGGGGAAAAGTTCGTTCTTCTCTGCTTCAGTACCGGCTTCCCGTGGCCAAATAACTCCTTCTGTGGTATGTCCCCAAAGTCCGCATAGCCACTGCGCATAAGCCATCCCTCCGTCAGAGGTAGTTACGTCACTCTGCCGCCACAGTGGCTCTCGCTTGTGATAGGTGACAGTGGAGGAGGAAGAGGTCGGTGGGAGTTGTGGAGCCAGCGGCTGATGTTGGTTATTGTGACAAGGCACCGAGCACGTGCATTCCCCATTGCACCTTTGACGAATGTATCTGCTTCAGAACAAGACCTTGCTGCCTCCTCAATTATATTTGGCTTCCTCGGCTACTGATTTTCCGTAGTTTTCCGAATCATTGTTCTGGCTCTCTCGTCCATCCGCTGCTGCTGGTTCTCGCACTGTTACTGCTGCTGTTGCCCTCCGCACTCAACGCCCCGACACCATCTCTGCTGCGTCTCGACCACTTCTCAGCCGCCGCCCTTACCTCACCCTCCGAACTTTCTCATCTCAACCAACTTTCTTTAGTTAGGCCTCGGAAAGAAGACAACAACCAGCAATGACTATTCCCACCCTCTCCTCTCCAGGCGGTGATCATGACAGGTACGTTGATTACTAGCCTCTCCGACCTAAAATTCGAGTGGAAGCACGTTCAACACCCGAGCCCTGGTGCTCCTTCAAAGCTGGTAGAACAAGAGAAGTGTTCTGTCCACCTCCGGGTCCGCTCTCTCTAGCTGTGTTGCTTCCCCTCGTCGTCCATCCTTTTAGTTGCACTTTCGTTTCGTGGTTTCCCTCTCCTACCCACATACGGCAGGAATCTCCCACCGCTAAGATGGCTTCAAGCTGAGACGCTCGGGTCATCCTGCTGACAGACGGGTTTCTAGTAGTATCTCGTCTTTTGACTTCAGCCACATGAAGCTCCACATCGACGGGCCAAACTCCGCTTCCTCTCATCCGACTACTATCGACTTCGATACTTCGTTCGATGCGGCCGCTCGTAAGGCCCTGCACATTCAGGGTCTCGTCCCACCGGCTATCGAGGGATTCTCCAAGCAGGAACGGCGCTGTAAGTTCCACCGCTGATACTTGTATCTTAATTATGGGCGTTGTGCACACTACCGCTAGCGGATGTCTCAGGGCGTTGCTTGTGACGGAGTGGACTGCCCCAACTAGTCCGCTAGTGGGCTTGCCTTCCCCGACATCTCTTGTGCCGTGCTGGGTATCTCAGTTGAGAGTTGATCCTTGCAAACGTGTTTCGCGGGGCCGCTTCATCCTGGGACTTGACAAAGACCACTTGCCACCGGCAGCTTTGGGGCGCGGCACCGGAAGCGGTGAATAGGTGTCTAGAATCATGGGCTAACGGGGGCCTAAATAGGCATGGAACAAATCGATCTCAAGAGCACCGCTATTGACAAGTACAGCTATCTGTCGAACCTCCGCAACACCAATGCCGGTCTTTTCTACCGCCTCCTGATTGACCACATGAAGGTTTGTCCTGTCATTACCTCCCAGCATCGCTTCATCCGGTAGCTGACAGGGTTAAAGGAGCTCACTCCTTACGTGTACACCCCTACCGTCGGTGAGGCTTGCCTCAAGTGGTCCCACATCTACACGAACCCCGAGGGTCTCTACCTCTCGTACTCAGACAAAGGACACCTTCAGGACGTTGTCGCCAACTGGCCCCAGGAACTTGTTGAGATTGCCGTCGTTACCGATGGATCCCGTATCCTAGGACTTGGAGATCTCGGTGTCAACGGCATGGGTATCCCCGTCGGAAAACTCGCACTTTACGTTGGATGTGCCGGTATCCATCCCGAACGCACGTTACCAATCACCATTGACTTTGGGACGAACAACGAGGAGTTCCTAAAGGACGACTTGTACATGGGTGCGCGCCACAAGCGTGTCTCTGAAGACGAGCAGAAGGTGTTTCTCGATGAGATGATGATTGCACTCACCGCTAGGTGGAGGAGCATTGTCGTTCAGTTCGAGGACTTCAAGTCTCCGTTCTGGTCCCTTGAGAGATACCGCAACACGTACACCGTCTTCAACGATGATATTCAAGGAACCGGCGCCGTCATTCTCGGTGGTCTAATAAGCGCCTTCAAGAGGTCCTCCCGTTCCATGAAGGAGCACAGGCTCGTCTTCATGGGCGCCGGCTCAGCCGCTACCGGCGTAGCTGAACAGATCTGTGGGCTCTTCACTCGCAATGGCATCCCCGAGAAGGAGGCCAAGAAGATGTTCTGGCTCGTCGACTCGCGCGGTCTCGTCACCAAGGACCGCGGTGATACGTTGGCCGACCACAAGATACGCTTCGCTCGCGAAGACAATGACGGCGACCAGTTCAGGTCGTTGGAGCAGGTCGTTGACTTCGTGCAGCCCACATGCTTAATTGGTCTCTGCACGATCGGGGGTGTCTTCACGGAGTCGATCGTCCGCAAGATGGCAGAGTTAAATAAGGATCCCATCATCTTCCCGTTGTCAAATCCTTCCAGCAAGTCGGAATGCACTTTCAAACAAGCCATGGAATGGAGCGGAAACCGTGCTATCTTCGCTTCTGGTTCACCGTTCCCCTCAGTCATCGTCGATGGCTTCTCGAGAACCCCGGGCCAAGGAAACAACAGTAAGCACTTCTGGACCCTTCTTGCGATTTTCGTCCATCGTGCTAACGTTCTCAAGTGTACGTTTTCCCCGGCATCGGGTTGGCGACTATTCTCTGCGAAGCCGCACACATCACGGAGAGTATGATCTATGCATCCGCCACTGGTCTCGCCGACTCCTTGACTGAGGCTGAAATCTCCCGTGGCGATCTTTATCCTGAGCTGAAACGGGTTCGGGAGGTATCGGTCGTCGTCGCCCGGGAGGTTGTTCGTGCTGCCCAGCGGGATGGCGTCGACAGGCAAAAGCTCCTCCAGTTCCTCTCCGACAAGGAGCTGGACGAGTACATCAAGTCCAAAATGTATGACCCTAAGGTCGTTGAGCTTCCAAGTCACAATATTTCTCCAGTTGGAAGCCCTTCTCGTGAAGGATATGGTTACGATAGTGCGCGCTCGAGTTTGTAAACCATCTCGATTTACAGATGAGGAGACGACAGGATAAGATCATGTCGGAGTGGCTGCTTTCGTCTTGTTCGGGTTGCTTTAGGCATTTTATTCCCGGTTCTTACGTGATTTCATTTCTTCATACTCGTTTGGGGAATCGGATGTTACGGTTTCCGGCCAATAGTCAGTCATCCCATTGCTCGCTCTAGGGTACGGCTTTGTGATACCTCTTTTTCTTGATTTCATGTTTTGGCGGATAGTACTGGAAATGATTATGGGATAGGAATTTGGTAGATATCACGGGACAATATCCTGTCTCTTAACCTGGAATGGACTTGTTCTTCAAATGTCACCCGTCACCACCGGTTCCGGCGGATATGGGCATTGCAACCAGAAGCACTGCAGGAAGAGTATTGATGGCTACATGTATGTCTATCGGGCGGGAACCTAAACTGACTGCAGGGAAAGATGAGCAGCTCCAGATAGGGCCTGCAAGGGATCCTCCGGCGTAGACACGCAGGTGGTGAAATAGGCGCGAGGGCAGTGCCGTACGTATGGGTATGGAAGACACAGTGTGCGCCACTCATGTTCCGGAGAACGAATGAACATTGGATGCAGTACCACTCTGCCTCGGTGGCTGGACAGCTCGCGCAGATGCTTCACCTGGGCCAAAACACCTGCATCGTCCCGCGCTTCCATCGCCACACTATATTTCATGCCGACATCGCAGCCCTAATAGGAAGTACGCAGAGTAACTGCCCTCGCTCGGGCGGATCTTCATATAGTGGCTCCCCTTCTATCAGTCTTTCTGTGCTGATGAGCCTTGGCGTAGTGACACTGCTACTCACGGTGGTCACTTGATGCATGAGTGATAGCCTGTGGGTTCTTACTCGTGAATGGTACTGTACGGTAGAAAAAAGAACCGGTGGTGATCTTTTGCGCCCACTGCAGAGGCCTCGCGTCGATTCTCCTCTACGGTTCAAAGATTAAAGAAAAGCCGCACTAGCCTGGAAGAACGGAATATTGCATGTATCTATGCATACATCAGCAGTTATCGCAACTGCGCTCACCAGGGGTCTCAACAGTCCAGCCGGGCCAGTCCTGGCCTCGGCGTGTCTGGTCGTCGAGACGCAGTCCACGCTAGTCCAAGGCCCGTGGACTGACCGCCGCATGCCGAAGCCAGAAGCCCGATGGCGCGGTGGCTGGTAGCACCAAGAGGCTCGCCTCGCGGTTCTACCAGATCACGGTGGGGCACTGCCTGACCGGTCAGTACCTCAACTGAACAAAGAATCGGGGCACTCCGCAATGCTGGTGGTGCCGGTACCCACACCAGACAGGGGAACACCTCTTGAAGGAGTGCACTGTGTGGAATGCGGGGCAGAAGATACTGTCAGAATAAGGGGCGTCCGGAGATGACGGACCGGAGACGGCGTCCGGAGATGACGGACCAGAGGCAACATGTCCGGAGATGACAGCAGCCTTAGTCCCCGAGCACCGGCTCGGGAGACAGTCTTCCGTCCGTTCCCCTTGGAGTCCCTCAGGCGCGTTGTATATAGAGAGAATGTTTCCCTTCGACCTTGTATAAATCAATCAGTTCACTATCTTCGTCTCTATCGATCCCTATATTCCAACAGATACTGTGGGCGGAGGTGCGGAAGGAGACTGGGAGGTGGAAGAGCCGGTGGAACGCCCGGGACCTTTCTGGTGGATAAGAGGTGTGGGCGGGAATTACTGGACTTCCTCTCCACCATGGATGTTGGACGGCTGGTGCCGGGCGAGAAGGAGGACGCCGTGAGCACGTTGTCTGAGCTGGAGGTGCGGGAGTGGCTGGACGATTAGGGAGCGTGAGCAGAGGAGAAGGATGCTGGGGGGACTCCACTGTTCCTGCCCACGCTCGACTTCATGGCGTCCGCAGGAACAGTAGGCGCTGGGCGGTGTTGTTTCCTTCGTTCATTCCTTTTTTTCCTTCATGCTCGGTCTTCCTTCTTTTGTAATCCCCTTGGTACGAACAACATCTTCCTTGGACAGGCCTGGGCGGAGGCCAGAGAGGAGCGTACAACGTGCCGCCACTGCGCGGCCAGCAGACAGGAAACGGACGGTACATAACCTCGCCACGATCTGATAGGTCGCATGCGAGTAATGAATAAGCAAAAAAAAAAGCCGCCGGCATCCTCATCGACATCGTACTCGACGCGTCTTACTTGATATCATCCACGCCGCTAGGGTCCTCATCTATATCGTACTTGTCGCGTGGTATTGTACAACTTCCGCTGTCTGTGTCCCTCAGACAGCTGTGCAACCATGTCACAAAGCGCGTTGACCTACGTGCCGCGTCTCATTAACGATCGTCCTTGCCGCCGGCATCCTCATCGATAGCGTTCTCGTCACGTCTTGCTTGATATCCACGCCACCGATATCCTCATCCACATTGGCGATGGATGTGATGCTGGGTTCTTGTACTGGTTAGGCTAAGTGTGATAGCATATATAGATGTTCCTAAGATGTAATGAACTGAACTGGATTGGGTCACAATGACTGGAACCAACTGCGTGTTTGGGGGTCTTCGCTGCAATGTACAGTGCCCCGACACTCCTTGTCCAGTCGCAAGGCACCATGACAGATGCGTCCGTAGTAGCCAGGTGTCGTCTACTGCATCTCGAGCGTCTAGTGCACCCGGACGTGTTGGCGTTAGGGCTATCGTTGTGCGGGTTGGGTATTTGCCCACCCACTAGTGCCGTTGGCGGACTCACACATCGTGCCTCGTTTTCTTCTTCTATTTCTTGTGTAGCTAGCTAGTTCGTCGGTCCTCTTACAATTTACGCCCGCGGCTGGTGCGGTGGCTGTGAGGCCTTCGGTGGCGTGGCTGGTCTGGCGGGTGGGGGTCATCAATTATATTTGGATAAGCCCGTCCTAGACTACGGCAGAAACCACAGTGGGCGGTGCTTCCTTCGCCTCTGGTACTGGGGTTGGTGACCGTTGGCACTTGCGTGGCTGCGACCCGCCTATAGTGTACTCCCCCGGACAAACCATCACGGTCGCTGTCGCCGACCTAAACAACACCCGAAACTACAAGTGAGAATGTGGGTGTTAACACGACCCTTATGATTGGCTGATTCCGTCTGGCGTGGGTGATGTACAGGATACGAAACAAACCCCTTCCAACAACTCACTAAGCCCACAGAATGGGTGGAATGATCCCCAACAGAACCTGAATCCTCCCACACTAGGCACTGTACACAGAAAACAATTACAGCAGCTTTAGAAGATCGATCATCCCAGACAGTCCCACCATTTGCGGTTCAGCCAACCTCGGCCAACAATTCTCCAAACGCCGTCCACCCATATTTATCCACTACGCCACAACATCAGAAACTATGAAGCACTCACTTCATAGTATTTCCCCACAATTCTTGGTCGCTGACCGCGAGAACGTATTGTTCCCACGTTTCAAAATCGGGGTGGTTTCTGGTCGTGCGTCTGCTGGCCGAGGTTTGGTTCGCGGAGCCCGAAATACTTTGCCTCTTGGAAGCAAACGTGCTTGCGACAGCGGCCGGAACGACGAAAACGAGTATGGGCGGAGCCCTCCTAAGCGCTTGGGGAATTACCGCCCAAATACTCGCAAGCCCTTCTGCCTGGACAGGGTGCTCTGTGCTCACTGTCATTTGGAATAACACCAATACCGGGTCTTCGGTTGTGGCGCACTCTCTGACGGCAAACGAGTCCACCGAGGGGAGATTGCAGCGCTGGGGCTTGGAATAACGGCCGATGATATCCGGATTGATGCGTTGGGATCCAGGCCTTTCTCGAAGCAGGAAACCGACACCCGATACCTGGGAGAAATCACCGCAGGAGCGTATGTCGATAGTAATGGTTGCCCGTCCGCCTTGCTTGGTTGCTACGAAACGCCCACCACGCTGGAAGATTTGGTGCATGCGGGTCTCGAAAACCCAACCGGCAGAGGTTTTGGTCGCACCCTGACCCAAAAGAAAGTCGTACAACCTCTGGGCAT
>Ga0307508_10002981_pt1 | contig 17458 bp, 18 predicted proteins | sample 9_EM_MG_FD_203089 | JGI IMG/M metagenome (GOLD analysis project Ga0307508, IMG submission 203089) | Populus trichocarpa ectomycorrhiza microbial communities from riparian zone in the Pacific Northwest, United States - 9_EM | ecosystem: Host-associated > Plants > Roots > Unclassified | place... | reverse complement strand
CGGACTCGGAACGAAAGGCGTTACTTGAAATTGTTCGCATTATTTTCACGGACGATTACAGTACAGCATTTGATGTCAATACGATCCTCATCCCCTCGTGGATGGACTTTGAACCGTCAAGTTTCCCGACAATCCCTGCACCGTCTGCACGGATGTTTCTGCACCTGGAGGCAGAAATGTACCGCTACTACTACGGCAAGTCACCTATGGCATATAGCTGCCTGCAACAGCTTCTACGCCAAGATATCGGCATATGGGCAGTTTCAGCGCTACGGACAAATGACTACAGGTTGGTAGCAGTACCAACTCAGTCCGACCCAACATATAGCCAAATATTGGCCGCCAAACAGGTGCGGATCCCAATGCCGATATCGCCAGATGACAGGTACGTGCTTTGGCCGGGATTAAATATCCTTTTCGTGCCTACGAAGTTCTGCCGGTGGATAACGTTTATGGATGCAAAAATCAAACGTGGATACTTCAAGGTTCTTCCGGGGCACAAAGTCAAGGATATTGCACGGGTCGACCCACGAGTAATGATTCAGGATGCGGCATTAAAAAATCCGATATCCCGAGCACTTCTCGGAGACCTTGGCTGGGAAAGCGATCTCGTCCAGGCATATATTCGGAATCTCTTTAATGCTGCGAATAACCACTCTAAAAGCTTGGAAGCGTTCATTGCCCTGCTACTGCGGCCGTCAGTGGAAGTGGCAGCACAGAATAGCTGGCTAAGTATTGTTACTGACCACATCAGACAAAAAGATAAGAGTATATCTTTTCTGTCGGCTGCAGTGCTAAACGGAAATAGGACTTGCCTTCCTGATGATGTCATTCTGCAGTTCAGAGAATATTCTAAGGTGTTTCTTATTCCTTAGATTTTCCAGGAAGTACTTATTGTTCATCCCACTATATCAAGATTAGGGGTTATCGAGGAGCTTGTCAAATTTCAATGCAACTGGGTGTCAGTGGGGAAATAGGCGGTGGACAAGGAATTTTAGCAATAGCAGACTGGGAGAAGGAGGCTGGCTTCGGATCTGGAGAGGGACGATGCGGCAGATATGAGTGGTGCGGTGTAAGCTGGGGTATCGGTGCCGAATTAATGCAACTTGCACCTGGAAGATTGATCCCATTTGGGTATGGACAAATTCTGTATGCTTCAATTGTAATTGTAATGGCATGGTCGGCTGGGCTCCAGTTAGCGAGGAGGGCGTGCGAACAGGCACAGGGGCAGATAAGATGGCCGTGTGGCTGGCCAAGCTTGGCTGGCAACACGGGCATGCGTGCCAGTGTTGATGGGCTTGCAAGCCGAATATACAGGCGGGCAAGACCGGCAATACAGCTGGCAAGACTAGCCCGTAGGTGAGTATGACGAGCTACAAGTGCGGTGCGCACAGGGAAGACCAGCGCGCAGGCGTGGAAGACCAGCGCGCAGGCGTGGAAGACCAGCGCGTAGGCGTGGAAGACCAGCGCGCAGGCGTGGAAGACCAGCGCGCAGGCGTGGAAGACCAGCGCGTAGGCGTGGAAGACCAGCGCGCAGGCGTGGAAGACCAGCGCGTAGGCGTGGAAGACCAGCGCGCAGGCGTGGAAGACCAGCGCGTAAGGGTGGAAGACCAGCGCGCAGACGTGGAAGACCAGCGTGCAGGCGTGGAAGACTAGCGCGTAGGCGTGGGAGACTCGTGCGCAGGCAGGTAAAGATCTTTCCCGCGTCCAATGTGCATACAATCAGAATCGGGGTCGACACCGCGCATAACGCGTTTCTTGCTCGTCTCAACTATTTGACGAGTACAACAAGTCATCGGGCTCGTTTTATATGATCCGCCAGGCACAAGTGCAATGAGCGAGTCCGCAGGCTCGCGTCCAGCGATCAGCGGAGCGAAACAAGTCATCAAGTTCGCGTCTAATAATCCACCGTGGTAAACGACCGAGTCATTTGGCAAGCTGTGTGAACTTTAAATATGCAAGAAATATGTAGGAAAAACCCAATGTTTGGACTCCTACGGACAACTAAAGTTTTGGTTACACAAGAGAGTCGGAAAAAAAAACGAGTGTCTTGTGTAACCTGATCCTGCAGTGGCAAGGCGCTAGGTTTGCAAATAAATTGATAATAGGTTAGTTTATATGATATTGCCACGTATTGCCTGCAGAATAGGGAAATTATTTTGTGTCTATTCGGTATTCGCTCATCTAGCCGTCTACCCTGTTCCACATTTGTTCGTTTAGCATTCACCTACCCGGCTGTCGAGCTTATTGGACTCGTAACTTGGCGTAACAAGATTCGAGTCGAACTGGGCTCCCAGTAGTGGACAGGCGAGCGGTCGGCGCGCCCAGCGGGTAGACCGAAGACAGCCAGTGCAGAGACGGTGCGTGCGGCCAATGGACCGAGAACAGGGGCAAGGAGAGAGGGCAAGACAAGACAACACCGACGAACTAGACAACAAGAGAACGAGGGACACAGGTTATTGCGTGAGGAAGGCAAGCAAAGAAAAAAGAAGAGAAAGAAAGGTGGGCAACGGCTACTTATACGAATATCCGTCGCCCTGCAATGACGTCCTGTTCCGTTCCCACATTCCCAATCCCGTCCTTCCCGTTCCCTCTTCTCTCCTCCTATATTCTCGGGTTCATCCTTCCGTATTCTAGCCGTGCCGTCACCCACGGTGACACTTGGACTTTCCCGCCGCCACCGCTGTTATTACACCTTAGTTCTCCCTGATGCGATAATGCTGTGGAATGCAGTAGGCAGCGCTAAAACTGCGTACCCTATCAGTCACATCTTGGCGGCGAGTCGCTCCAAATCCTTCCCATATCCATCTCTCTGGCTCGCTGCAATTGTCTGGGTTGCCCGCTCATGGTGTCCTGATGTGTACCTTACTCTATCTAATGAACTGCCGGACAGCGATAAATAGGGGCCATCTTCAGCCACACTCTGCCGTACATACCAGCCATGTCGCAGCCGCGTCAAGATCTTTACGTTGTCCACAACATTGTTGGATTAACTACACAATGTAGCAAGTAGAAGAATAGTTTGGTGAGTAGATACATATGTAACATATTGAGTAGACTGAGGGTATGATATGGAGGTAGATAGCATAGCAAGCAAACTCGTGTATTTTGTGAGTTAGGTCTATCCGTTAAAGAAACAATGGAGAATAAACCACCAAACGAAATTAAAAACATTGAAAACCGGACTGGTTTTTTTAATTTAATCATTACTCGTATGCGGCCTTTCTAGAATTATGTAGCTTACTTGATCTGTCAGCGATGGCGGCACATTGTAATCACCCCGACGACCTCTGTATTGAAAACCGGGTAATGTGAGTGATACCAAAAAGAGGATTTAAGCGTTACATCCCTGTATGCAAGGATCCGAAAATGGGATTTAAGCGTTACAACCCTGTCAGTTAGCGTTCGTTAGGGCTGTGATCCATATACAAGCACTTGAAACAACAGCTAGACATCCAGTTTACATCCAAAAACGCCAAGCCAGAGGTTTCTGAAATTAAAATAGACTTATTGACCTTATATACTATACTCAGTACTTCTTTCTTACAAGTCATGGACTTATTTGCAGTTCAAGATGTGGTGATTTGATTTTTGCCCACGAAATTTTGATGTGGTGACAGGGATACTATTTCGGTTACACAAATAGTAAAAGCGTTTGACAAATAACCTGAAGGTACACTTAGAATGCAGCCCTTGGTGGCCAGCCAGCATGAGACCTCGGTGAAGGTATGGCGCCTAAGCCTGTAGGATTTCCATGGCTGGGTGTCACGAATCTCGCACGACAGGCTCGTAAGCACCGCTGCTGGGGCCGTCGTCACCCTTGCCGCCCAATGGCTGGGCCTCATCACGGCTGCCACAGTCACGGTCATCCTCCACACCTAACTGCGCCTAGCCTGCTTATATCGCTCCAGTAGCGATATCCTCCGACCGCGGGCCGGTCTAGACCTCTCTCACTTGTCTCCATTAGATTGCTTACGTGTTCTTTCTCCGTTGTCACATATGTCGTTTCCTGTCGAGTATGCTTGCGCGTCTGTCCTCCTGTCCGTTACATTTGTTGTCTCCCGTTGATTGAGCTTGCGCGTCCTTCTCCTATGATCATTACGAGTATTGTTTTCCCTTGATTATGTTGTACGCCATTCTCCCCTTTGTCTTACCGTTACTGCTTCCACGTCCTTTCTCCTGTCGCCGTGAGTAGAGTGTTGGCTGTGCAGCGGCCGTGTGCGATCATGTGTTTTCCTTGGACGTGGCGATTGAGTGGTGAGGAGCTATGGAGGAACTGTGTCAGTCTTGCCGGCAAGCTGTGATTTCACAGAGGGAAGGAAAAGTATAAAGGAAGGGCACGGTAGTTAGTCTGGAGATTCTTCTCCACGCAATCTATTATCTCTCTCCACAGACCTACCTCTCTATCTCCGTGACCAGTGCTGTGACCATACCTCCCCAGAACAACGAGCCCATGCAAGGTGTATGAGAAGAGCCGCGAAGAAACCATGCCGGGCGTGATGGATACCACAAGAACAACGAGCCCACGCAAGGCGTGTGAGAAGAGCTGTGAAGAAACCACGCCAGGCGTGAAGGATACCGCGAGAACAACGAGCCCACGCAAGGCGTGTTAGAAGAGCCATGAAAAGACCACGCCGGGCGTGACGGATACCGCAAGAACAATGAGCCCACGCAAGGCGTGTGAGAAGAGCCGCGAAGAGACTACGCCAGGTGTGATGGATACTGCGAGAACAACGAGCCCACGCCAGACGTGTGACTACACCAGAAGTGTGAGTATGCCGAAAGTGTGAGTAGGAGTGCTCACTCCCCAGACCCAAGCCTATGTAGCCTGTCGAGCCAGAACGGAGAAGTTGAGGCAGGATCTTGACACTAGATTACGTCTCCCCCATCGACACCTGACGTAGCAACAAGAAAGACATGGTGGAGTCCTCGCACCCCCTCAACCTGAGTGAATTCAGGGACGTCCCAGACGACTAGCGAGCACCGAGTCCAGTAACCCCAGAGCAAAGATCCAGGCCACAGACCCCTGAGTCACCTGAACAAACCCGAAGAATGACGAAAGGACCCCACCAGTTGACAACGGAAATGTTGCAGGCCCTCCTAGCGGCATACGACAGACCACCACAGACCAGCTACCCAAAGCTCCGGGACCCCGAACCGTTCGACGGAGAAAAAGCAAAATTCAAAACGTTCCTGGCGCAGTGTGAGCTGAAATTTAGAACAGAGGGAGATCGATTCGACGACGATGAGAAAAAAACGGGATACGCATCCTGTCTACTCCGCGGGGTGGCATGGAACTGGGTGGAAACCTTCCTGAACCAGGAAGGAGGAATCAACCTAACCTGGAAAGAACTGAAAACTAACACGAGACATGAGTTTGGCCAAGTAGACGCAGAGGAAATCGCATTCGAGAAATTCCAGAAAATCCAGCAAGGACATCGAACGGCGGCAACCTACTGGGCAGAATTCCAGCGGATCAAAGCAGATCTCCCCTATACGGACAATATATGCATTGTACGATTCCGAGACGGATTACACCCCGAGGTAAAAAGGCACCTAGTCATGAGTGAAACTCCCGCCACAGTCTTGGTGGACTATACCACTGCCACCATCAAAACAGATAGCTGCCTATGCAACCTCGGAGTCATTACTCGACGACCTACCACCAACCCAGAAGCACGCTTCCATGTCCACACAAAAGAGCCTCCGTCAACATCCCCGGGAGATCCAATGGACCTTGATGCCACCCGACGATTCAAATTCGCAAGGACGCCGAACCGATTCCCACGACCAGTAATCACCGGAGAATGTTACAACTGCGGAAAGAAAGGACATTTCGCAAAAGAATGCCCCCAGCACAGGAAAGAACGAATTCCATGGCGAAGACCATACAGGACCGCAGAAGCCACCTTAGAGGAAACGACCGAGGAAGAAACGTCGGGAAACGATAGCAATCGGGAATAGACAACAGCAACAGTCACCTGGGGGAGAAGCCAGTTGCAAAAGAGGAACCTCCCTACCAGGTCGGGACCACCCGGTACGATCGGAAAGAAAAAATAATGATCAAAGTAAGGATTCAGGGAACAGATGGCAAGGAGTGTACCACCACAGCCCTGGTGGACAGTGGAGCATCAGAAAACTTCATCGATAAGGCCTATGCTGAGGCCAGCGGAATACCCATGCAGCAGAAAACAACGCCAAGACAAGTACTAACAGTCAACGTGAGGGAGGTCACCGGCGGGCCGGTAACCCACAACACTCAAATCCACCTAACCATCAACCACCACGAAGAAGATATCCGGCTACACTGTATCACGATCGGGAACGCCCCGATCATCTTAGGGCTTCCGTTGCTCAAGCTCCACGACCCGGTGATAGAATCGAAAAATCATACTGTGAAGTTCCATTTGGACCACAGTGCCGACAGATGCTTGCCCAGCTCGCCGAAAGCCAACACCGTCCCTAAGGAGAAAGCCACGGAGCAATACTACCGTATTATCTCACTTAAGAGGTAAACTTATAAGCGACGTTAGCCGCACGCTAGCGCGCGCTAAAGAGCGCTAGAGCGCATATAGACTAGCGCCATGAGCCCCAGACAACGTCATGTGATGGATACGCGCCGAGAGGACGCGTTAGCAGTACATATGTCGAGATTGTACGATGTGAAGAACCCTAACGGTTGTGCCACAGCTTGCCTCACTGCCTTGTACAACTGGTAGTCATACCCTCCGTCCTGGACAACCCCATACAAACGGGCGCGCCTGTGCACGATCTCTCTGCTATCTTTTCGGAAATATCCTTACTCGGGAATGACACCTTGGACCCCCCCCCCTCCGTTCGCCAGCTAAGCCCAAACCGCGTCACTGTCCACGTAAAAATCCGAAGTAGGAGTCTCACGTTGGATCCCTCCACCGACCGCTACACCCTCGAGAGCTAAATGCAGTTGGACGGTGAGGCCGTTAGCGATCCCAACTCCAGTGGCCCTGACGAGGATCTACTTGAAGATTTCATAGCTTCCAGTCTGGCGCCGGCCCTACGAGGCCAAGAATCCCGCATGCAATGCTGTACCAGAGGGGTAGTGCGGGGCACTCGGCGGAAAGTTGCGCTTATTGTCAGACTCGGAAGATAAATCTCCACATCCAAGGGCAGATACTTCTACAAGGAAATGCCATCTACAGGCTGGGAGGCAGGGAAAAAGCGGCCGTGAGGAAGTACAGCCTTCAGGTGTTGCGCTCCTTCCGGTTTCTGCAGGTAAGAACGACTGACTGGGGGATCAGAAGTTGTGGTATGTACTAGTACACACCAGCACTCAGGAGAAGTAATAGGAAGAAACCTGAGCATAATCATGTTGTTTCTTTCCCTGCATTACCGATACTAAAGACGACGAAGATGGTGGCATTAAGTACGGATTTCTCTGGAAGGAAGATGGGTGTTAAGGGCAGTTCGTGTATATAATGAAGTAATTGGTGGAAAATCCTCGCACGGCCATAGCCGCCTTTTGATATTGCGCTAGTCCATAAACGCTCTAGCGCACGGCTTGGCGCGGCTAGTGGCGCTTGAAGTTTACCTCTTAAGTGAGATAATACGGTACAAGAAGACACTGGCAGAAGAAGAATGGGAAATCGGCGAAACAGACTCATGGGAGGTATGCCAGACAGTAATCAACAAAATCAAGGAACCCTCCAGGACCAGCAAAAAGCCAATTCGCCAGGAATATCACGAATTCCTCGAGGTGTTCACCGAAATGCAACCAATGGCCCCTCTGCCCCACCACACTCAGGACCACCACATTCCATTGGAAGAAGGGAAGACGCCCCCGTATGAGCCCCGGAGGCCCCTGAACGAAGAAAAAATGAAGGCCCTCAGAGAGTACTTAGAAACCAACGAGAAACGGGGATGGATCCGCGCATCCACCTCCCCAGCTGGGGCCCCAATACACTTTGTCAACAAAAAGGACGCAGGATTACGCCTGTGTGTAGACTACCGGCAGTTGAACGAAATCACAATCAAAGATCGAACCCCACTGCCATTAATCGGAGAATCCCGCGATCAACAATCCAGCGCCACCATCTACACCAAACTGAACATCCGAGACGCATACTACAACCTCCGCATTGCAAAAGGCAATGAATGGAAAACGGCCCTTCGTACTCGATATGGACTGTACGTGTATTACGTTATGCCATTTGGACTCACCAATGCCCCAGCCTCCTTTCAGCGATGGATGAATGAGATCCTAAGTGACTATCTGGACATCTTCTGTGTGGCATACCTGGACAACATCATAGTCTTCTCACCCGATGAGAAGACACACCGGGAACATGTCCGGGCAATACTCACACGAGTATGAGACACTGGACTGACGCTGAAAGCGTCCAAATGTGAATTCCACACAAAAGAAACAGAATATCTAGGATACATCATATCACCACAAGGACTAAAAATGGACGAAGAAAAAATCCGGACCATCAGGGACTGGGAGGAACCGACGAATGTCAAAGGAATACAGAGTTTCCTGGGCTTTGCCAATTTTTACTGACGGTTCATCAGAGACTACAGCAAGACTACAACACCTCTATCCTCCCTGACAAGGAAGGAAAAAGCATGGGAATGGGGGGATAAGCAGCAGGCGGCATTTGAGACGCTCAAGGAAGCAATGATCATGGAACCAATACTGCAACACTTCGACCTGGAACGGGCCGTTACCATCAAAACGGATGCATCAGACTACGCCATAGGAGCAATCTGCTTCCAACCCGACGAGAAAGGGATCCTACATCCTGTAGCATATTACTCAAGGAAACTCAAGGACCCGTAACGCAACTACGATATCCACGACAAAGAACTACTGGCGATCGTATACGCACTGCGAAAATGAGATACCTACTGTAAGACAACGGGACCCAAAATCACGATTCTCACAGATCACAAGAACCTCGAATACTGGAAAACAAAAAAAGATCTCAATTTACGACAAGCCCAGTGGGGTAAGCGATTAGCTAACTATGACTTCGTGATCAAGTATCGACCCGGGAAATTGGCCGGCAAGCCAGACATCCTCTCTTGAGAGTCAGAAGACTCTTCCTGAGAAGGGGATATGAAGCATCGACAGAACCACGGCCGAATCCTATTACCCGAAGAAGCATTTGAAGCACTCCAGGCCAACACAACAGAAACCATCAACCTCGAGATAGACAAGGAACTCCTGAATGAAATCCAGACACTAAGTGCAGCAGATAAAGAGATCCAGGAAATCCGGAGGAAAAAGGCGAGCGGGACCACCCGCGACGGAAAGATCGCACTAGGGTTATACGAGGAAAACAGTGGGCTGCTAGAGAGGGTGTCCCCAAGTCGAGCACGTACGTAGGTCAAGCGCTAACACTCTAAGAGGGCACTAGTGTACTCTTGGCGCGAGTGATATTTAGGTACAAATATTTTCTTTTTCTTTAGCGGTAAAATCAACATGAAATGAGCTGACAGTGAGCTTCTTTCTTGCAACTACAGCATATCACCATGTCAAACCAAAATGAGGAGAGGCTTCCAGAAAGCGTTCGATTTCAGGAAGCACTTGATATGCACAACTCAGAAGCCATTTCAACCCATACCGATGCTGCAACAGCTGCCGAAATGCCGCGATCAACATTCTTACACCGAGTCCATGGAAGACGGTCAGCAGAAGACTACAACAAGGGATACCAGCTGTTGAACACTGCAGAGGAAGGAATCCTAGTGTGGTACTGCGATATTCTACAGAAGACTGGATTTCCTCAGAGTGTGAAGGACGTTCTAAGTATATAAGTAATGATAATTTTTGTTTCGTTACGTACTGCAGCACTGAACCTGCGTCGCGGCGCAAATAAAACGCCGCTGGTGGTCTAGAGTACGCTAGTACACGAGCGCCCTCTTAGTGCGTTAGCGCTCGACTTACGTACGTGCTCGACTTGGGTACACCCTCTGTAATGTACGACGGCCTCATATGGATCCCGGACGACGACACCCTGCGACTACGCATATTAAGAGACCACCATGATGTGCAAGCTGCAGGACACCTGGGCCGAGCAAGAACCCTGGAACTCGTTAGCCGAAACTTCTACTGGCCAGGGTAACGAAAGTACATCCACAGATATGTCGACCACTGTGACACCTGCCATCGTATTAAGCCAATCCGACACGCCCATTTGGACTGCTAAAGTCACTTGAACTCCCACACCGGCCGTGGGACACGATATCAATGGACTTTATCACTGCGCTGCCGACGAATAATGGAAAAGACGTATTATGGGTAATAATCGATCGCCTCCCAAAGATGGGGCATTTCGTCGCCTGCCAGGGCACCAGGAACCCCGAAGACCTAGCAGACCACTTCCTCCGACAAGTCATAAGACCCCACGGACTGCCAAGCAGTATTGTATCAGACAGAGGGTCCCTGTTTACCTCAGACTTCTGGAAACGAGTAACGGAAGCACTTGGGATATCACGCAACCTCAGCACAGCTTTCCACCCACAGACGGACGGACAAACGGAAAGAGCCAATGCCACCCGCGAGCACTATCTCCGGGTATACTGCAACTACCAACAGGACGACTTGGAAATTTTGTTGCCAATTGCCGAATTCTGCTACAACAACACACAAACCGGAACCACAAGAATAACCCCCTTCTTTGCCAACTACGGATATCACCTCCGATTCCTGCCAGACCTCGGCACCCAGAACAATGAAACCCCGGAAGTGTAGGATATGTTAAGTCATTAAGAAGGTTGCATGAAGAACTTCGAGCCGAGATTAAGGAAGCCCAAATGTCTCCAGCAGAGCAAGCCAACAAAGCACGACATCCGGATCCGGTATTGAACCAAGGCGACAAGGTCTGGCTACGACGAAAACACATCCAAACAACCCGACCATCGAACAAACTGGACCACAAGCAAATAGGCCCATACACCATCCTCGAGAAAGTGGGCTCACAAGCATATAAACTGGACCTGCCGGCCACTGTCAAGATCCACCCAGTCTTCCACATCAGCCTTCTCGAACCTACAGCCAGCATCGAACCCATCCCAGGACACCAACAACCACCGCCAGTGCCCGTGATCATCCAAGAAAAACAAGAGTGGGAAGTAGAGAAGATCCTCGACTCCCGACGCCATAGAAACCAGATCCAGTATCGAGTCATGTGGACTGGCTTCCATGACCCCGATCGTACCTGGTATCCATCCCACAACTTCGAGAACTCGCCCGACCTCATCCTCCAATTCCTCGAGGAATATCTGGAGAAGCAGGCCCCCCAAAACTAGCAGCATGTCTACCACTGCCACGGTCGACACCAACGAAGGCTGGACCTTCGCTGGCCGCAGCCGCACTCTGAGTTTCCCACCACAACCGAGCCTGACCACGAACCAACCGAACACCCCAATAACTGGGGCATTGCCGCCACCACAACCGATGGATGCAATACCCTACCAGCCACACCCTCACCACCAATGTCCGTCGTAGGACAAACCGGTACCGACGATCACACCTCCTTGCACTGGACGGCCTGCTACAACAATTACTGCAACACGCACCGCCAGAGCAAGGACAACAACTACTACCCTGGCCGCCGCCGCCGCCGCCATCGAACGACAAAATGTGACTGCCCGCTCCCACACCCGAACGAACTACTCGAAGTAACCCACGAACGACACCTCAACCCCATCAAAGCATGCACAGACTGGCACCGAGGAAAGCGGGTCTGCCCCGAATGCCGGTTCCTGGTCAATATGGAAAAACACCACCTCCGCTGCAGCACGGCAGCCCCGCGGAACCCCCTGGCTGACATCACTACCCCACAAGAGGATCAAGAAAACATCGCACCTCCAGAAGAGGTCGCTGCCGATGACAAGGCCTGTGCCGCTACCCCAGCAGCCCTCCGAGACGAACAAATATCTTTGCTACATGACATCGTAACCATGCTCCACCACAATACTACCAGCGACGTACACCGCAACCACGTTGTACACCGCGTGCTCGCCCAGCGGATGAACGAATTCCATGACACGGACCAACAGCAACTGCAGCAGATGGCCAACACCCTGGGGGCCATCATCACTGAACAGCAGGGAATGAACGAACAACTCCTAGCCCGGCAGCAGGCTAGCCGGCCTGTCTGCATCCACCGCACGCCCATCTGACGACGGACCGTGACTACCCGACATGACCTCGCTGGAGCTTGGGTCTGGACAGGGAACGTACTGTCACAAATCTCGCACGACAGGCTCGTAAGCACCGCTGCTGGGGCCGCCGTCACCCTTGCCGCCCTATGGCTGGGCCTCATCACAGCTGCCACAGTTACAGTCATCCTCCGCACCTAACCACGCCTAGCCCGCTCATATCGCTCCGGTAGCGATATCCTCCGACCACGGGCTTGTCTAGACCTCTCTCCCTCGTCTCCGTTAGGTTGCTTACGTGTCCTTTCTCCGTTGTCACATATGTCATTTCCTGTTGAGTATACTTGCGCGTCTGTCCTTCTGTCCATTACGTTTGTTGTCTCCCATTGATTGAGCTTGCGCGTCCTTCTCCTATGATCATTACGAGTATTGTTTTCCCTTGATTATGTTGTATGTCATTCTCCCCTTTGTCTTACGGTTACTGCTTGTGCAGTCTTTCTCCTGTCACCACGAGTAGAGTGTTGGCCGCGCGGCGGCCAAGTGCGATCATGTGTTTTCCTTGGGTGCGGCGATTGAGTCATGAGGAGCTATGGAGCAACTGTGTCAGTCTTGCAGGCAAGCTGTGATTCCGCAGAGGGAAGGAAAAGTATAAAGGAAGGGCACAGTAGTTAGTCTGGAGATTCTTCACCACGCAACCTATTATCTCCCTCCTCAGACCTACCTCTCTATCCCCGTGACCGGTGCTGCGACCATCCTTCCGCAGAACAACGAGCCCACGCAAGGCATGTGAGAAGAGCCGCGAAGAGACCTCACCGGGCGTGACGGATACCGCGAGAACAACGAGCCCACGCAAGGTGTGTGAGAAGAGCCGCGAAGAAAACACACCGGGCGTAACAGACACCGCGATAACAATGAGCCCACAGAAGGCGTGTGAGAAGAGACGTGAAGAGACCACGCCAGACGTGACGGATACCGTGAGAACAACCAGCCCACACAAGGTGTGTGAGAAGAGCCGCAAAGAGACCATGCCAGGCGTGACGGACACCGCAAGACCAACGAGCCCACACCAGACGTGTGAATACACCATAAGTGTGAGTACGCCAGAAGTGTGAGTAGGAGTGCTTGCTCCGCAGACCCAAGCCTACGTTGCCTGTCAAGCCAGAACGGAGAAGTCGAGGCAGGATCTTAACACTGGTGCACCCAATATGAGAACAACCCATAGGCTGCCTACAGTGATTGTGGGTCCAACAGCTACCCCCTGAGTCTGTCATGGCAGGTTCATAACAAGCCTTGCCCAGGCACCTGTTACAGACTGGCTGGGGCGCAAAGGTCTACTTGCAACACGTTGCCACTACACTGACACCAGACAGAAAATGGAGAGTTCATAATCTTGCCATGATCAGGGCTGTCAATCGTCTGTCCAGACGCAAGTCCAACAAGGCCCTAGTACAGTTCAGTTCCGTCTCAGCGAGGTTTTCATAAGACTAGAGCATCCAGTCCAGAGAGTAAGAAGCACGGATACCCTACACGTACCTATATGTACCAGATAACATTAGCGTACTGTGCAGCCTGTGCTTAGTAATCTATTGTTGCCAGGGCGGATTTGAGTTGGAACCAGGAATGAGCACAATACAGAGTGGAATGAGGTATGGCTGCAAAGGTATGTCAGAGTGTACAGGCAAGGGATAATCAGAGTGGGAGTTTTGGGCATTTTGGGCCTTCCTACTGCATTTTCCCCTTGTTGGTTCATTGCTTCCGTTTTTGTGGAGGATTTTCTATACCTATATCATCAGGAAAAAAAAAATTGTGTCCTTATCGTCCGGACGCACTAGACACTCTGGACGTTTCAGACGCAACCAGCTTAACTCGGACGCAGATCGCCACGGCACCATGCGTCCGGACGCAGTACGCCATGGCATTTGCTTACCGGACGTAGCGTGGCAGGGCATTTTCGTTCTGGACGCACGGTGTCCAGGTATTTTCCTTCTGGACGCAGCTGTGTTTGGGCATTTTCCTTCTGGAGGCTGCCATGTCAGGGCATTTTCCTTCTAGACGCAGCCGTGTCAGGACATTTTCCTTCTGGACGCAGCCGTATCAGGGCAAATGGTATCCGGACGACGCATGTCATGGCACCATAGTTACACTGGCTGTCAAGGCACGGAACATCGCAGCGAATACTCGCGTCACATTCACAAACACGCAGCGGGTTCCAGGCATAGTGACTCAGTCCAGTTCTATTCTCTATATCTAATGTACATCTATATATGCTACTACCACACTTCGCATTTCCAGCACAAGCACCCAGCGTCACATCTATCGCCGCTGTTTTTGATGCGCGTAGCATTGCTCTGAGTGTCGGAAACAAAGAAAAGTTGGTAAATCTAACGGCCGGGCCAACAGGGCTTGGGGTAGCGGGACAAGGACGAGGTCGGCGCGTGGCGTCGGCCGAGGACAGGATTGGACAGACCAGGAATGGCGCGCGGTGGTGGCCGTGGACGGGATCGGACAGGACAGGAACGGCACACGGCGGCGGCCCAGGACAGGATCGGACAGGACAAGGGCGGTGAGCGGTGGTGGCCGAGACAGGACAAGGACAAGAGTGGCGTGTGGTGGCGGCCGAGACAGGACAAGGACAAGAGCGGCGCACGGCGGCGGCCGAGACAGGACAAGAGAAAAGGGGTTGTGGCAAGATGCTTCTATTCAAGAAAGGGAACAAACAAGTTGTTACGTGATGAAGGAAAAAGGAAGAAAGAAAGAAAGAAAGAAGTGGGCGACGGCTCCTTTTAAGGATATCCGTCACCCGCTCGGCGTCACTCCACATTCTATCCTCCTGCTTGGTGTCACTCCATATTCCTTCCTCCCGCATTCCAGACTGCGCCAAGGGTCGAGGCCTAGTAGCTGGCACGCGCCATGACAGTAGCCGCCCCTTAGGCCCGAGTTCCCACGAGGGCAGCCCATACAGGTGCCGGCCACTCTGGGTAGCGTCCGTGGTATATGTCCACCGCTTCCACCTCGACAAGGTTTTCCTTGGATTCCCATGTTGGGTCCGTAAACCCCCTCCACTTAACCAAATACTGTAACCGTCCTCTCATCCTCCTACTGTCCAGAATCTCCTCTACTTCCCACTCTTCTTCACCCTCAACGATCACCGGTAGGGGTGGCGGGTTCACCTGACCCAGGAGGGGGTCGTCTGCAGTGGCCTGTAGGAGCGACACTGGAAAGGTTCGGTGTTTTTGTATGGTCGCAGGTATGTCCAACTGATAGGCGTGGGTCTCTATGGTTCGGACAACACGGTAGGGTCCGTGGTGTTTATTTTCCAACTTCCGGCTCGGGCGTGCAGTTCTCCAGTTTCTTCCGTCAACCCAAACCAAATCGCCTGGTTGGAAAGCGGGGGTGGGCATGTGGTGGCGGTCAGCACCGTCTGACTGCCGTATCTGGGCGTATCGCATCTCCGCCCTGGCGACTTCGTGGATGCGTTCCAATCGTTCCACTGCCGTCTGTGCTTCCCTCTCCTCGGGGGCATCCACGCGTATATCCAACTCGAAGTCATAACGCGGATGGTACCCAAGGTTGGCGAAGAACGGCGACAGCGAGGTGGTGTCAGATACCTGGTTGTTGCCTGCGAATTCCGCCAGAAACACATAGTCCACCCAATCGTCCTGCAGATAAGTGACATAAGCCCTCAGGTGTTGTTCCACTACTACGTTCACCCGTTCGGTTTGTCCATCAGTCTGAGGGTGGAAAGCGGTAGAGAGGTGTGGATCAATCTTAAGACAAGAACAGAGGTGCTTCCAGAAGCGGGATGCGAATTGGGGCCGTCTATCGGATACGATCGTCTCCGGTAGTCCGTGGTAGCGGAAGATCCTATCGCAAAAGAGATCCACCAATCCTTCCGCGGTAATCGTAGTCATACAGGGGACAAGGTGCCTCTGTTTGGTCAGGCGATCGACCACCACGCAAATTGCATCGAATCCTTTTGATCGCAGTAGGCCCGTTACAAAGTCCACAGAGATGTGTTGCCATGGCCGTTCCGGTACTGACAACGGTCGTAGGACTCCATACGGCGCATGGCGGGTAAACTTTGTTCGGCGGCAGACATGGCAGTTCCGTACGAAACGGTCAACATCCTTCCTCATTGACGGCTAGTAATACCTTCTTGTGAGCAGTTCGAGCGTTTTGGCACATCCTGGATGACCCACGGCGGGAGGGTCATGATGGTCCTGCAGTAATCGAAGCCGAAGCGGTAAATGGTCTGGTACGTAGATGCAATCCCGGTAGATCAACCTGCCATCTCTTTCCTTGCAGTTGGCTAACGATATTTCCTAGCATTGCCTGGCACCGTTCCGGACTAATCCCAGTATCCGCTATGGAAATGGATCGGCTAGGTAGGCTTCGGCAAGTAAGGTGGATATCCGTCCAGCGTCTGAAACGTCGATCCGTCCGGCGTCCGGCTGTCCGGCGTCCGGCTGTCCGGCATCCGGAACGTCGTTGGCCAGCAACTGCAATCTGTCTACGGCGTCCATCCTTCTATCTCGCTGTAAGTCTGACAGGTTCTGAGGTTTTAAAACGGCATGCTGGTTGGCAAGCAGTGTTTCATCCCCCTCCTTAGGGAGATCTCCCGATCTCCGAGTCAAGGCGTCCGGCTTTCCTCCTGCTTTTCCTGGCCGATACGTGATCCTGAAGTCAAAACGGGAAAGGAATTCAGACCATCGGGCCTGTTGACAGTTTTACAGTTTCGTGCTCATGAAGTATTCCAGGTTCTTATGGTCGCTTAAAACCTGGATTGGGTGGCGCAAACCGTCCAAGTGAGGCCTCCATTCCTCAAAAGCCCGGACGATTGCCATCAGTTCCTTATCGTAGATTTCATAATTGCATTCCGCAGGGCTGTGTTTCTTGGAGTAAAAGGCCACCGGGTGTAGAACACCCTCATCGTCGTACTGGGAGAGAACGCCAGCCGAGACATAGTCCGAAGCGTCGGTTTCCACTATTATTTCACGGTCGTAGTCGAAGTGGTGGAGAATGGGGGCCGACGTGAATGCTTTTTTGAGGAGGTCGAAGGCTGCTTGCTGCTCTGGTCCCCACTCAAATGGAACGTATTTCCCTCCCTCTTTTTTCATCATCCTGGTCAATGGCGTTACCACCTTGGAGTAATCCTTTATGAACCGTCTGTAGAAATTGGCGAATCCAAGGAAACATTGCACATCGGTGACATTTTTCGGGGTTTCCCAACCCAAGACGCAGGACACCTTCTCCGGATCCATCTGGATTCCATTGGTGGTGATTATGAAACCCAGATATTTCACCTCCTGTTTGT